>Ga0180431_10001834_pt1 | contig 28910 bp, 34 predicted proteins | sample SS_ome_11_FD_132459 | JGI IMG/M metagenome (GOLD analysis project Ga0180431, IMG submission 132459) | Hypersaline lake sediment archaeal communities from the Salton Sea, California, USA - SS_1_MS_1 metaG | ecosystem: Environmental > Aquatic > Non-marine Saline and Alkaline > Hypersaline >... | reverse complement strand
TCGGCCCACTTCGCCTGGGGAGCACTGATCGTGTTGGCAGCCGAACGCCTGCTGCCGGCCGTCTGCTCGGCGGACTTGCCCTGGCACGTCGTCGGATGGTTCGGCAGCATGGCGATCGGCGTCCTCTGGGAGCTGGTGATCTGGCTGTTCAGCGACAAAGACGACCCGAGCAGGCGAGCATGTATGGTTGACGCAATAGTTTGGATTCTGGGATCCTCCGGGGGAAGCCTGTTGACGATAGCGACCTAGCCACGACGCCATGGACTTCCCAACGCATGAGCCGGACCGCACACACATACCGGGAGGGGAACGGAATGGACACGCTTGAGAGGCGGCTGGAGAAGTTGGAGGGGCAGAACCGAACCCTGAAGCGCGGGGGAATCCTGGTCCTGGCTGCCGTGAGCTGCCTAGCCTTAATGGGGCAATCTCCCGGGGAGAAAGTGTGGGACGAGCTTCGGGCTCGCCGCCTCGTGATTGTGGACGAAGCGGGGACGACACGGGCGGTCCTCGACGGCGTGGCAGATGGAGCCGCGTCGCTTGTGCTGCACGACCACAAGGGGAATGAGCGGGTTATCCTCCGTGCATATGAGGTGGGTGTGGGTCTGTTCTTTCGCGACGACCACGGCGGAGTGTGGGCGAGTCTCTCGGCCCAATCAGCCCGGTCGGCTTTAACACTTCGCTCGGATGACGAGGTGCGCGGTGACAGCTGCAAAGGGAGAGTGGAGCTGTGGGCATCGTCGATCATGACGTCCTTGGAGCTGCAGACAGATGGGATGGTCAACTCGCATACAACCCTAGGCAGCGACTACGCTGGCCGAACGCAGTTGTGTTTAGAAGGCTCGCAGGGTTATTCAATTGCAGTTGGCGGGACTGAGCTGGTCACCCCGAGCACCGGAACGACTACAAAACGATCGACAGCGTCCATTGTGATGTTTGACCGGGAGAAGCATGTTGTCTGGGAGGCTCCGTGATGATGCTGCCAGCAAAGCCGATCTGCAGTGACCGAGCAGCTCCATCAGGCTCTGCTGGCTCGGCTTCAGCACCTGGCACGCACCCAGGCGCGAAGAGGCGAGTCGCCGCACCCCGAGAAGGGCGCGTGAAAAGCGTCATGAAAACAACGGCGAAAATCATGACGCTTCTGCTGAGAGAGGCGGTTGAGGGTGCATATCCATGACGCTTTTGGGCGTAAGCGTCATGATTTCTGGGCGCCGATTTGTCAAGAGCGTCATGATTCCGAGCGTTGGCGGGAGGGGACGAAGCCATGGGGACGATGAAGTGGGTCGGCACGGGTCTGAAGATTGCAGGTCAAGTGCTTGAGAAGGGCGACCTGGATGAATGGTTCCTGGGCAAGGGCGTCGATGTATTGGCCGAACGGATGAAGGGCATGAAGGTCCCTCAATTCCGTGGAGAGGCGCGCGCGAGAGCCAGTGTCTTCAAAGACGTGGCAAAGGCTGTCGCAAGCAGCGCATTCAGGCCGGCTCTTGAGGATGAGTTGGGCCGACTACCAGATTGCATCATGTGGTGCGCCAACAAACTGCGAAGGAGTGCCCCCGGCGAACTCCGCCAGAAGCTCTATCCCCATTGGGCAGTGGTTATCCCTCGGCATGTAGTGCACCTCATCTTCAGAGCGGGTGTGATCGCCAATCTCAGGAGCTCGGCAGTGCTGAGTCTCTTCACAAGTCTGCCCGACCCGCTACTCGCTCGGCTCGCTGACCGCGCGGAGAGAGCATTTTTCCGGACTCTGGAGGAATCCAAGGGCCTCACGCCGGTGCAGCCAGACGCTGGCATCTTTGGCGTGAATCGTGAGTTCCCGTGGAATGACGTTGAGGGCCACTACTTCGTTGTGGGGACCGAGAGCAGGAGTGCAAACATCAAGGATAAGAAGAGAGAACTGAATGCTCTACAGGCCGACGCCGAGCCGCTTGTGAGAATGCTCGCGTCTGCAGTCGGGAAGATGGATCCGAAGACCCTGGACGGAACGAAGCGCTATCTCCAATCGAAGTTCGGGTTGCCGGAAACGCCTCGGTCTGGACCCGCGATGCGGGCACCCGCGTCGGCAGGCGCGCGCGAGTGAGGTAGGCAATGGATACGTGGATTCTGATCGGGCAGGGGATCATTCTTCTTGGGCTGCTCGTGATCGGACTGGTCTACCGCCAGTTCAGGTCGTATGCAGAGGAGAAGGGGAAGAACCTCGCCACCAAGGAGGACATTGGCGACATTACCAAGACGGTGGAGTCTGTGAAGACGAACTTCGCGAAGGAGCTAGAGGAGTTTCGGGAAGAGCTCCGGGTCCGGTCAAGTCAGAAAACAATCCGGGAGGCATCGCTACATGAGACACGCGCAATGGTGATTGGGAAGCTCGACAGACTTCTGCACGCTGCCATAAGCGAGACGGGCCTAGCGATGACGCTGTGGCGCCACACCGGTGGAGATGTGCCCGAGCTGCGTGCGGCAACGGAGTTGAATGCTTTCTTCGAGGAGCACCAGCTCTACTTCAGCCCGGAATTCGTGGGGCTTGTCCTTGAGCTCATCCCCATTCTTCTTCGCCCCAGCGTCTACAACCTCGCGAAGGAACTCGATCCTCCAGGAGGACTAGACGGGGTCCGCGATTGGGTCCTGCAGAGTTGGGCAGAGGACAGTCTGAAGGTGAGTCACCTTCAGGTGCGCATTGTCCACGAAATGAGGAAGATGTTGGGTGTAGAGGACAGTTCGCGCCCTGAGGATATCGAGCCCCGCCGAGGCTCCCGGTCGATCGAGACAGGAGACTAAGAGCGATGGGGGTAGGGGGGGTGTGTTTTCTAGGAGGCCGGAGACCCTAGACCGCGCGGGCAGCTTCGCGCACAGGGTAGTAAGTTGGGGGCCTTTCTAGGGCACCCCATAGGTTGACGGAGATAGGGAAAGATGATTGACGTCCTCCTCGCTGTGCTAACGAAGCTAGTGGCGTTGTTTGAGCTGAACCGGGAGAGGAAGAGACGCATCTTCGAGGACTACATCGATCCGATCTTCAGTGATCTCACGGCAATCGATGGTGACTACAGACAGGGGATTATGAGTATCAGGGACATGCTCGTTGACCCTGATCTGCCCAACAACGAGGTCTATTCAAGAGCGTACAGAGTGAAGACCGAGCTCGACCCTCTGCGCAAGAAGGTCACGGCTTTGGCGCGAGTGCTTCAGGCTCATTCGAGGAGCATGGGAGGGTCGTGGCCCAGCGAGGCTCATCAGTTCCTGGAGTGTACGTGGAGATACTTCAATGTGAGTGTGGACACCTCCTGGCTTGCCCAGCAGATCGCGCAAGGGCAGCCGTGCAGTGCATACACTTCCCTGCTGGCAGTCTTGTCGACGTTCTGCGACGGCAAAATCGGACGTAAGGAGGCACGCCGCGGATGCGATAACGTGTTGGGCGCCCTGGAGGGTCGATGGTCAGCACTGATGGAAGCATATGCCAAGGCACGAGTTCGATGCCTCTCAGGGTAGATGGACTGGAGGAAGGACGCTGCAGAAGAGGCTGCCGAAGAAACCGTGCCGACATCCGGGGTGTCCGGCCCTGGTGGAGATGGGACAGGATCCCTACTGCCCGCAGCACACACGAGGGCGGTGGCGCCGAGAGGATGAGAGAAGAGGGAAGACCGCAGCGCGCGGGTATGGCAGCGACTGGCGAGCGAGGAAGGGGAGCAAGCTCAACCGCGATCCGCTGTGTGAGGAGTGCTTGAGGATGGGGCGGCGCCCCGAGGCTGCGGTCACGGTCGATCACATCGTGCCGAAGTCGATGGGTGGAACAGACAACGACGAGAACTACCAGTCGCTGTCCGACGAATGTCACAAGGAGAAGACCGCGCGGGACCGGCAGGGCTGGACCGCGTGGCATATTGAACGGTGGGGGCCCTGGGAGGATCAGATCCGGTTGCGCCGGCGCCGGCGCCGGCGAGGGGGTATGGGGGTGTCAATCTCTAGGTGACAAAGGCTGTGACCGAAGCGGCAGCCATGGGCGTGTCGCCGCGAAATTCAAGGGGGGGGTAGCCGAGGATGGCGGCCCGAGGTAGGAAGCCGATTCCGTTTCCGCAGAAGGACTTGCGGGGGAATCCGGGCAAGCGGAGCCCCAAGGACTCCGTGATCCAGCCCAAGGCAGGTTCACTCATCCCGCCCAAGTGGCTGGATGAGGCTGCACGCGCCGAGTGGCGCCGGCAGATCAAGGAGCTGAGGCGGCTCGGCCTCGCAACCACATTCGATCGCGTGGCGCTCGCCTGCTACTGCCAGACCTATTCAAGGATGGTCCAGGCCGAGGAAGAGCTGCGAGAGGCCGGCAGCCTCACCTTCGACACGCCGAACGGTGCGGTCCAGCAGCGCCCCGAGGTTGGGATCATAAACACCTGCCAGAAGCTCCTGCAATCCTGGGGCGCCGAGTTCGGATTCACCCCCAGTTCGCGTTCTCGGCTTGCGTATCCGCAGGGCCGTCATGAGGATGAGTTCGAGGCTTTCATGAAGACGAAGTCATCATCACGACGTGACTGATGCTGTCGTTCCTTCTCAGCCAGGGCTACCCGGATCAAGCTTCCATATCAGGGGACATCGAACCCTCACACCGGGTAACGGCGACAGAATAGGGTAGGTCAGCGTGTTTGGAGGTGACCGAGATGCACAGGTGGAATTGGATCACGTTGTCTGACAGAACGACAGCGCACGGTGCATGGTGGACCCCAAGTGAGCCCGACACGAAGTATTCGGGAACACTCACCTTCTCTCGGGACTCAGGCGGTATCCTTGAGTTGACTATCCCGGATCCACCTAAGGATTTCGGAGCGCACTTCAAGGACTCCAATGTCATCTTTGGCGAGACAACCGACATGGAGAAGATCACGCTCGCCGCCTGCTTCACTCTTGGCAGATCCATGGTTCTTCCCGCTGATGAGAAAAAGCCGAGTCCCGTGGGAACCTGGCGAATCTCCACCAGTCTCGCCTTTGTAGGAGCTCACTTCGCGGACTGCGAGGAGGCGATCCTGGAGACCGCTTCGGTCCGCTACCGGAACCTGTACAGCTGGATCTGGATGAGGGGCATAAACGTGGAGTTTGGCAGGGGTGTCGATTTGGACCTCTCCTATCGGGCAATACCGCCGGAGACAATCGAGATCGATGAGGATTCGACCATCACCCTCGCAGTCCACCTCGAGAGCTACCCCATGGGACCCGACGCGGACGGAGCGATTACACTCCGCGAACTGCCACTGGTATCATTCCACACTAACACACCCCGGTCGTTCAATGATCTCTATGAGGAGATCCGATGCGTTGAAGCCTTTCTGTCGATAGCGACGATGTGTCCATGCCCCCCGCTGGACATCTGGATCGAGAGCCCCCGGCCTGAGGGAGAGGCGAATGGAGAGGCTTACCATGTGCCGGTTCGGGTCTTGTTCATCTCGCCGGATTCAGATCCGTCTGGACAAAGCCGTCATCCAGGCGACTTCCTCTTCAGTCGTGGGAGTGTAGTTGAGCGTCTTCCCGATCTGCTTCGGCACTGGGTGACCGCGAGGCGCGATCTCCGTCCCATGTATATGCTCTACATGGCCGCGATTGGAGCACATCCTTCGGTTGAATGGCAGTTTCTCTCCCTCGTGCAGGCAATTGAAGCCTATCACAAGATCCGACACTCCGATGTGCTATTGAGCCCCGCCTTCTTCAAGAGCACCATCGTGCCAGGGCTTCTTTCTTCCATTCCGGAAGGTGTTCCACGGGAGTGGAGGGAGGAGGTCACTGAGGAGGGTCTGATGCGCCTCCGATCCAAGGCGGAAGCAAGCTTCATGTGGTTGAACGAATTCGCACTTCGCCATCGGCTTCGCGCGCTATTCGCCGAGAACAGCAATGAAATCGGCCGCTTTGTCAAGGACCCTAAGGCCACGGCCGAGAAGATTGTCCGATGGCGCAACACCTTCATCCATACGGGGAGGTTTCCCACGAGTGAGGGCTCGATTGATGAGAATCTTGTGGACCTCACGAGCGCATTGCGAGGGTTGATGGAGCTTTGCTTTCTAAGGGAGATGGGGTTCACTGAGAAGGAGCGCACGGAGCTGGTTCGACACAACCGCGAATTACGCAACCGCTTCCTGCCCCGGTGGCCTCGTGGGCGGGAGCGGAGGGTGTCCGACTGAGATCCTGGGGCACTTGCCGCCATTCTGCAGTGTGGATAGAGGATTGAGTCCTGTTGAGCAGTATGTTGACGGTGTTCTCTGCGGGAAGATCGTCACCGGCGAGTTGGTGAGGCTTGCCGTCGAACGACACCTTCGCGATCTGGAAACCGGATCGAGGCGAGGCCTCTACTTCGATCCCGATGCTGCCCAGCACGTCCTGGACTTTTGCCCGTTCCTCCGGCACTACGAAGGCCGCTGGGCTGGTGAACCCTTCGGCCCAAGTCCGTTCCAGGCGTTTGTGCTCTGGAACCTCTTTGGGTGGATGCGGGAGGGCGGCTTCCGACGCTTCCGGCTTTCCTACACCCAGACCGCCCGGAAGCAGGGCAAGACCGTGTGGGGTGGGGGCGTGGTTGGCAACTACATGTTCCTGGCTGACGGGGAGGCAGCCGCCCAGGTATACAGCGCCGCGACGAAGAAGGACCAAGCCCGGATCTCTCATCGAGCCGCGAAGCTCATGGTGAAGCGATCTCCGCATCTCAATAGTCGGGTCGAGATCTTGAAGGACAACATGTCGGTGGCCACCACCGAGTCGAAGTTCGAGCCCCTGGGGGCGGACGCCGACACAACTGACGGTCTCAACACCCACTGCGCGATCGTGGACGAGATCCACAAGCACAAGACTCGGAAGCTCCACGATGTGATCGAGACCTCCATGCGCTCGAGGACGCAGCCCCTCATGTTCGACATCACAACCCCTGGCGCGGGCCGCGAGGGGATCTGCTGGGAGCTCAGGCAGTACGCCGAGGATGTCCTCCGGGGTATTGTCGAAGATGATCGATTCTTCGCTTTCGTCGCCGAGCCGGACCCGGGTGACGACTACCGCGACGAGACCCTCTACACAAAGGGCAACCCGAACCTCGGGATCACGGTCAAGCTCGAGGACATTCGCGCGGACCGGAAGAAGGCCGAGGCCATGCCCGGCTTCTTCAATACCTTCCTGCGGGATGACTTGGGCATCTGGACCGAGCAGAAGGTGCGGGCTATCCCGATGCACCAGTGGGATGCCTGCGACCGAATCCCGAAACGCAAGCCGCTGCGGAACTATGTCGCCTACGGGGGCCTCGATCTTAGCTCGAAGTGGGATCTCACTGCCTTCGACCTCGTCTGGCCCCTCGAGAGCGGCATGTGGCCGCTCATCCCACAGTTCTGGCTCCCTGAGGGATCGATGAAGGAGTACCCCAAGCGAGAGCGGGAGATGTACGGCAGGTGGGTCGACGAGGGTCTGATCGAGCTCACGCCCGGGCCCATCATCGACTACGACATCATCCGCCGGCGCATCAACGAGTACGGCGAGGAGTTCGACATCCAGGAGATCGGATTCGATCCCTGGAACGCAACGCAGCTCTCGACTCAGCTCGCCGGCGACGGCTTCGAGATGGTTCAGATGCGTCAGGGCTTCTACACGATGGGGGAGCCCACGAAGTACTTCCTAGCACTCGTCCGCGCCGGCCGGTTGGCCCACGGTGGCCACAAGGTGCTGCGCTGGAACGCGAACAACCTCGAGCTGCTGTGGGATACGAACGGCAACCCAAGGCCAAGCAAGGAGCATGAGCGCGAGCGGATCGACGGGATTGCAGCCGGCATCATGGCGTGCGGGCGCGCGATGTTGAACCTCGGAGAAGACAGCGCGTACGAAGAAGCAGGAATTCTGACGCTCTGAGTGTTTTTCTCTTGCACGCGATCGAGTGCTTTGCTACTCAGGGCATGAGTCCCACCAAAGAGTCCCACGGTTGAAGAAGTCGAGAGTCCCGCAACCCTGAGTCCCCAGGGAGCTCAGATGTACGGTTGAGCATCGTTCGCCGGCTGGGAAGGTACTACAACGTAGCTCGTCGTCTGCTCGATCTTGACGATGAGACTCTGAACTCGTTCCTCGGTGGGAGCAAGGCTTCCACGACGGGCATCGCGGTGACACCGCTCCGCGCCCTGCAGCACCCTCCGTTCCTCTCGATCGCCCGCCTTGTGGCGGGCGTTGTCGCATCCCTCCCGTGTGTCGTCTACCGGCGCACCGGGCCCGAAGCCCGGGAGCGCGACCCGGATCACCCTACCTATCGCGTCGTCCATGATCAGCCGAACGAGGAGATGGACTCGTTCATCTTCTGGGAGACGACGGTCTTCCACATCATGCACCGCGGGAAGTCCTGCGCCCGGATCGACCGGAACGGCAAGGGCCAGGTCACGAGTCTCTGGCCCTACGCTCCCGACCGCGTGAAGGCGATGCGGGGTGAGAAGGGCAAGCTGATCTACAGATACACGCCTCCCCGCGGGGGCCCTCGCTACATCCCCCTCCGCAAAGTGCTCTACATCTCGAATCTGTCGGGCAACGGTCTCACACCGTATGACCCGCTCTGGCTCCTCCAGAACCCCCTCGCCCTCGGCATCGCGGCCGAGGACTACGCCGGGAAGATCTTCAAGGACGGCTCGCTCCAGGGTGGATTCCTGAGGCACCCGAAGAAGCTGGGACGGAAGGGGCGCCGGCGGCTGAAGCGGATGTGGAAGAAGACCCACGGGGGCCTCGACAACGCCCACGAGACCGCGGTGCTCGAGGATGGGATGGAGTGGCAGGACCGTGGGGTCACTCCCGAGCAGGCCCAGCTTCTCGCCGTCCGGCGCCACCAGCTGCAGGAGACCGCCCGCGGGAGCGGGATGTCCCAGATGCACCTCCTGGGCGACCTCGAGCGGGCGACGTTCGACAATATCGAGCACCAGTCGCTCGAGTTCGTCATCTACTGCCTTCGGATCCTGCTTCGTCGGATCGAGAGACGGGTCAACATCATGCTTTTCACCCCGGAAGAGCAGAAGACCCACTTCATCGAGTTCCTGGTCGACGAGCTCCTCCGGGGCGACATCAAGAGCCGGTTCGAAGCGCTGGCGATCGCCCACGAGCACTCGGTGATCAACGCCGACGAGTGGCGCCGGAAGGAGAACATGCCTCCCCAGCCGGGCGGCCAGGGCAAGATCTACCAGGCGCCGATCAACAAGCAGAACGCCATGAACCTCCTCGAGGAGGAGCCGGGGGAGGAGAGCTCCTCGAGGCAGATACGGCGGTCGATGCGGCGTCTCGAGGCACGGGTCACGGCTGCGACCGGTCGGCAGAAGCTGGCGAAAGCCTACCGAGATGTCTTCGCCAATGCGGGGCTCCGGATCGTCAAGCGCGAACGGAACGACATCCTACCCCAGGCCGAGAAGGCCTTCGGCCAGCGTGATCTCCAGAGCTTCCTCGTCTGGCTCGAGCAGTTCTACCAGGAGCACCGGGAGTACATCCGGAAGCAGATGGGCCCGGTGATCAGCTCCTTCGCCGAGGCGGTGCGCGCCGCGGCCACGAAGGAGATCGATGTTGATCCTGAAGAAGGCGACCAGGACCTGGCCACCTTCCAGGCGTTCGTCCAAGGCCTGATCGAGGGCTACGCCAACCGGCACTCCTTCTCGTCTGAAGGTCAGATTCGCCAGGTCCTCGCCGAGGCGATCGAGAAGCAGGAAGAGCCGACGGGCGCCCTCCGGCAGCGCTTCGACGAGTGGGAAGAGAAGCGGCCGGGTAAGATCGCGACCCGCGAGACGGTCCAGCAGAGCAACGCGGTGGCGAAGAAGGTCTTCGTCATGGGGGGGATCGTGAAGCTCCGGTGGGTCACTATCGGCAAGAACTGCCCCTTCTGCAACATCCTCGACAACCGCGTGGTGGGCGTCGAGGAGACGTTCGTTGATCCCGGTGACTTCACAGGCTCAGACGGCACGGCGCTCAGGGTCCGCCGACCCGTGGGGCACCCCCCGCTCCACGCCGGCTGCGACTGCCAGATCAGGCCGGAGGTGTAGAGGAGGTTCGAGATGGCAAAGCGCGGCGGGGATGCGGAACACGGACGGATCATCCGGAGAACCTACCCTCTGGCGAACATCCGGATCCTGCAAGAGGGTTCGACGCCTCCCGAGCTCGACGGCCTGGCGTCGGTGTACAACTCCTACTCAGAGTCGATGTGGGGCTTCAAGGAGATCGTTCGGCCCGGGACCTTCGCGGTGACCATCGTTGACGATGACATCCGGTGCCTCTTCAACCATGAGGCGAGCCTCATTCTCGGCCGGAACACAGCGAAGACCCTGACGATCGACGATCTTGCCGAGGGGCTCCACTTCCGGAACCCGCTCCCGGATACCAGCTATGCGAAGGACCTGGCTGTCTCCATCGACCGCGGGGACGTAACCCAGTGCTCTTTCTCCTTTGAGGTCAACCCGGGTGGGGAGCGGTGGACCACGAAGTTCTTCGAGGACGGTGACGACCTGCGCGAGCTCTTGAGCTGCAAGCTCTACGACCTCGGTCCCGTCACCTTCCCGGCCTACACGGAATCCCATGTCGGCCTGCGTGAGCTCCGCTCCGTGATGGGCGCGGTCGGCATGGATCTTCGCACACTCGCCCCGGCGCTCGGCCGAGCCGAGCACGGGCTGGAGCTTAGAGCGGATGACCTCGCGGCCATCCGTGAATCGATCGATCAGCTCCGCGGTTTGCTTCCCCCGGAGGCTGGGCAGGGGCCCGAGTCCGGTGACACGGGTGGAGACACGAGTGGGCAGGGGCCCTCCGTGACACTTCTCCGGCGGAGTCTGGAGCTCGCGGAAGCTGAGTTCATCCATCTGTAGGAGGTGTCAAGGAATGACGCTGCAGGAGTTGCTCGAAAAGCGAAACCGCCTGATCGCCCAGAGCCGCGCGCTTCTGGAGAAGGCGGAGAAGGATAGCCCCGGCTACCTCGACGGGGAGGACAAGGAGCAGTACGAGCGGATGTGGAAGGACATCCAGGGTATGGGCGAGCAGATCGATGCTCGCGTGAAGCAGGAGAAGCTCGAGGAGCGCCTGAACGAGTCCCTGGATGATCCGGAGCGTCCGGACCCCGAGGAGGGCGATGGTCAGCCCCCGTCGGGCGGTGATGACGATCCCCAGTTCCGCGGCAGCCCGACGGCTACCCGTGAGTACCGGGACATGTTCCGGCGGTACCTCTCGCGCGGGGAAGCCGGGTTGCAGGGGGAAGAGCAGCGGGCGGTGCTGCAGGCTGACTCGGACTCGGGTGGAGCCTACCTGGTGGCGCCCGAGCAGTTCGTCGCCGAGATCATCAAGAACCTCGACAACCTGCTCTGGATCCGCCAGTACGCGAGCACCGAGACGATCGGCAAGGCGGCTCGCATGGGCCGGCCCACGCTCGAGGCCGATCCCTCTGACGCCGACTGGACGGCCGAGATCGGCGAGGCCCAGGAAGACACCGAGATGGAGTTCGGGAAGCGTGAGATGGAACCTCACCAGGTCTCGAAGCTCATCAAGGTCAGCAACAAGCTGCTCCGGATTGCGCTGATGGATGTCGAGCGCATCGTCCGCGAGCGGGTGGAGTACAAGTTCAAGGTCACCCACGAGAAGGCCTTCATGACGGGGAACGGGGCTCGTAAGCCTCTCGGTCTCTTCACGGCCTCCGACGATGGGATCTCGACGGGTCGCGACATCAGCACTGGTAACGCCGTCGACGCGGTTACTGTCGATGGTCTCACACGCGCGAAGTACAAGCTGCGGCAGGAGTACTGGCCGCAGGCCCGGTGGGGGATGCACGCGGATACGGCGCTCCAGATCGCGCTCCTCAAGGACGGTGAGGGTCGCTACCTCTGGCGCGAGTCGATGCGCGTGGGTGAGCCCGATCGTCTGCTCGGCTTCCCGGTCCACCTGAGCGCGTACGCGCCCAACACGTTCTCCGCCAGCCAGTACGTCGCCATCCTCGGTGACTTCCGGTTCTACAAGATCGTCGATGCGCTCGACATGCAGGTTCAGCGCCTGGTCGAACTCTACGCGCTCACGAACCAGACGGGCTTCGTCGGCCGGATGGAAACCGACGGCCAGCCCATCCTCGAGGAGGCGTTCGTACGGGTGCAGCTCGCGGCGTCCTAGCCGCGGCCTGACGGAGTGAAGCGGGGGCGGGCGCACGGCCCGCCCCGTGGGAGATCGAATCAGAGAGAACGGGGGAAGACCCATGAACCTCAGTGAGGATATCAAGATCGTCAGCGCACTCGACTATGCGTCGGGTACGGCGACCCGCGAGGGTGCCACGCTCGATACGCAGCGCTGGGAAGGCGTCCTGTTCGTCACCAAGTTCGGCACCATCGCGGACTCCGCCGTCGGCGATGTGCACATGGAGCAGGGGGACGACTCCGGCCTGACCGATGCGGCGGATCTCGAGGGAACCGCCCAGGCGGTGGCCCATGACGACGACAACCAGATCTTCGTCATCGACCTGGTGAAGCCCATGAAGCGCTACGTGCGGGGCGTGGTCACGAAGGATGGCTCGCACGCCATGGCCGAGATGGCCTTCTACATCCTCTACGGCCCGGGCAAGAAGCCGACGACGATGGCGGTGACGGATCTCGTCAACTACGAGAAGCACGTGAGTCCGGCGGAGGGCACGAAGTAGGCCTGACAACCAGGGGAGACGTGGGGCGACAGCTCGCCCCACCCCCCGATGAGGAGGCGACATGTCCTATCAAACGAAGGTCTACCACGCGCAGGGCGGTGACGAAGTCGTCGTCGCGGACGGTGGGACCATCACCGTGCAGTCGGGAGGTGCGGTCGTGGTCGAGAGCGGCGGCGCCCTGGGTCAGCAGGACGCGGAGGCCGATCTCGATCAGACCATCAGCGGCAGTCCGACGCAGGCCGAGGTCCAGGCCATCTCTGACAAGGTCGATGCCCTCCTGGCCAAGCTGCGCTTGGCGGGGATCTTGGCCACGGAATAACCGGGGGAGGGTTCAGCCATGCGGATGGCAAGGATCATCGGAGTGGCCTTCCTCGTGCTGCTCTGTCTGGCGGCGGTTGTTCAGAGCGCCTACTTCGAGCGGCATGAGGTGACCGTCACGGTGGGGGCAGGGGCTTCCACGGCGACAGCCTACTCCCCCGTCCTGAACGGCCTCATCTGGTCAGTCGAATACGTGGAGGACGGAACGACGCCGTTTGGCGACACGACGGGAGTCGTGATCACCACGGAGCGAAGCGCCCAGCAGATCCTGTCGGTCGACAGCCTCTCCTCTCGCGGCACACACCCCTGTTGGCACCCTCGGGCGGGGATCGTCACGGCCGGGTTCGATTCGATTGCCGCGGATCAGAAGTGGGGAGGCGTGCCGTTCGTTGTCGCGAGGGAGCGACTGATGTTCACGGTGGGCAGCGCGACCGAGGAAACAGCCGGCACATTCTACGTCACGGTTGGAGGTTGAGATGGCAGAGAAGACGCGGACGGTCGAGATGCTCACAACCTACGCGGGCCCGGAGGGGACCTGCGATGCTGGTGGGCTTATCGATCTTCCGGAGAAGCAGGCGAAGGACTTCGTGAAGTCGGGGTTTGCCAAGTACGCCACGCGCCCCGTCAGGGGCAAGCAGAAGGCTTCGGCCAAGAAGCGGGGGAGGGGAAAGGGTAAGGGCAGGGTCGAGCGCGCCACGCGCCGGCCGGCCGAGAACGCGCTGGGTCCTTCGGCCAGCGAGTCCAAGAGGGGAGGCGACTCCCGTCCCACGCAGGATGAGGGGGACGCCGACTAGTGTCGGTCCAGGTCGAGACACCCCCGAGTGGGGAGCCGATCGTGCTGGCCGATGCCAAGAATCACCTTGGCGTCACGATCAGCGCGGACGATACGCTCATCTCGAGCAAGCTGACGGCATGCCGGCAGTTCATCGAAGAGCAACTCGGTCTCGCGCTTCTGACGCAGACACTTGTTCTCAGGCGCGAACGGTTCCCCTGGGGCAGTGAGGAGCTCTTGCTCCCCTATCCACCGCTGCAGTCGATTACCTCAGTGGAGTACGTGGACAGCGCGGGAGACACCCAGAGCCTGACAGAGGACGATGACTTTCTGGTCGATATCTACTCGTCTCCCGGCCGGATCGTGCCGGTTCCCGGCACAGTCTGGCCCACGACCCGCGCTGTCCCCAACGCGGTCACGATCGAGTACATCGCCGGCTTCGGTGACGCCTCGGCGGTTCCCGAGATCCTCAAGCAGGCAATCCTCCTGATCCTGGGAGATGCCTATGAGCATCGCGAGACGGTGATCATCGGCCCCAGCATCCTCAAGGTCGAGACCGCCATGGCGTTCGATCGGATCGCTGCGCAGTGGGAGATCACGGAGTTCGATGACGACGAGGATGAGCGGTCATGAGAGCCGGATCGCTGCGGGAGCAGATCGTCATCAAGCGCAAGCCCACCGAGCAGGAGCTGAACAGCCTGGGTGAGGACGTGGGCGAGCTGGTGGAGTTCGAGACGGTCCGCGGATCGTACGAGCAGCTCCGGGGCGAGGAGCTCTTCGAAGCGCAGAAGATCAATCCGAAGCTCGCGGCACGCTGGAAGATCCGGTACCTGCCAGGTCTCAACAACGAGATGGTGATCTTCTGGGGAAGCCGGCGGTTCGACATCGTCGCGGTGAACAACTTCAGGGGGCGGAACCGGGAGATGATCCTGCTCTGCACGGAAGGGGCGGAAATCTGATGGCGGGCGAGATCGTCTATCCGTCCAGGACGCTCGATCGGGGCGTGGTCCAGGGAGCGAACGATATCATCCGCAGGCTGCGGAAGATTGGGAAGGCGGTCTCCGAGCAGGAGATCACCCTGATCCTCCGTGAGGCCAGCCAGCCGATCCGTGACCAGGCAGAGTCTCTCGCCAATGCCCAGGGGATCCGCTCGGAGGGTGAGCCCAGCCATGGTGCGACAGTCCACATGGCTGACTCGGTCATGGTCACCGTGGTCCGCGACCCGCGCGGCTTCGATCCTGGCATCCAGGCTCGGATCGGTCCGTACGCGGAGAACTGGTACGCGCAGTTCGCGGAGTACGGCTTCACGGATCGAAAGGGCGTCAAGCACTCGGCCAGGCCGTTCCTGCGCCCCGCCTTCGAGATGAACGCCACATCAGCGGAGCGATACATCATCAACTCCCTCTGGGCGCTGATCCAGGACGCGACGGTGGGAGCGCCCGTGGGAGCTGCTGCATGACGATCATGGAAGCCATACGGGCGCATCTCCTCGCCACCCAGGCGGTGACCGATCTGGTGGGCACCCGCGTGCACTACAACGAGCGCCCACAGAACGGAGGCCTCCCGGCCCTCGCGTTCCGGCTCATCGGGAACCCGAAGGTGCGGACCTTTGGAGGTGGGAATTCCGACTGGCCCCGGGTGCAGATCGATGTCTTCGCCGCGACCTCCCTCCAAGCGCAGCAGCTCGCGCAGGTTGTTACCTCTACGCTCGACTGGTTCGGCGGCACCCTCGGGGGCGTGGGTGGCGTGGCGGTCGAGAACATCGAACACATTGGCGAAGTCGACCTGTCGGGCGACCCGCGGCAGCCGCGGCACATCGCGCTCGACTTCAAGATCCTCCACGAGAGGGCATAAACATGGACCAGAGGGTACTGATCCAGCAGCTCGCGACGGTGCAGTCGCATCTCAACCTCCTCCAGGGCCAGGTCGTGGTCGCCCAGCAGCAGCTTCTGTCTGTGATCCAGGGGCTTGCCGGCCCCGACTCGGGGACTGGTCCCCCGGCGGCTCCTGGAAACACAGACCCGGAGCTCTGCCAGCACCCGAAGGAGAAGCGGCTCGACGCCCGGTCGATGGGGAACCCACGGGCGTGGATCTGCAGTGTGTGCGGTTTCAAGGGCGACACCGGTTTGGGGCCGGAGGATCGGACACCGGAGTCGGGAGGATAGACCCATGGTGCTCAAGGATACGACGATCCGATTCGGCGGCTACGACCTGAGTAGCGATCACAACGAGATCGCGATCGCCCGCGGCGCGGAGTCTCTGGATGCGACGCGATTCCGGACGAGTGGTCGTCAGCGGCGGTGTGGGCTGATGTTCTGGGCCTTCTCGGGCGGGGGACTGGTAGATCTGGGCGATGAGGGGGCGGACGAGGTCCTGTGGGGAAAGGTGGGCCTGGGGAATACCTTGGCGTCCTTCAGCCCGGAGGACTTCACCGCGGGGGATGTCGTCCACTTCGGACTGGCGAACGTCCTCCAGTACGAGCCCGGCGCCGAGGTGGGGAAGCTCTACAAGTTCTCGATCGAAGGCGAGGGGATGGATGACATCCTCCGCGGGACGGTGATGGAGAACCGCGCGGCATCGAACGACGGCACCGGGACCCCTCGTGAACTTGGCGCGGTCAGTGATACGCAGAAGCTCTACGCGGGTCTCCACGTCCTATCTGCCACCGGGTCCTCTCCGACTCTGGGTGTTGAGATCGAGAGCGACAATGCGGAGGGCTTCTCGGATCCCACAACCCGCGGCACCTTCGCCCAGCAGACGTACAAGAACGGTGTCTACCTCACCCCGGTGAGTGGACCCTTCGCAGATACATGGTGGCGGATCACGTGGACGATCGGAGGGAGTACCCCGTCGTTCCTGTTCGCGGTCGAACTGGCAATCAAGTAGGGGAGGGCTGCCAAGATGGCAGAGAAAGTAATCAAGAATGCCTACGTCAGCATGGACGGGAACGAAGTAGGCGGCTACGGGACGACGGTCAAGATCACGTACTCCGCGGAGTCGATTGACAAGACGACGTTCGGCACGTCAGGCAGCCCCCGCACCGGCAAGCAGCGGACGGTAGGCCTGAAGGATGTCGGCATCTCGATCGAGTTCAACCAGGACCTCGAGAACCTCGACTCGGTCCTCGATGCGCTGGTGGGTGCCGATCCGTTCACGGTGATCATCAAGTCAGAGGATGCGGCCGTCTCCGCGTCCAACCCGCAGCACGCGGGAACCGCGATCCTGCCGAACTACGATGGCGCCGGTGCCTCGGGTGGCGTGGGCGAGCTCGCGAAGTGCTCGATCACCCTCGAGCAGGCAGAAGACGACTGGGTTCGGACTACGAGCTAGAGGAGGTGTTCGTTGGATAGCGTGAAGATGGCCATTCGAGAGAAGGCCTTCGAGGGATCTCCCCTCGCCGAGGAGGAGCTCCACGTCAAGCAGTGGGATGTGACGGTGCTGGTCCGGGAGATGACGGCCGAGAAGAGGACCGACATCCAGAACCGGGCACTGAAGACCGTCAAGGGCGAGCAGACGATCGACTTCAGGGTGTTCACGCCCTTGCTCGTGATCGCCTCGACCTTTGACCCAGAGACACGCGAGCCGGTCTTCGAGGAGGGCGACACGTCCCAGCTGCTTCAGTGCAGCTCGTCGGCCCTCGAAGCCATCAGCCAGGTGGCGATGAGGCTGAGCGGCATCACTGAAGAGGAGCTGACCGCGGCAAAAAACGGATGAGGGACGACCATGAGTGGCGTTTCGCGTTCGAGCTCGCGACGCTCATGAGTTGTCCTGATCCCCCAGTCATCCTCCGGCAGATAGGAAGCCGGAGGTTCACCGACTGGATCGCGTTCTTCTCGGGAGATGGAGAGGAGACCACGACCACGGGGCACGTGGCTCGCGCCCAGCAGCTTCTGCAACGGGCGATGAGCCGCCCACGATGAGAGGCAAGAGGAGATCATGGCCACAGTCGGACGCCTTGTCGTCAGGCTGACAGCCACGACCGGAGACCTGCAGAAGGGTCTCAAGCGCGCGGAGCGCATGATGCAGCGCTCCTCCGGTCGCATGCGGAACATCGGGTCGAATATGACCTCCGGCTTCTCGCTGCCTCTCGCCGCCGCTGGCGGCGCCGCCCTCAAGTTCTCCACGAACATCAACGAGGGCATGGCCAACGTCGGCACCCTCATCCCCGGCAACATCAAGCGACTTCAGGAACTTAAGGGCGAAGTCCAGAGCCTGATGGGGGAGACAGGGAAGGGCGCAAAGGACCTAACCGGCGGGCTCTATGAAGTGATCTCCGCTTTCGGCGACTCCGCGGAGACGGCTCAGCGCCTGGCGATCTCGGCGAAGGCTTCGGTGGCAGGCGTGGCGTCGACGAAGGATTCGATCGCGCTCCTCTCTGCGACGACCAAGGGATACGGTGATACATCGGCCGCCGCCCTCCAGAAAGCCTCAGACCTTGCGTTCCAGACCGTGAAGCTCGGACAGACCGACTTCCCCCAGCTGGCGGCGAGCATCGGCACCGTGATCCCGAACGCGGCCAAGCTGGGCGTGAAGCAGGAAGAGCTCTTCGCGACCTACGCCACCCTCACCGGTGTCACGGGTGACGCAGCCAGGGTCAGTACCCAGTACAGCTCGATCCTCCGGGCCATGATGAGCCCGACAGATGCTATGGCCGCGGGCATCAAGAAGCTCGGCTTTCAGACCGCGGAGGCCATGATCGCCGAACACGGCCTGACGGGGTCACTGAGGCTCCTTGTCGCGCAGACCGACGGAACGAGCGCCGGCGTGGCCAAACTCTTCGGCCGGGCTGAGGCGTTGACTGCGGCCTTCGCTCTCACCGGATCGCAGTCCGCGGTCTTCGACGAGAAGCTGAAGCTGATGGCGAGCTCCGCCGGCGCTACGGATGCGGCGTTCAAGGCGCAGACCGAAGGGATCAACGTGCTGGGCTTCGCCTGGAAGAGACTCAAGGCCAACGCCGAGGTTGCCTTCCAGGTCATGGGCGATGCCATCGGCCCGGTGATCTTGGAGGTGACGAACTCCGGGAAGCCGCTGGTCAATGTGCTCAAGGCCGCGGCGAACTGGTTCAAGAACCTGAGCTCCGGAGGGAAGAGAACGGTCGTCGTCGTTGCCGCGTTCACAGCCGCCCTGGGCCCAGCCCTCATGGCCCTCGGTCTCTTCGGTCAGGGCCTCGCCACCATCCCTGCCCTGCTGAGTCCGGTCGTCGGGCTCCTGGGGGGCACTACCAAGGGAGTGATTCAGCTGGGAACAGCTCTGGCCCATCCACGGCAGGGGCTCGAGAAGCTGGGAAAGGCAGCCACGAAGTTCGGGAAGACGATCACCACCCAGGTGCTTCCAAAGCTGGCCGCGATCTCCTGGCAGGTTTGGGCCGTGATCGGCGTCGCGCTGATCATGATCGGCGTCTGGAAGAAGTGGGGGGGTGAGATCAAGAAGTGGGTCGTCCAAGCCTACAAGGACTCGAAGAAGTGGGTCGTCGAGGGCTGGGTTCAGATCGGGAACTGGGTGAAGGGTGCACTGGAAAGCGTTGCGGGCTTCTTCACGGGTCTCTATGAGGCCGTCGCCACTCGGGTCTATGAGGTCTATGCAGCGGCGAAGAAGTGGCTCGTCGAGAGGCTAGGGGATGTCTTCGAGTGGATCCGGAACGCCGTGGGCACGGTGATCGGGTTCTTCTCTGGGCTCTATCGCAATGTGGCCGGTTGGATGGGGAAGACGATCGATGAGTTGAAGCTCGATGAGGCCCTCGATGGCGTGAACGCATTTGCGAAGGATGCAGGTCTCAAGCTGAAGGAGTTCGGAGAGGGCGCGGCCGGCGTCACGCGAGATGCGATCGTAGGGATCGGCGAGGGTTTGGCCGAGGTGGCCAGAGAGCTCCCGGGAGCTGCGGGTGACTTCCTGAAGGACCTTGTGGCGCAGGTGAAGGCCTACATGGGCCAGATGTGGGGTGAGGTCGAGCAGGCTCCCGTGGAGACCATGAAGAAGATGGCCGAGGCCTATGGGGTCCTGGCGGCATTCGGGCCGAGTTCCAGGGTTACCAAGGGTGTGCAGGAGGTCAAGAAGGAGTTCGCCGGCCTCGGTACGGTGATTCAAAAGCACTTCGGGGATGACTTCTCGAACATCCTCCAAGGCTGGAAGGACAACTTCACGAGTACCGTGACCGACATGGTCATGACCGGGAAGTCGTCGTTCCGGGACCTCATCAACTCGATCGAGTCCGACTTCCTCTCGATGTTCGTGAGGAACCAGATCACCAAGCCCCTCTTCGAAGCGATCTTCCCGGGTGCTGCGGCCGAGGTTGCCCATGGAGGAGGCATTGTTGGGGGAGGGGGATTGGGAAGCCGTATGGTTCCCGCCATGGCCTTCGCCGGCGCCCCCCGGTTCCACGGCGGCGGCATGATCGGTCGCAACGAGGTGCCGATCATCGCCCGGCGGGGGGAGGGTGTCTTCACCCCCGCCCAGATGCGGGCCATGGGCGGGCCGCTGCAGGTGATCATCAACAACCACACTCCCGCCCAGGTTCAGGCTCAGGAGTACTCAAGCGCGGGCGGGGCGAGAACCCTCGAGATCACGGTCCATAACATCGTGAACGGCGGTTTCGATTCCGGGCGCTATGACAGCTCATTGCGTCGCTTCGGGGTCTATCCGCAGGGGAGCAGCCGGTAATGCCGTCGATCGTCTGGCCAGCGGCGCTGCCTGAGATGCCCACGATCGCGGGCACCATCCTGCGAGCTCGCCGGAATGTGATCCGGACACCCGTCAGCGAGGGTCCCGCCAAGGTCCGGAAGCGAGGATCCTGTGCGCCCCGGATCATCCCCGAGCGCCTGATCCTCACATACGCCCAGCTCACCGATCCGAGTCCCAACGGGTTCATCGCCTTCCTCGAGGAGGACACGCAGGACGGTAGCCTCGAGTTCGAGTGGGAGGTCCCAGATACGGGAGAGACCGTCACGATGCGCTTCTACATCCCTCCGGATCCCGAGTGGGTCTACCTGGGAGGGGACAATTGGGAGGTCACGTTTACGGTGGAGGTGTTCCCGTGACACGACCTCTGACCGCTGCCGCCGTCCAGTCGGCCTTCGCCCAGTCAACCGACAAGGCGTGGCTGATTCTCGTGGAGCTGGAGAGCACGGATGGTGCTGCGTTCCCATTCCACAAGTACTACGTCAACGACTGGCAGAACATCGAGAGCGGTGGCCAGACCTATGAGTGGTGGCCCTTCCGGGTGACACTGCTGTCGGACGTGCCGGGGGAGATCCCAGACCTGCGGCTTCAGATCGACAATGTTCACCAGGACCTAATCTCGATCCTCCGCCGCCAGGACCGGCCGGTAATGGCAACCATCTCGGTGATCCTTCACGATAGCCCGAACGACATCCAGTGGGGACCCCAGGAGCTCGAGATCCAGACCGTGCCGTACGACGTGGGCTTCATCGAAGCGGTCCTATCCGTGGAGCCGATTCATCAGGAAGGCTTCCCCGGCTACGCGATGAGCCCCATGTACCTGCCCGCCATCTTTGGCCCCGTTCCGGTCGAGGAGCCTCGCGCCCCTGGGCCCCCCGGCCCCGCGCCCGCGCCCCGGCGAGGTGGCGGCGCACCCATCTATGTCCAGCCGTTTGCGCCAAAGGGAGGAGTTCCGGGATGACCTGGTGGAATGGACTGAAGCGCGCGGCCCGCATCGCGGGGATCGTCTTCCTCGTTGGAGGATGCGGCTACCAGTGGTGGTTAACGAAGGGGCCGGGGGCGGCCGAGCCGAAAGGGGATCGCGCCTACAAGACGTGTTTCTGGTTCTGGGACTCCCTCGGCGTGCTCCTGACCGACGATGAGGACTATGCCTCGAACTCCACTGTCCTGGTGTACCTGTCTCAAGCCTCGGGCGACGTTGATACCGTCGAGGCCACCTTCGAGACTGTGTTGCCGGGCATCACCCGCTGGTGCCTGCTGGACAAGCCGGACACGACCAACATTTTCACGGCCTATTTCCGATCCGATCAGCATGAGTACGTGCTAGCCGATAGCCTTCTCGTCCTCGGCTGGTATGTGCCGCCGGCGAGCATCCACGACCAGGCCTTCCTCGCCGCCGCGGTGCCCGAGTCGGCTCTCCAGGAGAGCATCATCTGCCCGCGGCACATGGCTGACTCGGCCTTCACGATCACGCTGACAGACAGCAGCACGGTTCCGCTGGATGCGCTGCCGGAGACGCTGCTGCTCGAGTCGGAATATCGCGAGTGGTGGGGCGCCGTGGGCCGGGACACCATTCCGGTTTTCGGGATCAATGCCGAGTTCGACACGGCTACGGTCACCGCCCTGGCGGCGTCCGGCAGCGCAATCGAAGTGATCGACTCGGTTCACGTGGCCAAGGCGCTCGCTGAGAGCCTGTATGCAACGCTCGCCATCCCCGAGACCCTACACGTTGGGGATCGGGTCACGGTTGGGGGAACGCAGTGGGACGACGGGTCAGGGGGGATCAACGCGGCCGCGATCGACCTGGGTGCATCAGCGAAGTGGCTGGTGGGCAATGGCATCGGGGAGGCCACAGCGCAGACCTTCGGTGGAAGTCACTACGCCCAGAGCGACGGGAAGGTCTATCACGTCGAAGATGGGGTCAACACGGACGACATCAAGGATGCCAATACGCCGGCTGAGGGCGATCTCGCCACCTACACATCCTCGAAGCAGATCAACTGGGAGACGCCGGAGGAACGGAAGCTCCTCGAGTGGCCTGCGCTCGGCACGATTCACTCTGACACCCTGTGTCTGTCGGATAACGATGGATCGCATAGTCGTGTGGCCTGGTACGTCCCCGGGATGACATCCTCCCGCCTCGTGCTTTCCGTGAGCTGGTGCCAGTGCCCGAATGATCTCTTCCGCTATCACCCCCTCATCGTGAGTGGCAAAGAGCCCGAGGGGTTCAACTGGTGGGCGAAGACCGACTCCATCGTCATGACAGCAACGGTTGGCGGCGCTTGGGCGGCGAACCAGTGCAGTTGCGCAGTCGTCTGGACCGTGCAGACACAGTAGGAGGCACGATGCACGCGAAACACTCGGGCGCCATCACCTGGACGAACAACCAGATCAGCAACCGTATCGATCTCATGCGGGCTCTCACTACAGCAGACCCGCAATACTACCGCCGGCTTGCCCAGTACGGGGAGCAGGTACGGATGGGCCGTGTGGTCCTCGCGTGGCTGCAGGATCCGATGAGCGACCAGGAGGACTGGTGGGAGGAGAGGTCTAACCTCAGCTACTACAAGATCCTCTATCATGAGGCCTATCACTTCGCCGCGGGTTCGGTGCCCCTACCCGATGGGGCGAAGCCATGATCACCCAACTGGAACCCGGCTGGACAGACCGGTATGTGGGCATCCCTTTCAAGAGCAAAGGACGAGACTGCGAGGGGATCGACTGCTGGGGTGTGCCCTATCTGGTCTATGCCCAGGAACTCGGCATTGAGCTGCCCCTGCTCTCCGAGGGCTACCTGAATGCCGCGGACAGGATCGACCTCGAGCAAGTCTCCGCTGGCGCCAGACGCTGCTTCGAGGAGATCGAGCTCGGATCGGAGCAGCCGCTGGATGTGCTCCTCTTCCGCGTCCCCACCCCCCGCCAACCGGGATCTCCGAGCGGTCCCGCTGTTCACCAGCGGTGGCACGTGGGTCTCGTGATCACGCCGCGGCACACGATGCTCCACGTGGAGAAGGGGAAGGACACCGTCATCGAGCGGTACCGGGGCGCCACCTCGAGGTGGACCCATCGACTGGTGTCTGCCTGGAGGTGGACCGGATGATCGCCACGCGGGATACCTGCCGCGTGATCGCGGCTCTTCACCCCTTCAAGATGGGTGCCGCGCATCGGATCGAGCGCCTGGTCCCCGCCAATCTCACCGTCCGTCAGATCCTGAGGTTGCTCGAGATCGACCGCCCGGAGTTCGACTTCGGCGTGTCGGTGGGGGGGGACTCGATTCCACGAACGGCATGGGACCTCTTCCGCCCGGGCCCGGGGGCCGACGTGGCGATCCGTGCCCTCCCCGCCGGTGGGGACGGGGAGAACTCGGGCAAGGACATCCTCCGGTTGGCCCTGACAGTCGGTGGGTTCGCTGCAGGCGGGTGGGGTGGAGGCTGGCTCGCTGGGAGAATCGGCGGCCTGGGCAAGATCGGCACGAGCGTGCTGAGATTCGGTGGCGCAGCGATTGTCCATAAGGCTGCAACGGTACTGATCGACCAGTTTGCCCCCACGCCTGACCAGAGGCAGATGGAGGAGCCGGCGGTTCCCACCGTCAACCGGGAGAATCAGCTCACGCCCTTCGCGGTGTTTCCCAAGATCTATGGTGAGCACCTGAGCTATCCCCCGTTCGGATCCCTGCCTTACAACGACGGGGACTGGGTGTACCTCATCTACTCCGTCAGCCTGGGCCACACCCACATCTCTGACATCAAGATCGCCAACACCCCGATCGAGGATCTCCTGACAGAGCGAACGCCTGAGAATCCATCTGATCAGGATGGCCAGTACGAGATCCGTTATGGGGACGACGACAACGAACAGCCCCGAAGCATCTCCCCTCCGTCTGTCATCATCGCTCAGTATGGTGATCCGGTGGAGGATGACCTCCCGGAAGACTCAGGGTGGATCTCGAGGACGACGACAGAAACGTGCAATGAGTTCGAGCTCTGGTTCAAGTACACCGAAGGCCTGGGAGTCGAGTGGCGTTGGCAAAGGTGGTTCGCGCTCTATCTGGAGCTCGAGATCCAGGCCCGGCCCGTGGGCGGGGGAGAGTTCGCGACTCTCTTCGTGACCGAGTTCTTCAATCATGAGAACCACTCCGACCGCCCATCTGGAAACAGCGGCGCGATCAGTTGGTTCAGGCTGCGCTGCAATCTCATGGACGCCTTCGATCTTTCGGAGCCATGTAGGTGGGAGATCAGATATCGGAGGGGTCCCAACAGCGATCGTGTCCATGATGTTCCCGAGGATGCTGAGCTCGTTGTTCACGACACCGTGGTCCTGGATGAGATCCACGAGATCACCTGGGTGGACGTGATCAAGAAGAAGAATGTGGCGACGATCGCACTCCTGATCCCATGGAAGAGAGAGAGTGAGGATGGGGCCGGGGAGGGCAGCTTCTATCAATCCATCGACTGGACGAAACTCAACTGCGTGGGCCACAGCTATCTGACCTACTGGAACGGAAGCACGTGGACGTACGGTCTGAGCAAGCAGCCCGCTGCGGTCTACCGCGACATCCTCACCGGCTCGGCGGCCTTCAATCCCTTGTCCGTCGATCGCCTGAACCTCGAGCAGCTGCAAGAGTGGGCCGAGTACACGGACTTGAAAGGGTATGAGTTCAACGCCGTTTTCGACCGACGGCGGACCGTGCAGCAGGCGATCGAGGCGGTCTGCGGCGTGTCTCGCGCCCGGCCCGTTCGAACCGACGGCAAGTTCGGCGCAGTGGTCGATCGCGAACAGGATGGCATCGTTCAGCTTTTCACCCCCCGGAACTCTTGGGGATTCCGGAGTATCCGGCGTCTGCCACCCCTTCTCCACGGCATCCGGTGCAACTACCGCAAGCGCCTTCACAACTGGCAGGAGACCGAGATCGTCGTTTATCGAGACGGCTACGATGAGAACAGCGAGGATGCTACCAACATCCAGAAGATGGACATGTGGGGGGCCTGCGGGAAGACGCAGGTGGAGCTCCTCGCAGGGTACAAGATCCGGGAGCATCAGCTCCGGCTCGAGAAGGCTCAGCTCCAGGTCGACATCGAGAATCTGGTCTGCACGGTCGGAGACCTCGTGGGCGTCTCCTGGGACGCCCCGCTTCAGGGGGTGAGCCGGGGACGGATCAAGGCTGTCACGAGGAACGTCGGGGGGGACGTTACATCCATCACGGTGGACAACGAGCTGCCGATCGATGCCGACAACTACGTCCTGTACATCCGGTCAGCGAAGGACACCGAGCCGTTCTACCAATTCATCCCCACGCCTGCAATCACTTACGGCGGGCCGCCGCAGTTCATCACGGAGTGCGCTCTCAGTGTCCCCATTCCAGCCGGACAACCTCAGCCGAATGAGGGGGACCTCTTCACGTGGGGGAAGTGGACGTCTCCTCAGAATCATACGCTCTTCGGCCGCTGGCTGATCGATGGGATCGAACCCGCGGAAGACCTGACGGCGACACTCCATCTGATCGAATACGCCCCTGGGATGTACGATGAGACCATCCTCCACTCGTATGAGCCCGAGATCAGCGACATCCCCTCGATTCGATCGATGAGTCCGGCGCCGCCGGTCGTCGTCTTGATCCAGACCGATGAGAGCGTCCTCTATCGAGCCAGCGGTAACCTTCTGCCCCAGGTGGTGATTGCCCTCCGGTACGAGACGGGGATGTATTCGCCCATTGAGGCGGTGCATGTCGACTGGAGGGAATGGACGGAGGAGGGTATAGAGAATCGCCCCTGGGGGGAGGGTGAGACCTTCACGGGCAAGCCGGACCGCCTCTACATCAGCAAGAGGATCGAGCAGGGTCGCCGCTACGAGTTCCGCATCCGGACAATGGGTGCCGGGAATATGGGGAGTAATTGGGTCCATGAGGACGGCGACGGAGAAGGTGTCCTGGTCATCGGGAAGTCCTCACCCCCACCCAGCCCGACAGGGCTGATCCTCGAGCAGGGTCTCCTTCGGTGGGGGTATAGCGACACCCCACCTCTCGACCTTGCCGGATTCGAGATCCGGCGGCACGCCGGCTCGTCCGGCGGCTGGGACAACGCAACGAAGATCGACACGGTTGGACGGGACAACCGGCAGTACGCGCTGAGCGGTTTCCTTAACGGGACGCACACCTTCTACGTCAAGGCGGTCGACACTTCCGGTAACTACAGCGAAGAAGCGGCCGAGTTCGTCGCCTACTTCAGCTTCCCCCACATGGGCAAGATCTTCAGCACCATTGACTGGTTCACACTCGGGTGGCCGGGGACCCGGGAGAACTGCTACGTCCATGGCAACGGGACGCTGCGTGCGACGGATGTGGGTCAGCAGATGATCTGGACCTCGGAGTCCCGGGAGATCGTCGCTGAACCCGGATATGAGGACGCCATCGTCCTCCTCTACAACACGGTGTTGGCCACCGCTGCGAGCTGGCGGTTCGAGTACAGGAGATCGAGCGACGCGCAGTGGGTCCCCTGGCCCGGGGTTATCCGCCTCCAAGGAGGAGGGGCCTTCCAGTTCCGGTTCATCCTCACTCCTGGTGGGCAGGAGGCCTATGTTCAGCACTTCACTACACACGAGAGTGCCGAGCTCCTCGAGGAGGTCATTGAGGGATCGGCCCACTATGCCCACCCAGTTACCGAGGTGGTCAATCTGACCAAGCAATTCACGCACATCACCGAAGTCAACGGAACGCTTGAGCAGTCTGCAGCCGCGGCCTACGCCAGCTGCAAGGCTCGGTCTGCCCAGGGGATCTCCGGGACGAGTACAATCATGGTCAAGGCACACAAGCCTGACGGGCAGGCGGCGGATGCAATCGTGACCTGGCAAGTCCGCGGCTACTTCTGGCGCGGCGGCGTGCCTTAGGGGGGGGGCGTGGAGAAACTGATCGCATCGCTCGTCGGCGCAGGGTCTGGATTCCTCGGCACGATAGGGGCAGCTCTCGGTTTCAACTCGCGGATCGCCCGGCTTGAGAAAGTCACCGTTTCGAAGGACACCTGCGCCGCCGTCCACCTCGGGGTCACTCAGCAGTTCGAGGCCGTCAAAGAGATGCTCGAAAAATCCGAGAAGGCCGCGGCCCAGCGGGCGGAGCGGATCGAGGCGAAGGTCGATGACCTGGCAATCCTGGTGAAGCGCAATGGAAGCAGCAAATAACCCATCGCGGAGCACAGAACGGGCGCCCTTTGAACCCTTGCTCACGATCGAGGACATGATGGCCTGGCTGAGGGTGAGCCGGAAGAAGGTATACCAGCTCTCCAGTCCTCGTTCCCCGCGGCCGATCCCTTGTGTCCGTCTCGGCCGTGAGATACGGTTTGACCGGAGTGCCGTTCTTCAGTGGCTGCAGGCAGGAAAGGAGGAATAGATGCCGCGGCCGCCGAAGGGCATGTTCCGCAGAGGCAAATCCTGGTACATGCGTCTGCGGGATGGGTATCGAGACAAGTGGGTGAGTCTCGGGCCGGACTTCAAGGAAGCCAAGAGCCGCTTCTGGGAAATCATGGATGAGGGTGATGTCCCGGTGAAGATCACGGTGGCGAACGCCGTGGAGCGGTGGCTCGAGACGTACATTGCGACAGCGAGGAATGAACGAGGGCAGGAGCTGGCTCGCCGGCGAGCGCAGCTGTATCTGCTGCCTGCCCTGGGGCATAGGATGCTTCGAGATGTCCGGAAGGATGATCTGAGGGGATACCGCCTCTGGCTCGAGAAGCAGGGAAAGGGCCCTCAGACGGTGTCGCACGTACTCTCGGATGCGCGCTGCATGTTCCGGTGGGCAGAGGATGCGGGCTACATCGACGTGGCGCCCGTTCCGAGACGGTTGCTGCCGAGGATTCAGGAGCGTCCGCCCGATCGACTGACGGATGAGGAGACCGAAGCGGTGTGTTCGACGCCGGATCCCTATGGTTTCATCTGCCGGTTCGGGGTGGGGACGGGGCTCCGGTGGGGTGAGATGACCCGCGCGCTCACATCCGACATCCAGCGTGGGTCATTGGTCGTGTACCAGACGAAGACGAGCCGGCTTCGCCGTGTGCCGCTCCCGCCAGATTTGCAGCAGGAGCTGGTCGGCAGAGTGGGGCAGGTCGTGCAGCTGAGGCACGCGGGCAACGTGGCTCGGGTGGTTCGGCGGCTGAGTGGCGTGGAGCGCTTTCACGTACACCAGCTCCGCCACACGTTCGCGTGCCGCTGGGTCGAGAAGGGCGGGAACATCACGGCGCTCCAGGAGGTCCTGGGGCACACGTCTCTGCGGACCACGCAGCGGTACGCAAGGCCGTCTGATGAGGTCGTGGCTCGCGAGGCGCGCCGGGTGTTCGAGGCTTCAGATTCGGTAGCAACTTCGGTAGCAAATCCACCCAAGCGCGACGCTAAGTTATTGTTATTGACCTAGTTACAGGGGTGATAATATCCCTGCAAAACCGTTATCACCGGTTCGAATCCGGTTGCCGCCTCCAACCACTAAGTACGGCACTCGCAGCACAATACAAGACGCCCCAAGGATTTACGGTCCCTGGGGCGTCGCTCTGTTCGTGC
>Ga0180431_10001832_pt1 | contig 28940 bp, 45 predicted proteins | sample SS_ome_11_FD_132459 | JGI IMG/M metagenome (GOLD analysis project Ga0180431, IMG submission 132459) | Hypersaline lake sediment archaeal communities from the Salton Sea, California, USA - SS_1_MS_1 metaG | ecosystem: Environmental > Aquatic > Non-marine Saline and Alkaline > Hypersaline >... | reverse complement strand
CGTTTCTACCAACACGGAAATGATCGTCACCCACGGAACGACCGGGGATCCGGAGATCACGGCCAGATCCAGCCAGGTCGAAAACGTCATGCGGGAGATCGCCGAGAAAAACGCCGTAACCGCCGCAGCGGGGAAACGGGCGGCCGGGCCGATCACGGTTCAGAACATCGTGAAAATTGACGGCCAGGTCATAACTACCGACGAATACACCCGGCGCGAATTAATCCCAGCGATCGTCCGGGCGATGCGGGCGAATTTCAAGAAGACGGATTTAAAGCGGGCCCTGGAAATGGCATAGAGGAGAAAAGGCCATGGCCGTCAGATACTTGATTGAAAATATTATTGATGAAACAACGCTTTGCTGTACCAGCAGCGAGGATGATCTATACGTCAAGGAATTTTTATACAACAAGAGGCCATCAAAGCCGTTTCGATTTACTGGGGTCGGGTCCGCCGGGGATCCGGAATGGATTTGCATTGAATCGACGGTTTCCGGCGGGGAGCGGGTCACTTTCGCCGGAATCTTTAATCACAACCTGACGGCCCTGGCCGGCGGCAACGATGAGCTGCGCCTGAAATTTTGTTCTGATCCGTGCGAAGAGTCCGGGTCCTGCGATTGGGACGCCCCAGACGTCGAGATCGACCTAAAACCCCGGATGATCACCAACCGGAATGATTTATATCGGATCACGGATCAGACCTACCCATCGATCCGATTTGATTTCATAGACGAAAACAACGGGGACGGATTCATCGAAGTCGGGGAGCTGGTCCTGGGTCTGGTTCAATCATTCGGCGCCGGAGTACACCTGCAGCCGGGCCGGGCGGATGGACCGGCTTTCTACAGGGGGAACAAACGGACTGATTACGGGATGGACTGGCCCGTCAAGCTGGCCGACTCCGAACGCCTGGACCTGACTTTTGTCAACGTCGGAGATCCAACCGTCCAGGACGAGATTCAGACCTTTCTGCTGGCCGTTGAGAATTCCGGCGGGAAATTTATCATCGTTCCAGACGACGCCTTGAAATTCTGCTATTACGTCATGATCGACAAGGATTCCGATTTTGCCGAACGCGGGCCCTATTGCCCCACGGACGAATTAAGAACCTGGACGATGCCATTAAAAACGCTTTCGAAGGGGATCAGGCTTTTATGAATATCGCCGACGAAATCCGGAAGATCAACAAGCAAATTTTGTCTATTGAGATCCGGCTTCCGTCCGCCGGCGGCGGCGGGGGCGGCGGGGCCCCAGACGATGCCCAATACATAACCCTGGCGCTTGACGGCGACCTGACCCAGGAACGGGTCCTGGCTGACGGGGACGGGATCAACGTCGCCGACGGCGGCGCCGGCGGGAACGTGACTATTTCGGTTGACATGCTGGGGATCGAGGACCTGGCGGATCCCGGCGCGGACCGGGTCGTTTTCTGGGACGACGGGGCCGGCGCGACCGAATGGCTGCGAGCCACGGAGGGGGTCCAGATCAACGGGACGGATTTAACCCTGGACATCAACGGCCTGGGCGAAGATGCCGGCGCGGCTTCCGGGGATTTTTTCGTTTATTATGACGTGACGGACGGGATCCATTATAAAATCGATTATGATGACATGCCCGGCGGGGTTTCCGGGCCCGGCGCATCAACGGACAATGCTGTCGCACGATGGAACGGGGCCGGCGGGAATACCATCCAGAACTCATCCTCAATTCTTACAGACGCCGATTTTTTGGGGTTGAATTGTACGCCGTCAATCCGTCTCGATGTTGGGGGAATAACTAATTTCGCAGCTGCGGACGTGATCGGCGCGGCAACCGGGGGCGGCGATGTCTTGTTAGGGGGGGAGTCAACGGGGAGCCGAAAATGGTTAATTACAAGGGACGCGGCCCCGGGGACGCTTGAGCTGATCACAGTCAACGCTCTTCCGATTATTTTTATGACGAGCGGCGCCGAGAAGATGCGGCTTGATTCATCCGGAAGACTGGGGGTCGGCGATTCAACCCCCGTCCTTTTATTGGACGTAAACGGGCTGTCGGATTATGACGCAGCTTCCGAAGAATTCGGGGTCCATACGGACGGGGGAGACATTACAATCGGAGGCCTCGCCGCCGGAGCCCGAAAATGGATTGGGACAAGGACAAACGGCGGCCAATTCGACATCCTCACGACGAGATCCGTTCCAATCGTTTACTGGACAAATTCCACGGAGCGCGGAAGATGGGGAACGGGCGGAGCTTTCTTTATCGGGGACTCCTCGAATTCCGACATGACAATCGGGTTGACGATCAATCAAGCCGCTAATTCGGATGAAATCCTTACTCTAAAATCTTCGACTGTCGCGCATGGATTTACAGCACAAACGGAGACTGATTCTTTCATGACTTTTGTCAGAAAGAATAATTACGGAGGAGCGGAAATCACGGGATACTCTGAAGCATTGATGTCAAATTATACTCTTGGGTTTTCCGCGAAATCCGGACAGACCTTGACGACTCACGATATAAATCAAGAGGGGATGGTAACGGTTTACGGGATCAAATATACAGGGACCGGATCATCGGCTGCCGCCGCGAATTCTGGGCAAAATATTTTCGCCGTCCGGACATATTCCAATGCCGGCGCCTGGACAACGCTGCAATTAATATCGGAGGACGGGGCTTGGTATAATTTCGGATCGGCGTCCAGAATTTTTTTGAATGAAAACACGAACACGAATCAAAACATTGGCATTACGATTAACCAGTTGACTTATTCAACGGAGGCGATTTCTTTTAAAAAAACAGGAATCGCCCACGGAATGACGACGATAACCGAAACCGATACTTACGGATATTTAAAAATTCAGGATTCAAGTTACGGAGGGCTTTCTGTCGCCGGATTTTTAGAGAGCGGCGCGTCCTCGAGTTTTGCTCTTGACTTAGCCGGGATCAGTCGGAAATCATACACCGGAAAAACGTCCGCAAGTTATGCCCCCGTCATGATTCACGGGCTTTATTCATCCGGGACGGGATATTCTAACGCCCCGGCAGACATGAATGTTTTCGGGGTCCGGACTCTGGACAACGGGGGAAGCTGGTCAACGCTCTATTTGATCGATGAGGACGGGGATTCCTGGCAAAAAGGCGGGGCGATATTTTCCGATACGGTTTATATAAACGACACATCGAACGCCGACATGACAATCGGGTTGACGATAAATCAGGGGTCGAACGACGACGAGATTTTTACTTTTAAATCCTCGGATATTGCCCATGGCTGTACGACATACGCCGAAACCGATTCATACGGGGTCTTTAAAAAAATAGATGGAAATCAGGGGGGGGTTGATTTCCGGGGATTCTCAGAGTACAGATATGGTTTTAGAATGATGGCTTTCGTTTCTTCATTCGGAACAGCCCAGGGATCAACGTCCGTCGGGGCGATCGATAACATGGTCTATCTGATCTCCGGAACCGGAGTGACGAATGTAACCGCGAACGGAAATTTATGGACTCTCCGCTGTCAAGAATCCGGGGCCGGCCGGACGAAAGCGATTTTTTGCCAGGATGGGGACTTGTATCTTGATACGGCCCTGAATGAAAATGCATGGGACGACTTCGATGATCCGGTTTTATGCGCCGATCTGGCCCGGGTCATGTCCGGCCGATGGCGCGAAGTCGAGAAATACTCCGCGGCCAAGATGCGGAAAATTGGGATATTAAGCCCTGGTGGGATGTTTCCCGTCAAGCGGACATCAATGTTGACATTCGGCGCGATTCATCAGATTTACGAGGAAAACCAGGCCCTGCGGCAGCAGGTCCGGGGCTTAACAGATAAAATCAAAAGATTGGGGGCACCGGCATGAAAATAGGAAATATCGACATGGTTTTGACTGATTACGAAGGATTCCCCATCATGGAGAATTATCCTGATCGAGGGGATCCGGGCCCAGACGGGCGCCCGAAGATCAAAGAGCGGGCCTTGACTCTACGTCGGGCGATCGGGGCCGCGGTCGCGGCGACTTTCGACGATGAGCAGAGAGGAGAGCCGGACGCCGAGGACAAATGGCGCCGCGGCAAGTTGGCCGATCGGATTTATGGCGCCGGCGAGGAGATTGAGTTGACCAATGCGGAGGCGGTCGAGATCGTACAGCGGATTAATCGGGCGTTTCCGTCCGTCCGGATTTTTACGGAGATCAAAAAAATCCTGGACCCAGATCTGAAAGATCCTGAAATGAAAATCCCGAAAGGGAAATAAATCATGTCCGATACGACCCTATGGGGAAAAACAACCGGCCCTGTCTATCGCGATTTTTTCGATATTCAAGCGGTCCGGCTGTCCGCATATGGAGAGTATCTATGGGGCAGCCTAACTAAAGCCGACATGACGGAAGACCGGTCGGAAAACATCCGATTGTTAGCGGGGCTCGATTCAATAGGGGTCGCGCCCAATAATCGGATGTACGAATTTTGTTTATTTACGATTAATCCGGATAAATTCGAATTCCCCGAGGGTCTTGACCGGCCCCTGACCGTAGGACTTTATTCAACCGTCGGGGTCGAGGATAACACGAAACCGTATAATTGGTTTTCGCTGTGGTATTCATTTATGGAAGACCCGGCGGGAGTCGCCGGATCCCGCCCATATTGGAACGTTGATTCAGTTGTTGGGAAATATTATGATGGGGTAAACGATTGGCCGAATTATGAGCCGGACACCTCAACCGCATCAATGTCCGCTTATTCCGTAGAAGACCCGGCTGGAACGCATCAATTTCCATTTCCGTCCGATGCATTCGAAGTAATGATGTATACGTACTCTTGGAATACATGGGGGGGATTAACCACGGATTTAAACAGAGACGATTTTTATAAATATGGCGGGGTTTTTAAAATATATTCATTCGACCCGACGGTCGGAATTAATAACGGCGACATGTTTTCGATTTCCGCGAAATTAAACAAGATTCGTATTTATTATTGGAACGCTGTAATAAATTCCCTTTCCCGCTATTCCGCCCCATCAAACCCGGCAGGAACCCAGGTTATTTTTTACGGGCATGCTTTCGACATTCCTAATGCGGATATATGGGCCTATGCCCATAATAACTCTGTTAATTTCCAGCATACGTTATACAGGATTTATTTTATCGGCCAGCAAGGGCAGGGGACTTTTACTCTTGTCAATGGGATTGATTTTACCGTCGATTCCAATAATCAAGCTACAGCGACGCTTCCGGCTCTTCCGGATGGATCATACGAAATCAAAGTATCCGTTTGGGATTCTAAGCACGGCGCGGAATATGGGGAAGGATATGCCGGCGATTTCCGGGCCGCCGCCGACGGCCGGGCCTATCCTGGGGAGCGGTTCGTTTTGCGGGTCGGCGCCGGCGCCGAAGACGAGGTCCCCGACGAGCCGCCGATTATTCTTTCCGATTGGAAATTTTACAACGGGGAGTTTTTGTCGGATCATTATGCCAAGATCGACGTCAGGGGCGGGGGCGTTTTTTATGACGGCTTTGTTTTATCCTGGGGGACCCTGACCCGGGCTTTCGATGACGAAACCGGGCTTTATTCGATGTCAGACCTATCCCCTACCCTGCAGAATACGGATAATTATTTTTCAACGCGGCTTTTTTCGTATATTCTGAAAAACCAGCTGATGACTCTATATGCAGCCTGGAGGCATGGCGCGGAAGCGGAAAAAAGTACGCTTTTTACGATGATCGTCGACGATCACGATATCGCCGGCCCGGAATTCCCCGTCCGGCTGCGGGATGTTTTGAATAAATATATGAGCCAGCCGGCGCCGGCCGAGGTCGCCACAGAAGACGAATTCCCCAATATTCATGATTCCGCCCGCGGCCGCGGATTCCCGATCGCCCTGGGCCTAAATCAGCACACCGGGGAGGCGCCGGGAGCGCTCGAGGCGCTTTATATCGACACGGCCAATAATAAATATCTGGCCCTGGGGGGATCAGCGGCTGAAATGCTCGAGGTATACAGCGCCGGAGTCGAGAAAACAGAGGGCGCCGGAAACGATTACACTATTACCTACGAAGACGGCGGCCGGACGTATATCAATTTTAACGCCGACCAGGGCGACAACAAAATTACTTTTAATTGTAAGGGGTATATGTTTGCCGGCTGGAATCATGCGGACGGATACATCCGAAACCCGGCCCGGATCATCGAATTTTTTCTGGCCATCACCCAGCAGATCCCCATCGAGTTGATTGATACGGACTCTTTCGACGACCTGGCCGACCAAATGGAAGACCTGGGCTGGGATGCGGCCGGGCGCCTGGCCATCCAGGAACAGAGGGCGGCGGCGGAGATCATCCAGGAATTGATTTTTACGATTGGGGCCAAGTTATGGCGGGACCGGGACGGCCGGATCACGATCCGCCGGATCGACCGGGAAACCCTAACGGCTGAATTGACGATCTGGCAGCAGATCGACTGTATTTCAATGGCGACCCGGCGGTTTAATCTGGGCGACGCCGTCAATTATGCGGTCGCCCGATATGACCTTTACCCGCAGGCGAATTTTTACGCCGGCACGGCCGAAGGGGAGGACGCCGCATCCGTCGAAGATTTTGGCCGGCGGATCGAGATCCAGGGCGGCCTTTATTTTCCCTGGACTGATTCCGCCGACCTGGTCGACCAGAGAATCGCCGAGATCCTGCAGGAGCTGGCATATGGCCGGCACGAAATCGAATTTTCGCTTCCGATCCGATTTATAGAGGACCTTGACCTGGCGACGGTTTTTAAATTTCAAAATCCTTTTGGGCTTTCCGGGGACGGGACCGGAGAAAAGGGTCGATATTATTATATCAAATCGATCGCCTATAATTTCGATGATTTTTCCATGCAGATCATCGCCGCGGACCTTCAATGGCTGGCCGGCCAATGTTTTATTTTTGGCGACCGGGACAGCCTGCCGGCGACATACTCCGCCGCATCAAACGAGCAGCGAAAATATGGGTTTTTATGCGACCGGGGAACCGGGCGGTTTTTAAACAACGATCCCGGAAAAAAATTATGCGATCGGGAAACGTGAGGGGGTGACCAATGAGCGAAAACGGGACAGATTACACCAGGGATCAAAAATACACCTATCAGGACGGGAACGAAGACAAGAACCACAACCGGCAGAGCGATCCGAAGGACAACCTTTCCGATCCGCAGCCGGGGATGATCGTTTCCGATTCCGACGACGAAAAATTACACCACCGCCGGGCGGACTCCCAGGCCTGGGACGAGATCCTGCAGGCCACGGCATCCCATGACGTGATTCCGATTTTTTCCGGCGTTATCCTGGGCCCGTACTCTGGCGCGGTTTCGGATCCGCCGACCGATGCGGAGCTGGACGCGATTTTCACGTCCCCGGCAGCCCTGGGGGACGGATGCATCGTCGTTTTGTTTGACGGCGGATCCGGCGGACAGGCCTGGCTTATCGTTTCCGATGGCGTTTCCTACTGGCACCAAAAATTGACGGTGGCGGTTTGACCCCAGGGGGGGGGGGCCGCTTTCTACCAGCGCGATTTTGCACGGAAAATCTGTGAACACTTTCCGATTGGGCTTGTTCACAAAAAAAAAGGCCCGGGCCAGCCGAAGCCAGCACCGGGCCATATTCTGGAGGTCGAAACCGGGTCAGGAAAACCGGCGGCCGGCCGGAGCGTCCGGATCGAAGACGGCGTCCGGCTTGATGGCCGCGGATATGATTTCCCAGGCGTCATCTGGGATCTGGGCATCGATCAGCGAATTCTCCCGAGCCCTTTCAGCGAGCTTTAAGAGGCGGGCGCCCATGGGGGCGATCCAATTTTCGATCTCCGATTGAGTGATGGAAAACGCCTTGATGTCGTCGGCGATCGGCTTGAGGAAATGGTCGCGGAAATCGACGTAAAACTCTTCCGCAACGATTTTCCCGAAGCAATCCCACAGGATCGAAAGCGCCAGGTCCGACGGCCCGGATCCAGAATATCCGAAATTGAAGCCATCCGGGGAATGCCGGACGACATGATGGAGCGGCAGCGGCATCGAGCCGCGGCCGGCGGGGGGGATGGTCATCCGGACGGTCGCCCGGACGCCTTTTTTTTCTCTCGAAATCGCATAAACTTTTTGAGGATTCATGACGCCTCCCTATTTCGTATACAAGGCAAAAAGATCCGCCGACGGACCGCCCCAAAACGACGCCTCGATTTCATCCTGGGAATGGGTCCCAGGCCGCCCAGCGTGAACGTCGGCCATGTTACAGGTCCCCAGGCCGTAACTTCGAAGCACGCCGCGGCGGCGGATATGAACGGAACTAACAGATAGAAAATCCGATTTCAGGCGAAAGGGCCGCCCGCAAACATGACACAGCAGCAAATAGGTTTTTTTCTTATTCACGACATCCTCCAGAGAAAAGGTTTTGACCTGTCTCATCAGCCCCGGGCGGTCAGGTCCGGAGGACCGGCCCGGGCGGGCCGGTTTCGACAAAGGAGAAAAGCGGGCGCCGGCTGGGAAAATAAGCAAAAAGGGGGATTTGATGGAAGCGCCGGCGCCCGCATGGAATCGATCAAAAGAGATCGGAATCGTTCAGGATATCCGAAAAAGATTTTTCGCCGGATTCCATGGCGCGGATTTCATCGACCGTCAGCCAGATTTTTCTGCAGCGGCGATCACAAAGCGAACAATAGGCGACCGGATCCGAGGGCCCGGACATCGACCCGGGCCCCCTGGAAAAATAATTGATTTCGGCCCCGCAGCAGCCGGAAACAAACGCCCCGGGATCCCTTTCCGGACATTCACGCTTTAAGCCGGAAACCATCGCCGCCCAAAAGTTTTTTTTAGGCATCGCCTATTTCACGAGCCGGGACATCTGGGCGCCATGGAATTCCGCGACAACCCGGCGGACATCCCCGACCGTCCCCACGACCTGGACGGTCCTTTTCAAAATGACGGCTTTTGAAATGGCGTGAGGGCAGGCGGCGAAAAGCGAGCGGCGGTTGAAAAGGCCGCCGTCCTGGATGATTTTCCCGGATTCCTTCGAAAAAAGCCAATATTCCGGCCGGTCGCTCATTGGCCCGCCCCCATGAAATCATCCCGGCGCCGGCGGACGCGGTCCTGGCGGACGCGGTTTTTTTCGCCCTGGGCGATCCGCAGGATCCGCCGATCCAGATCCGAGAGCCGGACGCGGTCCCGATCCCGGTTGACATTGGTCTGATAATTCCGATTCATCACGACATCCTCCAGAGAAAAGGTTTTGACCTGTCTCATCAGCCCCGGGCGGTCAGGTCCGGAGGACCGGCCCGGGCGGGCCGGTTTCGACAAAAGAAAAAGCGGGCGCTGGTGAAAGCTTGTATTAGCAGGGGGTTTACGGGAAAGGAAGGACCAGCGCCCGGGTTCGATCAGATATCCGAGTCCGCCGGCGCAAGGGGACACCGGGGGAAACGGCGGCGCTCTTCGAGGGCGGGCAGGCTGGCCAGCGGGCAGAAATGTTCCCCCAGGCCGAAAATTTCGCACTCTTCCCGGCCGGAAAGAGCCGTACAGAAAACCCAGGCGATCCGTTTGACGTGTTCGACCGGGTAATAAACTTCCGTCGCCCGGGCGACGGCGAGAAAATCCCGCAGCCGAAAATATTCTTCGCTGTCCGAGTCGTAGTTTTTGATGACATGCCGGACGCGGTCGATCATGTCTTTTGAAATCCGCATGGTGTTTCTGGACGGGCGGGAAATCTCGACCCAGGTCGACCCGTCGCCTCTCAGGATGGAATCGATCCAAACGTCTTGCTGTCCCCGCTGATTCAGAACGCCGCCGCATCGACAATCCGCCATCCCGCACAATTCACGCCGGACGCGGCGAACCTGGGAATCCGTCAGGACCGCGGGAAGGGCCTTGACCCGGATCCGGGACTCCGTGCCATGGAAATCATTCCGAATAGTGATAATCACGATATCCTCCAGAAAAGAAAATTTGATCTGTCATCATCAGGTCCGGACGATCAACCCCGGACGACCAGGATCCCATCGGATCCCGGTTTCGACTTTCGATGTTTCGGTCCCCGTCGAACTGGCACCAGGCGCCGTCCTGGATCCCCTGGGCAAACTTTCGATTCTCAGGTTTTCACCTTATCGCCCGATTCGATGGCCAGGGAGGAGAGGCGCCCGTCAGGTTTGACGAGTCGCGTTTTATTTTTCAAAGATCTCATCCCCCAACCTGGGGGACACTCTTAATATACGTTTTTTTTATCCGTTTGTCAAGCAAATTATCCATATTAAATAATATTAATTAAAAAAAATATGGGAAGCAATTTATCCGAACCTAATATTTTTTATTGACATTCATGTAAAAATGGATTAAATTTATAGTGTGAGAAATTTTATTTTGAAAGGATGACGATATGAAAAAAACGAGACAGGTATCAATGACTATCCGAGAGGAACAGCACCGGCGCCTGGCCGAGGTCGCCCGGCGCCAGGAGCGGAGCGTTTCCGGCCTGGTCCGGAAAATCATCGAGGATTTTTTAAAGGGGATCCAGGAAAAGGCCGCCGATGAAAGATGATCAGGCCGTCTGTAAAAATTGCGGCCGGCCGATCCCGGCGGATTTCCTCAAAAAACATCCCAACGCCAGATTCTGCCCGAAGTCGATTTTCCCAGATTCGAATTGCAAGGATCGATACTGGAGCCGAGGGCAGCGCCAGATTTCCAAGCTCGAGGGCCGGATCCTGGTCCTGGAAGACGCCGTTATAAAATTGACGGCAGCGCAAAGCCTTTTCGTGGAAACGGAAAAGGTCGTCGCCGACGGGATCCGGGAAATTTCGAATGGATAAGGGCCGGCCCTGTTTGGCGGAATCAGGAGGGAGGGGCCGGCCCGGCCTTGGATGAAAGCCATTTCAGATTTTATTGGAAAAAAACATGGAGGTCAATATGACGGATCAGAAAAATGACAAATCGCTGGTTTCGGCCGGCGCGGAAAAGGTCGCCCTTCAATCGGATTTTGGGACGGTCTATATTAAGCAGACTCAGGATGGCCAGATCATGCGTCCGATCAAAGCCCGGATGCGGCTGCGGTCCGACCTGGGCCAGATTTACCAGGTCGGCGGGACCTGGGCCCTGGGCGTTTCCGGATATTTACATCTTAACAAAACGGCCTCGATTTCGATCATCACGCCGCCCGATGTTTCCGTAGGCGGCCAGAAATTCCCCAACCCCTACGTTGAGCGGAACCCCCGGACGAAGGCCATCGAAACGGTCAACATTCGAAAGATCGGATTCGGATATTCCCCGGCCGGAAACGCCGTTATCATCGACAAGACCCTGTATTACAACATCGATACGTATTTTATTCAATCGATCCAGGCGGTTATGAAGCGGCGGGCCTGGGACAAAACGAAAAATAAAATCGACCCCGACACACCCAAGCACCCCAACGCGGCCAGGATCGGCCATCGAAGCGATCGGCCGAAAGGGATCGAGGGCGCCAAATGGACGTTTTTTGAAACAGCCTCCCCGCTTGGGATCTGGATCAATTATCTGGATCCGGCCATTCAGGGATGTCTCGAGGAACACACCCAGCGGCAACGATTCGGCGACCGGATAGCTCAGTCTATCGTAACCAGGAATATTTTAAAGGACCACCCGGCCATTGGGATCGTTCAGGTCGAGCCGACGACGTCCTGGGAGGTTGACAACCCGAATTATAAAAATTGGATGAACGACAACCAAAAGAGGAAAAAGGTCACGGCGGCGGATGTCGTCGTTTATGGATGGCGGACCGATATCACGCCCCAGCAGATCGAGGACGTCGCGGCCCGGGCGGAAGCCGGCGACACAGCGGCCACCATCGAGGCTGAGGTCATCGACAAGGTCCCGCCGGCCGAAGAGCGGGAAGTCATCGACCACGAAAAAACGACGGAAGGCCCGGGCGGTCTACCATTCGATAAGGAGGGATAAATGGACGAATACAGAGACACGCAAGAATTTACCGGCCTGCGGAATCTGGCCATGGAGCTGGAATGTAAATTTGACGCCGAGATCGAGCGGGATCCGGACGTCGGGAAAAAGGCGCCCTATGATCACAGCGCGAACAATTGGGCGTCCCAGCTGGGCCACCCATGCCGGCGTTTCCTGGTTTACAGCCGGCTGGATTGGGAACGTCGGAAAGAAATGTCGACCGAAGGCCGCCATCGGGTCAAGGAAGGGAAGCGGATTGAAACCTGGCTGCAGCACAAAATCGAGGATTTCGGATATCCGATCGTTGAGAATCAGAAACGGGTCACATGGCCGGACCTGCAGATCAGCGGGAAAATCGATGGAAAGATCCGGGTCGGAGATATCCTTCCGATCCTGGAAATTAAGTCAGTCAACCCCAGATATTGGGATTCAACCCGAAGCCTGGCGGCCATCGCGCATAATTCCGCCTATTGGATCCGGATGATCGTAACCCAGCCCAACCTATATATGTTTATGGAAAACGAACCCTGGGCTATGCTGGCCCTGGCCACATTCGGGAAGCGGCCGAGATTTATCCCCATGCATATCGACTTTGACCTGGGCGACAAAACGGTCGAAACGGCCCGGGCCGTCAATGAGCATGTCGCGGCCGGCACCTATCCACAGCGGATATTTTATCATCCCCAGGTTTGCGGCCTGTGCGATTTTTCCCACCTGTGCAAACCGATGGACGTCCGGCGGATCGACGAGATCACCGACGAAGACGGCGCCCTGTTAGAGAGATATTGCGACCTGGAAGAGGGCCCCGTCGAAGAGTACAAGATCCTGAAAAGCCGGCTGATCGGCGAAAAAAAGAAACCCGGCGCCTTTAGAGGAAAGCGGGGGGTCTGGAAAGATATTGAAATCAAGACGACCGGGACCGAAGCCCGGATGTCGACGAAGATCAAACGGGTCCCGAAGAGAGAGGCCGCCGATGCCGGATAAGGAAAAAATACCCGAGCGGGCCGCAACCATGCTTGAATTTATTATCCGGGAAGACGCCGACAGGATAGACTCATATATGACCATCGCCGGCCGAAACTTCCACGTCAAGGGATACCGGATCCGTAAGCAAGGCATCATCCGGGTCGACTTTCAAGAGATCACTTGACAAGCCCATCAGAAAGCCGAAAAATGGAAGCGGCGGAACAAATCGCGCATCAGACATCCGGGAAGCCAAAAAGCCGCCGTATACGGCGCCAGAGGGCGCAGAGGTCCGTTTTTTGATATTGTCTGGAGGCAGTAATGGCGGAGGGACGAATGATAAAAAAGGAAATCCACAGATCCAAGAAATTGGCGGCGCTTATTTCAGACGCCCACAGGATGCTTTATTTGATGATTTATCCGCATGTCGACGTTGATGGCAGATTTTCAGCTGACCCGGCGGATATCAAGCTGGAATGCGTCCCATTGATAGAGCGGACGGGAAAAACGACGATCGCCGGCGCTCTGGTCGACATGGCCGACAAGGGGCTGATTAATTTATATCCGGATCCGGAGGACGGGGAAACCTGGTTTTTAGAGATAACGCGATTTCACGATTTCCAATCTTTAAGGCGTAACCGGGAGGCCCCGAGCCGGATTCCGGCCAATAATTCCGGGAGCGGTCCCGGATTACTCCGGGAGTACTCCGGGAAATTTCCTCTAAGTAAGGAAGTAATAAATAAAGTCATGGGGAAATATAAGAATACTACTACGAAAGAGGTAATTAATTTAGATATTTCTTTTGATCCGGAGAACAGAGTTTTTAATAACATAACCCCCGAAGACATCAAGACATGGAGGGAGGCGTTTCCGGGGGTCGACATCCGCCACGAGCTGCGCGGGATGGTCGCCTGGCTGATGGCCGACTGGCCACGCAGGAAGAAAATAAAATGGAAAAGTTTTATCACCCGATGGCTTCGACGGGCCCAGGACCGCGGCCCGACCAGGATGGCGGCGAATACCGGGACCTGGGCCAGGTCAAGGGAAAACGGGCGGGGGGAATAATGTCAAGGATTCAGATATCCATGCACAAAATGGAAATGATCCTGGAACGCTTGGAGATCGCCTTTCTACCATGCCGGCGGAACCAGAGAGAGAGAAACCAGGTTTTTGATTTATATTTCGAGAAATTGAAATATATCGACGAGTTTTTGTTGAGCCTGGCCGTCAATTTTTTGATCGACAACCGGACGGAAAAGTCATTCCCAAAAGTTGCCGAAATCATCAAAGCGATCGAAACGGTTCGGGACCAGATCCCAGATGGGCCTGGCGGCGGATGCCCAAAATGTCAGGACCAGGGATTTGTAACCGTCCCGTATGAAGACGAGCCCTGGCGGTCCCGCGGATACGTCAAAGCCGTCCCCTGCGACTGCCGTCTGGGGAGAAAGATCGAGGGGAATTTACGCCGGAAGGATTCGAAAAAGGCGATTTTACACCGGCGGCGCCGGCGGGGGTCTGTTAATGCGGACGTTGATCAGATCGTCAGAGACACGAAAAAAACGGTTTCTTTCGAAGAGATCGACGCCGCGGCTGGGGACGATTATGATTTTTGATCGGAGGAAAGTATGAACAAAAGACAGAAAGGCCTTATTTTCCAGAATGAATTGAAAGTATTTTTAGAATCGATCGGATGGACCGTTGCTAACTTTCCCATCGGCGCGAAGTATAACCGGACCCCCGACGTTTTCGGCGCCGACATGGTCGCAAAACGCCGGTCGATTCTCTGCACATATTGGATCCAGGCAAGCGCCGACCGAAACCCGTCAATTATCCACTATGTCGAAAAATTTCGAAAGGTCCCATTCGAACCCATGTTTGACCGGGTTTTTATTTTTATTCGCCGGAAGCCCCATCGGATCGAGGTTATGGAGTTTCATTCTATCCCGGCGCTAACAACGGAGAAAAGGGAAACAACGCGGACGGGGGATTTTTTCCGGGATGACAGGGTTTCTCCATGGGTCTGGAAGGCACACAAAGAAACGGACCGGGCGATCTGGGGGGAAGACAAAGACATCAAGGCGGAGGTCAGAGGTGGCAAGTAAGCTGAAAAAAACCGAAATGATCGACGCGATTGTCAGCAGCGGGACCGACCTGGCCGGCATCGTCCCCGAAGAAATCCTGGAATGATCAGGATAAATCTTGACGGGCGAAGCCTGGCCGGCCGGAGGCTGGTATATTTAGCAAAGCGAGCCGAGCGGGACCATTGGGGGGAATATGGAGCGGACGCGATCGCGGCGGTGAAAGTTTGGTTTCGGCCGATTTTCCAGGCGGCCGCCCGGGCGGGGAATATCAAGCGGGGAGCGAAGAAATGAAGGCAAGCAATCAGCAATCCTGGAGCCGGGCGACCGAAACCGAGGCTATGGCGCAGATCCAGGCGGCCCTGGCCCGGGCCCGGGAAAAACATCCGGGCTTTCCCATCGACCCAATCCACGCGGCGGCCATCATGGGGGAAGAGGCCGGGGAAACCTTAAAGGCGGCGATCGATTATTCATACCACGGCGGGGCGGCCCTGGCCATCGCCGAAGAGGCGGCGCAGACCGCGGCGGTCGCCATCCGGATCCTGGTCAGCCTGGCCTGGGATCATCCGACCAGGGCGGTTTCTACCATCGAGAAAAATGAAGACGACGACCGGCCGGGCGGAATGGAATTACAAGATGACAGAGACTTCGAACTTTATCTGGAGAAAATAAACGAATGAGCGAAAATTGCGACTTCGAACAGTATTTTGACCTTCAATCGGAGGTGCGGCTGGAAATTTTAAGCCGGCATGGGAAGGGGATCATCGTCAGGATTTTTTTCTGCCAGGATCTGATCGGAACGATCACCGGAGGCGGGACGATCCAGCGCCAGCGGCCCGGATATCTGATTTTTTGGGACCAGGGCGGCGCCCTGCGGGTCTTGGCCAGCGAAAACATCCTGTTTCCCGACGGGTCGAAGACGAAAAAAAGCCGGATCAACAAAGACCGGACCTTTCTGATTTCCGGGCCGGAATCGGCGCCGGCATCGTTCGGCGAGGTCGAGGTCAAGAAAAAAACCATCAAGCGGGATTGATTCCCGACAAAAAAAATGGAGGATAACATGGAAACAAAAAAATTAACCCAGAACGTCGAGAGCTTTTCAGCGCAGGCCCTGGAGAAAATCAAGACCGAGATCCAGACGGACGAAGACCTGGGCCGGGTCGAGGCGGTATACAGCGACGCCAAGGACATGGTCAAGATGATCAGGGGCGAACTGGAGCCGGCCCGGAAAAAGGCGAAGGCGGCTTATGATGAAATCCGGGACCTGCGGGACCGGCTGCTGAAAGAGCCGAACCGGATCATCACCCAGACGGGGCTTTTAATCGCCCGATACCGGCAACGGAAGAAAGCAGAGGCCGCAGAGGCCAAGCGGAAGGCGGACGAGGCCCGCCGGCAGGAAGAGGAGCGGCTGCGGAAAGAGGCCGAGAAAGACATGGAAAAAGCCATCGACGCGATGGAATCCGGCGACGAAGAGGAGGCCGACCTGCGGATGAGGATGGCGGCCCGAAAGGAAGAGGAGGCCAAGCGGGAGGCCAAGCGGGGAACCATGGGCCTGGCCCAGGAGGCGAAGGCGGCCGCCCCCCCGAAAAGCAAATCCGGCGTTTATACCATCGAGACATGGTACGCCGAAATCGAAAACGAAAACGAAATCCCCAGGACGATCAACATTGACGGGCGCCCGTTTCAGCTGATGATCCCCAACACATCCGAGCTGGGGGCCATCGCCCGGAAATATCACGACCAGATCAAGGTCCCGGGGGTCGTCTTCAAATCGAAAACCAGCACCGGGAGGCGATGATGGCCGGGACGAAAAAAGAAGTTATATCCCGGTTTGAAAAGACGATCCACGACATCGAAAAAAGCCCGGCCGGGCTGCTGGACGGCGCCCGGCTGCTGCCGATTTTTAGGGCTGTCGTTGAGTTTTTGGGCACGGCCACGCAGGAAACCCTGGTCAGGCAGTCGGTCCATTTTGGCCCAGACGGCCAAGGCGTGACGACCGCGGAAGTCGTAAAGGTTGAGGTCCTATGGCCAGAGGGAAAAAAGCCGGAAGACAGCGGGTCACACTACCGGACCGGATCCTGGACGATTGCGGAAAATGATCACGATTAAAATCGACGGGGCCAACATTCGGATGACCGAAAAAATGCTGGCCGGCGCCCATGTTTACGCCGGCAAATGCCCGGACTGCGGCGCCAAGTTGTTTATTTATTACCCAGAATCGAAAAAATACCATTGTTTCGATTGCGGAAAAAATGGTATTTTGGAAGAAAGGACGGATTGACATGGCGGACAAAACGAAAGAATGGAAACTTCGATATTTACAGGCCGATGTCATGGGCTGTATTTTCGGCTGGTTTGCCCCCCTATGGTGGGAGGCGGCGACCAAAAACTACGCCCGGGAGCAGCTGGCCCGGACGGCGGCCTGGTTTTCGGAAAAGCATGTCGGCGCGATCAAGTTTTTTTCCTGGTGGTACGGCCTGCGCCTGGATGACCCCGGGAACGCATATGTTCATAAATGCTGTCCGTTTCCCCGGGCGAAAAAGGCCGGCGAGCCGTTTATTCTGAAAACGGTCCGGCCAAAATATCTCCGAATGCTCGAGGATGCCCTGGAGATCCTGAAAGACGCCGGAAATCGGGCCCTGCAGGTCGGATTCATGCCGAGATATTCAGATATCGTTTTCCGGAACAACGTCAACGGAGTCGCCGGCTTTATGGACGAGCGGGGATGGCCGTATCAGATCGATTTCATTAATGCTTGCCTGGATGTCGAGAGGCGGGTTTATGGGGAAATCGCGGCCGGATACTGCCCGGAAAACGAAATCGCCCACGGTGGGAATCATCGCATGCTGCACAAGGTCGCGGATTGGGCCCGGACGATTTATTCAGAATCCAACATGGCCAACATGGTCAAGATGGTCAAGTTGTATATGGACATCACCGATTCCGAGGCGGCGAAGGCGCCGTTTTCTGGTCAAGATCGATGCCCCTATTACAACGGGAGCCCGACGGAATACTGTAACGGGACGATCGGATCGGATTTTTTTCTGGGCCCATACAAGCGCCGGGAGGTCCAGACGATCAATCACGGATATTCTATCCCGGAAAACATCGGGACGGATGTCGACGTTTATTTCGGGTCGGCCTGGGGGGCCCCGTCCGTCTGGTGGTTAGGCGGGGATGCCGGCGCCGGCGCGGAAAAAGAGAAGGCCGAAGGCACGGCGCTTTATAGCCCGGGCGATCAGCCGGCGAAAATATGGGCCCAGGGATCGCCAAGCCAGACGGGCCATCTGCTGCGGCACGTCATGAAAAAAGGGGCCCTAAAAAATAAGCCGGTCGGATATCAGATGACGTTTTTCCGCACCCTGCAGGGATATCCGGAAGGATGCGAGCCAGCGGCTGCGGTCCGAAAGTTTAAGGTCGGCGACGAGGTCCGGACCTGGCCCCTGGCGGAATGTTTCCAGCGGGAGGTTTTCACAAAGACCGAAGAGGCCAAGCGCTTAAACAAAGCGATAAATGCCCATGTCGCCGCCTACGGGGACGCCGGCTGGGAACGATGGGAGCCGATGAAATGAGGCTGGATTCTACCCATCGGAAATTTTCCAGCGTCTGGATCGGCCCCCTGGCCCTGGCGGTCATATTGGGGGCCATGATCGCAATCGTTTCAATAACGACGGCGAAGATTGAGCGGGCCCTGGATCCTGGGGATGTCATCGCCGAGGGCGTCCTGGAGGATCAAATCCAACACAACGGAAAAACGGTCGTTTTATTCGAGGATGGCCATGCCCTGGTCATCGATGAGGTCCCGGCGGAGGGCCTGGAGATCGGCCGGAAATACAAAATCACAGAGAAAGCCGGGAAGCGGACCATCGCCCCGGACGAAAAAAGGAGGGTCCCATGATTCAAGCCATTGGTTTTATGATCGGGTTTTTTTTCATCGCCCGTCTGGTCGCCCAGATCGAACAAGGCGAAAAGGGAAGTTTTTCCCGGGTCGCCGGCTGGCTGGGGATCGTTATCATGGCGCTTTTAATCGCGGCGCTTTTTTCCGCGGGGGCGTGATGAGAAAGGCCACGGATGCCCGGGTCCGGAATAATGACCCCATTGGGGATGCTTTCCGGCGGATCAAGTATTATCTGATCGGCGGCCTGGTCGGCGTTTTGCTGGCCGGCGCGATCGGATGGGCCCGGGGGGAAATCTGGTTTGCGGAGATTCGGAAGGATCAGGCCCGGATTCGGATTGAGATCCGGAAATTGACGGAAACCGACATCGACGGCCTGCTGCACAATCTGGACGAATGCCGGGAAGGAATCGCCCGGGCGGCGGAAGTTTTGTTTATATCAGCCGGCCCGGATGCGGAATAAAAAAACGGAGGCACCTATGAGGAAAAATTATGTTTTACTGGCGGCGGTTTTGACCGTTTTGTTTCTGGCGGCCATGCCGGCCCTTGCGGCCGTCGGGATTCAGGATCAGGCGGAGGTCGACTGGCCGTTTTCTGGGATCCTGGATCCGGCCGTCATCCTGGCGATCCAGACCCTGCTGGCCGGCGGGGTTTACGGATTGACCCAGCTGCTGAAAATCGGATTTGAAAAAATTTTTGGGTCGACAGCCAGCGGCTGGCGGGGATATGCATTTTCCTTCATTCTATCGGCGATCGGGACGGCTATAACGCTCTATCAATTCGAAAGCCTGGCGGTTTTTCCGCTGGCGGCGTATACGGTTTATACCTGGGGCGTTTCCAATGGCTGGTGGAAGGCGATCAAGGCCCAGGTCAAGGATAAACTGTAGGCCCGCCATGTCGGAGAATATCAACACCAAGCCAGCGGGGATTCAGGCGGCGACCAGGGGATCCAGCCGAGGGAACCCAGGACGCGGAAGCCGAGGCGCCTGCGGGGGCCAGCGCCGGCGGGACGGATCCTCGAGAGGGAAAGGGAACAGGGGGACGCCCCGGCAACCGGCCCCGCGGAAAAAATAAGGATTCCGTCGAAAGGAAAAGGGCCAAGGGGTCCTGATCCCTTCATATTATCCTCCAGATGCCCGGCCGGGGGCCCAACCCGGCCGGGCGCTAAACAAGGGGAGAGAGCAAACATGCCATTTTATGGGGCTTTCCCAACCCAGGAAATAACGAAAAAAACCCTGGCCTGGTACGCGGTCCAATGGGTCGGCCGGCCTTATATCTGGGGCGGCGATGATCACGCAGGTTTTGACTGCAGCGGGTTTAATATCGAGCTGCAGATCCTGGGCGGCACGATCAACCGCGGGGAGGATTTCACGGCGGACGGGCTGTTCCGCCGGCACCTTGAGCGCGGCCAGGTCGTCGATCCAGAGGACCGGGAGGCGGGGGATTTTGTTTATTGGTTCAATGATGCCGGCCGGGCGGTTCATACGGCCATCCTGGGCCATCGGGAGGTTATTATTCACGCCGGCGGCGGGGGATCCCCGAGCCGGAGGCCGGAAGACGTTATCGCCGGAAATACGGCATTCGAAGAGCTTATCTTCAAAGATTCCCTGGGATATCTTAGGGAAATCTATGACGCCGGGCGCCAGCCGGAGGATTACGCCAGAACGGAGGTCTGTTTAATCGGGGCCCGGGAGATGGTCAAGGAAAACCCAGACCTGGCCTGGATCCTGAAAAGATATATTTATCATCGGGAAGCCATCGAGCGGAACGCCTATATCCGGGCGGATCGTTTAGGATACAGAGGATTGAATTTTAAAATTTGCGACGCCTTTAAACAGGCGTGAAAGGGGGCTTTTCATGGCGGCCGATTTAGGGGCGATAATCAAGGCGGTCGAGAAAATCATCGATTTAAAAACCGAAATCACAACGGAGATCAAAAAGCAAAATGACATCAAAACGCGGAAAAAACTACATGCCGCATGCGACAAGGCGGTTAATTCCGGGAATCCTGCTGATTTGCGCGATTTGCGCGACATGCTACACAGGATATAACCCGGCATTTTTCCCAAGCTACGACGTTTTAAAGCCTGGGGAAGCGGTCGAGATCAACCCCGTCGGGGTCGCCAGCATGGAAGAGGGCGGCTGGCTGGTTCGGCTGGACCCCATCCTTGAGCTGGCCCCGGAAGTCGGGGACGCTTTTTTCCTGGTCAACGCCGATTTTTTGAAGCATTATCGGGAATTGAAGGACGAAATCAAGCGGATGCGGGCGGGCGAGAAATGATAAAGAGGCGCCGGGCGGTTTTCGCCCTATTCGCCGCCGGCCTTTTGGCCGGACTTTTGATTTTCACGGTCGCCAGCAGCCGACCGCGGACCCAGGAGGAGGCCGGACAGCCGGCCGCCATCGACCGGATCCCTGGGCAACCGGAAGAAACCCCGACAACCTGGCCGGGGGTCGTTTATACCGCTATTATTGTTTTTGTGGCCAATGTTCCGATATGGATCCGGGAATTGAAGAAATCCCGGGATTTCAAGACAAAGAACGGCCACCTGACGGAAATCCGGGTCGTCGTTGATAAGATCAAAAGAGACAGCGCGATTTCCACCAGCGCGATCGGGTCAATCCAGCGGGCGCAGTCAGAGCAGACCCGGTCTATAGGGGAAATTGAAAAGGGAATATCTGGGATAAATTCCAGATGCGAGGCCACGGTCAAGCAATTCGAAACGCGGATCGAGGCGGCCCATGCTGGAGTGAAAGCCAACGCCGAGCATATTTTAACCATGGCCAGAAACGGGAAATCAAAAACGGGGACCTGATGCATAGAAAGCCGATTTTTAAAAAGGTCCGGTTTGACAAGATCGAGCCATGGGGCCAGAACCCAAGGCGGATAAAAGAGGAAAAGCTTGACGCCCTGGCCGCCAGCCTGGAAGAGCTGGGCCAATTTGAAAACCTGGTCTGCTGGCCGGCGGGGGGGGAATACGGGGAATATCCGGCGGAGGATACGGGCCGATATCAGACCGGCGGCGGGAATATGCGATATCAGGCGATGCGGCACCGGCTGAAATACAAGCCGGACGTCAAGATCCAGATCAGCCTGAATTTTCCAGAAAACGAAGCGGAGCGGATCCGCCTGGCCCTGCGGGCAAATCAACGGTTCGGGGAATACGACGACCAGGCGGTCGCGGAGCTGGTCGATCCATACAAGGAAGAGATTCCGCTTTCCGAGTACGCGATCGACACAAAAGAGCAGACCCCCCTTGATGCCATTGTAGAAAAATTCGGGCCCGGCCCCATGCTGATCGAAGAGGACGAAATCCCAGCGCCGGAGGTCGACCCGGTTTCCAAGCCGGGGGACATGTTCGACCTGGGCGATCATCGCCTTATATGCGGGGACGCGACCGAAGCCTGGCCATACGAGGCGATCATGGAAGGGGAAAAGGCCGACCTGATCCTAACGGATCCGCCGACCAACATCGACGGCCCAGGCCCGGCCGGCGCCATGACGGACGATCAGTTTATTGAATTTTCGATCGCAGCCGTTGACAGGATGGCCGAAAACGTCCGGAAGGGGGCCGCTTTCTACCTATGCGCGGGATTCCCAACCTATCCGATTTTTCTATATGCTATCCGAAAAGCCGGCTTTGTCCCGGATGCGGTCCTGGTTTGGATCAAGGCCGGCGCCGGGATCAGCCCGGGGGATTACAAGGCCAGGCACGGACAGGCGATAATCGGGAGAACGGGGAAGAGGGCCGGACAGCCGATCCTTTACGGATGGAATGGCGGGAAGCATTATTTCCAGGACCAGCGATTTGAGGCGGATATCCTCGAGGTCCCGCCGATCCCGGCCAGAAAATCGATTCATCCGGAACAGAAACCCCTGGGGCTTTTCCAGCGGTTTATTCAAAATTCATCGAAGCCCGGCGACCTGGTCCTGGATCCATTCGGCGGCAGCGGGACGGCCTTAATAGGGTCGGATCGGGAGGGCCGGCGGGCCCGGATCATCGAAAAGGATCCGATATTTGCCGATGTCATAATCCGCCGATACGCGGCCGGCGGGGGCGCGACGGAGGAAGAGATCCGGGCGACTCGAAAGAACGTCAGGCCGAAGCCGGCCCGGAAAGACGGGGGAAAATGATCGATATTTCAGATCTGGCCGATGCGATCCTGGCCGAGGAAGAGATCCCAGAGCCGCCGAAGCCAGCCCAGGAAGCGGAGGGCCTGGCCCCGGGCCTGGACAAAAAGATTGATACGGCCCGGCAAACGATCCGGCAGGCGGCCCGGAAGGCCTGGCGCCTGGTCGTCGCGTTTTCAGGCGGCGGGGATTCATCCGTCGCCCTGCAGCTGACCGCCGGCGTCCGGCCGGATGCGGAGGTCGTTTGGGTCGACAGTCAAATGGAATATCCGGAAACGGAAGCATTCGTCCGGGGGTTTGTCGACAGCCTGGGGATGCGGCTGAGGGTCGCCCGGGCGGCCCGGACCCCAACGGAACAATGGCGCCGGCACGGATGGCCCATGCTGGGGAAGCGGCCGGCCCGGATATGGATGCAAGGGCACGCGGGTTTTGGTTTCCGGGTCGACTGTTCATCCTGCTGTCGAAATATGAAAATCGTCCCCGGCCGGCAGATGACAAAGAACGCCGGCGCCAGCTGTCAGATCACCGGCCAGCGGGGGGATTCTGACGACGCCCTGCGGGGGACCCGGGCCCGGAAGGACGGCCGGATATTTTTCAACAAACAGGATAAAATCTGGATCGCCAACCCCCTGGACGGATGGACGGATGCCGATATCCGGGAATACAAGCGCCGGGCCAAGATCCCCGAACACCCAGCCCGGGCCCGCGGCGCGGACACCATCGGCTGCGTTTATTGCGGGGGCGGATCCCAATTTTTCGGGAGCAAATACCGGGTCCTGCGGAGGACCTGGCCGGAAGCCTGGCGCCGGTTTATGGTCGATTGGGGCGGGGGGCTGATAATCCTGGCCATCAAACACGACCAGCCGATAAATCGAATTGTGCCCGCGGTCGAGAAAGCCGGCGGCCTGACGGCCCTGGCGGAAACCCGGCCCTGGATTTTTGACTATACGCGGAAGACGCCGCGGAAGGGATATCAGAAATAATTGGAGGGTCTTGAGCATGTCGACATTTTTTCTGGGGTCGGCGGATTCGCGCTCGCCGCACAATGGGCGGGATTCCAAACGGTCGCATTCTGCGAAAAAGACGAATACTGCCAGCGGGTGCTTGAGGCGAGATTCGGGGCGGTTGTTGCCGACGCCAACATCCCGGGACTGGAGAAGCGGGAAGGCGTCGATAGAGACAATGGCGAAGAATTCGCGGCCGCTGAACGAAACATTGGAATCCCAGTCATCCCCGATATCCGAGACTTCGACGGCACCCGATACCGGGGGGCAGCTCTCCTTACCGGGGGCTTCCCCTGCCAGCCTTTCAGCGTTGCCGGGAAGCGGGGAGGCACGGAGGATAACCGCTTCCTCTGGCCGGAAATGTTGCGCGTTATTAAAGAAGCCCGGCCCCGTTGGGTCGTTAGTGAAAATGTTGCTGGCCTCACCTCGATGGGGCAACAAATTGGTGAACTTCGAATGGACGTTCGAACAATTACCAGAGACGAGGACCACGACTTTTATGCGGCAGTATTCACACGACAAGAGAGAATGTTGCTCAATTCATTCTGTGAAGACTTTGAGAAAATCGGTTACGAGGTCATCCCGGTTATTGTTCCGGCTTCGGCAGTTGGAGCCGATCATCGGCGATACCGAGTCTGGATTATTGCCGCAGATGGCAGCAACTCCAGCCTCATGGGATTGCAAGGGAGCGACGGGCGGCGGGCAGGGCCGGAGTCTGAGAACGGATATTCACGATCTGAACAAGATGATCCCGACTCCACGAATGGAAGGGTTCGATGCGGGACGGCATCGAGGCAAGGCGGACTCGGTTCATGCGGCCGTCAAAATGCTCCCAACGCCGCACGCCTCATGCTCGACGGGACCGGGGACGCAGGGGCGGGAAGGTGGGGAAAATCTACAGACGAAAGTTGGGAAACGCCCTGGTCTGAAGTTGCAACCCGCCTTTGTCGAATATCTGATGGGGTTCCCAATCGGGTGGACCGACTTAAAGCCCTTGGAAACGCGATAGTGCCCCAGGTGGCGTATGAAATAATAGAAAAAATAAAACTGATTGAGCATTGGAGGATATCTTGACAACAACGCCAAAGAGAAGGGGGCGGCCGCCCAAAAAAAAACCGGCCGACACCGCAGCGCCGAAGGCGCCGGCAGAGAAAACGGCCCAGGGGAAAAAGCCCCCTGCGAAAAAGCCGGCCCGGAAGAAAATGACGGCTGCGGAGAGGAAGGCCGCGGCCGAGAAAAGGAAAAAGGCGGCAGCCTTAAAAAGACGGCGGGAGAGGGAAGCGAGAGAGAGGGCCCGGAAGAAAAGGGAAAAGGAATTACTGGAGCTTTCAAAATACCCCATAGACGAAAGGCACGCTGCGGCCCTGATTAAACTGGCGAGGTCGGAGGGGGAAGAGTACAGGAAGAAAGGACGAAAGACACTTTTTCGGGATTTTATGTTCAAGGAAGCCGAGGCCCTGGCCGGCCTGGGATTCACCATGCAGAAAATAGCCGATCTCTGGGGCGTTTCCAGAATGACATTGAATCGATGGTCCCGGAAATACCCGGCTTTTTGTTACACAATAAAAAGGGGCCGGGAGGCGGCCCTGCAGAAAACGGTCCGCAGCCTGCACGATCGGGCCAACGGATTCGAAACCCTGGAAAGAAAATTTATCATCGTTGCCCCAGAACTGGACAAGTCCGGGAAGGTCATAAAACAGGGGCGGCGGATCCTGGCGGAGGAAAAGGTCAAGACCCTGGCCCCGGAGGTTTCGGCCATCGCGTTTTATCTCAAAAACATGGATCCGGAGAACTGGCGGGACGCCAGGGAGATCGATATCCCCAGCGCCATGAAGGACGGAAAACTGCAGATTGAACTGGTCGACAGCCGGGGGGAGGAAATAGAGGGCGAGATCCTGGAGGGCCCGGATGGGCTCGAGGCACTTCCGGAAGTCGTCGGGGACGACATCGCCGGGGACGATCTGGAAGCGGCCGGCCTGTATAAGGACCCAACCGACGCGGAAATGCAGGCCCAGGCCAAGGATGCCATGGCGAAACGGCCGGCGCCAGCTGGGAAGGATCCGAAATTCGCCGAGGCCCTGGCCAAGGGGAGGGCGCCGAAACCGGCCCAGAAAAAGAAAGCGGCCCCGGCCGGCGCGGTCAAGAGGCCGGATTCTACCAAAGGGAAGCCAGCCGCTTCGAAGGCAAGATGCCGGTTTTGCATGGCTGAGATCCCGGCGAAAGGCGCTTGCCCCAGCTGCGGGGCCAATAATCCAAGATAGGCAAGCATGGAGGGGAAAATGGCGGAAGACAAAAAGGAAAGAAAGGCTGCAGAGCCGGTCCGGATCAGCCTGGGCGACATCCGGCGGATGATTTTCAGCTTACACGAAACCCCGGGCGACCTGGTCCCCATCGTCAAGGTCTGGCTCGAGGATCACGGAATCGAGGTGACGGAATGACGCCGGAACAAAAGGCGGCCTATATCATGGCTATGGCAGCCGAAGCCATGATCGAGGCCATGGGGATGCAGGCAGAAAACCAAAACAGGGAATATAGGGGACAGGCCCCGGCATACGGGGAGGGCGATTTTATCAAAATGCTACGGATGAAAAAGATCGATCACGATTCGATTATGGAGGTGCTACGATGACGATGAAACCGCTAACAGAGGGCCTCAGGAAGCGAACCTGGAAGCAACACACCGACGACGCCAGGCGGCCGACAGCCCCGCCGCCGGCGCCGAAGCCGACCCCAACATATAAAACCGACGGCCTGATTTTCCCGAAATATTTCATTTCCAAAGTCAACGGGAATCCGATCGATCCGGAAGCCGAATATTTTGTCCTGCGATTGGACACCGACCCCCACGCCAGAAAGGCGGCCGTAACATACGCCCAGAGCGTAAAGCCGGAAAATCCTAAATTTTCAGCTGATATTTTCCGATGGGTCCGGAAATTGAACATGATGGCATATTCCCGGATACGCAAACAGCCGAGCCCTGAATCGATACGGGCCAATCTGCTGGGCGAGGTTAACAATATCCTGGGCGGCGCCGTTTTCGCCCAGGAACACACGAAGCACAGGCGGCCGGCGGATAAAATCAAAAACATGGATGCGATGATCAAGCGATTGTCCGCTATTCATGAGTTGATAATGCAGGCATCCGAGGGCGCCATCATAGAAGCGGCCCAGGCGGTCGACGAAAAAATGGCCGAAAGGAAAGATTGATGCCGGTCGATAAATCCCGATATCCCGACGACTGGCCAGCCCGGGCCCGGGCGGTCAAGGATGCGGCCGGCTGGGTCTGCGAAAGCTGCGGCGCCGGCCATCTATCCGATGGGACGATGGGGACCTGTTTGACTGTTCACCATCCGGATCACGATCCGGAAAATCCAGACGCCCGCATGGTCGCCCTATGCGCCAGGTGCCACCTGGCGGAAGAGCGGGCGGAGCGCCGGCGCCAGCGGGAAGCCGGCCAGGGGAATTTATTCGATGCCGACCCCGGGGGATACCGTCCGGAAGGGCCCCGGGGAAATATTGTGTCAACGGCCCGGGCTGGCCGGAAATCTGCTTTACAACCGGCCGGCCCCGGCCGACTTTGCGGAGGCGGCAAAAAGCCGCCGTATACGGCGCCAGAGGGCGCAGAGGGAGGATAATATGGCCGAAAAGGAAACGATCCTAACCAAGGAAATGGACATCCCTGAAATGTTAGCTGGGACTGATGACGTTATAGTCACCGGATGGACAGGCCGGCGGTTTCCAAAAAGCACAGAGCATGACGGCCTGTCTTTTTTTGTTGGCCCAGATTTTCAGATCCCCCTGGGAATGAATCCAAAGCACACGAACCGCCGGGATTTTTGGGGTCGGTCCGATTCAGGCCATCAATGGCTTGCCGACATGGTCCGGCCCGAAAAGGTCCGAGGTCTGATTCTGGGGCGCTTTTCAATGAAGCCGGGGGAGGCCCGATTAATCTGGCGGCGGGTCAAGGCGGGAACGATCCAAGATCGAAAAAACGGCTGGTCGACGACTTTCACCTATAAGGATTTTTGAGAAATGAAGCGGATAATTGATTTTTTCAAATCAGCCATCCGGCGGATTTTCAGGAAGGGCCCCGGGCGAGAAATAAAGGACTGGCCGGCTTTTACGTCTATCGGCCCGGCCCTTATAATCTGGGATTGCGGCGGCGATGAGGTTTATATCCGATCGTTATCACACGGCGCCAGGTTCGAGGTGAAAAAGTTTTATGAAAAACCGCCATCCAACCGGGCGTATAGCACGCAGACCCGATTGTCAGTTATCATCGGAAGGGAAGCCTACGCGAAAATGATTGACTGGCGGGTGAGGAATTTTAGGCCCGGCAGCTTGGAAGCGACGGCCCGGTCGATCATGATAAGACCGATTGTCGGATCAGACCCCGTTGACAACCCGGACGACTATATATTTATATACAAGGCGTTTCCGCACAGGGAAATCGAAATCGAGGTCGACGCGGAAGGAAACAGGCGCCATCGGCTGGAATTTATAATTTTTCCTGAAAGCGACTCTGGAGAAAGGGCCCGTTTGTTTCAAATCGGGGTCGATTCAAGCTGGGGGAAAAGGAGTAAGGCATGAAACGACGTGAATTTATGGAGTTGTTGGGGGCCATCCCGATCGTTGGGCCGGCCCTGGCCGAGGCGATGAAAGAAGGACGGCCCAGCTTGAACCGGATCCGATATGACGCGGCCAATAATTCGACCGACACAGGCGAAGACGAGATTTTTGGGGAAATGTATCAAAGCGGATTTGATTGGGAGGCCTGGGAGGCGCACAAGCGCCGGCAGCGGAACCGGGGGAGGCGGCAACTTTAACGGGGCGCTATGAACAAAAGGCCGACGATATCTCTTTCTTACGGTGCTGGCGTCAACTCAACCGCACTCCTCGCCCTTGTTTTCCTCGGAAGGCTTCCAGCGCCGGATTATGTCGTTTTCTCTGACACG
>Ga0180431_10001830_pt1 | contig 28958 bp, 35 predicted proteins | sample SS_ome_11_FD_132459 | JGI IMG/M metagenome (GOLD analysis project Ga0180431, IMG submission 132459) | Hypersaline lake sediment archaeal communities from the Salton Sea, California, USA - SS_1_MS_1 metaG | ecosystem: Environmental > Aquatic > Non-marine Saline and Alkaline > Hypersaline >... | reverse complement strand
CTCACCCTCTCCGTCCCGCAGGTTGATGCCGAAAGCCTCGAAGACGTCGATAGGATCGCCGCCCTTCATGATCTCGACGTGTGCAATGAGGGATGCCGTCGCCATGTCGATGAGGGCATCCATTGGGTTCTTCGACCCCGAGCTCATCTTCCGGAAACGGTAGGTGTTTCCGTCCGCACTGTGGAGCTCGGCAGTCGGGTTTGTGGACCCACCACGCCGGCGGTTCCCGAGTGGAACCCTCTGTGCTGGCTGCTGGGGGAGGCGACGTTTACCGCGGACGGTGTTCATGGGAGGGTGCTGACCGCTCTCCGTAAACCCCTCGTCCGGGAGCTGAGGCATGGGCGCCCTCCGCGGCGGGTTCGGAATCGACGGCTGCTGCGCTGCTTGCTGCGCTGCTTGCTTCTGCGGCCGCCTACGTGGCTGCTGAGGCTGAGGCGGCGGCTGCTGGTACCTCTCAGACTGAGCCCGCCTTGGTTGTTGCTCGTACTGAACCTGTTGTTGCTGCCGCTTCGTCGGCCAGGGAACCTGGCGCCGCCCTCGGGACTGTTGTTGGTCTGACACCTCGAATGCCTCCATCGCCTCATCGAAACTGCTATTGCTCTGCTCGAGGGGCTCGTACCCGCCTCCAGCTCGTGGATCGATCGGTCGAGAGACTCCTGCCGGCGGAGCCCCAGGAATCTCTGACGGTTGACCTTGTCTCATCGATTCTCCTTCTCAGTCCAACGTAACGTTCGGGATTGAGTTCCTCTGGTACAGGCTGGTCTGGTCGTCCAGGTACTCGCGCACTTCTTTGACCTGCTCCTCTGTGTACCTGCGGTGCCCGCCGGGAGTCCGCTCTGGCACAACAACACCCCTACGCTCAAGGCGTCGTAGAGTGGAGGGGCTGATTTCCAGCTGCTCCGCTACCTGTTTGACCGAGAACCTTTCTGACATATGAACTTACCAAACTTGTCAATCTTCCCGAACTTATCAACCTGACAAGTTTCTCTACCCAACGATATCCGCTGAGATCCGGTAATGTCAAGGGGTTTTTGGGTATAAGAACTTAGAGGGAGATGAGTATCTTCCTTAGTACATCAACGGTTGTGCACAACCAGGAGGAATAGAGATGGGACTCAGAACTGAAACAGTCGAAGCCGCCCCGACCTCAGACATCAACGTCGAGAACCTCGACCAAGCCTACGAGCAGATGGGACAGTCAGACCCCGGCCTCTCCACCACCCAGAAGGCCGTCGCTGTCGTCATCCTCGTCCTCGCGGCAGCGGCCGTGAGCTACGGCGCATACCGCTTGTTCAAGTGGCTGGGCAAGAAGCGGGAGGAGCGCAAGGGCAAGAAGAGCGAATGGGCCGACTCCTTCGGGAAGGACGTCGGGTTGCGCGAGGCCATGCTCGCAGGCGCTTCCCGAATCGTAAAGTGCGAGGAGCGAGTCGACGGACACGACGACGACATCGCCGCGCTTCGCAGCCGGGTCGACAGGATCGAGAGCGACGAGGCTAGCAAAGCCTTCCGCGAAGCGATGAACGAGCACCTGCCCGAGATCCAGAAGGCCATCGCAGCAGCGACGTCTACACTCTCTGCTGAGCAGGCTGCCGAGATCGCGAAGGCCATCGCCGCTGAGCAAGCCGAAGAAGCCGAAGAAGCTCCGGCGAAGAAGACCACTCGCAAGAAGACCGCCAAGAGCTAGTCGTCCGAGGCGCCCGCCGAGGACACTGACCCACCTGTGAATCCGCCAGGATCCCACCTATGCCCCGTCCGGGGCATTTTTTAGTATCGGTCAGAAGCCGGTTGCGCTCTAGGGATTTCACTCGTACACTGGGTTCCACACCGCTGGAGGAGAAGTCGATGGACGACAGACTGAAGAACAGAATGGAAAAAGCCGGAGTCACAGGGATCGGAGCTGCTTTCCCAAGCAACCAGCGCCTCAGCATGGGTCTGGATGAGGAAAGTGCAGAAGAGGCAGCTGCAGCAGCTCGAGGGGAAGCCCTGAATCCTACTGGCGAAGAGCCAGAAGAAGCAGAGGTCCAAGAGGAGATCCCGCCTCCCGACACCCTCGAAGCGACCAAGGAAGAGGTCGAAACAGCGGCTCAGATTGTCGATCTTCTCAGGTCCGTTCCAGACTCCCGGAACATGGGGGAAGAGGACCAGATGCGAAGCGAGGAGGTGAGGAAAGAGGTCGAGAGCAAGCTCGCCCCCATCGACATGGCCAGCCTGCTATTCAATGGCTACGTCGAACAAACGATCCCCCTCGGGAACGACAACATGAAGCTGGATCTCAAACTCCGGTCTCTCACAGTCGACCACTACGCGGCCATCGACCGTTGGATCTACTCACACCTGCTCGCCAACATCGCGCTCCCACTCAAGCACCGCCTACGCTTCATCACGGCCGCAGCTCTCAGCATCGAAGAAGTCTCCGGAAAGAAGTCCGCCGAGGGGACCCCCTGGCCGGACAAGGGGAAGGACATCCTCGAGCCCGACTTCAAAGAGTGGTCGGCGTTCTTCAAAGTTCGGCTGAACTGGCTCCTGCAAATGAACCCAGCCGTGGTCGAACTATTCACCACACACGTGACCTGGTTCGAGCAGCGGATTCGGCGCGCCGTCGGCGACCTAGCCTACATGGGGCAAGAAATAAAAAAGTGATCGGCAGCGCCGCTGGCTGGGCCAGGGCGACGCTGATGTACGATTTGAGCCCTACCTACAGCTCCCTGACTGAGACGCAGAGGATGCTCCTCACGTTCGTCGCCATCAAGCGACAGAGGATCAAGACCCTCGAGATCGTAGCGACGTGCAGGGCGTCTATCGCAGCCGCGAACATGGAGCGCGGTATCAAGCTGGTGGAGGCCGCGCAGAAAGCTCTGCGGATGTACATCGCCGAGGCAGAGAACCTCTTCAAAGAAGAAGAGAAGACCCAGCAGGACCTCGCCAAAGTCATCGCCGAGGAAAGCCAGAAAGCATACCTCATCCAGCCCGCCCAGGGTGCGTAGCCCGTATAAGGGTACGCACGAAACCAGGAGGGAAACTATGGATATGGAACGCTACCTGGCCAACCATGGCCCGCCCCCTATGGACATCTCCTGGGGGTACCGCGAGATAGGAAAGGGATCCGACGCACCAGAGCCGGCCATCCTCATCGACTGCACTGTCAAGCTCACTGGCTACGGAGATTTCATCTACGACACCTTTGGCGTGTCCGAGGAGCTCAGGCTCGTCTGGACCCCGGTGAAACAGGGCTGGTACATCGACCCGGTTCTCGGCAACCAGGTTCTACCGCCTCCGATCATCGCCTTCGGTTTCTCCCCCCACGGGTGGAAAGCTGCCTTGGAGGAGCGCAGGCGGAGGGAGATGACGACTCTTTGGAAATGTGGATGCCCCGTGCTGCTACGCGTCAGGGATGACCCCAAAGACTACATGGAGGCCTCGGAGGCCTTGCTGTTTGACAAGTTCGACTCTTACGGGCTACTCGACGCAAAGAGAACGCAGGAGATGATGTTCAAACTGCGGGAGCCAGAGTACCCGTTCGGGAAGCTGCAGTACTGGGCTACCGCCGGAATGGATTCCTAGGAGCAGAGGCAGTGTACTGGGGCAGGTGACCGCGCCCAGCTCCTTGGAGCAGGGCCTGACTACGAGCTGAACGGTGCTGCTGCGCCTTAGAGGTCGGCGGCGAAGACTGCATGACTTTGGCGCCAGCCCACAAAGGCACGCCAACGGCCCCGGCCAAAAGCGCCGGCTTCCACCCTTTCTTCAGAGTCTTCTTGAACCCTCCGCGGAGGGCTTTCCGGATCCCGCCAGTGATAGCTCCGCCAACTCCGGCGGCAGTCTTCTCGAATTCTCGGCACCGCAATTCGTACAAGTACAAACGGAAATTGGGGTCGATCACGCTCATGGACCCAATATAGCAACAGGAGGAACGAATGAGCAAGCTGACAGAACAGGCAAAGAAACGCGTCGAGTCAATCCTAGAACGGGAGCTGTCCCAAGGCGAATCGCAGCTCTTTGAGATCCTCGTCGACATCGCAGACCAATCGTGCCCAACCGTCATGTGGAGGGCCCCAATGGTCGTCTCTTCCATGATCGTCGACGCCGTCGTGGACTTCCACGACCAGGCTGCCGAAATGTTGGAGAGGGCGTCCAAAGAGGGCGAGCCAGCGAAGTTCATGCCGCCGGAAGCGTACGTGTTCACCTTCTTCGCGAACTGCGCAAAGGCGGAGAGGGCAATGCTGGAATCGGGGCGGGGGCTGTCCAGGAAGGACAAGGTCCTCCAATGGCTCGAGAAATTCAGGAGTAGTAAATGAGCGTCCAAGAGGGGCTAGGGATAGACCAAGTCGTAGAGGACCTCCTCGACGAGCTCTCTGGTGACAACCCGAGGGGCGTCCTCTGGGGCATAATCGAAGCCCTCGGGGACGGCATCTACGACGATATGGAAGCACTCCTCGACGACCTCCGCGCCCTCGAGGGGATGATGGCCTCCAGAGACATGGAAATGCTCGAGTTCATGCAGACGGAGCTCATGAACCCGTACGGACCCATAGAGCAGGCCGTGTCCGATATCATGGAGAACACCACGTGGATGCAAGAGCAAGCCGACGAGCTAGCGTATGAGCACGCTGTCTGGATGCTGAGCGAGCACTACGAGAAGATAGGCCCGTACTGCGGGCACTGCGGGAACTACACAACGATGGAGGAAGACCTGCGGCGAAAAATGGTAGACTTGCAAAGCGCAAATGCAGAGCTGACTCAAGTCGTCAGACAACAGGAGCTGATGATCGCCGAGCTCGAGATCATCGCTCGAGGAGCGAGCAATGAAAGATCTTCGTAACACGCCGCTGAGAGACCCTCCACCTATTGAACAGGAAGTCGTCAGGACGGGTATTGCCCCACTAGACGACGTGCTCGGGGGAGGGATCCCAAAGGGCGACGGACTCTGCTTGTACTTCGTGCCACCAGTAGACGACTGGACCTTCATCGTAATCATGATGAAGGCGGCCCAAGAGGATGGAAAGTCCGTCTTCTGGTTGGGGCCGTGGGAACCAGACACCCCAAAGTGGAAGGCCCACGGGGTCGATCTGGCCAAGGTCATGATCGCTACCTGTAGCAACCCCAGCGACCTGATGGAGAAATCAAAAGCCGTTCACGCTTGTGGGGCCGATCTTCTCTTCGTTGAGGGGATAAGCACCATCGCCAATATCGAGACAATCGGGGACCCGTTCCGCGTCTGGCAAGCACAGCAGAACGCCATCTACAACCTGACGCACAGGCGCCGACTCTCAAATACCGCTGTCGTCTTCTCCAGGGCCGTCAGTGAGAAATACAGGAACTTCCCTGTGAGGTACGCGAGCGAGGACGACTATGCACTCTTCATCAGGGACCATCGACCATCCAGATTCCACGCCGAGCTGATAGCCACCCAATCCCACTTCATCAGCAGCGAGTTCAGCTGCAAACTCCCCTTGCACATCGGATACTAAGAAAGAGGTCCCCCAGGCCTCTTTCATTAGCATCAGTAAGGGATCTCGGAGAGCAGCGCGAGCTTCACTTCCCAGTCTCTGGGCGCGATGACCGTCTGCTCTGGGAACGTCGCGCCCGCGGGCACCTCGTCTTGCTCAACACAAGCAACAACGTAGAGTCGCTTGCCGTCCCACAGGTGGACATTGGGAATGTTGTCCCACGGCTCCCCAGCCAGTTTGTCGGCCATCTCGTTATAGAGGTTCCCCTGATGTCCACGGATGTGCCGGAACGACAACAGGCTGTCTTCGTCTTTCGCCGACCACCCCAGCCTCATCATCTCGTTCCTTCCATCCGCGATCAGGTCCAAGTTCTTCTTCGGGTTGTAGGTCATGTCCAACGACCGGATAGACCATTGGCTGTCTGAGACGACCTCGACCTCGTGTCCGGCCGACGGGATTGTGCGCAGTGCCCGTATGATTGCGGTGAGCTCGGCGATGTTGTTGGTGACGCGTTCTCCGTAGATGCGCCCGAACATCATCACCGCAGCCCCGCCGGCGAGAAAGACGCAGCCCCACCCTCCCTCAGGGCCTGGGTTTGGCCAGCACGAACCGTCCGTAAATACCTCAATTTTCACAGTTTTCTCCGTATAAGTATTCAGTGTGAGAAGTCTCAACCCCCTTTACCTAGGTACAAAATGAAAAGCCGAACAGCAAACCTTCTTGTCCAATTCGCCGTCTTCAACATCCTTGAGCTCGCCTGGGACATGCTCCACCCCATTCAGACCATCCGAGCGACCGCAGGAGCATGGAAGTGGATGAGGGCGGGCCGTGCCCGAAACTCTCCCCGGAATACATCCGTAGGTTCGGCCTCTATCAAGAGCGCTGCTTCGACGTCGCAAGGGGTCTTGCTAAGGAAGAGGCCTTCCAAGAGATCCTCGGAAAGGAAGGATCCCACCTGGTCGACCCGGCCACACGTGTCATCTCCTCCTTCACCCTTAAAGCGCTCACCGAGGGGTGGTCTTACAAGGACCTGTGCAACAGGTCCTTGGAGGCCATACGTGACCTCCGGGACCTGTTGGACTGGTACAAGGAGCTCGAAGGAGGAGACGCGGAAGACGCCGCAGAGTTCTTCCGCAAAATCGGCGACCGCAACCGGAAGTACTTCCAGAATCAAGGCAGCCTGCACTAGTCCACCCTCCGAAACAAATCTCCGAAACAACTCTCCGAAAATCGCCCAAACGATTTTCTTTAGCTCAGGTCACGACAACATACCAAGAGAGAGATTCAGCGCATCAGCCTTGAGCTTGGCACCGTCGCCGTACCACGACTGGTAGAGGCGAGAGCCGTCCCGCCCACGGGCGTGGTCGGCCCACTCGCTGGTGGCGTTGTAGAGGCCCCAGGCAGTCCCCTTGGCTGAGTCGAGGTCGGCACCCATACCCTGCCCCTCGAACCTGTCGAGGACGGCCTTGCGGTTGCCCTCCATCCTCTGCGGACGCTTGGCATCCTCGGGGATCGGGAAGAGGGTTTCGATGTAGGTCTCAACCTGCTCTGACGTCACCTGGTGGTTGGCGAGAGCATCGAAGGCTTTCTCGGTCTTCTCGTAGACCTCGCTGATCTTGGCGAGCTGCTCAGCGTAGTCGAACATCCTGCCCTGCAAGCCCTTGGTGTGCCAGAACTTCGCCATGATTCGGCTGTCCATGAAGGCAGCTTGGAGCGTGTTCCAGCAGACCACCCGGATGGGCGTAATCATGATCCACACGGCCATCGACCCGTCGTGTGACGTTGTGAGGAGCATGTACTTGCCGACGAGGTCGTCACCTCCTCCGACGCGCATCCACCCTGGAAGGCGAACAAGAGCCCACACAATTCGGCCACCCTTCAGCGACCCGGCCGTGACGTACTGGGCCTTCCCGACGCCGAGAGCGCTGTCGAACCAGTCGAAAGCATCGACATTCTGCATGGGTTGGTAGCCGGACCCAACGATCCCCAACTGAGCCCCGGTGTCTTTCCGAACGACGAGGTTGTTCTTGCTACTGACTACGCGGACGAGCTGCTCTTCCTCTCCGCTGTCCTCGACCTCCTCTATGGGGACCTTGATCGACCCCAGGATCTTGCCCTTGGAGGGCATTGTATCAGGAACCAGAGCGGCCAGCTGGAGGCATATTACCTCCCAGTCCAACCCGGCCATCTTCATCGCTTCACGACCGCTTTTCGGGACGGTCTCCATGACGTAGCCGAGGCCGTGCCAGGGAGCTCCCTCTGCACGCAGCCAGGCCATCGTGTCTACCAACGCAGGCATACGACTCCTCCTGTCTAGTGATGTAGTTGGTTACGTTGACGGAGCCTTATACGAGAAAGGTCAGGCGCTGGACTTGGGCGGCTTGGGCGGGGCCGGGGCCGGTCCACTCATCCCTGGAACCTTGATGCTGCCGCGGTCCAAGTTCATCGCGGGAGGTTTGTTGCCCTTGGACTTGATGCCCATGTTGGGGGTCTTCGGCTTGGGCGGCTTGGGAAGCCCGACCTTCGCTGCGCGCTTCTCGAGCTCGTCGACAAGGGTTTGAACACCGAGCTCGCAGGCCACCTTCTGTCGGTTCGGATTATTGACCCCAACGGGATGCGTCAGAAGATCACGTGTCCCGTGAGCCGCGCCAAGCCCGGTCTCTCCGATCTGGATCTTGGCTTCGGCGACCCCGGGGGTTGCTGCTGCTGCTGCTCCGGGCTTGAGCCTGGACATGAGCCGCCCCCAAGGGCTAGACGATTCCTTCTTCAGCTTCTCCTCGTCCTCTTTCTTCACATCCTCAGTTCTACCACCGAGCATAGTGAAACCAGCCTCGTCCAATCGCTCGATCAATGCCGAGTTCGGTCGAGCAGCAGCCTGCTTCGCTTGCCGTATCCTCTCTTGGGTAGCTCGTTCCCCTCGCCTCCCCAACGTGTACTGGACTCCAGCTCCGACGCCTCCAACGCCTGCGCCAAGCCCGATGCCAGTAAGACCGGATCGGACTTGCTGCCCAATCGATTTTCGCATCGGCTCGATCAAGGGCGCTGGGAGGGCGCCAACTAGACCTCGTACATGCTCTGGAGAGAGGTCGACTGCTTGCCCGACCTCCAGCCCCAGGTCCCTTGAGAGTCTGTCGCGCGCCTTTGCCGACACCGATGAGAGGGGCGTCTCTGCAAGCATATGTTGCACAGCAGAGAGTTCCTTGGGGTCGAGGTCGAGTTTTCCTTTAGTAGCACCTCTAGAGAGGGCCTTACTGACTCTTCTGGCATTCAGCAAGTTCTTCCATGGGGCAACGGCGCCCTTGGCAGCTCCTCGAAGCATACCCCCAGAACCGCGACCCTTGACCGCTCCCACGATTGCCGAGATGGCCGAAGGAATTCCGATTCCCCCACCCACGAGACCGCCAGCAACGTTCAGAGCTTGTTTGCCGGCGTGCTCCTTCTCTGACAAACCTGCGCGCTCTGCCCTCTCCCCGAACCCGTAGCTATACACCCCCAACGGGTCCATACCGGCCAGGAAGTCTTGGAACTTGCCGGATACTTGCGCATCTTCCTTCTTGGCCATTTTGGACAGGTACCGATTGTCGATAGTCAATCTTCCTCCCTTGTGAACTCTGAGCATCGACTTGAAGGCGTCGAGTGGTAGCTCCCTGATTCCTTTGACGTGGTCGAGGCGGTCGTAGTTCGACTTGTAGGCTTTCCAAGCCGACTTCATCGACTTGTATCCGAGGAGGACCTTGTCCTCGTCGAACTTCCCGCTCTTGGGGTGGATCTGTCGAACGACGTAGACGTGGGTCGCGTCAGGGTGGTCACCGATGAAGCAGTCTAGGTGTTCGCCGTCACCACTCTCAGTCCCCCTGATGTACCCGTAGTCGGTCGTCATCTTCATCGACCACTCGTGCCCATCCTGGTCGATTCCAGAACGCTCTGATCCCTTGGCCGTCTCGATGCTGATTGGGAATCCCTGGAACCTGTACTTGCTCTCGAGCTTGCGGTTTGGGTGTTTGGCCTGGGCTTCCTTCTTGCCCAAGGCCTTCCCTGCCGTAGACCCGATAGCAGTTCCTCCGGCCAAACCAGCCAGAATACCGCCGACCGTCAAGGCGTGTTTTCCGACGCCCTTGAGCTTGAGCTTCCTAGCGAGGTTGCCAGCCACCTCTTGGCCGCCGTACCATCCGACCGCTCCGCCCAGCATACCCGGCAGAGGGCTCCGCTTGTTGTCGCTTCTAGTCTCTCTGAGCTCTTGGACGAGCTCGTCTCGCGAGTAGGTAGGAGGCGGTAGTTCAGAAGCCCCCTTGGTCATCGCTGCAGATGTAGGTAGCAGCATAGAGTCCTCCGCAGTAGTCCCCTTCTATTTCTACAGTGGGAGGCCGGTTTCTGTCTAGGGAAGGCCGTCAGTCGAAGATGGGAAGTTCTAGTCCTGACTCTGTTCGCACCGTTCTAAAGCGGCGCGCAGGGCCTGTTCGAACTCGAGCCGCTCGAGCATCCATCCCGCGGAGACCGTGTACGTCCCGTCTGGGTTCTCCACGATCGACGACTCGTCCACTACGATCACCTCCGGATCCGGGTCGGGACAAACCGGCGTCGAGCAGCACCCGGTCATGGCGAGCCCACACAGCAGCAACATCGACAGCAGTGCCCCCTTCAAGAGCAGCCGCCATGTCCTTGACCTCTTTCGCGTGAGTACGGGCGAGTACATCGATCTCATCGGGCTCCTCCATCTTAGAGTCGATCCACTTGATGAGCAGCGGCAGAAGGGCGGTAATGATCGCCAAGATTGCAGCTGCTACCGTCATTCCGACACTCCGTTGGTGATAACGCCGACGACACGGTCCTCAGTCGCCCCGACGCCGGCCATCGCAGCGAGCTCTTCATCTATCATACCGTCCAGACTGTCAGGTAGGAGTTTCGGCCAAAGCGCGGAGACCTGGTCGTGTACCCACTTCGCCTTCTCGGCCCCGTCGACAGACTTGTCTTCGAGCTTCATCTTCCTGGCGGCCCACTCCTCCGCGCCTCCGATGGCCGTCCTGATGGCCATGCGGATGGTCGCATCCTTGGAGAGGTCGAGCTGGATGCCCCACTTCTTCGCGAGCTTGGTGGCCCCCCACGAGATGACTGCTGTGAGAATTGCGGCGATGACTGGGAGCAGTATCGCCAAGATGTCCATTCCGAGTTGTCCCCAATCCATGTTGGTCCTCCATAGGCACTTGTGGCGTTGATAGCCCTAGTTGGGCAAGCGCTTTTGAAGGTACCTCAAGATCGACGCGACTACAATAGCGAGCCGACCAAGAACACCCCCACGAGGAGAGCTACCACTACCCCAACGAGTGCATAGAGGGCTACTGGGGCAGGCGTCTCTGCCGCAGGTAGTGCCGCACCAGGGTTCCAATCTCGACGCTGGTAATAGCTGAAAAGGTAGTCACCGCCGTCTGCATGCCCGCCTCTAGATCGCTTCTGAAGGCGAGGGTTATGACGCCGGATAGGGTAGCTATCAGAGCTCCTGCGGTGAGAATCCATCTCGCTGTGCTCCTGCGGTTAGCGGTCGCCATTCCTACGCGAACGCTGGGGACGTGCGTATCTTCGGCCAGGCGCAGGATCTCGATACCGAGATTGAGGAAATCTCGGCGGTCCCGCGGCTCTCCTACAGACACGTCTGTGAATGTTGAGAAGTCATAGTCAGTTGGGTACTGACCGCGATTGACAAAGAGCAAAGGCGCATTGACCTTGCGGCGGATCGATTCGCAGATCCGCTGCCCGCTCATCAACGAGCCGCCATTTGAGCAAACCACTACGGTGTCAGGATCCAAGGCCTTGAGGGTCTCCGCCAAATTCTCTTCGGATCCATTGAACTTCGACCATTTGACCCCCACAGGCAGGCTCAGTAGGTCACAAGCAAACTCTTCTTCAGGGCAAACCAGCGCAACTTTTCTGAACGACTTATGGGACTCCGGCATCTGATGGAGCCTGTACTGCGTTGTGCTATCCTCAATCCCGACCATTTACCGACCTCTGGCATTTGCCACTTCTCTCAAAGATACAGCACCGCGACCCACCCCATCAATGTCGGACTAGGTAGACGAACTGACTACCACCTTCTGAATACTGGAGGCGACAGGGATCTTCTGATGCAGAAGACCTTTCTCGAGGAGGGAAGTGTAGGACTCGAATTGCTTACGGAGGGTACCACGGACTGGCCACATGAAGTAGTAGCCAGGCCCAGTGAAAATCTTGAAGTAGGCCTCGTAGTTGAGGTTGTCTCGGTGGCCCAACCACCAATCGAAGGCCATAGTCATAGTGTACCCGCGTACCTCGGCGACCATCCTCCAGTAGGCCGGAAAGGGCAGCAGGAACACGAGGGCGAGGAGGAACCACACGAGCGGCTTGGCCCAGAAGGCCCCGATGGCCACCAAGGCGAGTAGAGCGAGGAGCTGCGGCATGAGGTAGGACAGTGTGAACCGCACAGGCCTGGCAGCGTAATCCTCGACGTGGACGAGCTCGTGGGCCAGAGTTCGAGCTCCACGGAGGTACTCTCCGCTCGAGCGGAACCGCCGCGGGAAGTAGATCCTCCTCCCGATAGTTGTGGTGTAGGCGATCATGAACCGGCGGTTGAACAGGAAGATGAGCGCCGCGATGACCTTCATCAAGACCGATTCCTTCTTGTAGTGAACGCTCGAGCCGAACTCCGCGCCCACCTTCTCTACCTCCGAAAATAGCCTCTGCCCATCCATGTGCTCTCCTATTACGTAGGCACGGCTCCGTTCAGGGGGTCGTACCCGATCATCAGGCCGTCGTGTACGTGAAGGAAGTTCCCTGAGTCGATCTGCTGCCAGTCGACCAGCGAGTGTGCATTGATGTAGGACAAGAGATCGGATTCGACAATCCCCTTGATGGAGTTGTCGCCAGTCCCTGAGTTGTGCGCAGACCCATCTGCATCATCCCACAGGACGACCTTCTCGACGAACCAAGGAGGCGTCGGGTTGCACTGGTTGGTCATGTACTCGGACCTGGTCGCCAGGCCGTTGCAGACAGAGCCGTCCGAGGAGATCATCGCACCGTCGTTATCCCGATACCACTGGTGGGCATGCGTCGTGTCTACTCCAGGCGTCATGGACGACTCGCACCAGTTGATCTGGACCTCCGGGTAGGTGTCACCCGAGTTGTAGTAGTCAGAGACCCCGGCCTCACTCATCACGGTCAATCCTTTGGGATTCATCGAGACGTCGCTGGCGACAAGGACTACCTGAGCGCCGTCTGCGAACCAGGTGAACTTCCAGTTGTTGTTGTAGAAGGTCGTCCCCTGGTCGTGGCAGATGACGAACTTGAAGCTGTTCGCGTCCGAGATGAACGTCGACCCGTAGGGGTCGTCGGTCGTGTAGTCGAAGTTGGCTCCCGACGTCGACGACTTGAATGCCACGTAGAGTCGCCCGCCGAACTTGTACTGCCCACCGACATTCGCTGAATCGAAGTCCGAGAGGGCATTACAGTAGGCCAGGACCATCTGGGTGTAGGTCGGACCGGCCCCGTGTTGGAGGACGACGAACCACCCCTGGTTGGCACCATTGAAGTTGTCACTAGCGACTCTGGTCCACCCCTCACTCATACCGACGAGGTCGTCAGCGAGGGCCTCAAGCTTGTCCTGCTGGTCGTAACCGGTCTGTGTTGACCCGTACGTCGCGGTGTCGATGAGGATCGTTGAAACAGCAGGTTCGAAGTTGGTTGCCATGCTATTCTCCTACGTCGGGTACGGCCCGAAGGTGTTGTCCCAGCCTACACACAGGCCATCAGACACGTGCAGGAAGTTGCTGGACTCGAGGCGTTGGAACTGGTTCAGGTTCTCAGCCCCAGGACCAGCATTGACGGCAGAGATGAAATCCATGTCCACCAACCCCTTCAGCCCATTCCCTGTCGCCCCTCCGGTATCTGGCCAGACTGCCCCATACTCGTTCTTGTAGATGACCAGGGGCTCCCTGAGGTATGGCTCGACGCCGTTGGGCGTCACATTCTGAATCCACTCCCCCCGGATGGCAACACCGTTCCCGTACGTCCCGTTCCAAGACCCGTCGGTCTTGTACCACTGCAGACTGTTCGGCTGGTCTTGACCCGGGGTCATGGAGTCGTAGTAGCGGACCATGAAGAGCTCGGGGTACGTATCTGGCTGCGGGTGGACGATATCCCCACCACCTCCCCACTTTGCCGTCCCGGTATTGTAGTAGGTCGAGATGATGTCCGGGCCCATCGCAGCAAACGAATAGGCGTGGTGGAGCGGCCTCTCGACAAGGAGTATGACGCGCTCCCCCTCGACCAACCACGTGAACCTGAGGTCGTAGTTGTGGAAGGTAGCACTGTACGGGATGGGGGAGAACTTGAATGAGTTGGCTGCCGAGCAGAAATCCGCGTGGCTGTACTGGTTCTTGCTAGTCGGAATCACAATACCAGTCGTAGACGGCTTGTAAAGGATCCACATCCTGTCGTCAGCACTATTCTGTGAGTACTTGTTGTTGGCGTTGATGTACCCGTGGTTGCTGTTGAAATGGAGAATGATCTGCGCCGTGTCTCCTGATACCCTACGGAGCCACACGTTGGCGTAGTTGGTGTTGTAGTCGGTGTGGTGGATCTCCCACCCCTCCCCCGTGTTAACGAGGGCCTCACCTATATCTTCCAACTTGGGCCCTTGGTAAGTAGGGTTTGTGCTCGTCCCGCTAGGATACGCATCCGCATCGATGAAGATTCGCCCGACCTTGGGGGAGAAATTGGTAGCCATCTCAGTCTCCTACGTAGGCATCGCGCCGAAGGCCGGGTCCCACCCCACGCACAAACCGTCCCTGATGTGGATGAACTCGCCACCGTTTAAGAGCGAGTAGTACGTCAAATCGTGACTTGCCACGTATGAGACGAAGTCAGGATCGATGACCCCCTTCAGGCCGTTCCCTCGAACAGGCTCTGTGCCGCCTGAGTCTGGCCATACTGACCCGTATGCCGTCGGGTAAGAAGTGCTCCAATACGACCTGTGCACCATGATTGGCTCGCGAGCATACGGCGGCAGCGTCGACACATTCGCCCCCAGTAGCTCGTTCCTGATCGACAGCCCGTGGTCGTACTGGTACTCGGGGGTGTGGTCAGTTTTGTACCACTGAAGTGAATGAGGGCCCCCAGAAGGAGGAACCCAAGACACCGAGGGGTACGCCCAGTTGAAGAAGAGCTCTGGGTGCGTATCCGGCTCTGGGTGTGCTACAGGAGTAACTCCACCTTCCCAAAGACCAGACCCCGTGTTGTATGGGGAGGAGATGACCGAATCTCCCATGATCGTGATCGCATCTGGTATCAGAGGTGTCGCCCTCTCGGCAATCAAGATTACCCTACGGCTCGATTCCTCCGCCAACCAGCACCAGTACCAGTCTTGGTTGTAGAAGTAGCCGGCGCGGTCGTTACAAATAGTGAACCTGAACGCGTTTCCTGTCGAGCAAAAGTTACTGTGGTCGTAGCAGTTGAGGGAAGTTGACAGGTTCGCCCCGCTCGTCGACGGCTTGAAGCAGATCCAAAGGCGATAGTCGTCTGTAGCGTACTTCCCGGTCTTGTTGGCCCCGTGGATGTAAGCGTCTGTCGTATTGTAGTAGAAGACGATCTGGGCCTTCTCCGACCCGTCGGCACGTTCCAACCATGTCTCACAGTACCCGCCATCGTCCCGGTTGAATGTTCGAACCCAGGGCTCTGCCCACCCGGAAGACAGGCTCACGAGGGCATCAGCGATATCCTGCATCTTTGGGAGCTGGTAGGTCGGGTCGTTACTGGTACCTGACGGGTAGCCGTCAGCATCTATGAAGACCCGTCCTACCTGTGGAGTAAAAGCCGTCATCGAAACCTCACAACACCGGCGCCGGCAAGCTGGTAGTCAAATCGTTCACGTCCTCAATGGGAGAATCGTAGAGGTGGTGGACGATGTTCTCTGGGAGAGCATACACCAGGTTGTCCACGTCGGCTACAGGCAGATTCTCCGGAACCACATGCACGGCGTGGGTTGCAACTGCACTATCCCAGATTGGGCTCGCGTCCGTAGTACTCCCTGGAATGTCAGGCCGATCATTGACCTTGTGGAACGGCACCTCTGAGAACGTCAGCTTGACGTCGTCGGGTGGCACCGGGGTAACATCTGGAGGCTCAGCCGTGATGTTGTAGAACGGGGACACACCTCCGGACCCGCTGGAGTCGAAGACAGGAACACCGTTGATGATGAGGTTCAACGTGCCTCGTTCTTGCTCCCCATTGTTGATGAGCCTCATCAGGTCACCTCGTCCCCAAAGTACTTTCTCGCGTCCTCATACCCCAAATCGAATCGCATCTTGGTCAACTTCGGGTCAAAGTCTAGCGAATCTCCGAGAGGCTCGCTAGGGCCCAACGCTGTTACCTCAATGCGCTTATGGTCCTCATCCACCCCGTGGTCGACCAACCGATTGATGGACTCGCAGTGAGCTAGGTCCTTCGCCAGCGCCCCTGGGACGACCAGGTCGCCTACAAGCACCTCGGTGGACATAGCCTCGATGATCTGGAACGTCAGGTCGATACCGTTCTCGGGCTCCTGAGGGGCTACATCGTGATGCGTGTACAACACCAAGACCTCGTCGGCCCCCGCCTTGATAGCGTGGCTCAGCGGTGCGATGTCAACTACACCACCGTCGGTGTAGAGCCCCATCATGTACTCAACTGGAGGGAACATCGCCGGGAATGAGCTCGTCGCCAAAACTGCCCGAACGATATCCGGAGTCTTCTGGTCGAAGACGTGGAGCTCGTTAGATCGCAAGTCGAAAGCGGTCAGCCTGAGCTCGATACCACTCTCCACAACCTTCTTTGGATCGATGACGTCGTACAACAGCTCCCACACCGGCCTGGTGCTGTACACGGACCGTTTACAGAAAGCGAAGCGGAGGTACTTGAACCAGCGCTTCTTGTAGATGCTGGCATTTCCAAGGACCCGGTCAAACCAGAGCTTCTTGGTCCAGGCGACAGCTTCCGGGAACTGCTCGGGCGGGAAGTGCGCCAACCCGACACCATTGATCCCGCCCACAGAAGTGCCGGTAATAACCTGGAATCCTGGGTGTCCCATCGCCGCCAAGTAGGTACATACACCAACTTGCCATGGGCCTTTGGCACCTCCCCCAGCTAAGGCCAATCCTCTCTTGATCCCCATGTCGACTTCGATCATCGCCTACTCCTCGTGAGAAGTGGTGTAGAACGTCCCTGTAGCTGAGGCCCCGCCGAACGCCGTATCGTTGCGCAGCAAAACGCGGAGCTCCATTCCGACTGAGCTGTTGAGCCGTCGTAGTGTAGCGTAGTGGAAAGGAAACCCGTGGACGTTGCCCAAACTCCCCCTATCCCCTCCAATCTGCGGGATCACCGGATAACTGCCGATCGCCTCGTCGATCAGGTTTCTCAGGGTCTTGTATGACAGCCTGTCGTAGCAAATCTTGTTGGGGAGATCCTCAGGATTGTATGCCCATACCTCGAAGTCAATCGAGTCATTCCAGATGACGTCACTTGTGAACTGCACCTCTGCGAGCTCGATATCAAGGTACTTGCCGGCCTCCGGCTCCAAGACCCAAGTGGATCCGTTCTCGTATGAATAGTCTGCAGTGACCGTCCCGGAAGGGGCCGAGAAGAACGTGACCTCGCCCGCCTCGTAGTCGACCTCGTAATCGCCCCCAGAGGTCGCGAAGGGGGACCGCATCGTCTTCTCTACAGAGTCGACGTACACCTTGACGAGATACCCGTGGTCAGGACCATCCTCCGAGATGTCGTCTTCATCGAAGACTCTGCCATGTTCCAAGTCAATCCAGTTGGAGTTGGCGCTGGTGAACGTCAGGCCGTCCCCAGAGTCAGAGAGAGTCTCTCCTGTAACGCGGGCACTGTCGTGGTACCAGGTAGTCTTGTCGCAATAGTTGTGGGTCGCCGTAATGAACTCCGACCCCGAAGGAACCTTCCTGGCGGCCAGCGGGACGCCGTCGAAATCAGTCTGAGACCCCACAACCAGGCTTGTCCCCTTGATGAGGGCCAGGGCGTCATCAGGCTGGGCAACCACCACAATCGTAACGTTTTCGTTTTCCTCGAAGTTGGTCTGATAGTCAGAGAGCTGAGCTGGGAGGATGTGAGAGGCGTACACCCAAGTGTCCACCCCAGCCCAAATATCACGCTTGTTGGACCCGAGGGCGAACTGGTACACCGTCCAGGCGGGGTGTGCTTGAACTACCTGCTTCCACACGCTGTAGCTAACCTCTAGTACTCTCATGCCGTCACCGTCAGGTTACCTTTCACCCAGCACTGGAGATATACTCCAGCGCTGTCTATGTCGTCTTGAACAGTCACCTTGATATTGTCAGAGGTGCCAGCAATGAGCCTAAGACCTCCACCGGAGACGTAGGAGGCACTCATCATGTCTTTCGCGGACACCACCCACTCAAACCCGCCAGGACTTGCGAAATTAACGAAGTCCTCATTCTGGTGGATGTCTCCCAAAATCACAGTTGTGCCGTCATTAACCGTAGCCTCCACCAGAAGACCGTTGGTGAGTGGTCCAGAGACGGCCCCGAAATAATCCTTTCCGAAAGTGACTCTCTTGGACACCAAGGTGAACTTGATCTCCTGGACCGAGATGTCGTAGGTAGAGTCGGCTGTGTAAGTGAATGCGACAGGAGTGACGCTACCATCGACCAACAGGCTTGGGTTAGACCCGTTCTTTACGAAGTCAAGCTTGATGCTCGTGGATGTGGCTGCGAAAGCAACAGGATCACCGCTCTGGTCATAGAGGGTTGCCTTCAGCCTGCCACAGCCACTAGTGACCCCCACGGTATCTAGGTGTACTAGATCCCCAGATGTTGGGCATTTGGCTATCTTCCCGTCGACCTGCGCCCGGTACACGGTGTCGTCCAACACCACACCGACCACATTCCCGGAAGAGTCCGCGAGATATAGAGGCCAGGCAGCCGAAGCTGCGGCCCTCGTTCCTTGGGCAACCTTCCCGACCTCATTCGTCCCAGCGGGAAGCTGGTCAGTGATCTTCTTGATCCCGTCGGTGTCCTTGATGCCGTCGAGGACAGAGTCGATGGTGCCCAGCTTCGTATCGACGGACTCAAGGGTCCCCTGGGTCGCCGGATCGATCTGCGACCCCGAGCTGTTAGCCACCTTGGTGAGCGCTTGGAGACGATACACAGCTCCGTCGAGGACGATTCCTACCTCGTTCCCAGACGAGTCGTAGAGCACAGAGACGACATTTGGTGGCGGCATCAGTACACCGTGATAGCCCGTACGCGCTTGGTGGGCATGATTCCAGAGTAAGTGTAGGTGTCGACAGCTTGCGCGAGCACAGTCGACCCGTCAGTATCGTACACCTTGGCCGTCTCGGTGGCTACCTTGATCCCGGTGTAGGTGTACGCGAGTTCGAAGATCTTGTCGCTGTGCTGGTCGTCTGTATACCAGATAGCCGCAGTCACCTTGAGGCCGTCGTAGGTGTAGACCTCTTCGGCGCCAGAGGCAAAACCAGCTCCCGGACCACTATCGAGGAAGTGAACCAGTTGGCGCAGGGCCCTATGTTGCGCTTCTGAAATCCCCCCGCTGGCTGCGGCCAAGATATCCTTGTTCTCACCATCGTGGCGGAAGAAGAGCGAGCCGGCATTCCCTGTCCATCGCAGCTCACCGTCCTCGGAAGGAGCAGGGCCTACCTCAAAAATGACGCCTTCTTCGTCAGATGGTCCTGGATGTCTATCCGGGGTCCTCGGCATTATCCGTCTCCGTGGGGTCCGCCTCTTGGCCTTCCGGAGACAGTTTACACGCCCGCATGTGTATCTTCAATCCGCCCTGAGACTTGCATGGCTTGCCGCAGTTGGGGCACGCCAACGCAACAACCTCCCCATCGGGCGTCTCTGGAAGTTCTGCGGGCTGCTCGCCTTGCTCCTCGGCTTCTTCTCGGCGGCGGGCGTCCATCATGCTCTCTGGACGTAATCCAGCCGGACGATCGGCGAGGGGGACCGGATCGCCGGTCTCTTCGCTCCTCTTCACGAGTTCAACCTCGGAGGCCCACTTGTCGTGCTTCTTCTTGAAGACCTCCAACATCCGATCGAGGATCCGGTATTCGCCCCGGGTGTTCTCCAACTCGGCCTGCTTGTCATCCAAGAGCTTTCTGAGCGGTTGAGCAGCGACCTCTATCCACCGCTTGATGAGCTGGCGCTCCTCCGGAGTCATGGGGGCCTCGCCCTCAGGTTGCTTCCCGAGCTTGCCGGCCTCGAAGACCTTCTCTACTCGGTGGTGCGTCCCTTCGACCCTCTTGGCGCACTCGACGATCCCCTTGAGCTCGCCAACGATTCTCTGAACACTTTGACCCTTACCGCTGAACACGCGCTCAAGTTCCTCCGAGAGCTCGAGCACAGTGAGCATCTTTACCTGCGTTTTCTCGATGAAGTTCACTCTCCCTCCATTGTTGGAGGGAGATTAGGAGAGGAAGGCGGAAACGTCAATCAGGTCTAGGCGAATACCTCCATGAGGATGTTGTCGCCGGTCTTGATTTTGTAGGAGAACTTCAAGTCCCCTGTCGCCGGAGCCGTACCCGGGTACACGTCATGCGTAGCGGCAGAAGCGTGTGGACGCTGTGCCACCCCGTTCACGTGGATCTGGACGTCGTCGACGAACGTAAGTGAGGAGTAGTCTGCCAACTGAGCGTCCAGGTTTGGCGTACCGCCTGCGCCAGTGACGTTGACACCTGCAGCTGCATCAGAAGTAGCTGCAGCCCAATGCGGGGTACGCTTCGAGCTGTATTCAGCCGCCGCTTTGATCATCTCCAGGAGGCTGAGCTCGGACCCGAACAGCGTCTCGAGGTCGCTCCAGTCGGTCGTATCGTTGGCGAGCTTCAGCTCGGAGCTCCACCCTCCGCCAGCGCGATAGGCGTCGTCGAAGAGGAGGTCGTTGGCAGATTCCAACTCGAGATCAGCAGACCCACCAGAGAGCAACTTCAGACCGCCTGCACTGTCGATCTGGCCGGCGGTGTCTCCGATGTTGATCAGCGTCCCGTCCGAATCAACCCCGATGCCCTCGGCGAAGTCAGCAGTCGCTGTGTTGTTGATATCGAGCGTGTCGATGTTGATTTCGAGCTCGTCTCCTGCCGCCGCGGGCGAGAGTCTCAGGAGATCGGTACCTGCCGAGTCAGCCGTGAAGGCCAAGTCGTAGTCATCGGCGATGTCCCAGTCGATGTCCTGGGTCTGGGTTGCTGGTCCTACCTGGTTGTCGATGGCATTGTCCAACGTCACCGACGAGGACGTCACGTTGTCCACCCACGCGTGAGACCCGAGATATGCGTCCTCTGGAATATTGTCGAGGTAGACCCGACGGACGTACTCGTAGTGGATGTTGGTACCGCCGATGTCGGCGGCCGGAACTGCTTCGAGGTCGTCCCTGGTAGAGTTCTCGCGGACGAAGCTCAACATGACTCGGTTCGACGAGTCGTCGAACGTGTGCCCGTTGGTTGCCGACTCGCTCTGGATCAGAGCATAGACGTCACTGCCGCCGGAAGAGATGACGTCTCCGGTGTCGGCATCACGCACGATGCACAAGGTCTTCGGCTGGATCTCGTTGGTGCCGTCTACCTGCGCCAGGCTGTGTACGCCGAATGTGGTGTTCTGGGCTACGACGGCACCCTCTGTAGTAGCTGCACCGACTGCGGCAGTCTCTGCCGGAGTCTCGCTTCCAGCAACGGAGAGGACGACTACGTCGCCTGCACCAGTTGTTGGCTGGGTGATGACGAAACCGGCATCGGCGACGGTCTCAGCCCAGGTGGTGACGTTCCCGTGGGTTCCTGGCGTGTCATTGACGATCGTGACCGTAGCTGACGTGCCCCCCGCGTTCGACGCGGTCAGGGCCAGCCCAGCACCCACCCCGTTGATCGCAGAGACCATCCTGGTGGCCACGTCGATCGCGCTGGTGTCACCGCTGACGTCGACCTGCACACCGCCGCCGGAGATCCCGCCACCGTCGACATCGAACTCGAACTCTTGGGCTGCGTTGACGCCGTCGTCCAGCGTGAACGTCTCAGTGTCGATGAGATTGGCCTTCGCGACAGCGACAATCTGACCACTGGCTGCCGACGAGGCTGGCACGGCAATGTCTGTGATGATCTGTGTGCGGAAGAGGAACCTCTTCTGCTCGATGTCTTCCAGATCGTCGTGCAGGGTGTCCTGGTTACGGACCGACCCGAGGTCGTCGTACCACTTCGTCAACCCACTGTACCGCTTGATCTGGGAGCGTAGATTGTTGAGGTCGTCCTCGAGAGAAGTGGCCGCAGACTCCATGGTGGAACCAGCCGCTACCGCATCGCTGTACTGCGCCGCGTCGGTGTTCTCGATTTGCGTGTCTTGGTTTAACCACGATTTGGCCATTAGTCAGTCTCCTCCTAGAGAGCTGGGGGAAAGATATCCATGATGATCTCGTCGTCTACCTTGATTCTCCGCGTGAACTTCAGGTCCCCAGTCGACCTGTCGTCACCAGGATACACGTCTTCGGGATTTGACGGTCCAGAACCTGGAACCATTCTCTGCCCGTTCAGGTAGACGCTGACGTCCTCTTGGAAATCCCTCAGGGAGTAGTCGCCCAAGATGGCGTCCAAGTTCGGGCTTCCAGCAGCTCCGGTGACATTCGATCCTGGAGATACATTTGACACTGCTGTGGCCGGGTAGGTCAGGCGGGTAACCGCTGCACCTTCGCCGCCCGAAGAGCACTGACCATATATTCCAGAGTAGATCGGCACAGGAACTCCAAGGAAGCTCTCGTCTCCGACTAAAATACAATGCTGGAGCGAGGGCGGTCAATCTCTCACGAGAATCTCTACGTAGCCCTGAGCAGCAAGTGGAGAGCCCCAGAACCTTCAAACAGCGAGATTCTGAACATTGCGTAGAGGTATCCAGCAATGTCGAATCTCTCGGCCCACGTCTTTCCCGTTGCCTGTGCAAAGGTAGCACAGCCGACCTGAGACCATCTTCGCTCGTCGTTTCCAGAAAATGACCTCGCGGCCGGCTCACCGCCGAAGACCCAGAGCTCTCCGCTCCACTTGTCCACGTCTGGGATGAGCCCAGATGACGTCAAGTTGTCGTGGGAAACGACAACCTCGATCTCGTTGGCCCCGTGGATCGTCACGATCTGCCCACCTGTATTCCAAGCCTTGTTCTCTCCCGGTAGGGAGAGCGTATGGGGGTAGTGATCCACCGCACTGACTTCCCTGAGGGGGAACCAGCGCCTGAAGAAGTCCACCTTGGTCGTTCGGCGCTGGGGCTTGAAGTTGCCGTGGTAAGCCGCGCCGGATTGGTTCTCAGCCACGAGCGCCTCCTAGACGGGTCGGAGTGAGACCTTCAAGATTCCTGTGCCGGAGTTCGTCGAGATCCTCCAAGCCACATACCAGAGCGGGAACAGCTCGATAATCTTGCTGAATGGAGCATCTGCCATGGACCCAGTTGCCGTTCCGGCAAGAGGAGTCCACTGGGCCTCTTCGGGTGGCCCACCCAGGATCCAGAGCTCTCCAGCCCAATCTGTGATGCCAGTCAACTTCCCAGCCGCCGTGAGGTCCTCGGTCACAACGGACACCAGAACGCCACTGCACCCGCGAACGTCAACGATCATCTCCTTGTCGTCGTAGGGGAAAGCGAGCGCATGTGGGTACCCGTCCGGAGTGTTGACTGCGAGGTTTCTCCAAGGCTTCCACTTCAACCACCGGTCGTACGTGGAGATCCTCTGCTCCTCTTCGATCCCCCGAGACCCCTTGATGTGGTCGGGGTAGCTGTGTCCGATATCAATGAGCGCCATATTCGTCTCCGATGCTAATGAGGAGAGCCGGGCCTCCTCGGTGTTCGTAGTTTACCACCTACAGCAGTAGTTGTAACCGTCGAGCGCGGCGGCGTCGATGATTACTGTCTGGGCGTTGATCCATGTAGCCCTGGATTGTGGCCGCTGGATCCCACCCGCACTCTTCTGCCAAATTTAGAAAGCCCCTCTCACCAGTCGAGTTGGCGATCGACGCAGCTATCACGAGCTCCTCGTCCTCCCAACCATTCCTTTGCGCTCCGTAGACGGCATGATTCACCGTACTTCGCCAAGCTCGAAGTTGAATGGCAGCACTGTACGGGCTGTACAGGATGGTCTCGAGATGCTCAACCCAGAAAATCTGGTCGATCCAGTGGATGTCTCCCTTGACCTCCTCCATGTACTCGTAGATCTCGAGCTCTTCAAGGTCGAGCCCGTTAGGGGGCTGGAAGTGGGCAAACCCATGAGCGCCTCCATCGGTCGTCAGGATGTCGTTCCAGTCCTTCCCGATAGCTCCGGAGTTCATGATGATGTCGATAGCCGCCAGCTCCCAGTCGTCTATCTCTCTCCTACGATCCGACGTCCTATCGCCGACCCAAACCCCGATTGGAGCCAGATTCGGATCTAGCATGTGAGCCCGCTCGAGCTCTGCTACGAAGTCCCTCTCGACGCACTCGTGGAAGTCGACAGGGCACATTGGAAGGATCGGCTCAACTGGCCAGTCTTCGTCTTGGGCAACTGAGGTCTTCGAGTAGCACATCAACCCCAGCAAAACGAAGACCAAAAGGACGAGCAATATGAATGCCCGTTCGTTGGTGAGCCTAGTAAACATGAGTTCCTCCTGAAATAGTTACCAAACCGTCCATGTGGTCTCTTGTACGGACTTGAGGGACGGCGGAGCCACCTTAGCCCACGAGCTGGAGGGTGTGCAAGCCCAGGAACGTCAAAAACTCTACAAACCCCCTGAGCCCGTAGGCGAACAGGCCCGTAGCCCGCCCAGCCAGCGAGGCCGGGGCGGAGCCCCTGGGCCGAGCGATTTCAGGCGGGCGAGAGGGCCGGGACGCTGAAGGGTGGGACGTGAATCTTCCCAAACTTGTCATTTCAGAATTCCAAACACTTACGACACGAACACCCTTCTACGCGCGCGTATATGACGTGTAATGTATTTGCTCTGACGTGCGCACGTCATTGACGTCTAGTCTATGAGAACCAATAGCATTCATAGAAACTAATGGATTCTTATAAATCTATAGAGATTATTTAGGGTAGACGCGCACGCGTGATAATTTCGTGGCCGAGAGAATAGTGAGCCGGCCCCCAGAAAGAGGGCCGGCTCCACCATGGAGGAGTCTTCGGCGACGAGGAGACGCCCGAAGACGGAGATGCAGGAATGGTACACCGTCCCCCAGCCGGAGGGCAAGTGCGGTTCTCCGTATAAGTGCTCAATGCAACCAAGGAGGTGTTCGTATGAGTGACGGGAGAGAGGTGGCAAGGGTCTTCGGCGTAGCTCAGGGAGAATGCGCAGAAGACGTCGATTCGGCGCTCAAAGAGGATGAGCGAGGTACTTGGTACACACTGAGGGGTCAACACGAACCGAAAGTCAGGGCCCTCTTCAGCGACGACTGTGTGCTTCTGTTCATCTTCTTCAGGAGATTCAGGGTCGCCTGGGTAGTCGGTGCATACGACTACTCGGACTTCGACTTCTGGTCCAACCTGCTCGGCGCGTGTTGTCGAGTGAAGGGTGTCCTCGAAAAGGACGCTGAGCCGACGGTGAGCGACGTATTCGCGCCCGTCGACGGGGAATTGATACTCGGATACCCGTTGACAAGAGAGGGCGAAATACGAGCTCTCAGGGCCTCTCTCGGAGGAGCTGGTGCCAGGGAAAGGCAATTGGGGATCGCGAGGCCTTTTCTGACGCACTAGCCCACCGAGACACCAGAATCAGTTCGTTCTCAACAGGGGGCTTATGCCCCCTCAATCTTAGCCCGAGGAGCTAAGACGTGTTGCGTCGACACGCCTGCGCAAGCTACTATGGCCGTAGCTTTCGCACTGGAGGAGAGATCGATGACTGACTTCACGAAGCTGCCAGGATTCATCCAGGAGATGACCCCAGTTCGGGTCTACGAGCAATACAGCAATGCCACGCCAATTGTCATTGCGACAGCCGTCGGCAGCGCCAACATCCCGATCATCCGCCTGCTCGGAGTCAGTTTCCGAGTCAGGACAGCAACTACGCTGGACTTGAACAACATCCAGATGAAGGCAGGCTACAACCAGAACCAGACGCTGATCAACGACCAAACTGGGCAGCAAGGGAATCTGAACGAACAGAGCAAACAAGTCCACTGGGACGGGGGTCAAGCTGGGCTTGAGCTCGGGAACGGTGAGACTGTCACCTTCATCATCGACGGCTCAACAGCAACCTACTTGGACGGAGACGTCTCGATACGCTTCTCCATCATCGATCCGGGTGCAACGTTGGGGTAGGCTAATGCCAGTCATCGTCAATGGCAGCGGGGCACAGAGCCTCGTCAATGGAGTAGGTGGAGAGTATGGCGGCGGGGCTTCCATCGAAGAGTACGTCACTGCAGATGCGAGCCTCGTTATCCCTGGGACGGAAGTCGAGGGGGACATCGCTGTCAACAACACCTCAGCTGACAACACGACAGTAGCGACAGCAGAGATGGCCGGCGGGGATGCTGTCGACTTCGACGTGTCAGACGATACTGGGATTATCCCCCCATCCACCAGCTCCTCAGTCACGGTTGAACGGACTGGTGGCACTCCAGGAACCACCATCCAGTCGACGTGCAGACTCCGCACACCTCTCGGAACTGTAATCGACGTGCCTGTGAGCGCAGTGATCCCAGACACGTTGGAGAATCAAGCCCTCAATGACGGGGCCGACCACATCTACGCCTTCGCTGACCTCACAGACACTGGGGCGAGCCCAGCGGCAAATCTGGTCCTGGCGGGCAGTGCTTCCCTCATAGCCACCTCCGTACCCGGTTGTAAGGGTGACCTTCGCCTAGCTACCTACAACACTGACCACGCGACAATCCAGACTGGGGTCGAGGGAGGGTGGGTGCGAGGAAACTCTTCCGACAGAACGTGGGAGTTCGTATTCACGATAAATGAGCTAGCGACGCGTAACTTGTGGCGGGAAGGCTGGCTCTACAACTACTCGAACATGGCTTTCCAAATTGGGGCGCAAGCTGGAGTATCCTCTCTACATTTGATGGGGTCAACGTGGGCTGTCTGGGATACCCTTAGTGAGCTCAACAGCAGTGAGCTTGGGAATGTCATCTACCTTGCAGTACTCTGGGACTACTCGGCAGGTACTGTAACAGCAAAGTACCGCACAGCGGCTCTCGGAAGTTTGGTCACTGGACCGTCGGCTACGAAGGCAGCAGCCAGCTACGGGTCCGAGAAGATCCTGTTCGGAGGGAACCACAGCAACGACCACTCTCTCGATTCCTCCTTCCACCACTTTGCGGTATACCCAAGCCTTCTCTCGGATGGCCAAATCGCAACTCGCACCGCCATCTTGGGCCTCCATTAGACGTCTGGCCGCTCGAGCCAGTTCGTCGTATAAGGCTACTGCAAACTTCGGAATCAGTAAGGGTTTCGGAGACCAACAGATCACCAAGAGGAAGGAGCTGACATGGGAATTCTTGAAGAGAGGGCCGAGGAACTGTCGAAGTTCTTCACCAGCGAGGATGACGTCTTTGCGCTGATCAACCTGCCGGCTGAGGTACAAGCAGCCTTGTTCGCGCGCTATGCCAGAACGAACAAGTCTGTGAAGGAGGTGTTCCTCGGAGAGTTCGCAAACGTGACCGAGGGCAGAATGGACGGGATTTCCGTCGAGTCCATGGTCGCCGCAGCGACCTCGTTCCACGATCGCGTTTTCATCGGATATGGCGACGACTCGGTGGCCCAGCTGTGCCACATTCCTGTTGCTGTCGAAGGCGCTTCCAACGTCTTGACCAAGCTGCTGGAGAGGTCGCGCCTGATGTCCTACCTCGAGCAGTCGACTCGGGCAATCAAGTGGGACATCAAAGTCGACGGCAAGTGGCGCTACACGACCCCTCCCGAACTTGAGCAAGAGGAGTACGAAAGCCTCAAGGCCGACTTCGACGCACAGATGGACGCTAGCTTCCAGCTCTACAAGGACTGGATCACGCCGGTGCAAACCTTCCTCTACAACACCTACCGAGATCAGTACCCGGAAGTGGAAGAGGCCGCCTTCGTGTCTGCCGTCAACGCTCAGGCGTTGGACATCCTCAGGCCCCTCCTGCCTGCCGCCATCACGTCCAACCTCGGGATGATCGGCAGCGCCCAGAGTTGGGAGAAGGCCGTCATCTTCCTGCAGGCTTACCCCCTGCGGGAAGCCCAAGACCTCGCGGCCAAGATCCTCAGAGAGCTCAGGAAGGTCACGCCCACGTTCATGGAACGTGCGACAATGCCAGACCGGGGGCAGCTCTGGTCCCTGTACTTCGACAATACGCGGAACGCAGCCCATATGGCGACCGGCAAGATAATGCCGTCTGTCGAAACTGAGGGCCCGTTTTCCGCGCAGCAAGCCACCCTGCACAGGTACGACGAAGATGGTGAAGACCGCATCTGTGAAGCGATCCTATACGAGGCCGCATTCGAGCCACCTATCTCCCTGGCCCAAGCGCGAGAAGTAGTCGGGTCTCTGCCGCCAGAGGACAAAGCCGCACTCATCAATGCCTACACGGGAGAGCGCGTCAACCGTCGCCACAGGCCTGGGAGGGCATTCGAGTCCTCCGTCTACACATTCGACATCGTCGCTGACTACGGCATTTTCCGAGATCTCCAACGGCATAGAATGCTGACATTCGATTGGCAACTACTCGACAACAGATTGGGCTTCAACACGGCTCAGGGGCTTCAGGGAATGACCGACGTCTCACAGCTCTACACTGCCTGGGATGGGGTCATGTCCGGGGCGGCGGCTCTGTACGACGACATGCGCGCGGCCTTTGGGAGCTTCGTGTCGCAGTACTGCTTGCCTCTAGCGACCTACATCAGGTTCAAGATGGAATTGAATGCCCGCGAGCTGATGCACCTCGTCGAGCTGCGCACGCAGAAGGGAGGACATGAGAGCTATCGGGAGTTGACCCAGACCATGTACAATCTGGTGAAGGATGTTCATCCGAACGTCGGTTCGGCGCTCAGCTTCGTAGACGAGGCGGCGTATCCACTTGCCAGGATCTAGGAGAGGTACGATGTCTGGACGAGAAACCCCAAGAGTGAGCAAGGCACAAGTCGCAATCGTAATGGGAATCGTGACGACCGTCGCCAGCGGAGTCTGGTACGCCCGCGGCAAGATTGCAGACGACGATAGGGCCGAGTGCGAAAGCCGCGAAGAGCGCCTCATACTCGAGCGCGACAAGTGTCAAAACCAGCTCTTGAGGTTACTCGTCCCGTCAAACCTCATTGTTGAAACAGCACCCATGGAGGACGCAGATGAAGAACGGGTGGAAATCGCCGAACCAGATGGGCAGAACTCGCCTCTTGAGGAGCACTGGAACAACCTACGGGAAGTGTTCGTGCCCCTCCTGTCTCCGAGTAGCGGAAATGACTCAGACGGAACTGATCCTCCGATCGGGGAAGGAACGGGGGAAGACCTGTGACAGAAGCAAAATTCATCGTCTTTGAGGGGATCGACGG
>Ga0180431_10001829_pt1 | contig 28958 bp, 21 predicted proteins | sample SS_ome_11_FD_132459 | JGI IMG/M metagenome (GOLD analysis project Ga0180431, IMG submission 132459) | Hypersaline lake sediment archaeal communities from the Salton Sea, California, USA - SS_1_MS_1 metaG | ecosystem: Environmental > Aquatic > Non-marine Saline and Alkaline > Hypersaline >... | reverse complement strand
TTCGGCGCCGATCGTGCTGGACGACAAGGTGATCGTCGGCGGGGGAGGAAAGGGGCAGGCCTTCCTTGCCTTCGACCGGACCAGCGGCAAGGTTGTCTGGAAGTCCGGCGAGGGGACGATCACGCATGCCACTCCCACCGTGGCGACGATTCACGGCAAGCTTCAGGTCCTGTTCTTCATGCATGAGGGGGTGGTGGCGGTTGACCCCGGGAACGGGACGGAGTTGTGGCGGTATCCGTTCCCGTTCCGGGTTGCGACGGCGGCCTCGCCGGTGGTGTGGGATGACATCGTGAGCGTGGCGGCCGGATACGGGGTGGGCGGCGGCGCCTGCCGGGTGAGCCGCTCCGGGGACTCCTGGGAGGCGAAGGAAATCTGGCGCGTCAAGGGGTCAGGCAAGGTGGCGAACATCTGGAGCACGCCGGTGTGCGTCGACGGCTACATGTACGGGATGTTTAGTGCCAAAAAATGGGGGGACGGGCCGCTGAAATGCGTCGACATCAGGACCGGGGAGGTGAAGTGGGAGGAGAACGGATTCGGCCAGGGACACGTGAGCGTGGCGGGAGGCAAGCTTCTGGCGCTGACCGACTACGGCGAGCTGGCGGTGGTCGATCCGGACCCGGGCGGATACAAGGAGCTGACGCGGGCCATGGTGCTTGAGGGCAAGTGCTGGTCGACGCCGGTCTTCGCCAACGACCGCCTCTACCTCCGCAGCACCACCCATGGGCGGTGCCTGAGGCCGTGAGGGCGGGCGGCCGGGCGGCGTGTCGCGGGGGGTTTCCGAGCATGCCTCGTTGGAGCGGGGGTTGCGGATGGCATGGCGCGTGCGGGGTGGAGAATCCGGCCTGCCGCGGGCTTGCAATGTTGAGCTTCCCGCCGTAAAGGCGGCGCTTACACCGCAACCGGCCGATGTCTGACCATCCTGTCATCATATACACGAAGACCGACGAAGCCCCGGCTCTTGCCACCTGTTCGCTGCTGCCCGTGATTCGGGCCTTTGCGAGACCCTTCGGCATTTCGGTCGAGACGCGCGACATCTCGCTGGCGGGGCGGATTCTCGCGGCCTTTCCCGAACGTCTCGGGGAGGATCAGCGGGTCGGTGACGCCCTTGCGGAGCTGGGGGCGCTCACCCGGGCGCCCGAGGCCAACATCATCAAGCTTCCCAACATCAGCGCCTCGGTCCCGCAGATGAAGGCCGCCATCCGGGAATTGCAGGGCAAGGGATACGACCTTCCCGACTATCCCGAGGAGCCGCGGACCGACGAGGAGCGCGCGGTCAAGGCGAGATACGACAAGGTGAAAGGCAGCGCGGTGAATCCCGTCCTGCGCCAGGGCAACTCCGACCGCCGCGCGCCGAAGGCGGTCAAGGAGTATGCCCGCGCCCATCCCCATTCGATGGGCGAATGGTCCGCGGGCTCGAAGGCGGACGTCGCCACCATGGCCGGGAACGACTTCCGGTCGAACGAGAAGTCCATGACCGTCCCCGGGGACACCGCGTTCCGGATCGAGTTCGCCGGGAAGGACGGGACCACGAAGGTCATGAGGGAGGAGGCGCCCCTGCGGGAGGGCGAGGTGATCGACGCGGCGTTCATGAGCCGGAAGGCCCTGCTCGGCTTTCTCGATCGGCAGGTGGCGCGCGCGAGGCGGGACGGAGTGCTCTTCTCGCTGCACCTGAAGGCCACCATGATGAAGGTTTCGGACCCCATCATATTCGGGCATTGCGTGCGGGTCTTTTTCCGGGACCTGATCGCGAGGCACGGCCCGCTGCTTGAAGAACTCGGGGTCGATTTCCGGAACGGGTTCGGCGATCTGGCGGCGCGGATGGACACGCTTCCGGAGGACCGGAAGGCGGCGCTCGAACGGGACATCAGGGCCTGCTACGAGAACGGCCCGGACCTTGCGATGGTGGACTCGCGCAAAGGGATCACGAACCTGCACGTTCCGAGCGACGTCATCGTGGACGCCTCCATGCCGGCCATGATCCGCGCCGGGGGCCGCATGTGGAACGCCGGGGACGAGACGCAGGACGCCCTTGCGGTGATCCCCGACAGCAGCTATGCCGGGGTCTACAAGGCGGCCATCGACTTCTGCAAGAAGCACGGCGCCTTCGATCCCACTACGATGGGCACCGTATCCAACGTCGGCCTGATGGCGCAGAAGGCCGAGGAGTACGGCTCGCACGACAAGACCTTCGAGGTTCCCGCGGAGGGAACGATGCGGGTGGTGGACGCCGGGGGGGCGGTCCTTCTCGAACACGCCGTCGAGCAGGGGGATATCTGGCGGATGTGCCAGACGAAGGACGCCGCCATCCGGGACTGGGTGAAGCTGGCGGTCAGGCGGGCTCGCATCACGGGGGACCCGGCCGTCTTCTGGCTGGACGAGGGCCGGGCGCACGACGCGCAACTGATCGCAAAGGCGGGCGAGTATCTCGGGGAGCACGACATCGAGGGTTTGGACATCAGGGTCCTTTCTCCGGTCGAGGCGACGGAGGTCACGCTGGAGCGGCTGAAGGCCGGGCAGGACACCATTTCGGTGACAGGGAATGTTTTGCGGGACTACCTCACGGATCTGTTTCCGATCCTCGAGCTTGGCACCAGCGCCAAGATGCTCTCGGTGGTTCCCCTCATGAACGGCGGGGGGCTCTTCGAGACCGGGGCGGGGGGATCCGCCCCGAAGCACGTGCAGCAGTTCACGGCCGAGAACCACCTCCGGTGGGATTCGCTGGGCGAGTTCCTGGCTCTTGCGGAATCGTTGAAGCACGTGGCCGGCCGCTTCCATGAGGAGAAGGCGGGGGTTCTCGCGGCCGCCCTTGACGAGGCCAACGCCCGGTACCTCGAAAACAACCGCGCGCCCTCCCGGAAGTGCGGCGAGCACGACAACCGCGGCAGTCATTTCTACCTTGCCCTTTACTGGGCCCGGGCTCTGGCCGGCCAGGCCGGCGACCCCGAATTGCAGGCGTGGTTCGCCCCCGTTGCCGAGGCGCTCGCTGCGGACGAGCGCGCCATTGTCGACGAGCTCCTCTCGGTGCAGGGGCGCCCGGTCGACCTCGGTGGTTACTATCTTCCCGACGACGAAAAGACCTCGTCCGCCATGCGCCCCAGTCCCACCTTCAACCGCATCATCGACGGAATGTGCCCGAGGGAATTACCCTCGACCCGGGGGCGGAAGTGATCGAGGGTGAGCCCCGCGATGCAGTCTGTCGAGGGAGCGTCGACGCAGCAGAAGGCGTTCGAGCTGAACATGGACCCCGGCTTCTACGGCACCTTTGCCGAGATCGGGGCGGGGCAGGAGGTGGCGCGCTGGTTTTTCCGGGCCGGGGGCGCCGCGGGGACGATTGCGAAGACGATGTCGGCCTACGACATGGTCTTCAGCGATCACATTTACGGGGCGGAGGAGCGCTACGTCAGCCGGGCGCGGTTGCGGAAGATGCTGGTTCGCGAATTCGGGCTCCTTCGCGAGCGCCTCGCGGCCGCCCGCGGGGATGGCACCCGCTTTTTCGTGCTTGCCAACACGGTAACCGCCAGGGGGTACCGGACTTACCACGACTGTCACGGCTGGATGGGCGTTCGCGTGCAGAGCCGTCCGGGAGGGGCGCCCAACGACATTCTGCTGCACGTTCGCATGCTGGACCGCGAGAACGTCGGCCAGCAGGAGGCCCTCGGCATTTTGGGGGTCAACCTGCTGCATGCCGCCCGGAATCAGGCGGGACTTCCGGGCGGGATGCTGGACCGTCTCCTCGACGGGTTGACGCGGGAGCGGATCGAGATCGACGTCCTTCTCTTCGAGGGGTCCGACTTCGAGGGGGTCGACAATCGTCTCGTGAACCTTGAGCTGGTTGAACGGAATCTTGCCAACGCGGTGATCTTTGCGCCGGGAGGGGTGGTCCGTCACCCCTCGGAGATGTTCTACAAGCGGCCCCTCGTGTTGGAGCGGGGGCGCTTCCGGCCGGCGACCAACGTCAATCTGCGCATGATGGAGTGCGCGCGGGAGCAATACCTTCGGGACACGGGCCAGGATGCCGCGGGCTTGGTGGAGATCATGGAGATCAGCATCCGCAATCTCCTGAAAGACGTGGGGCCGGACCACCAACCCGACTTCCTCGCCAGCCTCGACATCCTCGACCGCCTTGGCAAGACGGTTTTGGTCAGCAATTACGGCGAGTTTCACCGTCTCGGCGAGTACCTGCGGCGGTATTCGCGATGTGAGACCGGCCTCGTTCTGGGGGTGGCGTTGCTGCGCGAGTTGTTCGACGAGAGCTATTACAAGGATCTGCCGGGCGGGATCCTCGAGGCGTTCGGGCGGCTCTTCAACAACGACTTGCGGCTCTATGTCTATCCTGCCGTCGACGAGGACGGGCGGGTGCTGTCGGCCGGCAACCTGCAGGTCGCCCGCCACCTGCGTCTCCTCTACCGGCACCTTCTCGAGAACGGTCTCATTCGCCCCCTCGATACGCCCACCCCCAAACCGCTGGGCCTCTCGTCGGCCGGGTTGGCGGGCCGCATCGCCCGCAACGACCCCGGCTGGGAGGAGCGGGTCACCCCGGAGATCGCCGCCCTCATCAAGGAAAAAGGGTACTTCGGATATGGCGGATGAGAGACGGGGTGGGTTCTTCGTTCTTGATTCCGGGCGCAGGCGAGACACGCTGCGGATGCATCACGCCCGAGTCCATGAATGACGCCAGCGAAGCTCTTTATCAGCAACGGTTGCACCGCTATGTCACGGCGATGCGGAACGGGCGGCCGGACGCGGTTCCGATCCGTCCGTTTGCGGCGGAGTTCGCGGCGAAGGTGGCGGGGATGAACGGGCAGGAGGTGACGCAGGATTACGAACTGGCCTTCGAGGCGGTGCGGTGCTGTGCGGAGCAGTTCGACTGGGACGCCATGGTTCCCAACATGGTTTACGTGTGGGGCGTGATTCCGCAACTGCTCGGGAGCCGCTACTACGCCATTCCCGGGGTGGGTCTCGATCCGGGGACCGGGTTCCAGTATCTCGAACCCGGGGAAGGGGAGGCGTGGATGCCCGCCGAGGACTATGACGCCCTCATTGCGGACCCCACGGCCTACCTGCTCGAGCGCTGGATGCCCCGCACCAATCGGGACCTTGCCGCCCCCGGAGAGGCCAACACCACCGGCAACAACCTCGCCTGGCTCCGGGGAGGGATGGCGGTGATGGACTATTTCGGCGCGATGGGGCGCGCCGTGGCCCGGATGCGCGACGAGTGCGCCATGCCTTCCGCGATCGCCGGGATCCTCAAGAGTCCCTTCGACATCCTTGCCGACAAGTTCCGGGGGTACATCGGCCTCACGATGGACCTCTTCGAGCGCCCGGACAAGGTGCATGCCGCGGCCGAGGCGATGATGCCGCACATGTACCAGATTGCCCGCAGCACTGCCGACCCGGAGCGCGTCCTGCCGGTCACGATCTGGATGCACCGGGGCTGCGTTCCCTTCATCACTCCGGAACAGTTCGACCGTTTCCACTGGCCGGTGCTCCGGCCGATCATCGAGGCCTTGTGGGCCGACGGCATCCAGACCCTCTTCTACGCCGAAGGGGTGTGGCACCACCATTGGGACGCCTTCCTCGAACTGCCCGAGGGCTCGATCATCGTGCACTGCGACCGGGACGACGTCTTCGCGGCGAAGCGCAAGCTGGGGCACAAGTTCGCCGTCAGCGGGGGCATTCCGAACACCCTTCTGAGCTTCGGTCAACCGGACGAGGTGCGCGCCTTCTGCCGGCGTCTGCTCGACGAGGTGGCGGTCGATGGCGGCTACATCATGGACGCCGGCGCCATCATGCAGGACGACACGAGCATCGAGAACATGCGGGCCCTGACGGATTATGCGCGGGAGCACGGGGTTTACTCGCAATCCGCGCCGGCTCCGGAGCGCCGGGGGATGCCGGAGGGATTCGAGCCGGACCCGCGGCTCCACCCGCCGCACCCGCGGCCGGCCGGGACGGTGGTGCCGGCGGCCGAGGAGATCGCGCGTCTGCCGGAGATTGTGGGCGACCGGGCCATCGTCGAGCGCACCCTCGGCGGCATCGACGCATGGGCCTACGCCTTCCTGTGGCATTGCGTGGTGTCGTTCTAGCGAGGCGGGGCCTCGGACCATGATGCAGGATTCAGGATTCAGGGAACAGGGGGCTGCATCCTGAATCTTGCACCCTGAATCAGGCAGGGCAACCTTGCTTCCGGAAAACTTGACTCCATTGTGACGACTTCGGGATTTCAAGGACTTCAGCGGGGCGCCGGGGCGAGGGGTCACGCCTTCAGGTCGAGGCCGGTGGTCCACTTTTCGTTGGCTGCGAGGAGGTCCTTCCATGTGACCGGTTTTCCGGTGTAGGCGGCGGTTCGGCCGAGGATGGTGAGAAGGTTGCTGCGGACACTCGGGGCGACGGTGGGGTTGGCGGCATCACCGGTCGTGACGGACTGGTGGAAGGCGGCGATGTTGGCGACCGCTCCGTCCTTGAAGAGGCCGGGGGTCTTCCCGCGATAGAGAGGATTGGTGCGCAAGAGAACCATTCCGGCGTACTGGCACTCGATCACTCCCTTGGCGCCGAACATGCGGTTGCGGATGCCGTCGGGCTGGGTTCCGTGTCCGTTGAACTGGCGGGAGGTGAAGCTGATGTCGATCTCGCGGGGGTAGGAGTAGATCACCGAGAAGTGATCCTTGCAGTCGCCGTAGGGCCGGACCTTCTGGTTGCAGGCGCCCGCGGCACGGAGCGGCGCCTGGTTCATGATCCAGCTGGCGACGTCGATGGTGTGGATATTCTGCTCGGTGATGATGTCGCCGGAAAGGACCCGGTCGACGCCCCACGCCCGGAGGCGGTATTCCGGATTGCCGGGGTCCTTGCGCAGGAGGTCCCGTGCCTGGGGAAAGGGGACACCCGCATGGTAGGAGGACTCGCCGAACGAGAACTCCCCGATGGCGCCGTCGTGCACCCGGTGGATTGCCTCGCGGAAGTGTTCATCGGCGCGAGTCTGGAAATCCACCATGAGGCAGAGGCCGTTTCTGGTGGCGAGGGCGCCGCTTTCCTTGATGCTCAGGCAGCCGGCAACATCGACCGCGATCGGCTTCGCGAGGTAGACGTGCTTGCCCGCTTCGACCGCGGCGCGGGTCTGTTCAGGGTGGAAGTATGGAGGGGACTCGATCGCGACGGCATCCACCGGGGCGCTCTCGACGAGCTTCCGGTAACCCGACAGGCCGGAGTAGAGGTGCTTCGCGGGAATCCGGAACTTCGAGGCGTAGGTATCGAGGCGGTCCTTGAAGTAATCGGCGGCGGCGGTGATTTCGTATCCGCCGTGCTGCTGGAAGAGCGCCGAGATCCAGCGGCCGCGTGCGCCGCACCCGATCAGGCCGAGGCGGAGGCGTCTTGCCGGACCGGTCGCAGCGGCAGGGGCGGGGCTGGCGAGCGCCATCCCCGCAGCGGCAAATGTCGTGTTCCGGATGAGGCGGCGGCGAGTGAGGAACGGGTCGGCATCGTTCATGGCATTCGGTGGTGGATTTGGTCTGAGTGCGGGGGCCATGCGTGTCGATCAACCAAGCTATCACTCGCGGGATGCGAGGAAATCCCCTTCGTTGATCTCCCGGTTCTTGATGGACGGTTTCCCCCGTCCTGCGAGGATTCCGAGCTTTCGAGGAGGGCGCAGAACCTCATCGGAGCAGGGCCCCAGAATGGCAACATTCTCCCGCTTCCGTCCTTTCTGGAGAACGACGCGCCCGCCCTTGGATACTATCCTCCAGCAGCTCGGGCAGCAGGCGTTTGAACTCCGCGATGGTCACGGTCCTCACGCGGACAAGCGTTCCAAAAGTGGACAACTTGTCAAGTTTGGACTGGGGGGACACGCTTCCCCCGGGTGCGCCTCCCGTGCCGCCCGGCTTCGCCGTGCGGCTACGAGGGGTCAGGCGCCGCGTTGGCCACCGCCCTCCGCAGGTGGGCGTCACGGCGCGAGCCGCTCGATGATCCACGCGCGATCCGGCCCTTCGCGGCGGTAACGGAAGCGGTCGTGCAGGCGGCTCGGACGGCCCTGCCAGAATTCGATGCTTTCCGGGATCACGACGTATCCTCCCCAGTGGTCCGGGAGGGGCACCTCACCCCTGGAGAACTTCCGCTTCATCTCCTCGAACTTCATCTCGAGAAGCTTGCGGGAGGAGATGACCGCGCTTTGGTCGGAGATCCATGCCCCGAGCTGGCTCCCGCGGGGGCGGGTCAGAAAGTATTTCAGGGACTCCTTTTTGCTGATTTTCTCGATCCGGCCCGTGATGTTCACCTGGCGCTGCAGGGCGTGCCACGGGAAGTTCAGCGCCACGCGGGGATTGTCCGCGATCTGGTGCGCCTTGGCGCTCTCGTAGTTCGAAAAGAACACGAAGCCCCTCCGGTCGAAGGCCTTCAGCAGGACGAGGCGCGCCGTCGGCATGCCGTCCGGCCCCGCCGTCGCCAGAACCATGGCGTTCGGCTCCGGAAGATCCGCCGCGCACGCCTGCCGAAACCACCCCTCGAATTGCTCAATCGGATCCTCCGCGAGGTCGCCGCGGCTCAACCCACCCCGGCTGTATTCCTCGCGATAGGCGGACAGGTCTGCGGACATGAAATCGTGGCAATCCGGGCTAAGGTGAGGCAATGAGAACCGTCCCACAGCCCGCGTCAAGCCCAAGCCGCCTTGCCCCGCGCCCGCATTTCCGCCTTAAATCCGCACCCCGGACAAAAAATGCCGGAAACTTCATTGAATGCTTGCATGTCCCACATTTTGTGCTAGAAGGGAGCTTCCTGCACCATATATGGTGTTTATTTCAATTTAGGGAAACTGATTCCCTTTCCAACTATTCAAGATCATGATCCAGACCGCCACTACGACAGCCGTGCCGACGACGATCCCGGATGCCGCTCCTTCACGCCGTCCCGCGCCCCCGCGCCTTGAATTCAAGCGGGTCTTCAGCCGGGCCGACACCTCTCCCTTCGACGAGTTCGAGTGGGAGAAGCGCTCCGTCGAGATCACCGGAGACGCGGGCGAGGTGGTTTTCCGCCAGGACGGGGTGGAGGTTCCGAAATCGTGGAGCGCGCTCGCCGCCAAGATCGCGGTTTCGAAATACCTCTACGGCGACGCCGACAAGGGGGTGGACCCCTCGCACAACGGCCGCGAAACCTCCATCCGCCAGCTTGTGCGCCGCGTCACGCGCACCATCGCGGACTGGGGACTGAAAGACGGCTACTTCGCGGATCGCGAAAGCGCCGAGACCTTCTACGCGGATCTCAGCTGGCTCTGCCTCAACCAGTACGGCGCCTTCAACAGCCCGGTGTGGTTCAATGTGGGGCTTTATCACCAGTATGGCATCGGCAAGGGGGCGGGCCGCGGCAACTACTACTTCAACCGTTCCACGGGGAAGCCGGAGCGTTCGGACAGCCAGTATGAGCATCCGCAGTCGAGCGCCTGTTTCATTCAGTCGGTCGAGGACGACATGGAGGACATCATGCGGCTGGCCCGCAGCGAGGCCATGCTTTTCAAGTATGGATCGGGCACCGGCTCGGACCTTTCGACGCTCCGCAGCACGCGGGAGAAGCTCAGCGGCGGGGGCCGGCCGAGCGGGCCGCTTTCGTTTTTGAAGGTCTACGACCAGATTGCGAATGTCGTGAAGAGCGGGGGCAAGACGCGCCGGGCCGCCAAGATGAACACCCTCAAGGACCACCACCCCGACATCGAGGAGTTCATCGAAGCCAAACAAAAGGAGGAGAAGAAGGCCTGGGCGCTCATTGAGGAGGGATACGACGGCGACTACAACGGCGAGGCCTACGGCTCGATCATGTTCCAGAACGAAAACCTCAGCGTGCGCGCCAGCGACGAGTTCATGCAGGCCGCCGTCGAGGACGGGGAATGGTGGACCCGGCGCGTCACGGACGGCGAGCCCTGCGAGAAGAAAAGGGCCCGCGACCTGCTGCGCAAGATCGCCGAGGGCACCCACGTCTGCGGCGACCCCGGCATGCAGTTCGACACCACCATCCACCGGTGGCACACCTGCAAGGGTACCGCCCGCCAGAACTCCACCAACCCCTGCTCGGAATACCTCTTCCTTGACAACACGGCCTGCAATCTTGCCTCGCTCAATCTCCTGAAGTTCCGCGATCCCGACGGAACCTTCAACGTCGAGCGCTACCGGGCCGCGATCCGCCTCTTCATCACGGCTCAGGAAATCCTGGTCGACAATGCGAGCTACCCGACGCCTGAAATCTGCGAGAACAGCCACCGCTTCCGCACCCTCGGGCTTGGCTATGCGAACCTCGGCGCGCTCGTCATGAGCTACGGCCTGCCCTATGACAGCGACGAGGGACGCGCCCTGTGCGGCGCCCTCACCTCCCTCCTCACGGGCGAAGCATACGCCCACAGCGCCCGCATGGCCGCCGGGATGGGTTCCTTCCCCGCCTATCACGACGCGCGTGCCGCCGGGGTGAAGCGCCCCGTTGCCCGCGACAACGTCGAATCGATGCGGGAGGTGATCCGCATGCACCGCGCCGCGGTGGAAGGCATTCACCCCTGCGAACGGTTCACCTACCTTGTCGACGAGGCCCGCCGGTCGTGGGACGCGGCTGTCGAAGGCGGCGACCGCCACGGCTTCCGGAACGCCCAGGTGACGGTCCTCGCCCCGACCGGCACCATCAGCTTTCTCATGGATTGCGACACGACGGGCATCGAACCGGACATCGCTCTCGTCAAATACAAGCTTTTGGCCGGTGGAGGGGTGCTCAAGATCGTCAACCAGACCGTCAACCCGGCCCTTCACATTCTCGGGTACAGCGCCATGGAGCGCGAGAGGATCATCGCGCACATCGACGCCCACGACACCATCGAGGACGTGGTGGACGAGCAAACCGGAGAAACGATCGCGAGCGGGCTGAAGCCGGAACATTTGCCCGTCTTTGATTGCGCCTTCGCCCCCTCGAAGGGCAACCGTTCTTTGAGGCCCATGGCGCACCTCGGGATGATGGCCGCGGCCCAGCCGATGCTGAGCGGCGCCATTTCGAAGACGGTCAACCTCCCGCAGGCCGCCACTGTCGAGGAGATCATGGACACCTACATCGAGGCGTGGCGGATGGGCCTGAAGGCGGTCGCCATCTATCGCGAGGGGTCCAAACGCTCCGCCCCCCTCAATACCAGCCAGAAGAAGAAATCCGCCGGGGCGGCCGGCCTTGAAGGAGCGGAGGAGACCGTGAGCGTCGAGGAAGTGCAGCGCCTGCACGAGCAGATCGCCGCCCTCGAAAAATCCCTCGAGGAGTTCGAGGCCCGCGTCGAGGAACCCATCCGGAAGCGCATGTCCGACACCCGCGTCTCGGTGACGCACAAGTTCGACATCGCCGGGCATGAGGGCTACATCACGGTGGGCCTCTTCGACAACGGCGAACCGGGGGAGGTCTTCATCCACATGGCCAAGGAGGGCAGCACCATCGGCGGCCTCATGGATACCGTGGCCACCCTCACCTCGATGGCGCTCCAGTACCGGGTGCCGCTCGAAACCCTCGTGAGCAAGTTCGCATACCAGCGCTTCGAACCCAGCGGTTTCACCAAGAACCCCGACATCCGGAAGGCCACCAGCATCACCGACTACGTCTTCCGTTGGCTTGGCTGCCGCTTCATTCCGGGGTACTTCGAGGCCATCTCCCCCAACCACGACCAGCCCGAACTCCCCATCAAGGAGATCGGCGACATGGAACGCAAGGCGGTCAACCGCCCCGTCACGGACCTCTCCCGCAACAAGGAGAACGACCAGGAGCACGAACCTTCCGGCGAGACCCCGGCCGCCTCGAACGGTGCGCGCCGCGCCTCCTCCAACGACCGCCTCCGCGAGGCCCTCGGAAACATGTTCATGGACCAGCCCTGCTCGAACTGCCACAGCTACAAGGTGATCCGCGCCGGGGCCTGCGGCGTGTGCACCCAGTGCGGCACCAGCCAGGGCTGCGGGTGAGTCAACTGTTCCATGCCTGAAGCGGCCGTTTTGGAGATGGCTGGCAGGCGCGGCACCGGTTTGGCGGCTCAATCATCTTCCTGGATCACGCGGAAGCCGACGTTATAGACCTTCTGGTAGGTGCGGTATCCGAAGCGGTAGCTGGAGGTGCACCGTTTTGGGCGGTCGTACCATGAGCCGCCGCGGACGACGCGCTTGCCATGGGCGTCGCGGTCATTGCGGCCGTCGTTTTCGTCGTAGGGGTAGGGTATGTAGAGGGAACGGGTCCATTCCGCGACGTTGCCGTGCATGTCATGGAGGCCCCAGGGATTGGGGGCGTAGGATGCCACGTTGACCGAGAGGAATCCGCCGTCGTTGAAGCGGGAGTCCTGGGGGATCCAGTTGTCGAAGATGTTCCGCGGGTTGTTGTAGCGGGCCTTGGCGTGGTCGAGGACGTAGGGGTTTCCCGAGAAATCGGCGAGCATGGCGTCGCCGAGGTTGGCGTGTTTCGAGAAGTCGGTTTGGAAGGTTCCGTAGTTGAAGGGGGCGCCGGCGCCGGCGCGGCAGGCCCATTCCCACTGGGCCTCGGTAGGCAGGGCGAATTGCCTTCCGGTTTTCGTGGTGAGCCAGTCGCAGAAGGCGACGGCCTGCTTCCACGACAGGCGCACGGCGGGCATGCGGGGCTGGTTGACGTCGTATCCCGGGATGCCGAACTGGTAGCCGTGCCGGTCTTCCTCGCGGCTGTGGTGGGAGGGGTGGAAGGCGCGGAACTGTTCGTTGGTGACCTCGCACCTGCCCATCCAGAACCCCCGCGGGATGCGGACCATGGTCATGGGGGCCTCGTCGGGATAGCCCTCACTGGAGCCCATCACGAACCGGCCGGGAGGGATGCGGACCATGGTCATGGTCAGTCCGTCGCGGAGTTGGATTTCGAGGGTCTTTTCGTTCCTTGGGGCGTCGAGGCGGCTGTGAAATGGGACGGGAGCGGGCGGGGCGGCCTTTTCCGGGATGACGGGGGTGAGGTCCCGGCCGGGCGTTTCCGGGAGGTTCTCGTGGTTTTCGTCGAGGTTGGCGTAGAGCCTCCGGAGTTCTGCCCGTTGTTTCTCCTTGGCGGCTGCGCCTGGCCCCACGATGGTCGACCAGCGCCCGTGATAGGGGGCGTTGAAATCGATCCATGTGACGAGCCGGTCCCACGCTTCCGCGTCGAGCTTGACGTTGTGGTGACCCTTGAGCAGGAGTTGGACGAGTTCGGTGGTGTCGGCGTGGAACTCCATGGGGGTCTGGAGCGGCATGGGGCTCTCGATGCCGGGGCGGCGGACATGGCGGTGCAGATTGGCGTAGGACACGGAGAACTTGCCCCCGGTCCCCTTGCCCGTGTTGCCGGCCATGCGGGTGGACCATCCGGTGATCATTTGCGTTCCGCGCAGGTCGGGGATGAGTTGGCCGTCCCGCCGCACCATTCCGTGAGGGGCGTCGTCGCGGGCGCCGCTGCCCGGCGGCTGGTGGCATCCGACGCAGAACCGGTCGAGGACCGGCTGCACCTCGCGACGGAACTCGTAGTTTCTCGGCGGGCCCCTCCAGGGGGTGATCGCAGCGGGGGTCTTGGTGGCGGCCAGCACCGTCTTCACGGGCGGGGCGTCGTTGGGGTCCTCGTGGCACCCGACGCAGGAGAGGTTCTCGCCCGGCATGGCGGTGAACCAGCTTCGCATGATCTGCATGGCCTTGCCCTCGCGGTCGAGGGGCTGGAGCGCGATCGGGGTGTTCGCCGGCACCTTGAACAGGGCCGAGCCGTCGGGCTCGACCGGCACGGTGCCGAGGGTGCGCCGCATGTCCCATGGGCCGTCCATCCCGATCGACCCGTAGAGGCCGCCCACCCCGTTGTATCCGAACGTGTACGTGTAGAGGCGCAGTTTTTCGACCTCGCCGCGCGGGATCCCCTTGAGCCCCGGGCCGTGGTAGACGTCGGAGATGAAGACGGTGGCGTCGTTGCGGGACGGGTCGACCTTGTCGGGAACCACCGGGGGCCGGGGGGTCGGGCGCAGGGGGACCGGCTCGAGGAGGGCGAAACCGGGCTCTTCCCTGAGCAGAAGCATGTTGTCGAACACATCGACGAGATAGATCCCCCAGTGGCCGCCCCGGGGCTGCGCCGAGACGAGGTGGTAGTTCGGGCTGAGCGGGAACGGGTGCAGGAACTTCGGCCATGAGTTGGCGGTGAGGCCGTCCTGGATGACGGGTTGCACCTTCTCGCGGTGGCCGGGGATCCGCTGGACGACGCCCTCCGCTTCCCGGGCGCCGAGGGCGGGGTCGAAGAGGATGAACTCTCCCATCCGGGGGGGCGCGTGGTGGCCGGTGACGATTCCCGCAACCATCGTGGCATGGCCGGGAACGGGCCGCGCGTAGAAGATGGAGTTGGGCCAGAACGAGTTGCTTCCGTAGTAGGAGCGCTGGTTCGTGCCGTCGGGGTTCATCAGGAAGAGCATCCGTGAATTGGAGTGGGGCAAATCGGCATACTCCCAGCGCGTGTAGAGGACCCGGCCGTTGGCCATGACGGCGGGGTGCCAACTATGTTCCTGGTCGAAGGCGAGCTGGCGCATGCCGCTCCCGTCGGGATTCATGCGGAAGAGGGTCGCGACGGGAGCGTTCCCCCGCACGCAGGGAACCGCCGCCATGCAGGCGGTGGAGGTGAAGAGGATGCGCTCGTCGGGGAGGTAGCAGGCATCGTAGTTGTTGACGCCCGGCGCCTTGGTCTGCGAGACCTGCCGGAGGCCGGAGCCGTCGGACCGGATTTCGTAGACGTGCCACGGCCCCTTGCCGGCCTTGCTCGGCATCGAGAGGAGAATGCGGCCGGCGTCGAAGTGCAGGTCCAGATGGCCGGCGTAGACGTCGTGTTGCGGGCGGAAGAGGGTCTGCAGTTCGTGGTCCGGCTTCGCCATCGAGAGGACCGCGATGTCGTTGTTGTATCCGGTTTTCGGGAGGCTGGAATTGCTCTGCCAGTTGCGGGGCAGGCCGAGGTTCCGGGCGGTCCGGCGGACCAGCAACAGCTTGTCGAAATCGAGCAGGGGGTTGGCGAGAAGGGCTTTTCTCTGCAGCATCCGGAGGGCCTCCGTCTTTTCGTTGCCATTTGGTCTGCGGCAGATGTCTTCCAGTTCGGCGAGGTGGCGCTGGCCGTCGGGGTAACGTTCCGGGAATGTCTTGATCAGGTCGTTGATGGCGAACCGGAGCGCCTTGGGGCTCACGGCGGTGGGCGGCGGCCTTTGCGGGGCGGCTTGCCGGCGCGGGTTCTGGTCCCGGCCGTTCGGATATTTCTCCATGCCTTTCGGGTCGTAGCTGGCGAGCACCCGGAACCGGGAGCTTCCGTTCTTTCCGGCGCCTGCCGCGATTCCCACCGAGGCCTCGAAGCGCTCGTATTTCCCGTCGAGCTTGAAATGGAGCGCGCTTGGGGCATGAGCCAGCAGGCCGTGACGGAAGGCGGTGTTTCCGATCTTCAGGGGTCCCCGGCGGTCGAGGCCGGCGTCGAGGACGAGTGATCCCCATCCTACGGTGACCCGGGCGGGCTGGATCTTTGTCAGGCTCATCCGCCTGCCGTTCCGGTCGACCAGCACGGGATCGCCCCAGGCGGCGCGATCGTGGTGGTAGTCGTCTCCCCCGGAAGTCGCCTGGAGCCAGAGATCGTCCAGCCCCTTCACGCTGACGGAGATCTGCCGGGGGGCCTCGCCGCCGCGGAGGACTCCGGTGGTGAGGGGTTTGAAGGAGTCCTCCGCGGTTACGAAGGGCGCGCCGGCCGCCGCCGCGAGAAGAACCAGCCACCCCGCCGGGATCGTTTTGACCATGGCACGGTTACGTTCCGCGACGGGGATCTTTTGCGCGAATCGGCGTTCGCCGAGGGAAGGGCATCCGGTCGGGAATGCGGACCCTCAGGTCTTCTGCATTTGCGGGATCGGGATCGGGGAGAGGTAACGCAGGAGAGCGCCCGCGCCGCCGTTGCGTTCGAGGAGTTCGCAATCGTGGACGGTTTCGATTCTGGTGTCGTGGCGGGTGGCGGCCCGCACGAGGCTCTCGCGGTCGCTGTCCGGGAGGCAGCGGGAGAGCACGAGGAGGTCGGCCTGGCCGGCGGTGAGGGCTTCGAGGGTGGGTTGCAGGCCGACGACAGCCAGTCCGCCGCGGCGCACGGCTTGGTCGAGCAGGCGCACGGCGTCAAGGCTTTCGCGGCTTTCCTGTTCGATGAAGCTCTGGATGGCCTGCTCGATGACGGCGGGGACTTGCGCTTCCGTCGCGCCGGTGCGGATCTCGCCGGCGATGCGGGCCTGGAGGTGTTTCGGGAGGGCCTCGCGGAGCCGCTTGACGAAGCGCGGTTCCCCGGCGAGCAGCAGGGAGTTGTGGCCGCGCTTCGCCATGAGGCGCTCGATCACGCCGACCTTCTCCTTGACGAACTGGGCGTCGCGGTGGCGGCGGTGGTTCTGGTAGTGCTCGCGGGTCCATTCCCGGCCGAGCCGCTTGCGGAGTTCCGGGCGCTCCGCGAGGAGGGTTTCGGAGACCTCCCCGAGATTGATCTCGAAGATGCGGGCCGCCTCGGAGTTGGTGACCACCAGCACGAAGCGGTTGAAACGGTCCTTCAGCTCCACCAGCGGGTAGATCACCGGGAGATGCCGGGCGTGAAAGCCCGTGTCGAGAGGCACATTGAAGGTGAGCGGCAGGCAGAAGGGATACTCTCCCCAGCGGCTGAACACCGCCGCCCCCCGCGCCGGCGGGGGCGCCGCCAGCCAGTCGAAGACTTCCTCGAGGGCGTCTTCGAAGTCGGTGCGCTCGTCGCCCCGGAACGAGTGCCGGGCCAGCTCCGCCCACCCCTCGAGGTCCCGTTCCAATTGCCCGCGCGGAGTGCGGAGATCGAAATAGGCGCTGACCACCGGAGAATGGTCCTCGGGAAGGGAGGCGAGGGCGATGATGTGCTTCTTCAGTTTCTGGTAGTTCATGGCAGGATCGGGGTAGCGGGGAACGGCGGTCGATGCGGATGAGCGCGGGGCGCCCGGCGCATCCTTCGTCCGCCCTCCCCCGGCCGGTTCGGGTTGTGGTCCGCAGGATAGATGCGTCAATTATTACATGAAATAGTTTTCATGCAAATAGTATCGTAAATATTTTTTCGGGGTCAGGCGGCGGGGCGTGGGGGGTTGGGATGCGGGTTTTTGGGGGCGTTGGGGGCGGCGCGGGGGTTGGCGGGGAGGCGGGAGGCGAGGATGGTCCGTCCGATGGCGTGGGAGGCGAGGGGGGCGGTGAGGAAGACGAAGAGGATGGAGGCGAGGGCGAGGGTGACGGACCATGGGTCGCGGTGGTGGAGGAGGGCGGCGGCGAGGGCGAGGGTGGTGGCGAGGGAGGACGCCTTGGTTCCGGCGTGGAGGCGGGCGAGGGAGTCGGGAAGGCGGACGAGGCCGAGGCCCGCGACGAGGTAGAAGAATCCGGCGAGGAGGAAGAGGATGGAGGCGGTCATGACGATTCGGAGGGGGGGGATGAGGAGAGGAGGCGGGTGAGGGCGAGGGTCGAGAGGAAGCCGACCAGCGCGATGGCGAGGGCGGCTTCGAGGGCGAGGGGCGAGTTGTCGAGGAGAGAGAAGCCGACGAGGGCGCCCATGGCCTGGAACGAGATGACATCGAGGGCGATGACGCGGTCCGCGGCGATGGTGGGGCGTCGCAGCCGCCAGAGGCAGGCCAGCATGGAGAGCAGGATGAGGATGAGGGCGAGGAGGATCATGGCACGGGGCGGGGATTCTGTCAGACGGGCAGGCGGGTCACGATTGGCAGGTAGCGGGTCTGGATGTGGGTGATGAGCCGCTCGGGGCGGTGGGCGTCGTAGAGGCTGTGGACGAGGAGGACGGAGTCACGGTGGATGAGGTCGACCGCGAGGGTGCCGGGGGTCATGGTGACGAGGTTGGCGAGGAGGAGCTTTTTGGTGTCGGGCAAGTCGGGCAGGGGGACCCGGACGAGGACCGGGCGGAGGCGGGGGCGGGGGTGGAAGACATCCCACGCGATGCGGAGCGCGCCCGCGACCACCTCCCGGAGGTAGAAGAAGGGGAAGGCGGCGAGAGCGAGGGCGGTGAGTGTTTTGGGAAGGAGCATCACGGTTGCAGGGTGAGGGTTTGGCCGGGCGCCGGCGGGGCGGAGCTGAGGACGGACTCGATGTATGCGCGGGGGTCGAGGAGGGAGCGCGAGGCGTTTTGGGCGAGCTGGAAGAGGGGGGCGGCGCCGAGGCCGAGGGCGATGGTGAGGGCGGCGAGGGCGGCGCACGGGGCGAGCAGGGAGACCGGGCGCGAAGCGGCCGGCGAATCCGAGGGCGAGCGCCAGAAGACGTGGGTCCAGATCTTGAGCATCGAGAAGAGGGTGAGGAGACCGACCCCGAGGATGACGGTGGCGGAGAGGTAGGCGCCGGCGTCGAGGGAGGCCTTGAGGAGGGAGAACTTGGCCCAGAAGCCGGAGAGCGGAGGGATGCCGGCGAGCGAGAGAGCGGCGACCGCGAAGAGGGCGGCGGCGGCGGGGAAGCTGCGGAGCAATCCCCGGGCGCGGGCGAGATCGGAGCTGCCCTGGTGGCGCTCGACGAGTCCCGCGACGAGGAAGAGGTTGGTTTTCACGATGATGTGGTGAACGATGTAGAAGATGCCGGCGGCGACGGCGAGGGGCGTGAAGAGGGCGAGGGCGAGCAACATGTAGCCGACTTGGCTGATGATGTGGAAGCTGAGGATGCGGCGCATGTCGGATTGCGCGACGGCGCCGAGCACGCCGATGGTCATGGTGGCGAGGGCGAGGGGCAGGAGGACCTCGCGGTGGGCGAATCCGGCCGGTTCGGCGAAGACGAGCCCGAAGCAACGGAAGAAGGCGTAGACGCCGACCTTGGTGAGGAGCCCGGCGAAGAGGGCCGCGACCGGGATGGGGGCGTGCGGGTAGGAGGCCGGCAGCCAGAACGCGAAGGGGACGAGAGCCGCCTTGATGGCGAAGGCGGCGAAGAGGAGGGCCGAGCTGCTGAGGAGGAGGAAGGAGTCGCCGGACTGTCGGAAGAGGGCGGCGAGGTGGGCGAGGTTCAAGGTGCCGGTCTTGCCGTAGAGGAGACCCGCCGCGCAGAGGAAGAAGAGCGAGGAGAGCAGGTTGAGAAGGACATAGCGCCACGCGCCGGCGCGGGCCTCGCCGGAGGGATTGGAACTCATCAGGACGAAGGACGAGAGAAGCAGAACCTCGAACCAAACGTAGAGGTTGAAGAGGTCGGTGGTCAGGAAGGCGCCGTTGACGCCGAGAAGGAGGGTGCCAAGAAGCGGGTAGAAACGCCGCCGGTGGTAGAAGCCCGAAAGGCCGCGCCACGAGTAGACGACCACCGCGAGGGTGACGAGATTGGCGACCGCCAGCATGAGGGCCGAGAGGCCGTCGGCGGCGAGGGCGATCCCGTGGGGAGCGGGCCAGCCGCCGAGATGGACGACCGGAATGAGGCCGCGGTGGGAGGCGGCGACGAGGACGAGGGCGGCGAGGGTGCTGAGGGCGGCGGCGCCGGTGGTGAGGGCGGCGGCCACGCGCCGGCGGGGGCCCGCCGCAAGGCTGGCGAGAGCCGCGGCGAGGGGCGCGAGGAGGCAGACGATGATGGCGGCGGAAGCGGTCATGGGCGGTTGTCGGAGTCGCGCTGGAGGAGGATGAGGAGGAAGGCGAGGATGCCGAAGCCGATGACGATGGCGGTGAGGACAAGGGCTTGGGGGAGCGGGTCGGCGAGCGGCCCGGTGGCGTCATGCAGGAGGGGGGCGGCTCCGTGGAGGAGCCCGCCGGAGGCGAAGACGATCAGGTTGGCGGCCTGGCTGAGCAGAAGGATGCCGGCCAGCAGGTCGAGGCGGCTGCCGGCCAGCAGCCGGTAGATGCCGGCCGCGGTGAGGGCGCCGATGGCAATGGCGATGATCAATTCCATGACGGGACGGGAGACGGGGTGGTGGGAAGGAGGCGGCGCAGGAAGGCGAGGGCGAAGCCGAGCACCGTGAGGAAGACGCCGAGGTCGAAGAGCAGGGGCGTCCCGAGGTGAAGGGGAGGGCCGTCGCCGGGCAGGTCGGGCTTGATCCAGAGACCGGTCAGGAAGGGGCGGCCTGCGGCGACGGCGAAGAGGCCCGAGAGGGCGGCCAGCGAAAGGCCCGTGACGAGGAGGGCGGAGTCGAGCCGCGACGAGGGGGCGGGCCGCCCGCTGAGGTGGATGAAGGCGGCGGCGGTGGCGGCGACGAGGGCAGCGATGAAACCGCCGCCGGGGTGGTTGTGCCCGCGCAAGAGGAGGAAAGCGGCGAAAAGGAACAGGGGGGGCAGGAGAAGCCGCAGGGCGGTCGACAAGAGGGTGCTGCGGGTGGGGTCGAACACCGCGGGGCGGCGCCGCTTGCGAAGGAGAGCGGCGGCGCCGATGGCGGCGACGGCGAGGACCGTGATCTCACCGAAGGTGTCGAGGGCGCGGAAATCGACGAGGATGACGTTGACGATGTTGGCGCCGTGCGCGTCGGGGAGGCTGCGCTCGGCGAAGAACTGCGAGACGGGCGGCGTGAACTCGAGGGCCTTCGCCTTGATGACGAGCATCGTAACGACGGCGCCGGCTGACAGCGCCCCGGCGGCGGCGAGGGGCGAGCCCCGGCGGGGCGTCCCGTGTGGCTTCGGCAGCCAGCGAAGAACCGCCACCATGAGAACGAGGAGAATCGTCTCGGTGAGGAGTTGCGTCAGCGCAAGATCCGGGGCGCTGAAATACGCGTAGAGGAGCGCAATCAGCAACCCGGTGAGCCCGAGCGAGACGAGAAGCGCGACCCGGGAGCGGGCGGTGGCCGCACCGGCCGCGGACAGGGCGGTCAGGAGCGCCAGAACGGCTGGGACGGTGTCGGCGGCGTCGACCCGCAGATCCGGCAGCGGCAAAGGGCCCGCCAGCAGGGGGGGGGCGATCAGGAGTCCGGCCGCGCCGAGGACCAGTCCGAGATGGGTTGCGAGGGGGCGGTCCTGCAGGGCGGAGGCCAGTTGGCGCGAGCCGCGGCCGAGGGCGTCCAGCAGGGTCTGATAGGTCGTGTCTCCGACGGAAGCGGGGGGGCGCGCCGCAGGCCGGGCGGCATGGAAGGCCACCACGCCTCCGATCAGGAGGGCCGCGAGCGACAGAACAAGGGAGGGGCCCCAGCCGGGCCACAGCTCGACGGAAGCGCCCGTCGTGCCGCCGACGGCCGCCGCGGCGGGTGTGAGAACGGACTGGGAGAGCCATGGGAAGGAGGCGGTGAGGGCGAGGGCGGCGGCCGCGGAGATCCATGGGAGCAGTTGCAGGGCGGTTCCGGGTGATTTGGCGGGCAGGTTGAGGTCTCCGCGGGCGAGGAGGGGGGCGAGACCGCGCAGCGCGAGGGCGATGACGGCCGCGAGGCTGAGGGCGGCGGCGATGGCGAGGGCGGGGCTCTGGGCCCATGCGGCCTTGAGGAAGTATTCCTTGCCGACGAAACCGGGCAGCGGGAAGAGGCCGAGGAGGGAGGCCATGGAGACCACCATGGCGGTCCCGACGATCGGGAGGCAGAAGACGGCCCCGCGGAGCCGGCGCAGGTCGCGGCTTCCGTAGGCTTTTTCGAGAGCGCCGGAGGACAGGAACATGGGGGCCTTGTAAAGGGCATGGGCGAGAAGGAAGACCACGAAGGCCTTGAGGGCGGCGGGGGTGCCGATCCCGGCAAGGATGGTCAGGTGGCCGAGGGCGGCGAGGGTGGTGGCGGCGAGCACCGCCTTCAGGTCGGTCTCGTTCCATGCCCGGCGGACCGCGGCCGCCACGGTGAGCATTCCGCAGGTCACGAGGAGGGGCGTCCAGAGGGGATGGGCGCCGAGGGCGGGCGCGGCGAGGGCCAGCAGGAACACGCCCGCCTTGACCATGGTGGCGGAATGCAGGAAGGCGCTGACCGGCGTGGGGCCCGCCATGGCGTTGGGCAGCCAGAAATGGAAGGGGACCTGGGCGGACTTGGCGAAGGCCCCGGCGGCAATCAGTACTATGATTGCAGTGGAGAGCGGGTGGGCGGAGAGGTCGGTTCCGAAGGCGGCGCCGAGGGATCCGGCGCCGGTGGCGAAGCGAAGCAGGACGAGGCCCGCGAGGAGGGCGAGCCCGCCGAGCCCGGTCACCAGCAAGGCCTGGGAGGCCTTCCGGCGGGCCTCGGCGCCGGCGTGGTTCCAGCCGATCAGCAGGAAGGAAAGGACGCTCGTTCCCTCCCAGAAGAGGAAGAAGAGCACGAGATCGTCCGCCAGAATCAATCCGATCATGCAGGCTGCGAAGAGGAGCAGCGTCGCGAGCAGCCCGGCAAGGCGGGGATCGTCCCGGAAGGCAAGGCCGGAATAGAGAATCACCGGGACCGTGGTCCCCCAGACGAGCCCGAGGAACAGCGAGCGAAAGGGATCGAGCCGGAGGGCGAAATCGACCCCCAGCGGCGCCACCCAAGGGTGGGAGAAGACCACCGAGGCCCCCTGCGCGGACGACCAGAGGGCGGCCCCGGCGGCGGCGGCCGCAAGGGCTGCAATCACGCCCGAGGCGGCCGAGGGGGACCACCGCCACCCGCGGCGGGAGGAGACGGCAGCGAGGGCGAGGAGGGCCGGGAGTAAGAGGTGGAAGAGGGGGGCCATCAGGATGGCGTGGGGGAGGGAGCGGTTTCGTGGCGTCCGAGCAGGCTGCGGAGCACGGAGAGCCCCTCACCCTTGGCCTTGACCGAGAGGACCGGGACGGATGCGCGCCGGATGACCTCGGCGGTATTGCTCCCGAGAAGGGCGCTTGACACGGCGTTGCGGCCCCGGGTGGCCATGACGACCAAGTCGTAGTCCTCGTCGCGCAGTTGAGCAAGGATTCCGGTGCTTGGGAGGGGCGCTTCCCGCGTCACGACCCGGAACGGGGCCAGGGGACGCGGGGACTTCCGAAGGAGGGCCTCGACGTGCGAGACGGCTGCCGCGGCGTATCCCTCGCGCACCGAGCCGCCCCCGGGTTCGATCCTCGTCACGTAGTCCGGAACGGCATAGCTGTGGAGGCAGTCCAACCGGGTCGAGCCGAACGCGCGCCCGAACGCGGAGGCCACCTCGAGCGCCATCAGCGAAGGCTCGGAGAGGTCGGTGGCCGCAAGGATCCGCCCGCAGCGATCGGCGGCGCCCGCCGGCACGCTCAGCACGCTGGCCGGACTCTTGCGCGCCAGCTTTTCGGCGAGGCGGCGGTCCGCCTCGGAGCCGGCCCCCACCACCACGAGGTCATCGCCGCCCCGCGCCAACCGATGCAGGATCGTCGGAAGGGCCGCTCCCACCCCCACCTCCGCCCGCAGCGAGAGGCCTTCAAGGCCTTGCAGCGCCTCGCTCACCTCCTCCGACAGGTCGATCCGGCGTTGCCGGCGCGCCTTCTCCGCCTCCCCCGGCCCGAACTCCGGAACCCAGTTCGCGGGATCGGGATCGACCAGCAGGACCTCCACTTCCCGCGCCTCGGCCGCCGCCGCCACCCGCCGCGCCCACGAGAGCGCGGCCCGGGCGGAATCGCCTTCCGTCAGCGCCGTCAGAATCTTCTTGAATCGCTTCATTTTTCCCTTGCCTTTTCGTTTCCGGAGCGCAATATAGACGCATCAATTTTCAGGAAAAGAAAAACACGAAAAATTTTTCGTTAAAACCCGGGGAGCCGGGGTGGACGTTTTTGACGAACTACACGCATGTGCTGGTGGTTTTGGCGCGGGCGCCGACGGCGCGGATTCGGGACATTGCGGAGGAGGTTGGGATCACGCAGCGGGCGGTGCAGCGTATTCTGGCGGAGTTGGTGTCGGACGGGGTGCTGCGGGTGACGAAGCGGGGGCGCCGCAACGCGTATCGGATCATTCGGAAGAAGCGCCTGCGGCATCATCTTGAGGCGGGGCGGACGATTGGGGAGCTGCTTGATTTCATCGGTTGAAGGGGGGGTGAGCCGGCCCTTGTGAGGGAGGTTTCGGCGGAGGCGGCGCACCTCGGGGGGCGATGCCGGACTTGCGGCGGAGCAGGCCGGAGGGGGGGACGCCCGTGACGGCCACGCGGGCTGCTTTGAGAGAAGCCGCGGACTGCGGGAAGCCGCGGCGGTTGCGGAAGCAGGGCAGGAAGGGCCGGATCTTGTGGCGGGGGATGGCGGCGACGTTGTGGCAGGGGAGCCACGCCTCATTCCCGGCCGCGCGTCGTTCAATGAGCGATGCGGAAGCCGCGGGCGTTTTCGAGCGGCGGGATGTCGTCGATGCGCATTTTGCGGATGTGGTGGGCGAGAGGGCTTTCCTCGGCGATGTGTTCGAGGAAGGCGTCGACTTCGTCGGGTTCGCCCATGGCTTGCAGTTCGACCGAGCCGTCGGGGAGGTTCCTGACCGAGCCGCAGATGTCGAAGCCTGTGGCGATCTCCCTGACGGTGAAGCGGAAGCCGACGCCCTGGACGCGGCCTTCATAGATGACGCGTTTTGCGATCATGTGCGGGAGGAGTGGATCACGGGGCGGGGGGTGGAGGCGAGTCCGGATGCGGCGCTTCGGCAAGGAGGGCGGCGAGAGTTTCGGGGTCGGCGCAGTTGGCGAAGACGGTGAGGGTCCCGCGGACGGCGAGAGTGCGGTGGCGCCGGTCGCCCCCGGCCGGGGCGTGGCGGGAGTTCAGGATGGCGGCGGCGGCGCGGGCGGTTTCGGGGCCGGTCCAGCGGCAGATCCAGAGCAGGTGCCGGCCGTGGGGGTTCGAGGAGAGGCGGTAGAGGTCGCCGCGCCATGCGGGGGCGAGGGCGGCGGCTTGGTCGTAATCGGCGAGCCACTCGAGGAGGATTCGGACGCCGAGGGCGCCGAGGGATTCTTCGAGGAGGATTTCCGGACGGGGCGGCAGTTGCGGGGCGGCGACCACGCCGGGATCACCGCCGAGGAGTTCGAGGGTGGTGGCGGGCGGGTTGCGCACGAGGTCAGGCAAGGCCTCGGGATTCGCGGCGAGACGGGTCTCGAGGAAGTCGGGGACCTGGAAGTGGTGGAACTGGGCGAGGTTGTGGACGTAGACCGGGAGGCCGAGCAGCACCGCCTCGCGCTCGGTTTGGGCCGGGTCGGGCACGGCGAAGGATTCCGGCTCGGCCTCCCGGAGGCGGTCCTCGACGGCGGCGGCAATCGCCCGATGGAGCCCGAGGCGGGCCCGCCATGCGTCGTCCGGGAGAGCAGGCGCGAGGGGCGGCGCGTGTTGATGGAGGAGGTTCCGGGTCAGAAGGCGGTGCAGGACGGCGCGGTCGGGCGGGTGGTCCGGATCGAAGTCGTCGAGGAGGAGGATCGTTCCGTCGAAAGGGTCGAACCAGCCGCGGGCTCCGGCGGTGTGCGCGGTCAGAAGGGCGTCCCGGAGGTGGCGGTCCGGAGGCAGGAGGCCGAGGAGTTCGAGGGCGCGGGTGCGGTGATCGAGGCCGTGGGGGCCGAACCTCCGGTCGAGATGGGCGTCGATCCGGTCGAAGAGAGCGCCGGCGGGAACCCTTGCGGTCCGGGGCGGGGAGGCGAAGCGGAGCCCGACGGCGTTCTCGACGAAGGCCGCGGCCGCGGGGCGGGGGAGGGGGCGGGCGCCGGGGAATTTTTACTACGCAAGCAGTAAATGAGGGCCCCGCCGCCGGCGGCGCAGAGGAGGAGGGCGGCGAGGGTGGGGAGGCCCTTCAAGGCCGGTTTCGGAACGGGTTGTCGTGGGGGAAGGTTCCGCCCTCGCGGCCGAAGGCTTCCTCGGCGCGCATGCCTTTGACGAAGGTGTAGACTTCCGGTTTGGTGAGGCGTCCCTGGGCGTCGTAGTTATAGTACATGACGCGGATGGGGGCTTCCTTGCCGGGGTTGTCGGGATCGATGCGGGGGGTGCGGGCGTCGAACATGCGCTCTCCGGCGAGGCGGCCGGTTTGCTTGTCGAAGGCGTAGGAGACCTTGTAGAGGAGGGTTTTGCTGCCGTCGAAGATCTTGCACGAGAGGGGGTCGCCATTGGGGCCGATCCAGTAGACGGAGATCATCTTGAGGACGCCGTTTGCTCCGAAGGTGCGTTTGATCTGCTTGGTGTCGTCGCGGGCGCGCTGGAAGACGGTGCGGGAGCCGTCCTGGTGGCGCTTGACGCGGACGTTGGGTCCGGCCTTTTCCCATTTTTCCTGGAACTGGTCGGGAAACGTTTTGGACTTGGGATTGGCGGCGTTGTTCTGGGGGAGGGACACGCCCGACCCCAGGAAGGTTCCGGCCATGATGAAAAGCGCGAGGGGGAGGGGATTTGTGGTAGGCATGGGGGCGGGAATTTAGGCAAGCTGGGCTCCGAAGGCAATGTTGAAACCGTCCGTGACCTGGGAGTTGAGGGGCCGCCGCCTCGATTTTTCGGGACGCGGCGCCATCATGGGCATCCTGAACATCACGCCCGATTCGTTCTCGGACGGCGGGAAGTTCGGCGACGAGGAGGCGGCCCTTTTCCACGCCCGCCGGATGATCTCGGAGGGCGCGGACCTGATCGACGTGGGCGGCGAGTCGACGCGGCCGGGAGCGGCGCCGGTTGAGGAGGCGGAAGAGCTGCGCCGGACGATCCCGGTGGTGCGGAGACTGCGGAGGGAATGGGACGGACCGATCTCGATCGACACCTCGAAAGCGGGAGTGGCGGAGGCGGCGATCGAGGCGGGGGCGGAGATCGTGAACGACGTGACCGGCTTGCGGGGGGATCCGCGGATGGCGGGAGTGTGCGGGGCGGCGCGCTGCGGAGTGGTGGTGATGCACATGCAGGGCGAGCCGCGGACGATGCAGGTTGACCCGCGCTACGAGGACGTGGTGGCGGAGGTGGGGGCGTTTTTCCGGGAGCGCCTTGCCGCCCTTGGCGGGGCGGGGATCGAGTGCGGACGGATCTGTTTCGATCCCGGCATCGGGTTCGGCAAGACGGTGGAGCACAACCTTGCCTTGCTGGCGCGGCTCGGGGAGTTGGTGGTGGGAGGCCGTCCTTTGCTGGTGGGGGTTTCGCGCAAGAGCTTCCTCGGGAGGATCGTATCGACGGGTGCGAGGGCGGGGGGGAGACCGGTCGCGGGGCGGCCGGAGCAGTCCGAGCCGCACTGGCCGACGGTGGCGCTGACGGCGTGGGCGCGCATGGAGGGCGCCCTTGTCCATCGCGTGCACGACGTGCGCCCGAACCGTGAGGCGATGCGGATGGTGGAAGCGATCATGGCGGGCGACGGGGAATGAGATTGCCTCTGCGCCGGGATGATGTTAACGTAGGGAAACAAATATGTTGCGCCTGATCGAGGAGCACTGGAGGAGCGTGGTGGAGATCCTGATCTTATGGGTCTTCATTTATCAGCTCTATCGGAATTTCCGGGCCACGCGGGGGGCGCGGATTCTGGTGGGTCTGGCGGTGATTCTGGTTGTTCTGACCCTTGCTTCGCAGTTGCTGCAACTGCAGGTGATCGGATTCCTGATTCGGGGGGCGGTGGTGGTGGCGGGGCTGGCGCTTCTGATCATTTTTCAACCGGAGTTGCGGAACGCGCTGGCGCGGATGGGGAGCACGCGGCTTTTCTCATTTTCGACCACCCAGCAGGAGCGTTTTCTGGCGCTGCTGGGGGACGCGGTGGTGAAGCTTTCGAAGAAGCGGTTCGGGGCGCTTTTTGCGATCGAGCGTTCGATCAGCCTGAAGAACCAGGTTGAGACGGGGGTATTGATCAACGGGGTCTTGAGTCCGGAACTGGCGTTGACGATTTTTCATCCCAAGACGGCGCTGCACGACGGGGGAGTGATCCTTTCGGGAGAGCGGTTGGTGGCGGCGGCGTGCGTTTTTCCGGTGAGCCAGAGCGAGATTCCGGACCGCTCGATGGGATTGCGGCACCGGGCCGGGATCGGGCTGACCGAGGAGACCGACGCGGTCACGATCGTGGTGAGCGAGGAGACCGGCGCGGTCTCGATCTGCGTCGATGGCCGGATCGAGCGGAACCTTGAAGAGGCGGAATTCCGGAAGAGGCTGGACGAGATTTTCCTGAGCGATGAGCGCCCTGATGAAGAAATGGTTTCTGAGGAACTGGATAGCGAAAATCGCCTCGCTCCTGCTGGCGATCGCTCTCTGGTATCTGATTGACCAACATCTCCGGAAGAACCGGTTGTTCGAGCTGTTTCCCGCTGAAGGGGAGTCGCGGACTCCGACTGGTGAAACCGTCCCGCCGCGGGAGGATTTTTGAGGAGGAGGCCGGTGAAGGGGTGGATTGTGACCGGGACCGACACGGGGGTTGGGAAGACGCATTTTTGTTGTCTGTTGTTGAGGGCGTTGCGGGAAGCGGGACTGGATGCGGCGGGGTGCAAGCCGGTGTGTTGCGGGGGGCGGGACGACGTGGCACGGCTCGCGGAGGCGGGCGGGTCGCCGGGGGACCTCGACGAGGTGAACCCGGTCTGGTTCGAGGCGCCGGTGGCGCCGGCGGTGGGAGCCGAACTGGAAGGCCGGACCGTCGATCTGGATGGCCTGCGCGGGCACATCGAGGCCGTTGCGGCCCGTCGGGAGGTGGTGGTCCTCGAGGGAATCGGCGGGTGGGAGGTGCCGCTGACGCCGGAGGCGACGTTTGCGGACTTTGCGGCCACCCTCGGTTGGCCGGTGGTTCTGGTGGCGGCCAACCGGCTGGGGGTGTTGAATCATGCTCTGCTGACGCAGGGGGCGATCCGGGGCCGGGGGCTCATGCTCGCGGCGTTGGTGCTCAACCATCTCGACGAGGAGCGGGACGTGGCGATGGTGACCAACCGGGCCGTGCTGGCGGAACGGATGAAGGATGTGTTCCTGCTCGAGCTGATGCCGGACCAGGACCGGTTGGAGCCGCGGCAGAGGGACTTTTTTGCTGAAAATTCGGTTCGGGGTGGCAGGGTGGGGGCGTGAGCACAGCGGTCGATGTGGTCCCGGATGAAGCGGGGCATTTTGGGAAGTATGGCGGCATGTTCGTGCCGGAGACCCTCATGGCGGCGCTCCGGGAGTTGACGGAGGAGTATGAGTCGGCGCGGCGCGATCCGGCCTTCCGGGAGGAGATGGACGGCCTTCTTGCCGATTACTGCGGACGCCCCACCCCCCTGTATTTCGCGGAGCGAT
>Ga0180431_10001828_pt1 | contig 28961 bp, 26 predicted proteins | sample SS_ome_11_FD_132459 | JGI IMG/M metagenome (GOLD analysis project Ga0180431, IMG submission 132459) | Hypersaline lake sediment archaeal communities from the Salton Sea, California, USA - SS_1_MS_1 metaG | ecosystem: Environmental > Aquatic > Non-marine Saline and Alkaline > Hypersaline >... | reverse complement strand
ATATCTGTTTTATTCGATCCTATGAATTCTACTGTGTCGTGGAATACAGAATTGATAAAAGAAACTCTTTTTTTAAATTTTGAGCGGTCGAAGGATACAGGGCAGTAAAAAATTACATCATTGAAATTAGCTCCTTCTATATTACCGAATAAAACCTTTGAGAATCTTGTTGTCCCATTTGCAAACTGCGCATTGTAGAAGGCAACCTCACCTATTCCTGAGAAATTGGCATGTGTGAAATTGTTTCCGTCCTCGCCGGAAAATTGCGCCCAACTGAAGTCGGTCCCGTCCTTGCCAGAGAATTGCGCCCCCCTGAAGTCGGTCTCGCCCTCGCTAGAGAATTGCGCCCAACTGAAGTTGGTCCCGCCCTTGCCGGAGAATTGTGCCCCCCTGAAGTCAGTCCCGCCCTCGCCGGAGAATTTCGCCCCACTGAAGTCAGTCCCGCCCTCGCCGGAGAATTGTGCCAAACTGAAGTCGGTCCCGCCCTTGCCGGAGAATTTCGCCGAACTGAAGTTGGTCTCGCCCTCGCCGAAGAATTTAGCCCCACCGAAGTCTGTTCCGTCCTCATCGGAAAGTTGCGCCCAACTGAAGTTGGTCCCGCCCTCGCCGGAGAATCTCGCCATATAGAATTTGGTCCTGCCCTCGCCTGAGAATTGCGCCCCACTGAAGTCGGTCCCTCCTTCACTAGAGAATTTCGCCCAACTGAAGTTGGTCCCTCCCTTGCCTGTGAATTTCGCCCCTTTGAAGTTGGTGTCGCCCTCGCCTAAAAATTCAGTTACCGACAAATTCACATCGCATAGAAAAAGCGCTTCAGAAAAACCCGCATCTACAAATTTAAGCGATCCCGTCTCCTTTTTTAACCTCCTGAAGTCGAAGTCCTCCGGGAAGATGAAACCAGTGAAATTATGGTCTCCAGATTCATATAGCTTTTTAAACTCTTTGTAGAAATTCTCTGTGTCCTTATCTTCCCTTTTGCTGTGGAAGATACAGCGGTTTTCGCCGTCTTCATCGGGAGTTTTCATGGGCGGGTGGAGGCAGGTATAGGCAATATCCTCTTCATATTTGGGATCCCAGTATTCAGTTTCATACGGGCATTTAGACATGGCTTAAAGAACCGCTTATTTAGAAATCAGTATATCACGTTAACGGGTCGATTAGAGATGTGCCAATTATTATCAAATATGTATCGTTGTTGTCAATGTTTTTGTTTTTTACTGGTTTTTTAGTCGTGGCGGCGGTGTGGGGGCTGTATTTTAATTGTGGGATGCGGCGGTCTGGATTCCCGCTTGCGCGGGAATGACAGTGAAGGAGGCGGGAATGACAAAGGGGGGGCGGGAATAACAGGGGGGCGGGGAAATGCCACATTTGTTTTAAAGGCGACCCGATTGCTTCGTCGCTGAAGCTCCTCGCAATGACAGAAAATTCAATTATTTTACCCCCCAATGTATCTGCATTGTCATTGCGAGCGACCATCGGGAGCGAAACAATCGCGTACTATCTAAAAAACATGGCACCAGCCAACCCCTCCCAAACCCATCATAAGCACGCGCCGTTGGGTTCGGGAGAACTCAGTGCAGCACGCGGTTGAAGAAAAATACGTACGCCCCGAGCTTCGTGTAGTCTGTGGGACCGGAGTAGTTGAGCACCGTAGACCTGGATGCGTTCTCGATGTAGCCGGAGCCGATGTACCCTATGGTGGAGCGGGAGGCGTTCTCCACCCTGCCGGACGAGTCGATATAGCCTATCGTGGACCGGGAGTAGTTCTCCACCCGGCCGGAGGAGTCTACGTAGCCCAAGGTCGACCGGGAGGCGTTCTCCACTCGCCCGGAGGAGTCGATGTAGCCCAGCGTAGAGCGGGAGGCGTTCTCCACGCGCCCGTCGCTTGTTATATACGCCACCGTGGAGCCGGATCGGGTTATCACTATCTCCGAGGCGAGGGCGGAAAGCCCAAATGTTAGAAAAACGGCGATAAAGGTTAGAGCGATTATCTTTTTCATCTTCCTCTCCTGTTAGAAAATTGTTTTTTAAATTCCGCCAAAGCGGGAATTTATTCTGTCATTCCCAACGAGATAAAGGAATCCAGTAGATATTAATATGGATTCCCGCTTTCGCGGGAATGACGTATATTATTATATCGATTTCCGGTTTACTCGGGACTTCCTACTTACAAGCCCACGCCTATCGGTGCCACCCGATTTCAATAAACGGGAGAAAACCTCCTTGATCTTCAAAATGAGCCTATTATAGAGATTTATTTCACTTCACGCTCGGCTCCCAAAAGGACTCTTTATCCTTGTAGGAGATCACGCTTACCTTGAACTCCGGCACCTTAAAATCCACCTCTGAGGTGTAGCCGTGGGGATCGCCCCCCACCTCCAGCGGCATCTCCCTGTCGAATCTTATGTTGGCGGCGTCGGTGAGAAAATCGGTAAACTCAGGCCCGTTGTAGGTTCCCCTCCAGAGCCTCGAAATGTTTCTCAGCGCCTCGGCCGGCCTGACGTTGGCGATCCTGAGGTGCATGGTCCCGGACATCGCCTCGGCGAGGGGAAAGGCGCGAAACGCGTAGCCGAAATAGGGTATGGTCCCGCACGCCACGATGTTCGCCCTGCCGCGAAAAACCTCATCATCCATAACTTCTTCAAGAGCCTCAAAGTGGCCCTTTCTGTTGAGCTTGAACGTCTTATCGCCGGTGAACTTTACCTCCACCTCCGGGACCTTTCCGCCCCTCGTCATCGACCTGACCGCCGGGATCGATTTCATAATGGAGGAATAGACATAACCGTTTAAGCCCACGAAAAACCTTCTCAGAGAGGATCGGGACAGATTTTCCATGAGGTCGTAGTAGTCGTTCAATACCTGGGCGTCGATGCCCATCCCCGCAAAGGGGCAGAGCCTTCCCCTCACCTTGAGAAGATCAAAAGACGCCTTCGAATACTCGCGTCCGTTTTTTATCTCCTCTATCTGTTTGAGCCCGTTATGTACACCCGTGGCCCACGCCCAGGCGTTTCCCGTCCCCATCTTCAATATCCCGATGGTGGGAAGCGAGACGTTGCCGCCATTGTCGGTAATATTTTTTGCAACGTCCACAACCGCCGTGACTACGCCCACGATTGTCCCGTCGCCGCCGCCGCAGAAGACGAGATCAAAGCCCCTCTTCAGGATGTCCTCTACCGCCCCCTCAACCTCCTCGAGCGCCCTCGTGTAGTAGAGGTTCTCCTTGCCGATGATCGATGAGAGACCCCTCAGCACCTGGTTGTTCACCCGGCTTGCGTTCTCGTTTAAGACCACCGCTATTTTATTTTCGTTTCCGCTCATATATCGATCGCGATATTGAAAAACCTGACCGTAAGGCTGTTCAATAGAACCATGTTACGGAATTTTATAGGGGGTGTCAAACTAAATGTCAACTATAATCTTGATCTAATTGTAATCTAATCAATCGATCTTAAAATTCAACCCGATAAATCAATCCGAGGCCAACCTAAAAAGTCTTGACTATAAACCTTCAAGGATATATCATAAATGCGAAGTTGTATGCGGGCATAGAGGCGGGATATTCCATTTACTTGCCGAATGGGGGTTAACATTTCCAAATTGGGGACACTCAGAATCGCGGGGATCCAGTTCAGGGCGACCGAGGACGTCGACAGGAACGTCAATAAGGGGAAGGAGCTCCTTAAGCTCGCGGGCGGTGAGGATGTCAAGGTAGTCTCTTTCGCCGAGCTTTTCCATCTCCCCTGGTTTCCCCACAAGAGGGGGGCGGACCCGTCGTCCTTCGCCGAGACGATACCGGGCCCCATCGTGGAGGAGTTTTCCCCGTTGGCGGAGAAGATGGCCGCCGTTTTTGTCCTTCCGATTCTCGAGGTGGAGAGGGGGAAAAACAAAGATGGAAATAGATATTACAATACAGCCGCTGTTGTCGACGCCGACGGAAAATATCTCGGCAAATACAGGAAGGTCCACATTCCCCAGCTGCCCCTCTGGTACGAGAAGGACTACTTCACCCCCGGGGGCGGCGGAAAGGGGGCTAGAGACCCGTTTCCGGTCTTTCAGACGAAATACGTAAAGCTCGGTGTCCAGATATGCTGGGACAACTACTTCCGGAGGGGAGCAGGGTACTGGGGCTTAACGGGGCGGAGCTTATCGTTTCTCCTACGGCCGCCGCCATGAAGACCCACGAGAGATGGGAGAAGGTCATCTCGGCAAACGCCATAACGAATGGCCTCTTCGCAATGCGCGTAAACAGGACGGGAAGCGAAGCGGCCCAAGACTTCTACGGCGAGAGCTTCTGCGTTGACCCGAACGGCGAGATGATAGGAGAGCCGTCCGGGATGAACGACGGGGTGTCGATCTTCGAGATCGATCTCAAGATGATCAAAGAGGTGAGGGAGATGTGGCCCTTCTACGAAGACCGTCGCCCCGAGCTTTACGGGCAGAGGTCGTGCCCGGGCCTCAAGCTCGGGATTAAGAAGAAGCTGAACGCTCGATAGCACGGCAAAGGCATTTTTTAAGGCAAATTGACTCAATATTAGAAACAGTACGTAAAAATAGTACGTAAAAATAGTACGTAAAAATAATACGTTCTCCCTTTGATACTTTTGTGATAAAATATTAGTATAAACAGTAAATATTGGAATAGTCATAAGAAAGCTGAATCGAAGATCCGTTTGAAATGGTTTATTTCATTCGGGGGGAGTTACAATGACGCTGGAAAAGAAGCTCTGTGCCGTGTGTGCCTGGAGGAGAAACTGCAAGAAGAAATTCTCTACTTCCTCCGGAGGAGCCTTGTACTGCTCGGATTTTACGAAGGACCTCTCCATAAAAGATGAGCCGGATGTGGATATGGTTGAGGAGGGGGAAGAGGTGGTCGAGGGGAAGAAGAAGGATAAGTACTGGAAGTGGTAGGTCGGGGAGGAGAGGGGGTGATGAGAGGTTAAGAGGGAAGGTTTGGGGGTGAGGTCCTTTCCAGGTATGGTATGGCGCATATACAAATGACATTAAACAGCAGGGGGGAGACGACTCGTTTTGATAAAGAGTAAGCTCGCCAAAATCGTGCGGGTTGTAATATCCGATCTTAAGGAGGAGGGCTTAATAAGTACGGAGCTCTTGCCGGAGCCGCAGATCGAAACGCCGAAAGATCCGCGGCACGGCGACTTCGCCTCGAACATTGCTATGGTTCTCGCATCGATGGAGAAGAGCAATCCGAGAAAGCTTGCCGAGAGGATTGCGGAGACCATAAAGGGCAATGACATCTCCGATGCAAAGGATGTTGTGAAGAGTGTGGAGGTGGCGGGCCCCGGTTTTATCAATTTCACCCTGAACGATTCGGTCTGGCACGATTCGTTGAGGGATATCCTCATCGGCGGAGAAGACTACGGGAGGTCGGATATCGGGGGTGATCGGCGCGTGCAGATAGAGTTCGTAAGCGCAAATCCAACGGGTCCGCTCCACATCGGCCACGCCCGGGGGGCGGTGGTGGGGGATGTCCTCGCCTCCATTCTCTCAAGGGCCGGGTTCTACGTCGAGAGGGAGTATTATATCAACGACGCCGGGGTGCAGATGGAAACCCTCGGGCGAAGCATCTACTCCCGCTACATGGAACATTTCGGAATGGATGCTGTCTATCTCGATAGCTACTATCAGGGCGAATACATAAGGGAGATCGCCGGGAAGCTGGCCGAAAAGGAGGGGGAGGGGCTCCTTAATATGGATGAGGCGGAGGCGGTCATCCGCTGCACCGGTTTCGCCTTGACCCTGATATTGGACGGGATAAAAAGGGATCTTCACGACTTCGGGGTCGATTACGACGTCTGGTTTTCCGAAAAACGGCTCTACGAAAAGGGACAGGTGGACGACTCCATAAAAAAATACAAGGACGAGGGGATAATATACGAGAAGGAGGGGGCGCTCTGGTTCAACACGACCGACCACGGGGACGACAAGGACAGGGTTGTGATTAAGAGCGACGGGGAGAAGACCTACTTCGCCTCCGACATCTCCTATCACAAGGACAAGTACGACCGGGGTTTTAACAAGGTCATAAACGTCTGGGGCTCCGACCACCACGGATACGTGGTGAGGATGAAGGCGGCCGTAAAGGCTATGGGGAGGGACCCGGACGATCTGGAGATAATCCTCATCCAGTTCGTAAACCTGATTCGGGGCGGAAAGCCTGTCTCCATGTCCACGAGGGCGGGGGAGTTCATCACCTTAAGAGAGGTCCTCGACGAGGTGGGGGTGGACGCCATGCGCTACTTCATGCTTATGCGGAGCTACGACACCCACCTCGACTTCGATCTTGATCTCGCCAAGAAGAGGTCCCAGGACAACCCCGTATACTACGTCCAGTACGCCCATGCGAGGATCTGCTCGATCTTGAGGCAGGCGGAGGAGGCGGGGATAAAGGTTGCCGATATCGACGATTCCGCAGATCTTACACCGCTGACGCTTCCGGAAGAGGCGGCCGTCATCAAGAAGCTCGCGGAGTTTACCGAGACGGTGGAGGGGGCGGCTGGGTCGCTCGAGCCCCACAGGATTACTTTTTACGTATTCGAGCTCGTCTCCCTCTTTCACAGCTACTATAACCACCACCGTGTTATAACGGAGGACGAAAAGCTCACAACAGCCAGGATCGCATTTGTCATCGCGATAAAGACGGTGATCAAAAACGCCCTTATGCTTATGGGCATCTCGGCGCCCGAAAGGATGTAATAAACGGTTCGCACTTAGATTCTTCTCTTTAATCTTTAAAGGGGGATAAAAAAGTGAGAGATATGAGAGACAACGATTTGAGGTATTTCCCGGACGATGACGACGACAGGATGAGGGATTACCGGAGGGCGAAGGACAGCTACGAGTTCAGCCTCGAGCCCAGGCATTTGGCCCTTATCGTAATGGTCGCTATTATCTGCGGGGCGCTGATATTCGCCGCGGGCTACATGACGGGACGCTCGACCGTCTTAAAGGACGGCGGCTTGACCGCAAAGAAGGATGGGGGGGAGAAGGTCTTTCCCCTCTCGGGAGGAGACAAGGGGGGAACCGGCGGGGACAACGCGGACAAAGGAGAAAAGCCGAAGGTCAACTTCTACGATAAGCTGGAAAACGGCGAGATCACCGAGGAGAGGTTGGATGACGCGGGGGGTGCGGGGGACAAGTCCGGGGACGGCGCCAGCGACGTAACGCTGCCCAAGGGTAAGACACCGGGGTCGAAGGACGATGTGGCAAAAGCCAAGACCGGCGACAAAGAAGTGCTCTACTACATCCGGGTCTTTGCCACCAGCGACAAAACAAAGGCGGATAAGCTGCTTAAATCGCTGAAGGCGGATGGATATCCTGCCTACACCAAGGAGGTTGGGGGTGGAACCATCAGGGTTGGGATAAAGTGGTACAAGACCAGAGAGGAGGCCCTGAAGGCCATGGGCGATCTGATGATGGATAAAAATTACAAGGACTACAAACCGGAACTTGGAAAGGGATGGAAGTAATAGGAAGAAACTTCAAAGGTTTAATACTGTAGTTGATATATATTTTTCTCGCATTCAGTACCTGATTGAATTATTTACTTTTATAGTGGTGACGGTTTTCTTTTTGCCTTAAAGTGAGGGGAAGAGGTGATAACCCATACTAATTTATGATAAATAAATGTTTTAGTTTAAGGTATGACATGAAGAGAATATGGTCGGTTGTCATCTTATTGATACTTTCAGCTATGACTTATTTGCCGCTCGTCGCCGAGACAAACATGGTCAGCGGAAAGGTAACGTCCATTGATGGTAATGGGGAGGTAGGGACGACATTTATCATAGACAGGGGGGCGAGCGACAGCCTTAAGAAGGGAGCTATAGGCTGGGTAGGGGATGAGGAAAGCGCCATCGCCTACCTAAAAATTATCCACGTTAAAAGTAACACGGCGGAGGCGGTTATAACGAAGGCGATGATTAGGGATAGGGTTGCAGTGGGTATGACAGCTTTCGTTAGAGTGGAGACGGAGGAGGGGGGGGAAACGAAAGTTTTTAAAGACGGAGGAAAAGATAAAAAAGGAGATGCAGAGGAGTTAGAAGATAATGCTCCAAATGCTTTATATTACATCCGGGTTTATTCAACAAAAGATGAAAAAAAAGCAAACAAGCTCCTTAAATCGCTTAAAGCGGACGGATATCCCGCCTACACCAAGGAGGTTTATGGTGGAACCATCAGGGTCGGGATAAAGTGGTACAAGACCAGAGAGGAGGCCCTGAAGGCCATGGGCGATCTGATAATGGATAAAAATTATAAGGACTACAAACCGGAACTTAGAATGGGATGGAAGTGAGACAGGAAACAGACTATGCCTAAAGTTACAATCGATTTTGAGTTGTGTAAGGGATGCGGACTCTGTGTAGATGCGTGTCCGAGAGATATCATAGTAATAGGTAATAAATCAAACGGCAAGGGATATTTTACCGCGGTCTACCAAGACGGGGACGGAAAATGCATCGGCTGCGCGCTTTGTGCGGAGATTTGTCCCGACGTTGCCATCGAGGTATTCAAATGACAGGAGAGGACGAAGTGGCCGAACCGAAAGATAATACGAAATCTCGAGAGAAAGATCTCATCAAGGGAAATGAGGCGATCGCCATGGGGGCGTTGGATGCGGGGCTGAAATTCTACTTCGGCTATCCCATAACCCCCCAGAACGATATACCGGAGTACCTCTCGGTTCACCTGCCGAAGGCGGGCGGCGCCTTTATCCAGGCCGAGAGCGAGGTGGCTTCGATCAACATGGTTCTGGGCGCAGCCGCCACCGGAAAGCGGGCGATGACCTCATCGTCAAGCCCCGGGATATCGCTGAAGCAGGAGGGGATATCATACATGGCGGGAAGCGAGATACCCGGGGTCGTGGTGAATATCTCCAGGAGCGGCCCGGGCCTGGGCGGAATCCACCCCTCCCAGGGGGATTACTTCCAGGCCACCAGGGGCGGGGGGCACGGCGACTACAGGATGATCGTGCTCGCCCCGAACTCCGTCCAGGAGATGTACGATCTCACCATAGACGCCTTTGACCTCGCCGACAAGTACAGAAACCCGGTCATGATCCTGGGGGACTCCATCCTGGGCCAGATAAAGGAGCCGATGATCCGGCACGGGAAGACAAACCCGCCGGGCGAGAAGACGTGGGCCCTGACCGGCGCCGACGGAAGGGACCAGAGGGTACTGAAATCCCTATACCTCGCCGAGGGGGAGTTGACGGAGCATAACTGGAAGCTAAAAGAAAAATACGAAAGCATGGTGGCCGATACCCGCTTCGAGGCGTATCAGGTGGATGACGCCGAGCTTATCGTCAGCGCCTTCGGGTCGGTCTCGAGAATCGTCAAGACCGCCATAGACAGGCTCCGGGATAAGGGGCTCAAGATCGGGCTGTTTCGGCCCATAACCCTCTTTCCATTTCCGGAGGCCCGGTTGAAGAAGCTGTCGGAGAGGGTCAAAAACTTCCTCGTGGTGGAGCTGAACACGGGACAGATGGTCGAGGACGTGAAGCTCTCTGTCCTTGGAGACTCCGTCGTCGAGTTCTACGGGAACCCCCCCGGCTCCATTCCGTCTCCCGCGGAGCTGACTGAGATAGTCGAGAAGCACTACCCGAAGCGGGCCAAGGCGGCTGGGTAGGGCGGTCGCGGCCGGCGCTTTAAAAACGCCTCCATGTTACCATTCTCGTTTTCGGGATTATGTTAAGATTCAATATCTAATGGCGCAGTAATCGGTCACCGTATAAAATCCTAAAAAATAATGAGGGGAGGGGGATGTTTGATCCCCGCTCCCCTTTTCAGCAGGCCCGGAAATTTACACGGCGAATCGGTAAAGAGTTCCCGCTGACTGAAATTCAGGCCATTCTAAGCCTTTGCGCCTTCTTTTTCTTTGCCCTCGGTAGGTGAACAGCAGCAGCCGCACTCCTTGATCATCTCTCCCATCTTCTCCATGCATTTAGATTCTTTCATCATTTCCTTCATCTTCTTTGCAAATTCCGGATCTTTCATCATCTCGATCATCCTCTCCTTGCAGACATCCACTTTTTCATCGGCCATCTCGATCACCTCCTTTCAAATTTGATGCTCCAACCATAAAACCGAAAATGTTAAGCCTTTCAGCAACTACTGAAATAGTTTGTGAAAAAAATCAGGCCTCTCCCTTATCCTCCTCCATATCGGCAATCTTTGACCTGACCTCTTCAAGCTCCCTTAAAAGCTCCTCTTCGTATCTCTTCAGTCGATCGATTTTATCCGCGCCGGTCTCCCTTGCAATTCCCATACAGTTCATCCTGCAGCTGCATACCTTCGAAATCATCTCCCGGCAGTTATCCAATGCATCGATGTTCACCTCGTAAGGTACGCAGCACCCCTGACGCCGGTTTCTGACGAGACCGGCAAACTTCAACACCTTGAGGTGCTGGGAAACGGCGGACGGAGTTATACCAAGGGCACCCGATAGCTCGTTTACTCCCATAGGCCCCTTTTCCTTCAACAGCTCTATTATCTTGATCCGGGATTCAACGCCGAAGGCCCTGAACATCTCGGCCATAAAGCCTTGCATAGAAATACCTTCCTACTAAAAACTATATTACCTCACCTCTATTCGGAGTCGAAGTGTGGATCGGTTTTTCACGTTTTCAATTAAATGGTTTAACCATTTAAGTATATACTTAAATCCTATATTGTTTTTAACTCTATGTCAAGCTATTTCTGTTCCTCTTCGTTAAAAAAATTATCTACTCAACTTCATTTTATCTCATTATCCTTGCGGGGAGTTTGTTCAAAAGCCATAACCTTGACTATTATCCAAAATATGTTAATATTGTAAGTGTCAATCGAGGGGGTGAAGATGACCGTTTTGAGCGACATCAGAATCGACATCGACGTTAACGATGTGCTGAAGATCATGGGGTATCGGGGAGAAAGGCAAGCCCCGAAGAGGATCGCCTCTGCCGCCGAGGAGGCGAAGGCGAGATGCCTCGATCTCATCGAGCCGAGATCCGTCTACGAGGTCTACGATATCTCGGGCATAGGGGAGGGAGTTGTAAGTCTTAACGGGTCGCGGTTTCGGGGGAAGGTCCTTCAAAGGGTCCTGACCGGCTCCAGGAGGGCGGTGGTCTTCGTCGCCACGATGGGGGGAACAATTGACGACGAGATCAAGAGGCTGATCGACGGCGGGGACACATTCTCGGCCGTCATGCTCGACACCTTCGGATCGGTCGCCCTCGGCGTCGCCTCCGTTAGCTTCTACGAAAAGATCCTCGAGCTTGAGGGCGCTCCAGGCGGCTACGGGCTTACCCCCTCGTTCGGCCCCGGCGAGTGCAGGTGGGATATAAGGGAGCAGAGGGAGCTCTTTACCCTTGTCAACGCCGGCTCCATCGGGGTGACGCTCACCGAGACCTGTCTTATGATACCGAAGAAGAGCAGGTCGGGGATCATGGGGCTGGGCCCCGCCGAAGAGATCTCCCACGCCTCCCCCTGCGACCTGTGCGACACGAAGGATTGCCCCGGCCGCGATATGCTCGAGATCCTCGGGATTATCGGTACCAAACCTTGATTCGTCTTTTCGGCTCGCGGATTTACAAAATAGTTAGACAGGGCCTGGGGGAGCCGCCGTAAAAGAGCTGGGATAAAAAAGCTCCTACTTCTCTGACAGCCCCTTTTTTATCTCAAGATATTCTTTCTCGGTTATCTCACCCGCGGCGTAGCGCCGGTCGAGAATCTCCGCGGGATTTCCTTCAACTTTCAGGAAGTCGAGGCCTCCCCTCTGGTAAGCAAAAAATAGAAGAACGAGAAGTGCTATCACTAAGATAAAACCTACAATCATTTTATTTGTCTCCAAATCGGTTGTTTTTAAACAAAGGCCGCAAATACGATATCGTAGTTTCTTAATCGTGCGGCCCCTACCAACATTACCCTACTAACATTATAGCAATTAAAATCTGATTTTCAATAAAACTATAGTATATTGGTCATAATTTCACCTTTTTTGGCCCCTCGCCTCGCAAATCCGATCTCGGCACAGCCACCCCTTGACTTTTCCGGGGCCTGTGATAAATTGATGAACTCAATGTTTGATTCATCGGGGAAAATAGTGACGATTGTGAATGGATACGACATCGACGTCGATATCAACGACGTCCTTGACTTTATGGGCTACAGTGACGAGAAGCCCGCGTCGAAGCGGCTCTTTGAGACGGCCCACGAGATGCGGGAGAGGTGCCTCGATCTTGTCAGGCCCCGCTCTGTCTACGGCGTCTACGAGATAAGGGAGGTGAACGGGGGGGGTGTCCATATCGGGGACGCCGAGTTTAAGGGGCAAATACTGAAAAGGATTTTGAGCGGGTCGGTTGTGGCCGCGGTCGCCGTTGGGACGGTCGGGGGCGATATCGACGACGAGATCGAGAGGCTGAACTCGAGGGGTGATACGGTCTCCGCCCTCATCCTCGACACCATGGGGATCGTGGCTCTTATGCGGGCGAGGATCTCATTTTTGAGGGAGCTCTACGACCGGGAGGCGAAGCCGAGGGGTTTCTCCACCACCCCCCCTTACGGCCCCGGACAGTGTAACTGGGAGATAGGGGAGCAGGGGGAGCTCTTTACGCTTGTGGACGCGGGTTCTGTGGGGGTAGGGCTGACCGAGTCTTACCTCATGGTTCCGAAGAAGAGCGTCTCCGGGATAATCGGCCTTGGGCCGGAGGGCCAGACCTTCGACAAGACCCCCTGTGATATTTGTGACCGGATCGACTGCCCTGGGAGGCGGATGAGGGAGATGATTGGAGGACTGGATGGGGCTTAAAAGATCACCCCTCTATTTGGGGATAGACACAGGCGGGACGTTTACCGATTCGGTTTTGCTCGACGTTGCCGACGAATCGAAAAATAAAGTCGTTGCCCGATCCAAAGCTCCCACCACCCACAGAGACCTGATCTCCGGCATCAGAAAGTCCCTCTCGGGGCTTGGAAGGGTCGACTTCGGCCGGGTCAAGATGGTCGGCCTCTCCACGACGCTCGCCACAAACGCCATCGTCGAGGGGACGGGGCGCCCCGTTGGGCTCATAGTCGTAGGGTACGACAAGGAGATAAATCTATCCGTCGGCGGTCTCGGGACGATCATAGTAAAGAGGGTCAGGGGAGGCCACGACGTGAAGGGGAAGGTCGCAGAGCCGCTGGACGAAAAAGAGGTGGCCAAGTTTGTTAAGTCGGTTCACAAAGACGTAGAGGCCTTCGCCTGCGCCTCCTACTTCTCCGTCAGAAATCCCGAGCACGAAAACAGGGTCAAAAGGATAATATCTTCTGTTACAAAAAAGCCGGTGGTCTTGGGCCACATGCTCTCCATGGATCTGAACGCCGATATCAGGGCGACCACCGCCGCCCTGAATGCGGGCCTGATACCCCTGATCTCTGAGCTCATGGACTCGGTGAAGGAGGCGGTCTCCGAATTGGGGATTTCCGCCCCGCTGATGGCCGTCAAGGGGGACGGCTCCCTCATGAGCGAGTCCACCGCCAGAAAACGCCCCATAGAGACGATCCTCTCCGGCCCGGCGGCGTCGGTGGTGGGGGCAAGGGCCCTCGTCTCGCCTAAGGGGGCGGGAGGTAGCGTCATCATCGACATCGGCGGCACGACGTCGGACATCGCGGTTATGGGAGACGGGCGCCCCAAGCTCTCCGACTCCGGCGCCAGGGTCGGGAAGTTTCGCACGTTTGTCAGCGCCGTTGACGTGAGGACCGTGGGCCTGGGCGGGGACAGCTTCATCGATTACGGGGATTCAAGCGGGGCGGTGACGCTGGGGCCGGGGCGGGTCCTTCCGATAGGGAGGCTCTCCGAACAATACCCGGGGATTTTGGAGATGCTCGACTCCATGACGGAATCGGATATCCATGCGGCCCGAAAAATCCGCTACATGCCCACCGACTTCTTCGCCGCGGGTGTGGTGCCAAAAAGGGGGGGGCTCGATGGTGACGCGGCAAGGATGTACGAAAAGCTTGAGAGAAACCCCCTTTCCCCCCTCTCGGGGTCGGAGTTCGGGGTGGGGAGGAGAAGGTTCAAGGTAGAGAGGGTGCTGGAGAAGATGATCAGGACGGGGGTCGCGGTAAGGGCCGGCCTGACCCCCACGGACGTCTTCAACGCCGACGGGAGGTCTATGATCGGAAGCGTCGATGCGTCAAGGTTAGCTCTCAATGTTGCGGCGATCTCTTCCGGGATTTCGGCGGACGATCTTAACCGGCGCGTGATGAACACCATTAGGGAGCGAATCGTCCTGGAGATCCTCTTTGCCGCCGTAGACGGAGACAACCCGGACAGCGGCCTTGTCGATTTCAACAACTTCGGCGTCCTCTCCGGCGCCGTCAGGAGGTGGCTCTCGGAAGCGGAAAGCGGCGGTCCCGTGTCGGTCGACATCAACCTCGGAAGGGAGATAATAGCCGTGGGGGCGCCCGCAGAGATATTCATCGGGCCGTCGGCCGGGCGCCTGGGCGTCAAATACTCGGTGCCGGAGGAGGCGGGTGTGGCCAACGCCGTGGGGGCGGTATCCGGGATCGTCATGTCGACGATGAAGGCGTCGATAAGATCGGACGACCTGGAGGGGTATATCGTCTTCATGCCGGAGGAGAGGAGAGCCTTCAAGAAGCTGGGCGACGCCAGAGAGCACGCGGTCGGTGCCCTCAGGTCCGCGGTAACCTGCGAGGTCGTTGAATCGGGCGGGGTGGACGTGGAGGTAAAAGAGGACTGGAGGGACATCTACATAGAGAGTGGGGGGGCGAAGATCTTGGTGGAGTCTGTGCTGACGGTCAGCGCCGTGGGGAGGCCCGATGTGGGGCGATGAGGGCAGAAGATATCTATAGTACTTAAAGGGTCTGCACAGATTTACTATTCCGACAGATGAGTGCCGGCAGTCCCGAAATAGTCAATATGCAAGAAGTATCTATAAACGGCTCTGCAGTGAAGGACGGCAATACCAGAGTCTCGATCAAGGTCATTTTACTCGTTATCCTCATTTTCGGCGTATCGCTGAGGCTTTACGGGATCGATGAGCCCTGGATCGGCGCTCACGACAGCTCCGGGGCGACGAACGGCAACGCGGCCGCTTTTTTCCTCGAATACGGACTGGATAAGACCGGCCCGATCATCGTTAAAAGCGTCAATTCAGCCGATCCTCTGTCGTTCAACTACTATATAAATCACCCGCCACTCAACCAGATAATCACGTACGGGTCGTATCTCCTCTTTGGAAAAAGCGAGGCCTCCACACGGGCAATCCCGATAATATTCTCGATACTGTCGATAATCCTCACGTATATGATAGCGGTCAGGATATTCGGCCCAAGGATTTCGTTATTGGTTGTCCTGTTTATGGCGATAAATCCGATCGAATCGTACTACGGGCGTCTCCCCCACATGTTTGTGGCAACCAAGTTTTTCGTTCTACTTACCGTCTATCTCTACGTTTTATGGGTGAGGACGAGAAACAGGCTCTATTATCCATTCATCGTCCTGACCCTTCTCTTGGGCCTCTTTACTGATTGGCCCGCGTATTTTCTGCCGCCGGCGCTGCTCCTTTATCATCTCCTGGTGGAGGGGAAGAGGGGGATCGCCTTTCCCCTGATTCTTAATTTTGTCGCCTTTTTCGCCTTTGCGGCTTTTATGCTTGTGGTTATGCATTATACCGACAGCTATGGGCTCCATGAGCTTATGAGGGTCTACGAAAGGACCGAGATCGACAGGGGCTTTACCTTTTTAAGCGTATTGTGGAAAAACGGCTACTACATTTTATTGTACTATTCGGTTGGATGGATCCTGTTGATCCTGGCGTATTTCTGCGACCTGCTGATAAAAAGGCCGAAGTTTAGATCGATCTCCGGATCGACCGCCGACCACCGCATGACGAGAGAGCAAAAGGGGGTCATACTCATCCTTTTCATCGTCGGGACGCTGAACATCGCGCTCTTCCCAAGACACTCCATCAACCATGAGCACTGGATGGAATTTTATTCTCCCTTTCTGGCCCTGTTGGGGACCTTCGCCGGGAGTTATCTCTACTCTTCGGGTAAATGGAGAAAGGGTCTCGTTATAATACTCGTATCTCTCTTTGCGGCGCAGTCCCTGTTTATCTACGCTCGCCGCCAAACCCAGCATGACTACTTCCCCCTCACCATCGAGATGGCCAAATCGGTCAAAAGCCTCGGGGTGGATCCGATAAGCACCGTATACCTTACGCCCTTACTGGTCAGCGACGATATTTTCCTATTTTATTCCGGCTCTCGAATTGTCCGCATCGACGACATCGACGATATCCGCGATCTCGAGAAAAATACGCCCGGCGTCGATTTCAGGTACATTTCTATAGATACGGAATCCGCCGTGGAAAAAGAGGGTTTCTTTGCTACCCTTTCCGATGGCGATTTGAAAGACTGGGGGCTTTACATGGAGGGGGAAGATCCCATTGTCAAGGGCCGTTCTTTAAGAAAAATGTTGTGCATAAACGGCTTTCGGGTCTATTCGATCAATCTGAATGAACAGCCCTCCGAATCAGAACGGCCGTAAATATTCTTGAATTTATTTGCCCTGCCCTGTCTAAAATGAATTCTCTGTACTTATAAATCCTTTGTATGAAGGCTCCTTCAATTAGTAAAATTTCATATATTACCAAACTTGGCTATCTTGACAGATTTCCCTTTATACAATATCATAACCAATAATTTATTTAAAAATGCGATCGGGAGGGAAGACCGATGAAAAGAGTATGGCACCGGTTCTACGACGAGGGCGTGACGCCCGAGATGAAAATCCCCGAGATCACCATCTACGATATATTGGAGAAGAGCACCGAAAAATATCCCGACAACCCCGCCACCTACTTCATGGGGGCGAGGCTGACGTACAGAGAGCTGAAGGACCACGTGGACAGGCTCGCCGCCGGGCTCAAAGAGATGGGTGTAAAAAAGGGGGACAGGATAGCGATTTCGCTTCCGAACTGCCCCCAGTCGGTGATCGCCTTTTACGCCGCCTTCAAGCTGGGGGCCGTGGCGGTCGGGTTCAATCCGCTGTACGTGGAGAGGGAGCTTATCTACCAGTTCAACGATTCCGGCGCCGAGACCCTGATTACGCTCGACATCCTCTGGGAGAAGAGGATAAAGGGGATCGCCGACGAAGTCCCCATAAAGCGGGCCATCGTGACAAACGTGAAGGACTACCTGCCTAATCTCAAGGCCCTCTTCTACCCTATTGCCGCAAGGCGCCAGGGGATGTGGGCGCCGGCTCAGCCTGACGAGAGGGTGCGCCATTTCAAGGACGTCGTCTCCGAAAGCGACCCCAACGGGGCGACCCAGGAGGCGAAGCACGAGGACCTGGCGCTCCTCCAGTACACCGGCGGGACCACCGGCCTCCCCAAGGGGGTCATGCTATCCCACAGAAACATCGTCGCCTGCACCGTGGCCATCGGGAGCTACTTCACCAACGCCGTGATGGGAAAGGAGCGCCACATCTCCGTCATCCCCGCCTTTCACATCTACGGCCTGACGATGTGCACCGTCATGCCGATCTATCAGGGGGCGGAGATACAGCTTATTCCCCGGTTCGAGGTGAACATGCTCCTAAAGGAGATCCCGAAGCTCAAGCCGACCTACTTCTGTGCCGTCCCCACGATGTACGTTGGGATAATCAACTACCCTGACCTCAAGAAGTACGACATCTCGTCTATAAAGGGGTGCTTCTCCGGGGCGTCGCCCCTTCCGGTCTCGGTGATGAAGAGTTTCGAGGAGCTTACCGGCGGAAGGATCATCGAGGGATACGGGCTCTCGGAGGCGGCCCCCGTCTCCCACGCCAACTCCTTTTTCGGCAAGAGGAAATCCGCCAGCGTGGGTTTCCCGATCCCCAACACCGACTGCAAGCTCGTGGACATCGAGGACGGAAAGACCGAGGTAAAGATCGGGGAGCCGGGAGAGGTCATAATCAAGGGGCCCCAGGTGATGATGGGCTATTGGAACAAGGAGGAGGAGACGAAAGACGCCATGAGGGGCGGCTGGCTCTACACCGGGGACATCGCCACGCGGGACGAGGAGGGGTTCTTCTACATCGTGGACAGGAAGAAGGACATGATAATCGCCGGCGGATACAACATCTACCCCCGGGAGATCGACGAGGTCCTCTACAGCCACCCGAAGGTTCAGGACGCGGTAGCGGTCGGCGTCCCGGACCCGTACCGGGGAGAAACCATAAAGGCCTTTATCGTGCTTAAGGAGGGGGAGACGATGACGGAGGATGAGATAAAGGAGTACTGCAAGAAGAACCTCGCCGTCTTCAAGGTCCCAAAGATATACGAGTTCAAGGACGAGCTCCCGATGAGCATGATAGGAAAGGTCCTGCGCAAGAAGCTCAGGGACGAGGAGATCGAGAAGATGGGGGATGGGATGAGAAACGGGATTTAAAGTATATAACCTACACGAGGCTATCAATGTCAATGAGTTCAAGTATCCCCGTGGTGGTGATCACAAAGATTTTTCTCACAATCATTACAGTGAGTAACCAGTCTGCCGCATTTCCGGCAAATAATTAAACTTGTGTTCCTATGTGAACAACTGCTGCCTCCGCTACCAGAAATACAAAGCCATATAGCCACAATAACGAATACTAAACAAAATAAACCTTCCATAATAATCCTCCATAACTAATATAAATAAGTATAACATAATTTACGAGATGAATTCAACTAATAAAAATAAATATAATAATATAGTTGTCGGAAAAAAGTGTAAGCTGATATAGGAAAGGAGGAGGAGGGGAGTATTCGGATTTAATCAGAGTGTGAGGTTATGTTCGTAACCTTCAATCATATAGCCTTAAGGGGTTTTTTCTCCGTTGAGTATGTGTTGAAGGATTGATGAGTATAAGGAATTACGCTGTTTTTGCCAAGCGAGGAATCACTATTCAGACAGCCAACATCGTTAGGTTCTTCGGTCGCCCTTCTAAAAAGCGATCCTCAATAGATACCCCCCGATGAAATGTTTTAGTCGGCCTCTTTTGTGCTGACTATTTTGAAATAATTGCGAATACGATCGGGCCTTCACCATTTAAAATTGATTGCCTTCCCTTTTAATGCCCGACTGGAGTCAAGCGCTTTTAGATTCTCTTTTCAACTGAACTAGAAATTCAAAAACGGGTTCCAGTCCCGCTCCTTCGCCACGGTGGAGCTGGGTGTGGGGCCGTAGTTGTGGCCGGGCCAGATTATCGTGTCGTCCGGGAGCGTCAGTATCTTGTTCTTGATCGAGTCCATCATCGTCCGCATCGAGCCGCCGGGGAGGTCGGTCCTCCCCACTCCGGCGACAAAGAGCGTGTCTCCGGTAAACAGGTTCTTTTCGCCGTCGTAGAGGCATATTCCCCCCGGCGAGTGGCCGGGCGTGAAGAGGACGGTCAGCTTCACGTCCCCTATCTCGATTATGTCGCCGTCCACCACTATTCTTGACACTTCCGGGGAGGGCTTTCCGCCGTGTATTGCCATGAAGTGGTCGTTTACAAGGGTTAAAACCTTGGCCGCCTCCTCGTGCATGATAATCTCTGCCCCGGTCTTCTCGACCACGTCGGCGTTGCCGCCGATGTGGTCCGGGTGGGTGTGCGTGTTGATGATGTATTTAACGGTAAGCCCGAGGGACTCCACCTCAGATAAAATCCTCTCCACCTCCCCCGCCGGGTCGATGAGGGCGGCCTCCTTTGTCTTCTCCGAGCCGATGATGTAGCAAAAAACGACAAAGGGCGTAACCTCTAACTGCTTTATGATCATTTGACATTCCTCGCAATTGTTTTTGTGCATAGTTGAAATATGTAACCCATATGGGATCGAAAATCAAGTCTTTTTAGGAAATCGTTTGGGAAAGGGAAGTTTTATATTTAAAGAAGTTTTTATTACATAAATGAACATCTTGTCTTGACTTATTATAACCTTTCTGATAAATTTTAGTGTGAGTTAGAGTGTCCAAGATACTTAGATATCTGAGTGGATTGAAATAAATTGTGGTTTTTTAAGAGAAAGAAGCGCCGGGGTATTATCGCCCTGATCCCGATCAGCGGTGTCATATCGATGAAGATGGTCGATCCCTATCTTGACGTCATCGAGCGTGCCGAGAAGTCCAAGAAGGTCAAGGGGGTGCTTTTGAACCTCTCGAGCCAGGGGGGATCCGTTACCGCGACGGAGGTCCTTTACATGGCATTGAAAAGACTCGCCGAGAAAAAGCCCCTCTTCGCCTGGACGACGCTTGCCGCCTCCGGGGGATATTACGCCGCCTGCGCCGCCGAGAAGATACTGGCGCCCCCCTCGGCGATGGTGGGGAGCATCGGCGTTATATACATCAAGCCCGTCATAGCGGGCATAATGAAGAAGGTCGGGGTAAAGGTGGAGATAGGAAAAGAGGGGCAGTTCAAGGACGACGGGCTTTTATTTACCGAGAGCTCCCCCGGCGGGAAGAAGCGGATGGCCGCCATCAACAACGAGGTGTACAGGGGATTTGTCAAGGTGGTATCCGAGGAGAGGGGGCTTGACAAGAAGGGGGCGAGGGTGGTGGCGACCGGAGAGATATTCACCGCAAAGCGCGGAGTGGAGCTCGGGCTCGTGGATGGGCTTGTCGACCTTCGCGGGGCCAAGGGGCAGATAACAGAGCTTACAAAGGTCCGTCCCGACAGGGTGGTTACGTTTAAGCCGAGGCGCCCTCTCTTCTCATCCTTGATGGGGCGGGGTGTTTCGAGGTGGGTCGGCGGCGTCGTAAGGGAGGCAATTGAGGACTTTTACGGGCCGGAGATATACTATATGTAATGTTGTTGGAACGGTCTGGATATTGACTAGTTTCTATTTATACAGGGCGGTATGGAAAGATGGCCGAAATTAATATTAGAGAGAGATTGAAGAACGGCAATATTCTCCTTCTTGACGGGGCCATGGGCACACAGCTTATCCTAAAGGGGATCAAGGCTGGCGAGACGTCGGAGACGTGGATCTTGAGCAGGCCGGACGACGTCTCGGCCATCCACAAGGATTACTTCGACGCCGGGGCGGATATCGTCCTTACAAACACCTTCGGCGGGACGCCCACAAAGCTCTCCAACTTCGGTCTTGCCGACAAGGCCGAGGAGGTGAACAGGAGGGCGGCGGAGCTCGCAAGATCGGTCTGTCCCGAAGGTCGATTCGTCGCGGGGGATATCGGCCCCACGGGAAAGCTTCTGAAGCCTTACGGCGACGCCGATGAGGGCAAGCTCTTCGGGGACTTCGAGCTCCAGGCCAAAGCGCTGGCGGAGGGGGGGGCCGATCTCATCGTTATCGAGACAATGATGGACCTCAAGGAAGCGGAGCTGGCTTTGAAGGCGGCGCTCGCAACGGAGCTTCCGGTATTTACGTGCGTCACCTTCGACAAGAAAAAGCGCGGTTATTTTACCATGATGGGAAACAAACCCGAGGAGGCGGTAAAGTCGCTTATCGATCTCGGGGCGACGGCCGTTGGTGCCAACTGCACCTTGAGGATCGGTGACATGGTGGACCTTATAAAGGAGATCTCGGCCGCATCGACGGTCCCCGTAATAGCTGAGCCGAATGCGGGGAGCCCTGAGCTGGAGAACGGAAAGCCGAAGTACATGGACGGTCCGAAGGAGTTCGCCGCGAAGGTCCCCGACCTGATATCCGCCGGGGCCGCCATAGTCGGGGGGTGCTGCGGAACGACACCTGAAACCACAAGGGAGATGAGAAAAATAATCGACTCAATGTAGCCTGTCGTGTTATAGAAGAGGCGAGGGATGGATACGCCCGGACTCGCGGCGTATTGCAGGGCAAAAAAAGTTAATTAATTGAAGCGGGTGATAGGGAAGGATGAAAAAAGGTTATCCTTCTTGCGCTATCCCTCGCTCTGCTGACTGTTGAAAATGCGTTTTTTTAAAAATAAAATGATTGAAAAAGGAGGTTAAGTATATGCCTGATAAGTCAATCTTTTTGAAGGAACTGGACCCGAACAATTTTATCGTAAATCCCTCGAAGGAGGAGCTGCGGAAGCTATCGAAGAAGGACGAGCGCACCACGGAATACGGAAGCGCCGCCTACATCACCGTAGTTCGCTCCAGGAGCGCAAAATTTACCGAGATAGTCTTCGGCGATCCAAACGAGGAGCAGGCGAGCATAATCAACGAGGTGCAGGAGTACCTGAAGTGGAAGACCCTGATCCGTATAGACCGGCAGATGTGCCTCCACCCGGATCACGCCATCCACGCAAGGCTCTATTTGACCGAAGAATACGCCCGCATCGCATATATGTGGAAGGAGACCCTCTTCGAGCCGAAGGACCCGGACGGAACGCCGGACATGATCTCCGTTTACGTTCCGGAGTGGCGCGAGAGAAAGGTCCTCGTTCAGCCGGAGCTCAAGGTTACCTACGTCCTGGGGTCCGACTACCTCGGCGAGAACAAGAAGGCGCACCTCAGGATGGGGATGTACATAGCAAAGGAGAGGGGGGGGCTGGGTCTCCATGCGGGAAGCAAGATCATAAGGGTCAAGAAGGAGGACGGCCAGATGGTGGAGAGGGGGGCCATCCTCTTCGGTCTCTCCGGGACGGGAAAGACCTCCCTTTCTTGCCACAACCACGGGCTTGAGGGGGATGAGGGGATCGTCATCCGCCAGGACGACGTCGTCTTTATCCAGCCGGACACCAATTGTGTCGGCACCGAGAACAACTACTACATAAAAACCGAGGGACTGGAGCCGGTGGGGCAGCCCCTCCTCTACGACGCCTCGACTAAGCCGGACGCCATCCTGGAAAACATCTGGGTCGATCGGAAGAGCGGGAAGGTAGATTTCTTCGACGAGAAGATAACGTCAAACGGCCGGTGCGTCGTCTACAGAAAGGATATAGACTACACCGACGACGAGATAGACCTCCCGAGGGCGGACATCATAATATTCATCACGAGGAGGAACGACGTGGTTCCCCCGGTGGCGAGGCTCACGCCGGAGCAGGGCGCGGCCTTCTTCATGCTGGGCGAGTCGATCGAGACCTCCGCCGGTGATCCGACCCAGGCGGGAAAGTCGAAGCGCGTTGTGGGGACGAACCCGTTCATCGTGGGGGACCTCGCGGAGGAGGGAAACATCTTCTACAAGATACTGAAGGACAATCCCGATAGCGAGTGCTTCCTCCTGAACACCGGCCGGGTCGGCGGGCCGAAGGGAGAGGATATCACCATCCACGACTCATCCGCCGTCATGAAGGAGATCGCCAGGGGCGAGATAGAGTGGGAGGTCGATCCGGACTGGGGCTACGAGGTGGCGACGAAGGTCCCCGGCATCGATATCAGCCGGCTCGATCCGAGGCGCTTCTACGAAGAGAAGGAGTATAAAAGGCTGACCGAGGTGCTGAGAAAGGAGCGGGAGGCCTGGCTCTTTCAATTTGAAAACCTCGATCCGGAGATATTGAGCGCCATCTAAGTATAGTGCCGGTCGCTTTTTCGATTGTATGGTGCTTGGAATCAAAACATCTTTGGTGGGAGGGATTGAGGTCGCTTGATGGAAGTTGGCGATGGTGGTGAGCCGATGGAGACAGATAGTCTTGTGATATTGGCCGTATCATCGATAGCGGAGTGGTGGATACCGGGGGCAATATAGCAATATTGCACAATATATAAAACTTGAATTTGGGGGCGGATTTTAGGTCCGCCCCTTTTTTTACCTATTCTGAATATTGAGTATCTACACAGTTTTTAAGTCTTTTTAGCGGGGGAAAATGGTGTTTCAATCAAAGAATATATTAGTTTATTAGATGAAGAAACGTAAACCTCCCCTCTTTGTTTTAACGGAAACTATTTTCCCCCGTATTATTTACTATTTTAGCAGAATCTTTAGGGAATTTTGTCAAGGGTCTAAATCGCTAAAAGCGACGGGCCTAAAGGCCCGACCACCACAAAATTCTAGATTCTGCTATCCTAAAGTTCGGTATCCATATCAATTACAGAGGATTGAAAAAAACTATTTACTATATATGAAGATCCCGGCCAATTGGGAGTATCAATTGCGTCCTCAAAGGTCAATGAAGAACTCCTCCGGCGGGTCCGCGGATATCGTTATCTCGTCTCCGCTGGCGGGGTGTATAAACGTCAGCGATTTGGAGAAGAGGGCTATCCCGCCGGGGACGAATTTCTCCCTGGAGCCGTACTTGAGGTCGCCTAATATCGAGTGTCCCACCGCCGAGAGCTGGGCGCGGATCTGGTGTCTCCTCCCGGTTATCAGGTCGATCTCGACCAGGCTCTCGCCCATATCAAAGTCTTTTTTTAACGTGCGGTAGGACAGCCTGGCGTCCCTGGCCTTCGGCGTCCCCTCGGGAACAATTTTGATTTTCGTCCCCGATTTCAGAAGATGGTGAGAAAGCTCCCCCGCGGGCGGCTCGACAGCCCCCTCGATGCGGGCGAGATATATTTTTCTTACCCTCCGCTCCCTGAAAGCCGCAGAAAGGCGCTTCGCCGCGGCGGGGGTCTTTGCAAAGAGAATCACGCCGCCGACGGGACGGTCGAGGCGGTGCAGAAGGCGCAGATTAAAACCACCGGGGGTCTTCTCCTTCCCTTCTAAATAGATTGTCACCAGATCATGAAGGGAGACGTCCCCTGTGCGGTCACTCTGGGTGGGCGTCCCGAACGGCTTGACGACGGAGATAAGATGTTGGTCCTCATATAGATATTTGATCGATTCAGAGACGTTTTTCATTTCATCCGAAATATCTATATTTTTATCTCCCTTATCCTTCATTATCCGGTTATAATATGTTATATATGCTGCAGCTCACAACTATATGGGAATATAGCAGATTGTTCGTACTGTAACAACCGCGTTCTTCAAGGGGTGAATATGACGGGAAGTCCCGAGGAGATGAGAGAGCTTTTCAGGAGGTCGGGGATCGAGCTTGACGACCACAAGCTCGACCTCTTCTATCGCTTCTACATCGAGCTTGTCGAGAAGGCGCCGAACGCCGACCTGACCGGTCTCGTCTCGTTTGAGGACATAGTCGTCAAGCATTTCATCGACAGCGTGGTAATCACGAAGTACGTAGATCTTCCGTCACCCCTATTGGACATCGGGACCGGGGCGGGATTTCCGGCTATTCCGCTGAAGATAGTCAGGCCGAAGCTTAAAATTTATGCGGCGGAGGGGAGAAAGGAGAGGGTCGGGTTCCTCATGGAGACGATAGAGCGCCTCGGCCTCGACGGGATCGAGATATACCCCCTCAATGTCAGGGACAACCTCCCGTTTAAGGTGAGAGGGGTAGTAACGAGGGCGCTGGAGCCGATAGCGGAGACACTCCAGCGGACCGCCCCCTTTCTGAAGGAAGGGGATAGCGTGATCTTCATGAAGGGGCCTTCGGCGGAAGGAGAGGTGAAGGCATCTGGCGAGGAGGTCGAGCGTCTCTTCTCCCTCAAGGACGATATATCGTATACGATCCCCGGCACGGAATACAGGCGGAGGCTCGTCCTCTTAGAGAGACGCGAGCGGAAGTTTGTCCCCGGCCATGTCGAATACGACAGGTCGCTTAAGTCGAAGCCTACATTTGAGGTCAAGATATCGAGCGGGAAGAATCCCCGCTTTAAGGAATTCAAGAGCGTTCTCACCGGAAGGGGCCTGAAAAGGGGTGGCTTTACGATCCTCTCCGGGGAGAAGCAAGTGAAGGAGGCGCTTAAAGACTTCCCCGGAGAGATCGAGGGGATAATAGTCTCCCCCGAGCACGACCTTGGAGATATGCCGGGGGGCGTCGAGGATATGGTGAGATATCGACTCTCGAAGCCGCTCTTCAACGAGGTCGACTCCTTCGGAACGGGATCGCCACTTTTGATTGTAAAGGTAAGGGAGATCCCGAAGTGGCGTAACGAAGACGACACCGAGTGGCCCCAGGGAATAACGATCTTCATACCTTTTCAAGACCCGGCGAACATCGGAGCTGCGGTGCGCTCGGCGGTGGCATTCGGGGTGAAGCGGATAGTCCTCTTGGAGGGCGCAGCGAATCCCTACCAAGCAAAGAGCGTCAGGGCCGCCGGAACGGCGATATTTACAGCGCCCCTCTTGGGCGGGCCGAAGATCGAGGAGCTTAAGGTCGGCGGCGCGCCCCTTTACTCCTTGGACCCCGAGGGGGAGAATATCGCCAAGGCGATCCTCCCCTTCAACATGGGTCTCGTGGTGGGATTGGAGGGCCCGGGCCTTCCCGAAAACCTGAGGAGGCCGGGGGGCGGGCGTGCCCTCTCCATACCGATGGTAAAGGGGATGGAGTCGATAAACGCAACGGCGTCCCTTGTGGCGGCCCTCTTCGAGTGGCGCAGGAGGCATTTTACAAGGTAAGGCTGAGAAATCTCAAAAAAATTCTTGCGATTATCTCGTAAATGGAATAAATCAATACACTCAATCGATGGTAATGTAACTCATTTAAGGAAATTGCGATGAAAGCACTGGTCACCGGCGCGGGCGGATTTATCGGCTCCTTTTTGCTGGATGCATTGAGGAAGAAAAAATATGAGATAAGGGGGCTCTTCCTCCCGGAAGAAGACGCCACCGGGGCGGAGAGACTGGGAGTAGAGGTCTTTCGGGGCGACCTTACCGAAGCGGAGACCCTAAGCGGTGTGTGTGACGGGGTGGATATCGTCTTTCACCTGGCGACGAGGGTTCTGGACTGGGGGTCGATGGATAAATTCAGGAGTGTGATGGTGGGGGGGACGGAAAACCTCCTCTATGAGGCTCTGGACGATGAATCGAAGGGGAAGATCAAGCGTTTCGTCTACTTCTCTTCCGTTGCGGCTCTCGGCTGCGGGAGGGATATCGGGGGGCTTGACGAGGACGCCGAGCGCGTGAGGCTCGGGATACCCTACAGCGACACGAAGATCGAGGCGGAAGACCTGGTTTCCGATTTCTGCGGCCAATACGGTATTTCCTATTCCATCGTTCGTCCCGCAAACGTCATAGGGCCGGGGAGCGTCTGGGTTAGCGACATCCTCGACGCGTTCTACCGGGGGCCGCTGCCTCTGATAAACGGCGGGAGGGAGCCGGGGGCCTTCGTCTACGTTACCAACCTCGTCGACGGGGCTGTCCTGGCTGCCGAGAACGAGAAGGCAAAAAACCGGACGTACCATTTCAGGGACGACTATGACATCACCTGGGGAAAGTACGTCGAGAAGCTCGGCTCCTGGATCGGCAAGAAGCCCAAGGGCAATCTCCCCTTCAAGCTCGCCTGGAGGCTTGGGCATTTGATGGAGACGCTCTTATCACCATTGAGAATCAGGCCTACCATGACGAGGCTCGCCGCGGGTGTGATTGGCAAAAACCTGGATGTGGACAACTCCAGGGCGAAGGATGAGCTCAACTGGAGGAGCAGGGTCGATCTCGAAGAGGCGATGGCCGAGATCGAAAAGTGGGTGAAGAAGGTCTACATCCCGGGCAGGAAGAGGGGGAGAAAGAAGAAGAGATAGCGTTCTAATTAGATATTTAATTAAAGAGGGGACGAAAAGTTTTCAAAGAATCAATCGTTCTCTTCAGGCTGGGTGAGTTTTGTGAGGCCCTGTCAGGCTCCCACTGAAATCAAATGTAGCGTACAGGTGCTCCGTCGTAATTGGGGTCGGGGCTGTATTTTGTAGTACTTCCGATGGGGACTTGATCGAAGCTGATTAAAGATTGTAAGGAGTGTTTCATCAAGGTCCGATTGTCCTCAAAGCGGTGCCGTTGTTACTGGATCATAACAATTCCAACGTGATCATCAGACTGTTTCAAAATAAACATCCAGGGGCAATTAAAACGAACCTCGTTCACCACACCGAACCGCCGCTTAGTCGGACGTCTCCAAAGAGAACTTGATCTCGGCAACAGCCCCGCCGGATATTGTAAAGGTAACCATGTAATATCCCGCGTAGTCGTGGTAAATAAGCCTGTCTCCATCAATCAATTGCTCATTCCCGAGGATACGCCTCACGTCGGAGGGGGAGCTTCCGACCTTCAATCCGCCGAACTCGTAGGAATCGGCCGTGACTGCTACCATATAGATGATCTTTTTACCCCCCGCGTACTCGTGGATTCCAATGACAAGGCCGTCGTAGGTAAGCTGATGCCGGATGTCGAGCTTGCCAGGCCAATAGACGCTCTCGACCTCCTTAGAGATGCGGGAGATCGGGTCTCCAAGCTTCTTTAAGATGTCGGACTCAGTCTTCCCGAACCTGTCCAGTCCACCCTTGATGTAAGGCAAGATATCTTCTTTACCGGCTGTGCCTTCCGAATCGAGGCTCACGAATCTGCCGAAGACGAACCCCCTAATATCCCCGTGGGAGATCTCATACCAGGGCGCCGTATGGCCGCCGATGGTCTCCGTGAAATCGGTCTTGCCAACGACCGTAACCCGCACACCCCTGTTGAGGCTGACGAGGATTTTCCCCGACAGGGACGGTTTTTCCCTCACCCTCACCCCGTCGCCGGTGATGGTGGCGTTGCCGGCGGGATACGCGGGGATCGAGATCGCGAGGAATATCAAAAGAAACAGGGCCGTTTTACTTGTTTTCTTTATCTTCACAGACAAAACTCCTTTTATTATCTAATCAAACAAGAATTCTCCTACTTCACCGAATACAAATATCCGTCCTCGCACCCGAAGTAGACCACGCCGTCGAAGACAACCGGATCGGTGCATATCAAGAAATTCGTACTAAACCACCATAAGTTCTCATGTGTATTTATGTCCACGGCACCAATACCATGCTCACCGGCTAAATAGATAACACCGTTGATAAATACAGGTGGATTACTTCCAGAAGGTCTCGACCATAATAGCTTCCCTGTATTTGTATCCAAGGCATAAAGGATATCATCATGGGAGCCCTCAGTTCCCCCGCTTACGAAGTAAACCACATCGTTAACTACAACGGGGGAATCGCACCGATGACCTTTCGTCCTAAACTGCCACAGTTCTTGACCCGTTCTTTTATCT
>Ga0180431_10001826_pt1 | contig 28964 bp, 41 predicted proteins | sample SS_ome_11_FD_132459 | JGI IMG/M metagenome (GOLD analysis project Ga0180431, IMG submission 132459) | Hypersaline lake sediment archaeal communities from the Salton Sea, California, USA - SS_1_MS_1 metaG | ecosystem: Environmental > Aquatic > Non-marine Saline and Alkaline > Hypersaline >... | reverse complement strand
ACTGACCGCCGATGAGCGCGAGAGTTTGTATCTTGCGGCCATGTCATGCCCCTATGTTTTGTCGTTCAATGCAACGGCGACCCCAGATTTCACCCCGGCCCCATCGGCAACGGTGACTCCGGTCCCCGGTGCCTATTCCTTCGAATTACCCAGTTCCAAAACCTTAACCGTCCGGCCCGATATCTCTTTCGGTGATATTTCGGTCGTGGCGGCAGTTTCGATTCTGCTGCTGGTGATCATCATCGGTGGTGGAACAGGATTAATCAGACGATGGCTAGCTTAGATCAAAACACGGTTGATTTTCTTTTTACGGTGGTTTGCCCCGCTACGGCGGCAGTGCCCACGGTGTTGATCACAGTCGCTTTGCTGGTACGCATCGCTCGCCGAATTATGCCCTATATGAGAATGTGAAATGAATCAGGAATTATTTACAGACTTGCAACAAGCGCTTTTATGGGTATTCGGCGATTACATACTTTGGTGGTTAGCTGCCCTAATTGCATCGGCAATTCTTGCCGGTGCGGGGTGGTTTTTCCTAAGCCTTTCGCAGGGCTTGACCCGAGGCAGTCGGGAGATTCTATGAAACTCGATCCCCGAAGGTCATTCATTAAGTGAGCGTTGGCTCACTCATCTTTTAGAAAGGAGGTAAGGACGCATGTTGAGTTTTTCGCTTGATTTCACTGGCGTATTTGATATGGCCAGCCAAATTGTGAATGGAATGTTCGCCGTTTACATGGTTCCCTTGGGAATTTCCCTGGGGTTCGGCATCCTTGGTTATATCGTCTCCGCCTTCCGCGGCATTCTGGGCGGTCGCCGTTAGAAACCCACCAAGCCCAACCAAAACCAATGGGCAGGAGGCCCGCGGTCTTCTGCCCCTCGCTATTATGAAAAGATCATTTTATTTATTACTCTCATTTTTGGTTGCGTTTACCGCCGTGTTTGGGGTACTCACATTGTACGATACCCAAACTGTCCAGGCGGCCCCGGTGGGTAATCTTCCGGCTGCCCCGGTTGAATTCGGCCCTATCCAGGCCCCCGCCTACCAGGTGACGGCTACTCAGACGATCACCTTTTATCTGGGTGAGGGGGGTGAAATCGAATTAGACCCCCCACCGGGTTGTGATAATACGTTCGGTGTTTGGAACGAATCACATGCGGGGGCGCATGTTGATACCGAAGCCCAATTGGTGGGCTTGTTGATTGAACGGGTGGCCTATTGGAATGATGATGATGAGCATTACAAGGTCTTTGTAGGTCCAGGGGTTGTCAGAAGTGTAGCACCTGGGGGAATTTTGACAGACACCATCTTTGGGACGGCGTCAACCTGGGCTAATTACGACTTGTACTACGAGACTCATGGCTGGTCTACCCCTTACGTGTTAATTACACCCAACTATATTGATGACATTGATGGGCATGATCCGATTTGGAATACACAACTTCAGGATTATGTCGAAAACATGTCAGGTGTGCCCACAGTTACCCTAGAATCTACAAGCTGGCTGGCATCTTACGAAGTCATTCAGCCCGGTGAAAAGCTCGAATTTTCGGTGATGGAAAGTTTGTTCGGTGCGACCAAGTGCCCAGGGAAATTTGAAGACTTTCGCTATTGGCCCGTTTACTATGGTGTTTACACCCCAACAGCTTGTACAGATTTGTATTTCGATGGGGTGCCGATCATTGACACAACTGTCGCCGGGAATGATGAAGACGGAAATTCTCACACCCTGACGACCACAAACTATTATCTACTTGAAACCGCCCCCGGACCATGGAATGACAGCTATCTCGACCGCTACGATGCGGCGGTCTCTTTTGACCGCTCTACCTGGACCCCGTTGCTCGATTGGGAGATTACATCTTGTGTGAGTGAGACTTTACCGGGGTATTCCAGCGTTTACTTTCGCCCGATCAGTGAGACCTTTTACATCCGGGTTAACGATGAAGATGGTCAATTCGCCGATAACAGTGGGTCTTTGAGTTATTCGATTTCGGATGTTAGTTGTCCAACTTGTGCAAGCGGTTTACCATCTTGTGGGGATAGTTATACTCTTGGCGATCTCATATTTGAGCAAACAGTAAATGATGATGATACTTTGTTTAACGGAGAATCGTTTCCTCCTATCCCGTATGAGCGAATGACAGTCAATGACTTCTATGCAATTGAAACTACACAAGTACCAGTAAGGAATCCAGATAGTTTAGAGTCTCAAACAGATATTGCACTTGATCCAGTTGGATTAGGATTTTTAGGTTTATGGGAACCATTAAACGAGTTTGGTGATTGTGTAATTGAAACTGGTGATAACCTATATCGGTCTTACTTCAAAGCAGAGGATATGGATTACTATATACGCCAATATCGAGACTTTGGAGAAACGTTATCGGGTCAATTAGATTACAAATTGTATGGAGCTACTTATTTCCCACCTCCAACGGCTTGCGATTCAAACTATGACTTAGAATGGCATTCATCTGGGATTGTTTATGCAGACCGTGAAAACGGTTATAAAATTCCGATAGTGGAAGATTTTACTCCTGGTTGGTGGGCCATCGAAAGTGCAGGTGGCCCCTGGTATGATAATCTAAGCCCTGAATATGATCTTGAGATTTCAGACGATCATGGACAAACTTGGTATAAGCTCTCTGAGTATCCACTAGCTGAATGTGTCTCTGAACCAGCTTACCGTCACTCTAGAATTTATTTTTACATTTCAACTGACCGGCTACTATCCTATAAAATACGGGTGGCCAACGGCGATTCTAGTTTTTTGAATAATACGGGGTTGGTCGGGTTTAATTTGTATTGGGCTTCTGTAGTCGAATCTCCAACCTGTGACGGGTACGAAAAAGGCGATTTGATTACTTCTCAATCTGTAGCTGCGAATGATTCAACGGGTGAGCAAATCCCCCCTGAAGAATTTGGGTACCTGACAACGGATGAGTTTTACGCACTTGAAACCACCGGTGACCCCTGGAACGATGGCGCAACCGATACTTATACCGCAGCCTTGGGGATCATGCGGCCAACCGGGGCAACCCTGTTTTATGAGTTATCCGAATATCCGGGGGCCGCTTGCACAGAAAAAGACGGGGATCATACCCGAATTTATTTTCAGGCCGGGGCCAATACCAGGTATGCCTATCGTGCAGAAGATACGGGGTCTTATGAAGACAATACCGGCTATTCAACCTACAATATCTATGGGGTCACTGAAACCGGGACTCCGCCCCCCAGGTGTGCCGACAATTACGAGTTGGTCAACCCGGCGTTTGCCTTTGGCTATATCCCCGCACAACTTGAAAATGGGATCGGTGTTCCCACTCCAGATACAACCCCAGAAGAAGGTTGGTTGTTCTATCTGGAACTCTATGAAGGCCCCTGGTATGACATTGATGGTGAAGAAGAAATACCATCTTATGAAATTGAAATATCTGGTGATGGTGGGCAAAACTGGTATGACTTTTCAGCTTATCCAGAAGTGGAGTGCATTGATTACGATGAAGACGAGCGCCCCCACGGTTTTTTTGTGGGGCCATTTCCTCGTTTGCGAGTGGATAATCAATATGGTGGTTTCCCTGAAAATCTTGCATCTGTGGGCTATCGAATTTACTTTGCTTATCCGGGCACTGGAGTTCCCGACCCTGGCCTACCTCCTATTATTGGACCTGAACCTGGCGAGGGTGACGCTTGTTTTAGTGATTGTATTCGTCCATCTCTTCCGCCGTGGGTTGGATGGTCAGAAATGGGTGAATATTTTGGGGGCTGGTCTTCGTATTTGGCTGGTTACATCGAATATGCGCGCTGTTCCTTCTCAAAATATATTGCCTGGTGCCCAGAACATACCGCCGTGATGCAATCCTTAGAATTTCTTTTTATTGGCAAAGAACCTTACGGCGCTATTATGGAATTCTTCGATGTTTGGGAAGCCATTCAGGCTGAAATCAACGGCTATGAATGGGTGCCGCCTCCTGAAGGGGGCGGGGGGATGCTTCAGGACTTGGACGCTATCCAGAGCGGCGATTATGAAACTCCCGTTCTAACATCACCAGAAAACTTTATTTTGGCACCCCAGGAAGGCGGCGGGATGATGGAAGCCCAAGGGATCGAATATCTGCCCTGGGAAAACGACAATATCTGGTCGGGTGGGGAATGGCACCTGATTCCTGAAAATTCAACCCCCTATTCGACAACGTGCCAGAATGCCCTCGTAGATACCCTGGGGACGGTTCTCTCCCCGGCGGTTTGTTTTGTATTCAACATTCTAGACAATGTGGGGTTGATGACCTGGTATCAGTGGACTTTTGACGTGGGGATGTTGATGGTCTTAGGCTATTACGTCAAGATAAGGTGGATAGATGGAGGCTGGTTTGCCTAAAATAACCCCCCTAATTTTAGGGATCGTTCTGGTGTTTTGTTTTTTCGGTGTTGTTATGGCTGCCCCGGCAGATATGGCCGATTCATCGGTCCCCGTTGACCAGGCTGTCGAAGATGCCGCCGCGGCCGCTTTGGGGCAATCGCCCCCGATCACCGATACGGTAGATTACTACGCCATTACTCACGTTCGAGCAATCACAACCACAAATCATTATTTGCTTTCTGTAACCGCTTTGGATGTAGATGATCCTGGCAGTTGGAATATTATGGATCATGCTCTTTGGGAAGGGCTTGTCATTGTGCATAGTGACCAGGGGATCACCTATACCGCCGGGGTGCAAGACACCATCACCTTTACCAACATCATCACCGGTGCGGGGCTAGATGGTGGTTATGTCTGCCACCTGACCGGTGAAAATTGCCCGGCCTATTCTTATGATGCCCAGGCAGCGGCGGAAGTGCCCATTTTCCCTTGGACACAAGGTACAAAGATGTGGTACTCGGATTTAAAGGGCGGTGTGCATGAAGGGACTGATGGTCTAGCGGGAGACCGGGCGGTCGATTGGGTTTCAGGGGACACGTACGGTTCCAATGCGGCCCCGAATATGGTCTATACGTCACAATCTGGGTATGTCGATTACCTTTGCAATGACGACTTCCAGACGACCATCACCATTGGCAATTTTGGGTACATGCACCTACAACCCAACCCAAATATTTATGAAGGGCAATATTACCAACGCGGGCAGGCGATTGGGCCGTTGGTTTATGGCAATATCGACAAGGAATTGCAGCAATGTGGCTATGCTGAACAACGTGCAACCAGTTTTCATCTGCATTGGAGTTTCAAGCCGTCCAACGGTTATTTTAGAGCTGAGAATTGGACCCTTACGGTGAGTGATTCCACCTGGAGAAACGGGTCGGATGTTGTTCGCCCTGGCGCTAATATGTGGGCCTATTGGAGTGGTGAACCGATCCCGCCACCCCCAACGGTCACCCCAGGCGGCCCCACCATCACCCCTGGTGGTCCAACGGTTACCCCGAACCCCGGTGTAGGCGATCCGGGCGCATCGTATACGATGGTGTCTTTCTGGAACCCGATCTTAGTCGCGATTTGGAATATGTCCAAAATTGCGGCATCCAGATTGCCCGACCATAACGAATTTGGGATCATGACCACCATCTTACAAGCCGCGGATACCGTACTCCGAGTGACCTTTGTCTTGGTCAAATCTAATTTTGATATGCAGATCGTTTTTCTTTGTGCCGGTATCATCATGTTCATGGAAACCATCGGGATGATCTCTAAAGTGGCCCGAATGATTGCAGCAGCCATTCGGTTTGTTCTGAGTTTTATCCCCTTCTTAGGCTAACGGGATGAATCGATTATTCAGACGACGAAAGTACACCCTGATTGAACCCAAGGTCAACCCCTTGGATGGTGATTTTCAGGGTGTGAAAACCAAAAGCGGCGGCCCTGGCTGCATGACCTATTACTATATTTTTGTGGGCATCGCTGTGGTTGCTTCTGCTGTTTGGGCCGTTGTGGGGGCACGCAAAGCCAAGGCCGAACAGAACGCCACCCCAAGCCCCACGGTTGAACAGGCCGAAGCCTCACCCACAACCACCCTGACCCAAACCCCCACAGACACGCCAACGTTGACCCCCACCTATACCCTGTTAGAAACCCTGGCCGGAACGGTGACCGAGACCCCCGGCCTGGACCCAACCCACACCCCAACAACCACCTTGAGCGAGAACGGCGGTAGCGGCAACACCGGCGGCAGCGGGGGCAGCGGGGGCGGGGTGAAAGCGGTCCCGGTGACGGTGATCGTAGAAAAAAAGGTCCAGGTGCAAGTCACGGTGCTAGTGCCCGTCCCGGTGACCGTGGTCCATACCGTCGTGGTGACCCCTGGGGAGTCCCCCACGCCGACCACGACTCAGACACCCACGCCAACGGCTACGGCTTCCCTGGTGCCTTCCCAGACGTTCACGCCCTCACCCACCCAAACCCCAGACCCATTGACACCCACACCCAGCGAGACCCCCAACACCGACCAGGACCCCACGTCTACACCGTCCGCAACCTTAGACCCGAATATCATCCCCACGGAGACTCAAACCCCTACCCCTACACCGAACGACAGAGACAACCCATGAATAAACCCGACCTATCTATCATTATCCCCCTCAAGAACGAAGCCGAAAGGCTGCCCGAAACCATGCGAGAAATCTTATCTTTTATGGGCACCAAATGTCTGTATGAAATCCTGCTCATTGAAAATGGATCAACCGATAACACTTATGAAGTCGCGATGGAATTTGCAGAAGTTTTGTCTTTTGTGCGTGTACTGCAATCGGACCCCGGAAAAGGGGCCGCCGTAAAGCTGGGCATGACCCAGGCCGGGGGCCTATACCGGTATATGTGTGATGTCGATCTATCCACCCCGATAGAGAGCATCTCCGCCTTTGTAGAAGCGGCCAAAACCCATGACATTGTGATTGGTTCCAGAGAGAAGGAAGGGGCCGAACGGATCGGAGAGCCAGAAGAACGTCACAGCATGGGCCGGGTGTTTAATGCCCTTGTCCAGATCATGCACCTGATCGGTATCGAAGACTCGCAATGTGGCTTCAAACTGTTTCGCTGGGATGTGGCCAACGATCTCTTTCAACACCAAACCCTGGACGGGTTTGCCTTCGATGTGGAGATTCTACACCTGGCCCGGCGGCGGGGGTACAGCATTCATGAACTGCCCGTCACCTGGACGTATGATCCAGACAGCCGGGTCGATCCGCGGCGGGATTCATGGCAAATGTTCTGGGACCTGTGGAAGATCAGACTCAATGAGGCCCGCGGGGTGTATGGTGATCTGTCTCGCTCTAACATTGTAGAAATGCGGGTGAAACCATGAATAACCCGGTAATCTACGATCAAGACGAAGTTGTAGACTTACTCCGGTCAGAGATCAACAAAGTCGGAACAGGGGTGCAATTGGCCAGCCGTTGGGGGATATCTCCAAAGACGGTTAGAAACGCCATGATCAGCACCGATAATCGGATACTTGGCCCGGCCATTTACCAAAAGTTGGGTTTAGATCGGGTGGAACTGTACGAGCAGCGGGGCACCCGGTCTCTGTGTGGGCGTAAATTCCTGGTAGATCAGATTTGGGCCGCACTACGGAAGGCCAAGACTACGCAGCAATTAGCCTATCAATGGTCCACTACAACGGGGAAAATTCGCCGGGCGCTGAAACCGGCGGGGTATATCTGTGATGATATTCTCAAAGCCTTGGGGTATGAACGCCTGGTCTTTTATCGCAGTCACACAGCTGGCACCGGTAGAAATGGCGGTGTATAGTTGGGATGGATTGGATATCTCATACCGCTCTTGTTATTTGCAGCTTTATATCTCTGGTTTTTACGCCAATACCTGAGACTAAAAAGGGCGATCCGTGGGGCGATTATCCGACGATCCAAAACACTAGATGAGTTGTTAGCACTCACCCCAGAAGGATTTGAAGACCGAATCACCCAATTGTTTAGAGATAGTGGCCATAAAAAGGCGACCCGGATGGGGCGGTCTGGTGACGATGGGGTAGACATCCTTGTACAGGCGGCCAACGGTGAAAAATGGGTGGTTCAATGCAAACAGTACAGCCCCAAAAACAAAGTTAGCTCACCACAAATCAGAGATTTAGCCGGGGCCATGCTGCACGAATCCGCAGATAGGGCGGCATTGGTCACAACCAGCACGTTTACCCAACCGGCCAGGGATTGGGCCAAACACAAACCCATTGAATTGTATGATGGGGAAAGTTTAGTAGCCTGGATTAGAAAGACCAACAAACGTTGAGTAGGTTTCATCGTTAGGTTTAGTGGTGGTGCAGTAATGATATAATGGATTTGTCTGATTTATGCCCATTCCCAGGATAAGCCAGATACCAAAAGACCCCGACCGCAGGACGGGGTCTTTATCTTTAACTTCTTAGCTGGTTACATCGTCAATAATGGCGGTGCTGAAGTATCGTTGAAAATGATGGTACTGCATGCAGTAAAGTGAATGGGAATACCTTGTATATTATACAAGGTAAAAAATCTGCGGGAGCATCGTCAGAAATGACGATCATCGATGGAAAAAAACTAATGTGGCACTAAATATGGCACTAAATGTGTTATGGCCATCATCGCCGAAAATGGTGGTGTTTGCCGGTACTCATCGTTATTTTTGGCGATAAGGTCCGGAATCATTAGATCGGATCCTCCATCGCCGTTTTTAGCGGTATTAGATCGTTTTTTCTTCTTTGATTCTCTCATTCTGTAATTCATTGAGAACTTTGATTCTTAGTTGCATCTCAGCCAAATCAATATCATCGGTTTCGTGAAAGTAACCCATAAAATTATCCTGAAATTCTGGGATAGTCATTTCACCACCCATTTCAAAAGTTGCTCTAACCCCTACCAAATTAGTTTGTCCATCGTTTTCAACCAAAGCCCAGCAAATCAATCGGTCTAAAGACCAGCGGGTATATTCGGTATCTTGTTTTTCTATAACAAACGATTTTAAACCAATAGCATAATTCCACCCATCAGATGGAATAATCTGTTTTATCTTCCATTTCTTGTTTATGAGCATTGTTTATTTTCTCCTGTTTACTGGTCCATATCGCCGTTTTTAGCGGTGCCATCGAAGGGGAACGTTTCATCAATGGCGGCAATGATGGCATAGCGTTCTAAGCGGGGGAGATTGGTGAGTCCGTTTTTGCCATGTACCCATCTATGGGCCTTGCGCTTGATGCGCTCTCGCTCGCGGTAGTTTTCCCCCAAATACTGATAATCGTGTAGGCGGCCCGGTTCGGGGTAATTCATCCAGAGCCATTCGGTAGCCGTTCGGCCCCCTCGGGTTTGGGCCTGAAAGGTCACGGTACGCCAATCGTGTAAGGCATTGGCGTACATCTCCGACCAATACCCAGAGACCATCACCATACAATTGAGCTGTGTAATGATTTCTAACAATCTTACATGGTCCTGGTCGGTCATCTCACAGTAATAAATCTCTCTCTGGCTGGAGCGGGTTGACATCAGGTAGGGCGGGTCCAGATAGATCAGGGTGTCCGGTTCCTGGATGTATTTACTAACAAGATGCTCAAGGATGGAGTAAAATCGTTTTCTAGGGGACAGCCATTCCAGGGCATCCCCTTGATGGATGTCAATGCCTGGATACCCCCACTGATTCCACTGGTGAATGACAACCGGGTCTTTGTCGATCCCAATATTGATCTTGGTCGGGCGCTTATAACGCATGATGGCCCCACCACCCAGAAAGGCCTCTATGTAAACCTTATGGGGCGGCATCTGATTGATGATCTTCTGGTAAACGCCTGCTCCGTTCTTTCCACCTGGGTAGTTCATTTGTTCTCCTGATTTTCATATTCACAGGGCATTACAAGCCCACAAAGAGTATGATTTCTCTCTTCGTTTACTGACAATCCCATAGCGCACCATTCACACGACCTACGCCGAATTTCATTTTCTGCAAATTCTTCAGGGGATACACCTTCAATGGATGCCAGGAGAGCGCGAACTAAAAACCGTTTTCCGCTGTCATCGGGGATTAACTGCCCATTTCTCCAAATCGTCTTGTGCATGTGGATATCCTCTCGCCATTTATGGCGGTGCTGCAGCTAAAACGACCGGCTAAATAAAAACTTGTAAATCCCTTTGGATATGAGCCAGGCCACAATCAGAGCGGCGGCACCCATCCATGATTTGAGATCAAGGTACAAGTCAATGCCGTACAGGGCCGCAGCCCCGCAAATGAAAAACCACAACGAAACGAAATTTCGATCACTCATATCAACCACCTACGGGATAATAAAGGCTATGAAAAAAACTATGCCAATCACAATTGCAAGCATTACCAAGAGAACCGTTTGAATAAAAGCCATTTCATGAAAAAGGAATTTAGTAATTAAGGGCATATCGTGAATTTGAACATCTGAGATTGTAGCGCCAGGGCTAAGATAGCGATTGAAGTCAATCGCATCAATAACCCCGGAAAATTTGATATAGTCCCCCTTTTCCAGCTTACGGCTTGTTTCTGTGGGTATGCCGATTAGATAGATAAAATCGTACTTATCCAGTAGTACCGTTCCATCGGCATGAACATCAAAAACATGACCACCCCAAACCACAGGTTTTCCAGATAACCCATTTAGATATTCTGATTTTTGGATACTCGTCATTTTGTGGTACTTGCTACTCATCTGATAAAAACTGTCTGTGTATTTGGGTTCAGATGAGCAGCCTGTTAGAAAGAGTATGGAGAAAAGCAGGATGATGAATTTAGTTTTCATCGGGGTTTGTATAAGTTCCATGAAAAAATCTCCTTTTGGCTAAAAAAGGCCCCTCAAATCGTCCCTGTTAAAACAACTTGGTTATTTCCTGATCCCAGATCATGCAAAAAATAGGCGAATCTATAATTTTTGCTTATGGATTGGAAAACTTCAGGCAATCGGTTTTTAAGTCGTGACATCGTTAGATGGGGCGAGAAGTTTGATTTTTGCGATTCATGTTTTTGATAACCAAAATTATCACGAAACCAAAACCCTGTTTTCGGGGGGTACGACCACGCTGATCGGGCTGGTCGCCTCCCAAAAATGGCCCAAAAACTGCGAATCTAGGAATCACTCTAAACACGCTGCCAAAACTTTGCTCGCATCGGCCTGGGTTGGGTTTTCGATTTTGTAAAAATCTTCGATTACCTGCTTGACCTTCTCTGCCCGACGTTCTTCCCGCTCCTGGTTCTGTCTGTGGCAGCTGCACGAACACCAGCCATACCAGGCATTACGGCACTTACTGGCATCATCAAAATGGTTGCATGTACACATTACTCTAAACTCCGTTTCTGTCTGCTCTTTGAGATGGACAACACGGGGACAACAACGATGAGAAAAACAATCAGGGGGATGATGAATATCATTTAACTTTCACCCTTCCCCCGCGGCCGTTCAAATCCTTGGCGAAGAGCGTCACGCCAACATGTTGACAGAATAGCGGAGTTTTTCCACTTTCGAGACAATCCCGATAGTAGAACAAAGCGTCTACTAAATCGGGAAACGATTCCACATAATAAGCGGGGATATCTTCGCCCGGTTCGGCGTCTTCTTTGGGGGTGAGTATGTAATAGATGTTCGCTGGTATTAGTTCGGCCATTTCGTATCCTTTCGGCTGGTGATCCAATGGTAAATGGTATGAAAAACGATGATTGCGGCGGTTGTGATGAGATAAGTAGCCATTTTTTCGATGTTTAATGTAGAGTGTCTATTGCTCATTGCTTATTGCTCGGAAATTTCCCGGACCGGTACCCCTATATCCTCTAAATGGCGGGGTATATTGCCTCCATTGGAAGGGATTACCTGATACAGGCTTTCATTGATTGGGAAAGTAAGATCATCCATGCTGATGAGCATATTTTCAAGGTCGTGTAACGATATGCGATCTTTGAATTCATCCCAGAGTTTTACCTTTGAGAGACTTCCGCCCAATTCGTTGAGTGAATACAAAACGAGATCGACCTCAGTTACCTTGCTGTCGTCGCCCCCGGTCCCTTGCGCTTTCAGTTCTGCCACAATCTCCCGGATCATCTTATTGGGCATTTCAGGGGCCTGAAGGGTCCAGGCATTGATGCCTTTCCGAAAGATCATGCGTCCTTGGGGGGTGAGACCTTTGGCCTCCGCCGTGTCAATGATCAGCATAGACGAGGTATTATCCGAACACCCAAAAGCCATCCGAGCGGGGAGATTGTTCTTGATCAAGGTGCTGATGACTTCCACCTTGGGGGATTGGGTGGCCAGGATCACATGAACACCGGCGGCGCGCAGAGTGGACGTAATCCGGGCGAGTTTTTCCTCGGCTTTCTTGCCCAGAGAAGCCACCAGGCGAATCTCGGCCCATTCATCAATGACCAACACCAGGCGAGACATACGGCCCTTTCTGCGGCCCCGGTTATAGCCCTTGATGTTTTTATGCTCCGCTTGCTTGATCTTGGTGATCCGTTTGCGCCCTTCCTTGAGTACCCACTCTAGCAGATCACGCACCTGCTCAAATTCGTAGACGATTCCAGTATCGGTGATCCCATCAATGGGCAGCATATGCGGCAGGTCTTCATAGAACGAAAGTTCGAGACCGCCCTTGAGATCAATCATCACAAAGCGCAGGTTGTCGATGGTGTTGCGCTTGGCCAGGGTGGTGATGATGACGTTGACCATGTTGGACTTCCCGGTGTCGGTAGCACCGGCCACGAGTAAATGGGGCATGTCTACCAGGGAATAGAACTCTGGTTTTGAATTGACCCCCAGCCCAAGGGGAATTGTGAACGTATCGGCGTTCTTGGGAATGCGACGATAGAGGGCGTCATAATCCACATTTCGGGGGATGCCCCGAACACCGGCGGCCCGTTCAACGATCAGCCAGGCCCCGCGGTCTTCCTTCCAAAAGCTGGTGACGGTGTGGCCACAGGCCAGGGATAAATCGGTCAGGATGGTTTTGTCATCTACAATGTCGAGTATCTTGACCCCGCGGGGTAAGCGGTCGGTAGCGACCTTGAGATAGATGGCATCCGGCGACATGACCACGTGGCTGAAGTCCACCTCTTTGACTCTGCTGACAAAGAAATCGGTCTCACTCTTTTTGTAGCGGTAACAGAGATTGTTTCGAGTGAGAGCGTTCTTGATCCGCTGGATGTAGAGATTGGACTCATCTCGGAGAAGTTTCTCCATATCCCGGCGGCGCTGCATTTCCTGTTTGTCTTCGAGTTCTTCCTTGGTCAGTTCTCGCCAGGGGCTTTTATTGACGACCCACTTGACCCAACGGGAGCGGCGGTCAAAGCGTCTGATCCGCCGTTTCATGGGATCGGGGTTTTCTTCAAAGACGGGGGGTGGGGCATCGTAGAAGATAGCGTCCGCTTTCCCATCCCCAGACATCTCATCGCCCTGGGGGTCAATGACAAGCGTACCGGTCTTAGGGTCCTGAATTTCCTTGCTGGTGGGTTCGTGACCAATCACTTTGGTGCCGCGGTGACGGGCTTCGAGCTTGGGGTCAAGGGGCATAGCTCACCGTATCCATAACAAACTAGGGGAAAAGGTCACCGGCTGCCAATCGTCCAATTCAATCAGCCAGATACCGGCCATGACGTACTCAGACTCATCCATGCGGAAGGGGTCCCGATCTCCGATGATGGCCTCGGCATTCTGGGCTTCGCAGGGGCTGGATGTTGGCCCGTAGGACCAGACCACCCAGGCCCTGCGGAAGTAGCCCAGGGTATCGAACTCCCTTTCAATGATCCCCGCAGCGGTGCGGGTCTGATCGGTCAATTCCCCAAGCGTCCGTTGCTCACAGGGCGGTTGCTTGTATTGGGGCAGATCGGGGGCGTAGGACCCCCAACCGATGGCGGTCCCATCATTGATGTGATAGACCACGTCGCCCGGCTGCCAGGCCTCACGGACGGGCTGAATGATGTCGGTTACGCTGCCCTTGTTCTGGGGGTTGTACAGGTAATAGCCGCCCATGCCCGCCAGCAGGACGGGGACCACCATCACCGCGGCGTACAATTGCTTACGGGGTCTGATCTTCTCCAACGAGCAGGCAAACATCAGGATGAAGCCAAAGGCCGAACCGATCAAGCCCCGGAATAACAAGACCGGCTTCCAGATCAGCGATGTGGCCACAGCCAGAGCCAGCGGCCCCCAGGCCAGGACCAGGATCAGCTTCCACCCGGTAGGGCGGTCGGTGAGGGTGCGCCAATTGGACCAGGCGATCAGGCCCATGATGACCAGCACGCCTAACGGTTGCATCAGTTCAGACACCCCGAAACCGACTTGCAGCATGTAGAGACAGTAGATCACCGATCCGAAATTGATCGGTTCGATCCAGTACCCGCCGTTGACATATTCCATTTGCTGGAGCAGCCCAAAGTAAAACCAGGGCAGCCACACCAGACCGGGCAGAATGAAACCAAGGAACAGACTTTTACCGATTAGTTTTCTGATCGTAGGTAGCCAGGGATCAGATTGTCCACATGGGCGTTTGATGAGATACCAAATCCAACCTTGCCACCATTCCCGAATGAGAAAGATGATCCCCAAAACCGGGATGTAAAACACCCCGTAATTGTGGAGATACAGAATCCCCAGATTGCACAGCCCAACGGTCCAGGCCCGGCGGTTGATGATGCCCCAAACGGCGGAGAGTACCAGCACTTGTAAGAGCGTGTACATCCGGGCTTCTTGGGCAAAGTGGATTTGCAGGGGAGAGAAGACCATCAGCCCCATCGTGATGAGTTGAACCCGCTCCGACAACCCCAGAGACTTGACCACCTGCCCGGCAATCCAGATACCGGCCAAGGATAACAAAGCCGAGGGCAATCGCAAGGCGATCTCTGAGTCGCCGAACGTGTGAGAGATCAGCCAGGTCAGGGCGTAATAGAGCGGGGGATGGGTGTCCCCGGCGGTGGCGCTGATCATCTGACCAAAGGGCAGGCGGGAGAGTATGACGGTGAAATTCTCGTCATACCAGAAATCAGCGGCAGCTAAACCGACCAGGCGCAGCCCGGCGGCGATGATGAATAATAGAAAATGTGTTTTATTTTTCATGATAGAAATCCCAACATGTAGAACCAACGAACCCAAACGGCAACCCAAACGGGGACAAATACCCGCCTTGGGAAAGTGGCCATAGCTAACATCGGCCCCACCAACGATTGAACCCCGGCATAGGGAAACACGAACGGAGATGCAATCATCCCACCCCGGCGATCTCGAAGAAACAACAAAGGGACCATGACCAATCCCAGCGGCCAATGTGACCAGTTCCAGGGGTTGGTGAATGGGGCAAGCGGCCCCATGTTGTCCGTCCCGGTAATGGCGAAAGGCCAACCCCAAACGACCCAGGCGGCCCCGGCGATGGCGGCGATCACCAAAGAGCAGCGCAGCGGACGGTTAAGCCAGGCTCGAACCCCGGCCCCCAAAACGGCTTGGGGTTTGACCAGGGTCAGGGGGGCAGCCAGCCAGGGCGGGGCGAGATAGGCCAGTAAGATCAGCCCGTCGATCTGCCCCATGACCACATGCCAGACCACCGGGGGACTGAGTAAGACCAGGATCATATTCACGGTAGAGATGTGTAGGCTCTTACCTACCCAAATGATGGTCAGCACCGATACAACCTGCAAGGTGATAGCCCCGCCATACTTCCCCAGACCCCGCAACGGCTGAAGGATCACAAAGACCCAGGGGAGATTGAATACCCCCGGCTGAAGCCCCCAGGGGTTTTGGAGTTGTGGCCAATAACAACTATTCCAATCGTGGAACATGATTACTCTTGCTCCCTTTGTGCTTGTGATTCCGGTGTCGCGGGTAATAGAGATTGGTTCATGAATGCAATATTATTTTGAGCTAAGAAAGCACTCAAAATAATTACTCCCTCTGAACATAGATCGAAAGGATTTTCCCGACATTGTTTACACCGGTCGAGATGTTTATGAAATCTGTCTGCCATGTCTATCTTCATCGTGCTAATGTAGAGATGGGTGGAATAGAATCGACAGCGTTCATAATGGATATCTCGTAAAGCTTAAGGCTGATAATCAAACCTGCTACTATGATCAAAAAGCCTGCTAGAGAGATTAGAAATGGTAGGTGTTTCTTTGAATGCGCATTCATTTGGCTTTTCCTTTGGGATCGTAGGCGGGGAGCGGTTCAAACCCGCGGGCTTTGCGGTGATCGTTGCATTCTTTGGTCAGTACCATATTATGACCAAGGACAGCAGCCAAGGCCGCAGCCTGGCGCATTCTCGGAAGTGCTAGAATCTTCCGGGCAAACTTGGCCAGCTGCCTTTGCTCATTGGGGGTAAGCGTTTCTTGGGTGTATGCTTGATTCCCCGTATGCGTCATAATGTATTTGACATCATCATCATGGATTGGATCAGAACACCAGGTAATCTCGTCTTCTGGATTGTTGATCTGCAAATAGATCGTGTCAGAGATATCGACTGGTGGACCAACGTACTCAAGATGATCTACAGATACACCACCGACATGACCTTTGATCTTGACTATGGTGTGGCCGCTCTCTAATTCCCAGGCTTTTGACCGGGTAGTAGTGAATTCATAATTGCAAAGTTCATCAGCGATGGGGTAATACTTGAATCTTGCACCGATTTCGTACAACTCATTGAAGCATTTAGAGTTCATTTCTGGTTACTCCTTTGCGATATAAATCAATGTTAAAAATCCAATAGACATGGCAGTAAACACAATAAGGTAATGGACATCGCCAACGCCGATTTCTTTGCATTCTGGGTTTCCCACTGTGATAGCAATACCGGCTGTAAAAAAACCAAACATGAACCAAAGTACATTGATGTATTTTTGCTTACGTGTCATCTGAATTACTCTCTAAAACAATGCGCCTGACATACGCCTGACCCAATGGGCAAAGGTCCCCAGCGGCGATGCACTCCCCCCCGGCATGATAGGCGGCCAGGGTCAAGGTCCACAGGTTGACGGGATCGGTTTCCCCGGTAGCGGCCTGGGTGTAGCAGTAGTAGGACCGGATGATCTTTGCCAGGGTGGGGATCAGTTCGTAAGTCCGCAGCCGGGCAGGTTCGGGACCGCACTCCCAGCAACCCAGGCGGGTATAGAATAAGTCTCTGATCTGGGCACGTTGGGCCGTGGTCAGGCGGGTGTAACCGGGGGAACAATCCCAGATCAATTGGATGCAATACTCATAGGCCAGATCAGTGTCATAGCGTAGGGGGATGTCTAAACCATCGGCGGTGACTTGAGCAACCCCGGTCTCATGGTCGGGGGTGGTCCACACCGGCCAGAACTGAGACTCAACCCCGATGATGGCCTTCATCAAAACCGGGGGGATGTTGTTCTCGTTGGCAGCCTCCAGGATTTGCCGGTCATACTGGTTTTGCCAGGTGATGACATCGGGCAGGGCACCGGCCAACCCGCACACATTGGCGGCCCCGCTGGTGGGGTCAATCCCAGACCAACCGTCTGAGCAATCGCCCTCGGCATAGCCCCACCAAATCAGACGACCGGCTAACAGGGCGTAAGGCTCCGACGTGGCCAGGTCTGAAACGGTGACAACGGGACGAAACAGCCCCGACCCGGTCGCGACGGGGATCACGTCACAATGATCAATGGTGATGGTTTCGGTCACGGTTCCCATAGGCTGGAAATAAACGTCCCCTGCATACCAGCGGTCAAGGATATCCGGGCCACACTCGGCGCCAAGTTCATCGGGGGTGGGTTGGTACTCCGGGGTCCGTATCGTACAGACAATCTCGGAATGATCCGGGCGATAGAGTTCGATGAGATAATCATCCAGGTTGCCGACCGGGGGAACGTGATAGAGAATGTCATAGACTTCTGTACCTGGTACACCCTCGCTAACGATCTGGCCATCATGAAGCGATACCACCCGCAGGGATAGATCATCCAGGTCAACGGGTCCACATGCGGCCTGGATGTCATTCCCAGACGGGGGAGCGGAAACCCACAGCGAACAGATCACCTTGTCGGTGGGGGTGGTGAGCAAGTAGAAAACCAGTAAGACAGTTTGGATCATCGGCCCGTTGGCCCTCCGCACTGCTCACAAACGACTGCCCGTTTCTTGAGTCCACTGCCACAGAAGGAACAGACACGTGGGTCTTTCTTTTGCGCTTTGGGCTGGTAGACTTCCGGCTCTCGAATGGTCATGCTGTTACCGGGAGCGAGGACCGCTTTCTTTTTCGGTTTGGCTTTCTTGGGTGGCTCGTAACCGCGATCTGTCAATTTAGCGAAACTTCTAACAACATAACTAAAAAACATCAGCACAAGAGCGGCCCGCGGTTCACACGCCCGCCGGGTTGATATTCTCCGCCCGCTCATCAGAAGCCGAAGGCGGGTCGTTTGTGCAACCGCTTGTTAGGTGGCGTGGCGTTTTCTTCTCCTTCACCTGAAACGGGAAGAAGCAGAATGTATTAGGATGCCACGAACCTGGACTTCTGCCCGGTTCCACTTCCAGTAAATGATCTTCTTTGCCACGCACCAATTTTTTGACTTTGCTTTTTGGCAAAGATAAACTCTTTATGTTGATACCGAAAACTTCAGATAGTGCATTGTGTTCGCTCAGGGATAGCGTTTTAGGTTCTTTATCCCTGAAGGCATGGGCGATTTTATTCAGAGCGTATATTGCTTCTTCTTCTCGCTTGTTGTATCTCATTTCCTTCTCCTACGGGGCAATTCTCAGCCACCTAACGGCTTGCAATAAGCGGTTCGGCGAGTTACACCTGAGCCGCTTATTTGAATAAATAATTGATAAGCTACAAACTCAATTTTGCCTGAGCATTAGCCGAATCCGACTTGATTGCTTTGTTAGAAGGCGTACCATAATCACTGAATGGCATACTTCTCCACAGCCAACGATTAGCCCACCGCGCAAGGTCTTTCAGTTTTCTCTCGGTCCAATCGTAGCGCACAATAGGACGGCGTTGTAAAGCATTTAGAGCAACCATCGGCTGGACATGTGGCTCACAGCCCCACTCGATGACCTGCATAATTCTCCGATGGCACGCTTCAAAAGGTTCGTTTCCGATCAAAACATAAACCCGCTTTGATGACGCTGGCTCATCTCTTAGAATTTGAGCAGTGCGATATACGTCATCTTCTTCTGCGGTCTCATCGTATGCAAAACGCCACGCCCCTTTATTGATTGCCTTCCAGCGGCGATATGTGCCTTCATTAAATGTGCGTGGCTCGAAACCGCTGTTCGCATCTTCTAGCCGCACGTCAAACTTTTGATATTTTTCAATTATGTAATCCTGATAATCAACTGGCAACGCTGAGAGATTGTTGTCGCACAAGATTGGGCGGGGCGTAAAGTTTGGCAGGAGAGTGAATTCTTTACCTTCCATTTTGGGAACAATGCAAAAGTAACAACCGACAGGGCAGCCACGACTTGCTATTGTGGCTTGCGGATTGTGATGGATCAATGCGTCAACTTCTCCGCCAAGCTCTGCAACATCAGCCAGATAATTCTTTTTTGCGATCAAACCAGCCCCCCCAGCGCGCACTTTATAGCCTTGCTCTCGATACCAGATTGCACGCTGGTAAGCATCTGGTAATTTCCACGAAAAAGCCACAGATAAAAATGCCGTGCTGCCTTCTACCCATTCAACGAGACCGCCTGACCATGCCATAAGATACCTTTTCTTAGCCTTCTAACAATAGTTATTGGAGTCATAAAAACGCCAAGCACACCGTTTACAATTTCAGATACCAAATCGAAAATACTATTCATTCTCAACTTGACCCCGTAAGCCCATGATGACGGCCAAGACCACCAAGAATCCCGGAAAGAACAGCGGGAAGTCAAACAGACAGTAGACCAACACCCCGCCCACAATGGACCATTGATAACGATCCCACTTGGGGCGGTTGGCCAACGTCCACAAAATAGCACCGATGAAGGTCACCAGGCCAATGTCACCGAGTTCGGCGATCACCTGAACCAAAATATTATGGGCATGGGGGATGAACTCGCCCGGCTTGCCAACTTCTTCAATGGCCCGGCGTGCGTACAACCCGCCCGGCCCGACCCCAAACAACCGGGCAGGCCCACCGGCTTTGTATTCGCCCAGGTGGTCGTAAACCTGCTCCCAATAATCAAAGCGGTTGTAAAAGGTATCCGGTCGTTCAATCACCAAGAGAAAGAGACCGAAGACAACAAAGGGGATGATGGCGGCCCAATACTTACGCTCGAACTTCCCCCAGGAATAAATCAGCAGGGAAAATACCAGGGCAATGAATGCGGTCCGTGATCCCATCCCCAGCGCGGCGATGCCGCCAGCCGTGTACAGAATGACGGTCCATTTGTAGGGGATACGCTTCCCGAAAGTTTCAGCCCCGGCGAGGGGGATCAACAGCACCAACCAGGCCCCGGTCACATTGGAATTGTCGTGCATGGACGGGAAAGCCAGGATAACCAACGCCATCACCAGCCCCGCAACCACCAAAGCCACCCGGACATGATCCCCCGGCAGCTGGTGAGCGATTACCATCACGGCCCCGGCCAAGGCCCAAACGGTCAGGACCTGAAAGGTCACGTTGTAAATGTCGGGGTTGGCCAGGGTCGCAAAGACCCCGGCAATCAGCATCAGGGCGGCGGGGTAGGCCATTGGCGGGGCCTTGCGCTCCGATAGGGCATAGTGGGCGGCCAAAGACAGACTCCCACCCAAGACCACAAAGTAGACCAGCATAGCGCCCAGGGATTGGTACAACAACGTCCCACCCCAGAGCATCCAGTAGATAAAGAAGACGGTCAATAGTTGGATCATAGGTACACTTTCTTGACCCACTCAATGGTGGATAAAATCAGAGTGAACAAATACAGCCCAATCCCGCCGACCATGTAGAACCCTTTCAGGCGGTCAACAAACTTTTTGGGCAGCCAGGAGAAATAGTCCAGGCTGATCCAGGCAGCGACCAGGGACAGGGCGATTATGGTCAGTAAGACAAGGGTCTGATCCCTTTCGGCAAGGGCGGTAAGATAAAGCTGATAACGTGCTGTCATGATTAATTCCTTTTGGATGGGGGGAAGAATGAGCGGACCAGACCACCGAACCCGCCATAAGCCGACCAACGGCCTCGGGTGGACCATCCGATCACAAAGCCAATCAACATTGGCCCAAAAGAACACAGGCAAAATATAGCCACCGAACCGCCGATATTGCTATCTAATGACATGCTTACCCTCCTCGTGTTTGGGGCCTGGGGTAATGACTAAAGGGTGACCCCGCTTGGTCTTATCCTTTGTGATCTCGACATCCCCATCTGATTCCATGTTGCGGAGAACATCGTAGGCGTGGCGGTACGAAACCCCCAGGTCGATCATGGCCAATTGGAACAGACAAACCACAGCCCCGGCAGCCAAGACCCGGCCTAGAATGCGATCTCTCACGGTAGGGGAATCGTTTAGGCCCATGCTCTCAGTAAGGGGTGTCGTTGGGCTAAATGCTGGCGATATTTTTGTTCGCAGGTTGGGCAGACGCCCCGGTCGGGCTTGTAGTTCTTTACCAGGGAACCACGGTAATGCTCTCCTTCTTCGGTGGTGACCGTCTTTGTAATTTCTGAGACGGATAAGTCGCAAAGTGTGGAGACAACCCCATCGGGACCATCAAAGGCGATATGACCCGGTTTAGCGGTCTGGTCCGGCACAACGGGGGCATAAATATATTTGTGATTTTGGAATTTAGACATTTGGACGTACTCCTGTCTGACATACTTCTGACGCCCATTCACCCCAGGTTACAAACTCAACGCCAATGGTTTTGTTGGTGATCCCGGTTAGCAATTTTTCGATGGTGGGAGTCAGTCGGTCGGATACCCAGGCTCTTGACATTTCGGTCGGAGAACCGGCGATAAAAAAGCGTTGGTCCGGGTCATAATCTAAAAGGGCCGTATCCCGAACCCAAGCCTTGAAAGCTGCGGGGGGCATCTCTAACTGAACTTGACCCAGAGCGGCATCCCAAGCCTGGTTGGGTGCCATGCTGAGGCCGTCACGGGTATAAATGCGGTCGGATGGTGTGGGGGGGAGTGCTTCCGGCTCATCATCGCCAGATTCGACGGTGCTTACCGGCAATGGGTCTGTCTCTTGCGGCATTTCGATCAACCCGGCGAGAATGTTCCTGGCCCCGGAGCGGATACCGGTTAGTAATTTGTCGATCTCGCCGCCATAGAAACGATCATCTAACAGGACAGACGGTCCCATTTCAACGATGTTTAGGTACGGGGGATCGGCTGGGTCGTCCATGTGCCGTCTGGACCACTTGACGGGGTTCTTGATCCCGTTTCCATCTGGTGAAACTGCGTATAGCCATTTACTTATAAAGGTTTTGGCCTGGCGGTTGTCTCTGAATGCGAAACACTCCCCGGTTGTGTTCTTGATTCCATCCAGAGGCCAGGTAACCCCATCTTCTCCCACAACTACTACTACCCCGGACTCATCATGGCCAGCATCGTCAGACTCGGCGGTGCCAGCAGCGGGTTCCGGTAGTAGTGGTTCTATTGATGGTTCTACTTGACGGTTTAATTGATGGTTAAGTAGTGGTTTGGGTGAGGTGGGATTCAGGGGTGGGGTGAATCCCACCTCAGGGGGGGGTGAATCGGGATTCAGGGGGGGGATGAATCCGGCCTCAGGGGGGGGGGAATCAGAGTTCAGGGGTGAATCCTGATTCAGGGGTGAGGTGGGATTCAGGGGTTCAAATGGGTTGACGGTGTAAATATTGGATGTGCCAGGACGTTGATCCCTGCAAATGACCTGACCAGCTTCGAGACGTTTGAGAATAATTCGTGTCTGTCTCTCTGATAATCTGGCTTTGTTGGCCAATGTTTGGATGGATGGCCAACACTTCCCCGAATCATTGGCCATATCTGCCAGGGCTAAAAGGATCAACAGGTCGGAACCCTTATAAGGTGCATGGTCCCATACTTGGGTCATCAGCTTGATACTCATACCGTCCCCCGTTCAAGTTTTTTCTTCAGGTAGTAGTTCTTGACCTGGTGTTCGCGGCAGCAATGGCGCTGGTGAGGGACCACCGGCACAAACTGGACCGGACACGGTGGATAATCACAAGGCCGACTGTCTGCCAGGATGACGGCCCCCTCATGGACATTACCGACCACCATCAATTGGGCTTGATGGGCTTTGGCCAGCAAAGGGTGTGCCCCGTCGATCTCATAGCCCAGAGCCAAACACGCATGGCCTAACGCCTGGCTTCCGTTGATGGTGCCACTAGAAACACTTTGAATATAACGGTGTGTCCATTTGGCATTGGCAGAGGCGTTTAGCTTCTCGGTGACGATCTTATAAAAATTGGTTTTTCCATCACCGTTGAGGTTGGGTTGAAAATGGTCGATCAGGGTTAAAAGTGCGTTTCGTATTTCTGGGGCGCTGAGAGCGTTTCTAACCATTTTTGCACTCTCCGAATAAAGTCATAGCTAAATCAAAAGAAAATCGCTTAGAACCGTGTCAGAACTATGTCAGATCGGCTGATTTTCTATTGTTTCAGAATTTCGGTGTCGTCCGACCCAAAAATGATTGGGCAGGAGCATATGAGATTCACGAATTTCGAGATTGAATTGGGATTGGGTAACATCGGTTTTTGTATCCCCCAAAGTTTCAGGATGAGCGTATACCATGTTGGGCTTCTGCCCGTATTTCTTGAAATAGTAAGTTGCAGCCCGTGCTAATTTCACAGGGATAGACGATTTCTTGTCATTGTCGAACCACAACATTCCTATTTCCATGATATACGCTCCTAAACTCAACTAAGGCTAAACTTTGGCAACGGCAGCGGGTTTTTGTTCCGGGTCTTGTTCGTCTTTCCAATTCTTGATACTGGAAACGATAGAACCCAGCCCACCCCGTACAACCGCGGCGATGATGGCGACCAGGATCAGACCCCCGGCGGGGTTTCCCTGGATGGTAGCAGGGTCCACACCCGAGGCAGCTAACCCGGTGGATAAGCCTATAACCAGGAAAAACAAGACCCAGCCCATTTCTAGGATGGTTGATCCGATTTTTTTGGCGATCTTTTGAGCAGAATCATTCATCTGTTGACTCCTTTGAATTGTCTAACGGCTCTAAATGCTCCGTTAGTTTATGGATTGCTTTGATATCCTGGCGCAGTTCTTTGAGCCGATCATCAAAGTAATCCAGATTTGCGGTACGTCTCTCCATTAGGGGAAAACCCATGAAAATGCCGCCCGTAAAAACAACCGTCCCAATCAATAAGACTTGTGCTAACCCGAAGGTAGCGAGAGATTTCTCGAAGTTGCAATACCCGGTTTGAATGCAGATATTGGCAAGGTACACCCCGATGAATTTGACGATCCCAACGGACAGAACCGCATACGTAAAGGCTGCACAGATTGCCATTAGATACAAAACACCAATAGCTATGGTTACCTGCTCAAAAGCAGGCCGACTGATGAATTCCCAATAGGGTATCCAAGGTGGAACTTCCGTATCCCCTACCAACAAATATTGGATTAAGGCTTTTACTTTCTGGTATTTCGGTTGGGGCTTTTGTTCTTCGGGGTTTGTTTCAGTGGTCAAATGAACCTCCTTTCAAATGGTTTTGGGAGAAGAAACGGACGGGGTCCGGGGCGAGGCGTCCTCCTTGTGGTGCCCCGGTGATTACCCGTCAGGAATGTGTCAGAAAAAGTTTATCGTTAACCATACATTAAGTCAAGAACTTGTATGGATATTGATAAAACTAAACGACCAACTTACCGATGGGGATATCGGCTGGGATGCTGGCCTCCCCGGCTGAATGTCTGGCCATAGAATCATGGTATGAAATTTCGGCGGCTTCTTCTTCAGAAACGGGTATCCCGGTCAGGCTGGTGGGATAGGTGTGATACTTGTCGTGTAGGTATTGCAGGGTTTGTTCGTAAAACGAATCCAGGCTCCCACCTGAAATGATGATGACTTTCGTCATGATGGACGCTCCTTCAGGATGTCTATAATCCTTCTTGTCTTGCTTTTCTTCTTTGGGGGTGCGTGAAGCCATTCAAGAATTGATAAATGAAACGGTATCTGTTTGGGGGGGATGATAATCTTTACTTTGGTTGTCATGCTGGCACCTGTTGCGTCTTCCGCTTTTGCCTGGCTCGGTGTGCAGCTTGTTTGCACTTATTGTTATTGGGACAGTATCGAGCCTTTGGAGAATCGGTCCTGAAGGTTTCTCCACAGTGGGCGCAAGTGCGTTTGAATTTTCCTTTTTGCATGGCTACAGTTCCTTTCGTTACGGTCCTTTTGGGGTCCGTGGAATTCCGTTTTTCTCTTTCCAGAGCGGCCAGGCGCTTGCAGTTTTTGCCGCTGCAATATCGGGCGTGTTGCCGTTCGGCCTGAAAAGGGTCCCCACAAAAGGTACAGATCAGGGAGTAGGATTTTCTACTTTTGGGTGGTGCCCATTATTGTTAGGGGGTAGGTTTTCAAACAAGATTGAGAAATCTTCTTTTGCGGTTTCCGGGTCAACGATATCCACCTGACCGCTTTCCCTGGCGACCAGATCGGGGATGGCTTCCCGGATATTCGTAGCCCGTTGGAAGGTTGTTGCCAAGACTAACTCAGATTGCGCCCTCATAATCTCAAGATCACCCTTATCTAATTCGAGACGGGTATCATCACTAATTTTGAGAACTTCGAGCGCGTCGGTTCGTTTCTGACGTTCGTAAGCGGCTACATGGGAGGACATTTCGTAGATCGATTCGGTGATCACAGCAGAGAGTAGGACGCCTACCATTATGCCAATAGCCCAGGGGCCAAAAGCAGCCTTATCCAGTTTGCCTAAAAGCAAGAGCATATCTGCCCCAAAGTAGAACAGGCTGCCAAGTAGGGCAATGGCCAGGCCAACCAGGGCAGACCATTTTTGGATATTGTTTTCATGGCTGGGGTAGGAGCGGTAGCGATGGAATAGGAAAACGCCTTCAGTAGCGATACTGGAGAGGATACCCAGGGTCCAACCCAGGAAACCCCAGCCGCGAATATCGCCCATCAGGTGGACGGTGGAGATACAAAAGGCGGCCACGATTGCGCCGGTTAGAATACGGCCCCAAGAGTTGCTCGATTTGGCCAACCCGCGGGCACGTTTTTCAATGCCGCTGATTTTTCGTTTATCCAGATAATTCGTATTTGTTGTCATAGATTTTCCTCATGGTAGAATACAAAAGAGCGGCTTGTATAAGCCGTTTATCGAACCGCCGGATGAGCTGACCAGGCTATAGGTCCGGCGGTTTTTGGTTGGGTTCAATAGGTAAATGGGGTGGGGGATTGGGGTCTGATGGCCTCCTCGTTACGGTTTCGTCTATCGTAACATATCCATACATTAGAGTCAATAACTTGTATGGATATGTGTAAAAAAAAGCGGATTTCTCCGCTTAGGTTTGTTTTACATAGGGGGTTCCGTTTGAATTAAAAAGGCGTTTTCCTTGGCCTGGATTGTTTTTCTTGATATATGCACAATATGCCATATCTGCCTGATCAATCAGTATCCGATTCATTTCCTTCCCTATTTGTGAAATGATTCCATAAGTAACCCAGCGGCTAATAGTCGGTTGTGGGATATCATATTCACGAGCAGCTTCAGAAATATGGATCGGTTTCCCGGCTAGGTGTTTGTATTGTTGGTATTCAGGTGTCTCCTCTTTGGTGGTGGGAATATCTTGATTCTTCATGACCCCTAATATACCACGCGTGACCATGTTCTTTTTTCTAATGAGCGCAAACCAGTATCAAGAGCCATGGAAAAAATAGCGATATCTCTAACCCCTTTTTTCCCTTGGCGACCAAACCCAGATGTATCAAAAAATTGGTAGAGTTTTTCAATCTGCTTATCATTTAAGGTTCGTTGTGGGGGCGTCTTTTCCCTTCTTAGTTTATATTTCAGGGCAGGATGATTTTCGAATTTCCAGCGTAGAAAAGAGCGTATTGAGCAGTAAGCTAAATATCTCATATTGTCGCCCCATGATGAGTTTTTATCTAGCCAATTTCGGAAGTCTCTAGTAGAAAATTTGCCTAAACTAGAAACTAGATGATCTTTAAAAAAAAGTGAAAGTACCCAGGAATATGATTTTTCTGTAGCGTGGGAGTATCCTTTTTCGTCTAAAAACTTTTGTATGATATTCATTTGAAATTTACCTCCGGTAGGATTGATTGCACCGAGACCCCCAAGGCCCCTTGCGCAACGATGAAAGTGTAATGTATCCGTTACGGTGCAAGAGCAATGCCAGGGCGCAAATCATACCATAAGTGTCTTATTTACAGCATAGAAACATTTTGATTTTCATGCTATTTATCCCTTATGCGTACGGGTTTTGGCGTGTTTGTGGCTGTTGTTGTTACGGGTATCCTGGCATTTGGGATGTTCTCACAGATTGCCTACGCCGAAGATGGCCGGGATACCCTTACCCCCACCATTACCCCAGATGGCAGTGTCACACAAACGATCACGCCGACAATTACACAATCCCCCACACCCACCTATACGGCTACGGTTTCCGACAAAAAGCCCACCCAGACGCTCAAACCGGCTAAGACTAAAAACCCGGAAGATACCGCAACCCCCACACCTACAATTACGGCCACACAAACCCCGGTCTTGGTGGTGATTCAGATTACCAAAACTGAAAAGCCCAGCAAGACCCCCAAAGTCAAAAAGCAGAAGATCGAGACCGGTAAGCTGAACTCGGTCAAAGGCAATCCGGTCAATCTCCAGGATGAGATTGATCTATTAGTCGATTCCCTTTGGGATTTCTTTGTCCAAAAGCAAACCGAGTACCACACTATGGGGGGGCGGTACTTTCAGGGTTTGGACTCTCACCTGGGGGTGGTGCCCGTGGATGGGGCGTGGTCTTATCCTTCAGGCTGGTTTACGAACCCCACAGACCAACAATATCAATGGGCCGATCTGGGTGTGATCGAATTTGATCATATGAGTTTCAGCCTCCGTTTTGATGTCTACGATGGTCCCGAGGGGGCGGGGTGGGTGGCCTGTTACCGGACGCTTTCTAAGGGGTCTACCTGGGAACGTTGCCGCAACCACGGCCCCGAAAGTTTACGCAATACGCAATGGGCCAAGGTGAAACCATGAAAGCCTATCGCCTGGCCTTTATCATCAGCTTTGTTGTATTGACTGCATATAGCAAGCCTTTGCAGGTTGCCCAAGCCCAAGACGGGCGCGATACCCCGGTCGGTACCCTGACCCCGACGAACACGCTGACCCCGTCGATCACCCCTACACCGGTCCCCACCCATCCGGGGGAAACCCCCACACCGGCAGGGAGCTTAGACGATGATCTGGTCTCTTGTTGGGATATGGAAGAGGACGGCGGCCCCCGCTATGATGCGATCACCAATAGCCATCTAACCGAATACAACACGGTCAGCCGGTTGGTGGGGCAGTCGGGTTATGCGGCCAACTTTATTGTGGGGAATAATGAAAACCTGAACCTGATCAACAGTGCCGATTTAGCCGGGGGGCGAGATTTCACCCTGGTGATGGTGGCAAAACTCAATAGCTATGGTGATCTAGATTCGCCCACCGGTGGCCAGATTCTGGTACGGCGTTATGGAGATTACCAGATCACCTATGCCGCCGATACTGGCACCTGGACGGGCCTCATTGGGGCCACCAATATCACCTACGGCGGCCATTCTCCCGATGATGTCTGGAGAACGGTCTTTTTGTGGAACGATTACGGGTCTCAGACCTGTATGCAGATTGATGATTCAACCCCGACGTGTCAGTCTGTGGATACGGCTGGGGGAACGGCAACCTTTTACATGGGTGGGTACGATGGGGATGGGAGTAATTGGGGTGGCCAGGTGGATACGGGTGCGTTTTGGACCCGATTACTGACCGCCGATGAGCGCGAGAGTTTGTATCTTGCGGCCATGTCATGCCCCTATGTTTTGTCGTTCAATGCAACGGCGACCCCAGATTTCACCCCGGCCCCATCGGCAACGGTGACTCCGGT
>Ga0180431_10001825_pt1 | contig 28984 bp, 14 predicted proteins | sample SS_ome_11_FD_132459 | JGI IMG/M metagenome (GOLD analysis project Ga0180431, IMG submission 132459) | Hypersaline lake sediment archaeal communities from the Salton Sea, California, USA - SS_1_MS_1 metaG | ecosystem: Environmental > Aquatic > Non-marine Saline and Alkaline > Hypersaline >... | reverse complement strand
CCGATAGGAGCCTGATCGAACGTCTTTTTGCAGTGATTCAAGAAAAACGGTTGCAGTGCGCATTCATAGGAGCCGTAGGCGTCAGCCTACGGGCAGGAGGCGACAGACAAAGGTCCTCTTTCTCGACGGGCGACCGGCCCCGTCCGGGCCGGTCGCCCGTCGAGAAAGGGTGGTTGTGCCTCGCTCGCGGTCCGTAGGCTGACGCCTACGGCTACTCACGTAGAGCCCCTACGGGGCGTCGCGGGCACAGGTTTTCCAACAGGCCCTGGCGCCCGAGGCTACTCCCACACGCCCCTGACGGGGCTCCAGAACGGCCCTATGCGGCAATGGATTGTGGCATGCGGGACGACCGCGCCAGCGAGCCGCTGTGAGAAATCCGGGTTAGTGTTGCGTCTCGCAAGTTCGTTCTCAAAAGCGCCGAGTGCCCTATCAGAAGACTAGAAGCGGTCTCATAAATAACCCGCCAGTGCGATGACCGCGAAGGCCAGTGGTATTTGTGCGCAAATGCGAACAACCGCTCGACTTCCAGTCGGCGCTTGTGGTCATGTGCCCGTTTATGAGATGGGTTCTAAGCGCCCATAGGGGTTTCTCGCCGGGGGTGACGCGAATCTGCATTTGTGCTCAGTTATTTCTGAGACGCGACACTAGAGCCAGTGGGCCATGAGGTCGCGGAGGCGTTTCTCGATGGCGGGGCGTTGGAAGGCGGCGAGGCGGGCGCGCTGGCCGGCGACGATCCGGTCGCGGAAGGCGCTGTCGCTGAGGAGGAGGGCCAGAAGCTCGGCGATCGCCTCGAAGTTCTTTTCGCGCACGAGGACGCCGGCGCCGCCGAGGGTTTCGCGGACGGCCTCCTGCTCGTAGGCGACGATGGGCACGCCGAAGTGCATGGCCTCGACGAGGGGGATGCAGAAGCCTTCGTGCTCGCTCATGCACAGGAAGACGTCGGCGGTGCGGTAGCAGGCGTTGAGCTCGGCCTGGGTGACGTGGCGGGTGAAGACGACGTCGCGCGCGTCGAGCTCGCGCACGAGGCCGTGGAGGTAGGCGCTGTAGCGGTCGAGGGGGTCCATGGCGCCGGCGAGCACGAGGCGCGAGCGGAGTCGCACGGTCTTCTGGAAGAAGAAGAACGCCTTGATGACGTCCTCGAACTTCTTGTTCGGGGCGACGCGCCCGACGAAGAGCACGTTGGCGGCGTTGTCGCCCAGCGTGGCGAGCATTGCGGGGTCGGGCGGCCGGTCGAGCGCGGCGAAGTTGATGGCGTTCGGCAGGACGCCGGTGCGGGGGTAGCCGGCCTCGACGAGCTCGCGCTCGCTGTAGGCGCTGGCGGCGACGGCGAGCTCGGGCACGCGGGCGAACTCGGCGAGCTCGCGGCGGCCCTGTTCGAGGGCGCGGCTGGTGCGTGCGTCGGTGGCGGTGAAGAAGCGGGCCGGGGTGATGTTGTGGTACTTGATGACCTTGTGCGCCCGGAGGCGGGCGAACCATTCGGTGAGCTGCGTGCCGATGGAGAAGTGGAAGAGCAGCACGGCGTCCGGGGCGTCCTCGGCCTCGAACTCGCGGTAGTCGCGGGCGACACCGCGCATTATGGGCGCGGTGAAGGCGGGGTCGGTGAAGATCTCCGAGCGGCACCCCCAGGATCGGAGGATGTGCTGGAGCTCGAGGATGTCGTTGCTGATCGCGTCGCCCGAGCTGAAGCCGGAGGCGAGCTGGTGGATGGCGGGCGTTCGTTCTGTCGGGGCCGCGCTCATCTGCCTTTACGTTTCGAACAGGACGTTGAAGGCGCCGAAGTTCTTTGTAGGGAAGCGCACGCTTGCGGGCCGTTTGCCCTCGAAGACGACCTCGTCGCTGTCGGCGTCGCTCACGCGCACCTTCGCGGGGGTTTTTGTGGCCAAGCGGAGCTCGATGTCGAGCCGCTCTTCGTCCCCGACCGCGGTAGCGAGGTCGAACATATGGCCGTGGACCTTGAGGTTGTGCACGACGTACGTCTTGCCCGGTTGCATGAGGGCTGCGGGCAGCGACGGCGCGAGGATGAAGCCGGGGCGTCCGTCGAGGCGCTCGCGGAAGCCGAACATGGTGCGCGTGACGAGGTAGAGGGCGAAGGTGCCCCAGCCGTAGCCCTCGGCGCCCCAGGATCGTGACTCCGGCCAGAACTCGTGCTGCACGCCGGGCAGCGGCTTGTTGGGGCCCTGAGTGCGGGCGTCGAGCGTCGTGTAGATGTAGTCCACGAGGCGGCCGGCCATCTCGGCCATCGGTGCGCGCAGGCCGATCTCGAAGGCGGCCTCGACGAGCATGAAGGTGAAGGTGGACCACTCGGGCCGGCGGTCGGTGCACAACGCCTCGACGAGCGTCGAGACGGCGCTTGCGTGCTCGGCCGGAGCGAGGCGGTAGAAGAAGGGCGCGAGGTGCATGGCGTCCCGGCCGGCAGTGAAGGCGCCGGCCTGGCGGTCGTAGTCGTGGTACCAGCCGTCGTGCCAGAGGGCTTCGGTGCGCGCGGCAAACGCGTCGCGCTGGGCGGCCCATTCTTTGGCCTCGGCGTCCTTGCCGAGGTCGCGGGCGAACGCGTTGAGGACAACGTAAGAGTAGGCCATGGCGGCCATGAGGTCCACGGGTCGGACGTGCGTCACGTCGTCGCCGCCTCCGAGCTGGTGGCCGAAGCGCCACGACATGTCCTGACCGCTTTCGTAGCTGCACTGGTAGTGGGCGAAGCCCTCGTCGTCGCAGCGGTGCTCGCGCCACCACTCGATGTAGGCGACGAGGCGGGGGTAGATCTCGGCGAGCCACTCGCGGTCGGGGTCGCGGCGGTGGATCATCTCGAGCACCCAGAGCGGGGCGCACCACTCGGGCGCGGTGCCGCAGCCGTGGCCGTTGTGGGCGACCATGTTGTAGCTGCCGTCCTCGCGCGTGCACGGCACCCAGGGCTCCGGCGCGTCGGCGAACGTGCCGAGCATGACGTTAAGAGCGGTGGCGGGGTCGGAGTACGAGAGCAGCATGGCGTCCATGGCGGCCTCGGCGAGGACGGTGCGCGGGCCCTGCACCTGCATGGCGTCCCAGGGGTGCTTGTAGATGCCGACGGGCCGGCGCACGTTCATGCGCAGCGTCTCGATGTCGTAGACGAAGCCGCGGCGCCAGGCGGCCGGGACATCGCCGCCGAGCCGGACGGCGTTTGGCCAGAATTCGTCGTCGTCGTCGAGCCGGTAGAGGACGGCGGCGTCGAGGGCTTCGAAGCCCGTCGCGCGCAGCGTGCGCAGGCCGGCCTCGGTCTCGCTGCGCATGAGGCGCAGGGCGAGGGTTGCGGCGCCGTTGGGCTCGAGGGGCACGTCGAAGGCGAGCGCGCCGGTCAGGGTGTTCGTGCGTTCGGCGCCGCCGACGGCGACGAGGTGGTCGCGCGGCCCGGCCGTGGTGCGCAGGGGCGTGTCGTCGTCGAGGGCGCGGCGTATCTCGGCCTCGGACCGGCCCAGGAGGTAGCCGGCCGGCGCTGCGCTGCCGGCGAGGCCGATGAGGGTGCCTTCGGAGAACGCGCGCGCGGTGAGCATCTCGGCCTCGGGCTCGTAGCGGGCGGTGAGGCCCTCTTCCCAGTAACCGCTGGTGTCGAGCCGGCGCCGGTAGTGGACGAGGCCGAAGAGGCGGCACTCGAGGGGGGCGGCGGTCGAGTTGTCCATCTCGACGAGGGCGGCGAGGACGTTTTCCTCTTCGAGCAGGAAGCGCACGTTGACGCGGACGCCGTCGAGCTCCAAGGCGTAGGCGAACAGGTTCTTGGAGTGGTAGGGGGAGCTGAGGCGCACGCCGGCGCGCTCGAAGTCCTCGGGCGTGAGCAACACGGTGGAGCCGAGGCGGATGCCGACGTTGAGGTGCGCGGCATAGGAGAAGATCTTTCCGTAGCCCCTCCCGTAGGCGCGCACCCACCAGCCGAAGCCGACGGCGGGTCGCGAGCGGAGCACGCCGCTGGGGTTCAGGCGCATGGTGTGGTGCGGGTTGTCGAGGTAGCCGTGCGGGGTGTAGTCGTCGGTAGGGAACGCGTGTTGGGGCGCCGTCATGCCTCCTCCGGGAAATCGCTTGTCGTGATTCGGTCCAGGTCCTAATAATCGGGCGGGCGTCCTTATAGCACATTGGACCCGTGGCCGACAGGAAATGCGCGGAGAGGGTGTGACATATTCGCAATCGGTTGGTGCGCGGACCTGGCGCCGGTTCCGGCGGAGCAAGCTGGCGGTGTCGGGCAGCGTGCTCATCGGGCTGTTGGTGGCGGCGGCGGTGCTGGCGCCGGTGATTTCGCCGTTTCACCCGATCGAGGACTACGACTTCGCCACGCGGTCGCTGAAGGCGCCGTCGCGGACGCACCTGATGGGCACGGACGCGCAGGGGCGCGACGTGCTGTCGCGCGTGCTGCACGGGGCGCGGATCTCGCTGGTGGTGGGCGTGGCGGCCATGGCCATCTCGCTCGCCATCGGTCTGACGCTCGGGGCGCTCAGCGGCTATTACGGCGGCTGGGTGGACAACCTGATCATGCGGTTCACCGATATGGTGTTCGCGTTTCCCGCGCCGCTGTTCGTGATCGCGGTGGCGGCGGTGTTCGAGCGCCGCTCGATCGTGGTGTTGTTTTGGATCCTGGGGCTGATCGGCTGGCCGGGCATCGCGCGGATCGTGCGGGGCAAGGTCATCGAGGTGAAGGCGACCGAGTACGCCGAGGCGGCTCGGGCGATGGGGGCGGGGGGCGTGCGGATCATCGGGCGCCACATTCTGCCGAATTCGCTGGCGCCCATCATGGTGGCGGCGAGCATCGGGATTGCGGGCAACATCCTGACCGAGGCGTGGCTGAGCTTTCTCGGGCTGGGGCTGGCGCCGGAGCAGCCGAGCTGGGGCAACATGATCAGCGAGGGGGCGGCGGCGATTTACGCGAAGAAGGCGTGGCTGTGCCTGTTTCCGGGCGCTGCGCTCATTGCCGCCGTGCTCGGTTTCAACCTGCTGGGTGACGGGCTGCGCGATGCGCTCGACCCACGGCTCGAGGAGACGCGGTAGGGCGGAGGTGGAACCATGAGCGGTATGAGGGCACTAGGCGTTGTGGCCGCGGTCTGCGCGGCGCTGGCGCTTGGCGGCTGCTGGGAGGGGAGCAAGAGCGAGGAGGAAGCCGGCGACGCCGCCGGCGCGGACGCCCGACGTGCTGCGCCGCCGGGCGACGTGCTGCCGGGCCGTTGCTTGCAGGAGGGGGCGGCGTTGCCCGAGGGGTACCAGGTCATCAACGGCATTGTGTACGGCGACCTGACGGTGAACTCGCTCGACGAAGGCCCGAAGGGGGGGCCGTACGACAACGAGCTGGTCGTCTCCTCGATCTCGGACCCAAAGACGTTCAACCCGCACACGGCGAACGAGACCTCCTCGACCACGGCGTTTGCGGGCGTGTTCGAGGGGCTGACGACGACCGATGGCGTGACGCTCGAGGTGGTCCCGGCGCTGGCCGAGCGCTGGGAGGTGGCCGACGACAAGGTGACGTGGACGTTTCACCTGCGCCGGGGCGTGACGTTCCACGACGGCACGCCGCTGACGGCGGACGACGTGGTGTTCACGTTCAATGACATCATCATGAACGAGGACGTGCCCGGCGTCGCCATGCGCGACATCCTCACCATCGGGGACGAGCCGGTTCGGTGCGAGAAGGTGGACGAGTACACCGTGCGCTTCATCACGCCGGTGCCGTTCGCGCCGTTCGACCGGATCGTCGGCGGGGTCGAGATCGTGTCGAAGCGCCTCGTCGAGGACGCGGTGCGCGACGACCGCTACGCGGCGCACTGGAACGTCGGGTGCGACGTGAGGACGATCGTCGGGACGGGTCCGTACCGGATCGTCGAGTACAAGAACGGCGAGCTTCTCGTGCAGCGGCGGTGGAAGGACTACTGGAACAACGCGCGGTTCACGGAGCAGGAGCCGCCGATCGCGGTGCGCCGGATCCTCATCACGCCGAACATCAACACGTCGGTGCTGAAGTTCGAGAGCGGCGAGACCGACGTGTACGGCCTGCGCATGGAGGACTACGCGAAGCTCGCGCCCTCGGCGCGGCGGGGCAACTTCACCGTCTACGACATGGGGGGTGCGTCGGGCACGCTGTTTCTGATGCTGAACCAGTCCACGGTGCGGGGCGACGGCCGGGGGCTCGCGGCGGCGAAGCAGCGCTGGTTCCGCGACGTGGAGTTCCGGCGGGCCGTGTCGCACGCGATCGACAAGCCGACGATGATCCATCTCGTCGAGCGCGGGCTGTCCGAGCCGCTGTGGTCGCCGGAGCCGCCGAGCAATGCGCTGTTCCATAACGCGAACGTGCGCACGTACCCGTACGACCTCGAGAAGGCCAAGGCGATCCTGGAGGCGGCGGGCTACAAAGACTCCGACGGCGACGGCGTGCGCGAGATGCCCGAGGGGGTGCCGGTCGAGTTCGTGCTCACCACGAACAGCGGCAACGAGGTGCGGGAGCGGATGTGCGTGATCATCCAGGAGGACCTCAAGCGGATCGGCCTGCGGGTGACCTACCAGCCGCTCGAGTTCAACAACCTGGTCAGGAAGATGGACATCACGTGCGACTGGGAGGCGATGGTGATGGGGCTCACGGGCGGTATCGAGCCGCATTCCGGCCGGAACGTGTGGGCCGTCGAGGGCAGCACGCACATGTGGAACCAGAAGCCGCCGAGGCCGCCGGAAAGGAAGAAACGGGCGGCCTGGAGGAAAAGCGTCGCGGAGTGGGAGAAGGGCATCCGGCCCTGGGAGCGCGAGATCGAGGCGCTCTTCGACGAGGGGGTCGCGGTCTTCGATTCCGATGCGCGGCGCGAGGTATACATGAAGTGGCAGGCGATCGTGGCGGAGGAGCTTCCGCTGATCTACCTGACGACGCCGAAGTCGCTCGTGGCGGTGCGCAACAAGTTCGTCAACCTGAAGCCGACGGCCTACGGCGGCACGCTGCACAACCTCGATACCGAGTTGGCGATTATGCAATGAGACTGCTGCGCTGGCTGCTCAACGCGTTCAATCCGTTGGGCCAGACGGAGGCGTTCTTCGCCGGTCTGGCGTGGTTCCGCATCGCGGTGGCCGCCAAGCTCGTGTACGGGCTGGTGCTGCTGGCGGTCGAGTGCCGCGTCGGCGGCGCTGCGGGCCACTGGCTGGGGCGCGGGACCAGCTTCCCGTGGTTCTCGTGCGTGCTGCTCGTGTTCACGCTGCTGCCTTTGCCGTGGCATTTCATGGTCAAGCGGCTGCTGTTGATGGTGCTGACGCTGTGGGCGGCGAGCTTCGTGGCGTTTTTCGTCATCCAGGCCGCGCCGGGGGATTTCACGTCGCAGTACCGGCTCAATCCGCAGTACAGCGAGCGGGAGCTGGAGAAGATGATTGCCCGGTACGGCTTCGACAAGCCGGTGATCGTGCAGTACGGGCTCTGGCTCTGGCGGGTCGTGGCGTACCAGGACTTCGGGGTCAGCACCAAGTACACGGAGGTGCCGGTGTTCCAGGTGCTTCGCACGCGGATGGTGGCGACGCTGAAGTTGTCGGCCGTGGCGCTCGTGCTGATCTGGGTGGTGTCGGTGCCGATCGGGGTGTATTCGGCGATCCGGCAGTATTCGGTCGGCGACAAGGTGCTATCGGTGCTGGCGTTCGTGGGGATGTCGCTGCCGACGTTCTACGTGGCGTTTCTGCTGCTGTACCTGGCGACCGAGTTCAAGATCGTCAGTCATCTGCCCCGGCTGGTGATCCCGGCGGCGGTGCTGACGATCTCGTCGCTGGCCGGGATGGTGCGGTTGATGCGGGGCAACATGCTGGAGGTGAAGCGGGCGCAGTACGTGACGACGGCGCGTGCCAAGGGGCTCAGCGAACGGAACGTCATCTACAAGCACATGCTCCGGAACGCGGTGAACCCGATGGTGACGATTTTCGGCTACCAGCTCTCGGGGCTGCTGAGCGGGGTGGCGCTGACGGAGGCGGTGCTGAACTATCCGGGGTTGGGGCGTTTGATTCTGGACGCGGTGCTGGCGCAGGATCTGTATCTCGTGATGGCGAGCATGGTGATGGGCACGTCGCTGCTGCTGATCGGTAACCTGATCGCCGACCTGCTGCTCGTCGTGGTGGACCCGAGGATCCAGGTGCAATGAGCGACGACGGCGACGTGAAAAAGGGGCCCGCGGCGGCACAGGGCCGGGCGGCCGAGAAGGCGGTCGTGGTCCGGACGCCGTTCAAGATCGCCATGCGCCGGCTGCGGCGCCACAAGCTGGCGCTTTTCGGGTTCTGGACCCTGGTGGTGCTGTACGCGATGGCGCTGTTTGCGGAGTTCGTCGCGCCCTACCGGTACATGGCCAGCGACCGGGCGCGGCCGTCGCAGCCGCCGACGAAGTTCCGCTTCGTGGACACGGACGGGCGGTTCCACCTCGTGCCGTTCTTCTACGCGCGGGTGAGCCGGCTGGAGGCCGGGCGGTGGATGGTCGAGGACGACACGTCGCGGCGCTGCCACGTGCGGTGGTTCGTCCGGGGCGACGAGTACAAGCTGTTCGGTCTTATTCCAGGTGACATCCACCTGTTCGGGGCCCGACCCGGGGTGAAGCTCTACCTGTTCGGCAGCGATTGGCTTGGGCGCGATCTGTTTTCGAGGATCTGCCATGGGGCGCGGGTGTCGCTCACGGTGGGCCTGATCGGGGTGGTGATCTCGTTCACGCTGGGGCTGATCGTCGGGGGGATTTCGGGCTACTTCTCGGGCCGGACGGACATGGCGCTGATGCGCGTGGTCGAGGTGATGATGGCGTTTCCGGCCTTTTACTTCATGCTGACGCTGCGGGCGGCGCTGCCGCTGACGCTGAGCACGGTGCAGATCTACTTCGGGATCGTGATCATCATGGCGCTTCTCGGGTGGCCGGGCCTGGCGCGCGTGGTGCGCGGGATGGCGCTGTCGTTTCGCGAGCAGGAGTACGTGCTGGCGGCGCAGGCGGTCGGGCAGAACAGCTTCCTGATCATCGTGCGCCACATTCTGCCGAATACGTTCTCGTACGCGATCGTGGCGGCGACGCTTTCGATTCCGGGCTACATCCTGGGGGAGTCGGCGCTGTCGCTGCTGGGGTTGGGGATCGCGGAGCCGTACGCGAGCTGGGGCAACCTGCTGACGGCGGCGATGAACCCGTCGAACATCGGGCAGTACTGGTGGATCATTATCCCGGGGTTTTTCATCTTTTTCGCGATTATGGCGTTCAACCTGCTCGGCGACGGGCTGCGCGACGCGTTCGACCCCAAGGGGCTGGCCTAGCGGGCTGCTGAAGACGATCGCGTCTCTGGGGGGCACTTCTGCCGCCCCCTCGGGGCTCAGGGCATGTGCTTTCTCGTCGAGGACCTGGGGCTTACGGGCCTGTCGAAAAACCTGTGCCCTCGACGCCCCGTAGGGGCGCCAGGTGACTAGCCGTAGGCGTAAGCCTACGGACGGCGAGCGAGCCACAAGCACCCTTTCTCGACGGGCGACCGGCCCCGTCCGGGCCGGTCGCCCGTCGAGAAAGAGGACCTTTGTCGGTCGCCTCCTGCCCGTAGGCTGACGCCTACGGCTACTCACGTTCGGCCCCTTCGGGGCATGGGATGATGTGCGTCGCGCCCTTCGGGGGATGGGACGACGTGCGTCGCGCCCTGGAGGACGTGCTGGTGGCGGTTTCTTCAACAGGCCCTTACGCCCCAGGCTACCTGCTGCCGGGCTTATCCGCCCTTGGCGGACCTCCGGCCCTGGGGCATCACGACTCGACCGAGGCTCGTGTTTCAGCAGCCTGCCAGGGTCTAGGCTACCTGCTGCCGGGCCTCCGGCGCTGGGGGCAGTTCTGCCGCCCCTTTGGGGCTCAGATCATTTGCCTTCTCGTCGGGAACCTGAGGCTTACGTTCCAGGCTACCCGCTGCCGGGCTTATCCGCCCTTGGCGGACCTCCGGCCCTGGGGCATCAGGACTTGACCGAGGCTCGTGTTTCAGCAGCCTGTCAGGGTCTGGTTCTCGGGGAAAATGGGGACAGGCACCTGTTTTTCGGTGCTACGGTGTGTCGCATGTGTCCGGCCGCTACGAAAAACAGGTGCCAGTCCCCATTTTTCCCGGCGCGTTGCGTGCTGTGAGAGATGCAGGCTAGTTCTTGGGGGCGGGGTTGATCTTGAGGGCGATGTCGCGGGCGACCTGGGGGAGGGGGACGCGAAGGGCGCCGTCGGCGGCGGCGATGGTGCGCGTGGCGATGACCTCGCCGGCGCGGGTGTCCCAGTACTCGACGAGGTAGGTGGCGGGCCGCATGTGCTTGACATCGAGGACGGCGCCGCCGACCGGGCTCGGATGGCGGCCGGGGATATCGAAGATGGAGCGCGAGGGGTAGGTGCGCAGGTAGTCGGTCTCGGCGTACACGTCGGTGTGGAAGACCCACGCGTAGGCGCGGGCGTCGCTCTTGAGCAGGACGGCGCCGAGGGGGACGTGGTCGCCGGTGGCGGCGTCGCGGGCCTGGGCAAGGGTGTTCTGGAGGGCGGGGTCGCGGCGGTCCTCGCCGGCGACATAGGCGGCGAAGGCGCGGTAGTGGAAGTAGAGCTTGTAGTCGTCCACGAGCTCGTACCACCACGTCAGGGCGCCGCCGCCGAACCAGCGCAGGGTCCAGCTCAGCCACAGGCCGGCGTGGAGGTCGTCTTCGAGCATGGTGCGGGAGCCGCCGTACCAGTCGCCGCCGAACTCGGTGATCATGATCGGTTTGGTGAAGCCGGCGGCCATCTCGGCGGTCTTGACGAATAATCTCGGTAGGTCGTAGCCGTTGCGGTAGCCGTCGCACACGGCGAAGTCTATTTCGGGCATCTGGAAGACGCGCTCGTCGGCGATGCGGTAGTAACCCGAGTAGTGGTTGGTGATGAGGTGGTCGTTGGGGTCGTGCTCGCGCACGGTCGCGGCGATGCGGCGCAGCCAGCGGCGGAACCTGCTGGAACGGTAGCTCCAGCCGTAGCTGCCGGTGAGGTCGGTCTCGCTGAGGATCTCGAAGCAGAAGATGTTGGGGCTGTAGCCGTAGCGGGCCACGAGGTAGCGGAGCTCGCGCTGCTGGTTTTCGAGCGCGCGCCTGTTGGTGAACACGTCGTTGACCGAGTGCAGGAAGCCGCCGTTGCGCGCGTTGTAGGGGCTTTTGTACCACTCGGGGTCCACGCGGTCGGAGAACTGGCCGTGGTTTTTGTACACGAGCAGGATGCGCATGTCGGTCCGGCGCGCGTGCTCGAGGAGCGTGTCGAGTCGCCAGGCGTTCATGAGGTTGTAGCGGCCGAGGCCGTCGAAGCCGTACCAGTCGTCGAGCCACTCGAGGCCGTAGCCCCAGGCGCTGCACCAGACCTCGGCGAGGTTGGCGCCGTTGTCGCTGAGGTTCGAGAGCATGCGCTCGTAGAAGAACGACCGCTCGTTGGTCGGCTCGAGGCTCCGGCCCGCGAGGCGCCGGTAGCGGATGTCGTAGGAGGAGTGCAGGTTCAGGCCGATGGGGAAGAAGGGGGCGCCGTTGTCGAACTCGAAGCAGCTCGGGTTTTTTTGGGAGATTCGTATGAACCCCTTCTCGTCCGAGGGCGTGCAGGTGAACGGGCGCGGGGCGGTCACGGTCTCGCCGGCCTCGTCGGTCACGCGCAGCACGTAGGTGTATTGGCCGGGCTCGGTCGGCGTGAAGCGCACCTTCCAGCACGGGGCGCCGACGGGGACGAGCTCCTCGACCTCGTGCACGGTCACCTGGAGGTCCGACTTGCGCTGGTAGTTGTAGGTGAACGAGCGGCCCTCGGTGCGGCGGCGCTCGTAATCCTGGAAGATGAAGCCGGTGGCCTGGGCGGTCGTTCCGCTCGGGGCGGTGAACGTGGCGGCGATATTGATCTGCTCCGGGCTGAACGGGTTCTCGTAGCGCTTGTCGAGGTCGAAGGTGATCTCGAAGAGCCCATAGCGGGGCACCCGGCGGGCGTTGACCTGGAAGTTGCCGATGCGCGGGGGCCTGGGCTGGTCGCGGCGCTCGGGTGTCGTGCCGATGTTGGCGATCACCACGTCGCCGACATAGTCGCTCGACGTGATAAACCGCAGGCCGATCTCGCGGACGCGCGAGAGGCCCTGGCGGTCCCAGGGTTTCGAGTGGCCCACGCCTTGCCAGAAGTGCTTGGTGAACTGCTCGACGTGGGAGGTTCCCTCGGGCTGGTCGAACGGGAAGGAGACCGTGTTCCAGCGTCCGGGGCGCAGGACGCCTTCGTGCAGCTTCTGGAACCACCAGAAATCGGCGTCCTTGATCCAGAGGGCGGTCTGGACGCCCTCGGGGGCGTCGGCCGGGATGAGGACGTCGAACGAAAAGGCGCCGGAGTCAACGAGGGTCAACCGCTCGCGCGAGCGGAACGTGAAGTCGCGATAGGGCACCGTGGCGCACACGAGGGCTGCGGCGTCGGCGGGACCTTCGCGCGTCTCGGTGGGATGGAACGATTCCGGCCCGCGCGTGTAGAGCCACGCCTGCGCCTCGGGTTGGTCGCGCTCCTCGCCGCCGGTCTCACGTCCGGTGGTGCTTTCCGCCGGGCCGCTCGTGGACGGCCGGGCCGAGCCGCGCTGGGCGCAGGCCTCACCGGCGCACAGCGTCACCAACACTGCCAGTGCGACCGCTGACACTACGACTCTTGCTGTCCTTCGCCCAAACACACCCGAATTCCCTCATGGCGCCAGAGCGTTCCGGCGTGCAGGAAGTGTACCATCCGCCCCTTCCTATGTACTAGACAAAGCGATCCCCTGCCGCGTTCCCATTGCCGCTGTGGGAGGCAGACGCGGAGGGCGTGGCCAGCCACCTTGTCCGCGATCCCTCCAAGTCCTCGAAGAGGGCGACATGGCCCGACACATGCCGCCCCTGCGAGGGCTCCGGCAGCTCTGCGCGCCTTCTTTCCCCGGGCTCACGGGCGTGTTGAAAAGGGCCGCCCTTGTTCTTCGCAGTTTTGCCCCGAAGGGGGTGCATGGACTAGCCCAGGGTCAGCTTCGACCCGAGCTTGTTAGCGCGAGCGACCTTGTCGAGGGTCGAAGCGCCACCCTGGGGCGAAGGGCAATAGCCACGAGGTACCCTGAAAGGGTTGCATAGGGGGGGCTCGCGATCCGCGCCTCGACAAGGGATCTATGAAACCCTTTCAGGGTATTCTCTCTGCGTTGTCTCGATACCCAGGGCGGCGCTTCGCCCCTCGGCAGGCTCGGGGCCGACGCTTGCCCTGGGCTGACCTATGTGGCCCTTTCAGGGCGACGGCCTTTGCACCAAGCGCGGGCGAATCAACGTGATCGGGGTTTTTCAGCAGACCCTGACGACCGTGGCTACAACATGCCGCCCTCCGAGGAGGGCTCAGATCGGATATTGCGGAGCGAGGGAGACAGGTGGCCCACCTGGTCCCGCATCTCGAGTAATAAGCCGCTACATCAGGGCGAGCTTGAGCTCGTTGAGGCGGCGGATCTCGTCGCGGAAGCCGGCGGCGTCCTCGAAGCGGAGCTGCTCGGCGGCGTCCTGCATCTTCGTGCGCAGCGATTCGACGCGCCGGTCAATCTCGTCGGGCGACAGGTACTCGGCCGCCTCCTCCGCCACGACACCCACGTCCACGTAATCGGCCTCGTAGACCGCGGCGATGCCCTCGGAGATGGTCTTTTTGATGGTTTCCGGGGTGATGTTGTTCTCACGGTTGAACTCGAGTTGGATGGCGCGGCGCCGATTCGTCTCGTCCACGGCGCCTCGGATCGAGTCGGTGACGTTGTCGGCGTAGAGGATCACGGTGCCGTTCACGTTGCGGGCCGCGCGTCCCATTGTCTGGATGAGCGAGCGCTCGCTCCGGAGGAAGCCTTCCTTGTCGGCGTCGAGGACGGCGACGAGGGAGACCTCCGGCAGGTCGAGGCCCTCGCGCAGCAGGTTGATGCCGATGAGGACGTCGAACTTGCCTTTGCGCAGGTCGCGGATGATCTCGACGCGCTCGATGGTGTTCACGTCGGCGTGGAGGTACCGGCACCGGATGCCGAGGTCGGCGTAGTAGCGAGTGAGGTCCTCGGCCATCCGCTTGGTGAGCGTGGTGACGAGCGTGCGCTCGCTGCGCTCGACGCGGCGGCGGATTTCTTCGAGGAGGTCGTCCACCTGCTCGGAGGCGGGCTTGACGATGACTTTCGGGTCCACCAGGCCGGTCGGGCGGATGACCTGCTCGACGACGAGGCCCTCGACGCGTTCGAGCTCGTAGTCGGCGGGCGTGGCGGAGACGTAGATGACCTGGTTGATGCGGGCGTCGAATTCCTCGAAGGTGAAGGGGCGGTTGTCGCGCGCGCTGGGCAGGCGGAAGCCGTACTCGACCAGGACGTTCTTGCGGCTGCGGTCGCCGCGGAACATGCCCCTGAGCTGCGGCACGGTGATGTGGCTCTCGTCGAGGAACAGCAGGAAGTCTTTGGGGAAGTAGTCGATCAGCGTCGGGGGCGGCTCGCCCGGCTTGCGTCCGGTGAAGTGGCGCGAGTAGTTCTCGATGCCGGTGCAGTAGCCCATCTCGCGCAGCATCTCGAGGTCGAAGTTGGTGCGCGTCTCGAGGCGCTGGGCCTCGACGAGCTTGTTGGCGGCGAGGAGCTTCGGCAGGTGCTCGGCGAGCTCGGCCTTGATGGAGGCGATGGCTTCGTCGAGTGTGCGCTCGGTGGTGACGTAGTGGGTGCCGGGGTAGATGACGGTGCGGTCGAGGGGTTCGAGGGTTTTGCCGCGCAGGGGGTCAATGGTGTGGATCGCCTCGACGGTGTCGCCGAAGAACTCGATGCGGACGGCGACCTCGTCCTCGTGGGCCGGGAAGACCTCGAGCACGTCGCCGCGCACGCGGAAGGTGCCGCGGTGGAAGTCCACGTCGTTGCGCTGGTACTGGATGCCGACGAGGCGGCGCAGGACGTCGTCGCGGTCCACCTCGTCGCCGACGGCGACGGGCACCAGCGTGTCGCGGTAGGCCTCGGGCGAGCCGAGGCCGTAGATGCACGAGACGCTGGCGACGATGATGACGTCGCGGCGTTCGAGGAGCGAGCGGGTGGCCGAGTGGCGCATCTTGTCTATCTGTTCGTTGATCGTGGTTTCTTTCTCGATGTAGAGGTCGGTCTGCGGGATGTAGGCCTCGGGCTGGTAGTAGTCGTAGTAGCTGACGAAGTATTCGACGGCGTTGTGGGGGAAGAGGTCGTTGAACTCGCTGTAGAGCTGGGCGGCGAGCGTCTTGTTGGGGGCGATGACGAGGGTGGGGCGGTTCAGGTTGGCGATGACGTTGGCCATCGTGAACGTCTTGCCGCTGCCGGTGACGCCCAGCAGCACCTGGTCGCGCCGCCCGGCGAGGACGCCTTCGGTGAGCTTGGCGATCGCCTCGGGCTGGTTGCCCTGGGGGACGAAGTCTGTGACAAGCTGGAAATCGGCCATGATGTTCCCTGCGCTTCCAGTTCGGGCCAACCAAGAAGCATACCAGGCTGGAGGGCAACGGTGAAGGGTCCTGACGGCACTCGAATCGGCGGATCAGCCGGGGAAAGACCTCTCGCAGAGGCGCAGAGAACGCAGAGAAGAACATGGGCACAGGTCTCCGCGTTCTCTGCGCCTCTGCGAGAGGTCCGGGGCCTTTACGGGCGCGTACCGGTCGGGTGAAGGGTGTCTCGCCGACAACAGCCGCTTATCCGCCAACCTGGGGAGGCACTCAGAGCCACTTTTTCAGGAAGGGGAGGGCCTTGCGGGTTTCCCAGCGGTGGGGGCCGGCGAAGATGTCGCGGGCGAAGCGGTCGGGGGCGTTGAGGGCGTCGGGGACGCTGAGGGTTTGATAGATGCGGCGGATTTCGCGGCAGGCGGTGCGGACGGCGCTGACGGGGAAGATGGGGTCCTTGGTGCCGCTCACGACGAGCAGCGGGCGCGGGGCGATGAGGCCGCCGACGTCGTGCATCTCGGCCCACCTGAGGAGGCCGGGGATGTGGTTGCACAGGCAGTGGGGCATGGCGAGGATCGAGGCGCGGAAGGTGCACATGTAGCCCTGGATGACGGCGGCGGCGATGCGGCGGTCGGTGGCGGCGGCAAAGGTGGTCACGGTCCCGCCGCCCGAGAGGCCGACCATGCCGATCCGGCCGGTGTTGGGCTCGGGCTGGGTGTTGATGTAGTCAATGACGCGGCCGATGTCGAAGACGCGCGCGCCGATCAGGCTGCGGCCGAGGAGGATCATGGCCTTGCTCACCTCCAGGCACGACGAAAGGTACTGGTTTTCGGGCTCTCGGGCCTGCTGCTTAAGGTCGGCGGGCTCCATGCGGTCGCCGTGGGCGCGTGAGCACGGGCAGAAGACGAGGAAGCCGGCGCGAGCAAGCTGGGCGCCGTAGTCGTAGTTGTGTAAGCGGACCATTTCGACCTGCGCAGGGACCTTCGGGTCGTAGACACCGGCCACCGGGTGGTGGCCCCACGTGCCGTGGCCGTGTACGGCGATGATGGGGCGGTAGGGCGGCTTGGCGCGTTTCGGCACCAGGACGTAGAGGGGGACGTCCACGTCGGGCTCGGCGCGGATGACGACGTGGCGGCGCACGAAGTCGGGGGTCTCGTCGGTGCTTGTGACGACCGGATCGAGCGCGCATGGGCGCGGGTTCGGCTTGCCGAGGCACTCGAGGACGCGGCGCCGGAGCTGGCGCTGCCACGCGCGGGCCTGTTCGGCCGTCTTTGCGCTGAAGGCGAGGCGCCGGACGTCGCCGCTGCGGTAGTGGTCGTCGAGCTGGTGGAGGGTCGTGAACTTGAAGGGGCGGCGCGGCATGGGGCGGTTCCTTTCGTGGCGTCGGCCCGGCATCGTGCGGACGGCGCACGGCGGTGTCAACACGGATTCTGGTTCCGTGAGGGGGCGGCGGGGGGTATACTGGTGTCTCGTGCCGGGTGTCCGATTGCGCGAAAGGGGTAGGGCCATGCGATGTCTCTCGGTGATGCTGTCCGTTCTGCTCGTCATTGTGCTCGTCGGGTGCGTGCCGGCGCGCGGCGCGCGGCCGCCTGAGGCTTATGCGATTCCCGGGGTGTCGTCGGTGCAGGTCACCGCGCACAAGGAGCCGGATGCGCTCGGGACCTTCCGGATGGTCTTCGAGTTCGAGGGCGGGTGGCGGCCGGCGCGGGACGTGCTGCTTGTCCTGGCGCCGTTCGCGAACAAGCGCGACCGCGAGGGCGCGTACGATCCGGGGCGGCTGTTCGGGGCGGCGGAGGCGCTCGTCGGCGGGCTGCACGAGAACGACCGGGTCAATGTCTTGGGCTACCGTGACCTGCTGCAGGGCGGGTCGTGGTTTCCCAAGGAATTTCCGTTTGTCGAAAACGCGGACGATCTTTTCGTGCGCCCGGCGATGGCGTTCGACGCGTGGCAGGCGCCTGCCGAGGCGCAGGCGGGCCTCGCGGCGCTTCGTGAGCGCGGGGTGGAGACGCTGCGCAACACGTCGTATCTGATCGAGCTGCTCGGGCGCGCGGCGCTTGCGTTCGAGTCGGGCGACGGCCGGGTCAAGGAGATCATCGTCGTTGCCGATTCGCACACGGTGCCGACGAAGGGGTTTTTCGACGGGCTGCCCGTCGAGGTGCCGGAGATCAAGCTCGAGCCCCTCGACCCGGAGTGGACGGCGGCGCTCTTCGGCCGGTTCCGCTCGGAGCAGGTGCACGTGAACTTCGTGGCGGTGGCCGCGGACGACGAGCCGGTGTTCCGCGAGCGGCGCCTGCAGCGGATGGCCGAGACGACGGGCGGTTTCTACTTCGAGTGGCCCGGCGACGAGGCCGCCCGGCAGTGCTGTGTCGAGCACATCGCCACGGGCCTGTATCGCGGGCTCGAGGTGGACTTCGGGGCGAGCGACGCCAACTACATCTATACGAACCGGTGGGCCCCGAACGGCGACACAGGGTTCGTGGTGTACGGGCGCTACGGCCGGCCCGGCGACTACACGTTCGTCCTGCGCGACACGCTCGGCGGCGGCGAGTGGCCGTTTGCCGGGACGTTCCCGAGCGAGAGCAGCGCCGACGCGGAGCTCGAAACGGCATGGGCGCGGCAGCGGGTGCTCGATGGGGTGTGGCGGCTGACCACGTACGGGCGGGACGATTACCTTGCCTACGACCTGCAGCAGCTTGCGCACCGCCACGGCCTGGCGCTGCCGGAGTCGCTTCGGCCCTCGCCGTTCGACAAAACACAGGAGGAGGCCGGGCCGGAACGCCCGCCCCGGGGGAAGGCCCCGCCCGAGCCGCCGGTCCTCGACGAGGAAACGGAGATCCCGGCGCACTCGGCGCTGGCGGAGCTGGCGCCCTACGACATGGTCTACGTGCGGTACGGGCGGCTGCGCTCGGCGCTCGAGCTGCTCGACATGGGGTATTTCTACGGGCGGGACGTGATCCAGGCGCTTGGGCTGCACCCGGACCTGACGCTCGTCGAGGAGAAGGTGCAAACGCAGATGTGCGTGCGGATCTCGCGCCGGCTCACGCGGCTGTATGAGGCGGCGGTGGCGGAGGCGGCGGAGGTCTCGACGGGGGCTTCCATAGGCGAGGGGCTCGACGTGTGCCTGCTGGCGCGGGTGAAGATGCCGGCCGCTTACCGGCTGCGGATGCGCAACTTCCGCGGGGCGGCCCTGCGCGATTACCCCGGCACGAAGGTGCGGCGCTTCAAGCACGAGGGCGTCGTGGTGACGGAGACGCTGGGCCAGCACAACGTGGTGCGGTCGTATTTCGCGATGTTCAAGCACACGCCGCGCGGCGGGACCGAGCCGCAGTGGTTTGCCGTGAGCGGCAACTCGTGGGCGTCGGTGCGGCGGGTGCTCGACGTGCACGTGGGCAAGGTGCCGAGCGTGCTCGCGAACGAGGACTTCCGCGCATTCCGCGAGAAGCTGCCGCTTTTGGGCTTTACGAGTGAGAAGAGCGGTGAGCGCTTTGACGAGGACGTGTTTGTGTATTTCGGCGCGCCGGCGGCGTTGGCGCTGACGGACCGGCGGGTGCTGGCGCTCCAGCAGGAGCAGAAGGTAGTGGCATCGCACCTGCGGTTGCTGCGGAACGCGCTTGCCTCGTACGCACGCGAGCGCGGCAGACTGCTCGGCGGAAAGCTGCTGGGCGGCGCGCCGTGGCCCGACAGGATCATGGGCGACCTCGTCGAGGCGGGCTACCTGCCGGGGGTGCCGGCGCATCCCGGCCTGGGCGCGTACGCGTTCGATCCGGACTTGCAGGTGTTTTACTCGACGCGCTACGGGCAGCTCGGGTGGCTCACGCCGATGGCCGACCTCGCAGACCAGCTCGGCGAGGCGCGCTGCGGCAAGCCGGAGGTCGGCCCGACGGCCGCACAGCTCGCCTGGGACGACGAGGTGATCCTGAGCCGCGCGATCACCCGGCCCGACCCGAAGGACCTCATGTTCGCCATTCTGAGGGAGCTCGCAGGGAAGAAGGGGAGCGACTTCAGCACGTTCCGCGAGCTGATGCAGCGGCCGGGGTTCTCCGTGGCGATGAAGACGCAGCTGTTCGAGTTCGGTCGCGGGGGGCTCGGCCTGTCGAAGGTGAAGATCGCGCTCAACGTCCTTGCGAACAAGGTCAAGGGCGAGGTGAAGAAGGCGATCGGCTGGCAGGAGAAGGAGGACCCGTTCGACTGGGCCGGCGACGAGGTGTGCGTCGTGCTGGACGCGGACCGGGCCGACTGGCGCACGGCGCTCGTGGACCCGCCGCTGGCGTTCGGGATCAAGGTCGAGAAGGAAGCCGGGGCGGTGAAGGCGCTGGAGACGATTGCGAAGGCGCCCGGCGCGGTCGAGCGCGCGGTGGGCCTGGTGCCGAAGGTTGTGACGATGAAGGGGTGGTCCATGGCGATGCGGCGCGAGGACCGGCCGATGGTTGTCGTGGTTCGGGACGGCCGCCTGCTGGCCGAAGAGCCGCCGGGCGAGGACACGGCCCTGCGCGCCTTTCTGCCCGAGAAGGCCCACGCGCTGATTCGTTTCGACTCGACCGGGGGCGTCGCGCTCGCGCACACGGCCTTCGGTCTGTTCGGCCCGGCGGCCGAGGAGCAGGCGCAGGTCACGATGGCGCGGTTCGAGTCGCTCTACGGCAACCGGCTGGCGCCGTTCGCGCTGGACAGGCTTCCCATGATGCGGGAGGCGTCGCGGCCGGGCGGCAGCGAGTACTTCATTGATCCGGTTGCCGGGCGGATCGCTTCGAGCGTGTACGGGCTGCCGGGCGACTTTCTGTTGTGCGGGCGGGTGCCGTTCGGCTCGGGGATCAGGAAGGCGCTGGGGCAGCGGGCGGTCGCCTACGGGGCCGTTGTTTTGGACGAGGACTCGATCGAGTTCACCGGCGCGGCGCCGAACCCGGGCATTGAGACGTGGAAGAAGAAGGCCCGGCCCGGCTCCATGGCCCTGACCCGGGAGGTGAGGCGGCTCAGGACAACGCGTTCGCTCGACCGCCTTGCCGACGCCGTGCTCTCGTCGGACGGCTACCTGTGGCGGCTGGGCTTGCGCGGCTTCGAGGTGGACGCGGCGCGGTTCGAGAAACGGCTGGGGCGCGCCCGGGAGGGCACGGCGGCTTCCGTGCGGGCCGGGGAGGCGCTCACGCAGCATGTGCTGGCCGGACATCCCCAGCGCTACATCGTCACGTTCTCGGAGGGCCGCTACGAGGACGTGACGGTCCTGACGGACCTGTACTTCGTGCCGGACATGCTCGGTGAAGGCGACGACGGGGTGGCGCGGTGGGAGCAATCGAGCCTGCTCGTCGGCGACATGCCACACTACGCGGCCGGGGACATAGACATGCTCCTCGGCTGGATGGGGTCGGTGCACGAAACGCGTCCTGACGGCCCCTGGGATGTTATGGGGAAGGTGGTCGGCTGGTCGGTCATCTCCCAGGGCCCCGGCGCGGCCGACGACCTGCGGCATTTCTTGGAGAAACCGGACGCGGACCTCAACTGGCCCGCTGAGACGGTCGAGTTCGTCCGCGGGCAGGTGAAGGAATACCTGCGCGTACTCGAGCAGGAATGAGGCGCCCGCCGGAGGGTGCAGGGTCAGTATTCACGGGGAACATTTGTCCACGGGTGCCATGGACCGCTTTTCGAAAGAGTACTCGGCGTTTCGGGCCGGGGGGATCTCGGCCGTGCGCGAGCGGGGCGGGCGCGCCAAGCGTCCGAAGCGCCCGAAGATCGCCGAGCGGCTGGTGGCGTGCCTGTGGTACAGCCAGCGCTACCTCAAGGGGCTCAAGACGGCGGACGGCCGGCCCGTGAGCGTGCTGTCGCCGGGCGTGTGGAACCTCGAGGAGGGCCCGGACTTCCTGCGCGCGGCGGTGCGGGTGGGCGACGAGGTGGTGCGGGGCGACGTGGAGGTGCACGTGAATTCGAGCGACTGGTCGGGTCACGGCCACCACCGGCGCGCCGAGTTCGACGGCGTGGTGCTGCACGTGGCGATGTGGGATGACAAGGGTGCCTCGTCCCTCGCCACCGGCTCGTTCGTCACGACGGCCTCGGGCAGGCGGATTCCGCAGGTGGTGCTTTCGGATGCTCTGACGCAGCCGCTCGGGCGGGTGGCGCAGCAGGTCGAGACGGACGACTACCCGTACCGCAAGCGGGCCGGGGTGGGCGCGTGCGCCGAGCTCATCGCGCGCGTGCGCCGCGCGGAGTTGGCCCGGCTCATCATGGTGGCCGGCGAGTGGCGCGTGCAGGAGAAGGCGGAGCGGTTCCGCGACTGGCTGCGCGAGCACGATTTCGACGAGGTGCTGTACCGGGCCGTGATGGAGGCGCTGGGGTTTCACGCGAACAAGGCGGCGATGCGCACGCTGGCCGAGCGGGTGCCGCTGCGCGTGCTGCGCGAGTTCGCCGAGGGCCAGCCGGCGGGCGCGGGCGAGTACGCCGTGCAGGCGGCGCTGCTGGGCGTCTCGGGCCTGCTTCCGTCCGGGGCCGATGCGGCCTGGGATGCTGAGACGGCGAAGTTCTACAGGTTTCTCAAGGGCGTCTGGGACGCGTTCCGCGAGCGGCGTTCGTATTTCCCGATGGACGCGGGCGCGTGGTCGTTCGGCGGGCGGCCGGCGAACTCGCCGATGCGGCGGATCGCGGCGGCAAGCCTGTGGCTGCGGCGCACGCGGCGCCAGAAGCTGCTCAAGGCGCTCAGCTCGGTGCTCGACGGGCTGAACCGGACGGCGGCGCGGTTCGACGACGATTATCGGCGCTTCCGCGAGAACGTCCTGACGCGCACGAGGGCCGCGCGCGGCAACGCCGTGAGCAAGGCGTGCCGGGAGGCGCTGCGGCGGGTGACCGAGCTGTTCGATCCGGGCGAGGACGCGTACTGGTCGCGGCGCTACGTGCTCGGCGGGCGGGTGCTGGCGAAGCCGGTGGCGCTTGTGGGGCGCTCGCGGCTCGATGAGATCGTCATCAACGTCGTCGTGCCGGTGCTGCTGCTGTACGTGCGGCAGGCGCGGCCGGAGCTCGAGGGGGCGCTGCTGATGCTCTATCATGCGGCGCCGAAAGGGGTTGGGAACAAGCTTACGCGCATGATGCGCCACCGCCTCTTCGGGGTGCAGCAGGAGCCGCTGGGCCGGGAGACGGCCGTGATGCGCCAGGGGCTGCTGCAGATCTTCAAGGATTATTGCTCGAAAGACGAGGGTGGGTGCATCGGGTGCACGTTTCGGCAGAACCTGGAGTGGTGGCAGAGCCAGAGCGCTGACCGGAAATGACGCGGGCAGGTTATTGATGACCGTTGCGGTTGACACGGGCGGTAGGGTGGCCTAGCATCCGGCTTGTCCGTGAATAGTTTCACCAATGCCAAATCGGAGGAGGGAACCATGGGGCTACCGAAAGTAAGTGTCATTGGTGCGGGCCACGTGGGTGAGACGACGGCCCACACGATCGCGAAGGGCAACCTGGCCGACGTGGTGCTGCTCGACATCGTCGAGGACATGCCGCAGGGCAAGGCGCTCGACATGATGGAGGGCGCGCCGGTCGAGGGCTGGGACGTGACGATCACGGGCAGCAACGACTACGCGGACACGGCGAACAGCGACATCGTGGTCATCACCGCGGGCGTGCCGCGCAAGCCGGGGATGTCGCGTGACGACCTGCTCAAGATCAACGCGGAGATCGTCGGCGGGGTGGTGGACAGCCTGACGGCGCAGCCGGGGAGCCCGATCATGCTCGTGGTGTCGAACCCGCTCGACGTGATGACGTACCTGACGTACACGAAGACGGGCTATCCGAAGAACAAGGTGTTCGGGATGGCGGGGGTGCTGGACTCGACGCGCTTCCGGTGCTTCATCGCGATGGAGCTCGGGTGCTCGGTGCAGGAAGTGTCGGCCATGGTGCTCGGCGGGCACGGCGACTCGATGGTGCCGCTGACGGATTACGCGACGGTGAGCGGCATCCCGATCAAGGCGCTCATCCCGCAGGAGCGGATTGACGCGATGGTCGAGCGCACGCGCAAGGGCGGGGGCGAGATCGTGAAGCTGCTCAAGACGGGCAGCGCGTACTACGCGCCGGCGGCGGCCGTCGCACGAATGGTGGCGAGCATCTCGCAGGACCAGGGCCAGGTGCTGCCGTGCTGCACGCTGCTCGAGGGCGAGTACGGGATCAAGGACGTGTTCGTCGGGGTGCCGGTGAAGCTCGGCGCGAACGGGGTCGAGCAGGTGATCGAGCTCGAGCTGAGCGCGGCGGACGCCGAGGCGCTCAAGAAATCGGCCGACCACGTCAAGGGCACGATCGAGGCGCTCAAGAAGCTGATAGGTTGAGCGCACGCCGAGGACGGGCTGAACGCGCGCACGGCGCGTTGTGCAGAACGGCCGGCCAGCGGCACGGGGCACGGCCGACCGTCGGCTGGTTCGTCGCGGCGCGATGGTTTTCTTGGTCGTTCGGGTTTGTCGTAACTGCGCGGCGGGCCGAGGGCGACCCGCCCTACATGTCGAGCGTGTGAGGCGCGCGGCGGTGTTGTAGGGCGGGTCGCCCTCGGCCCGCCGGGGTCTTGATGGCAAACGGTTGCCGGGTAGTCGCGCGAATCGGACGATGCGGCCTCAGTGAGGAGTGCGGGTGATGAAGCGGGTGGCGATGGTGATGCTGGTGCTGGCGGCGGCCGGGCCCTGGTTGAGCGCGATCGGCGCAGAGGGCGCCGACGGCCTGGAGCTCAAGGAGCCGCGCGGGATTGACGTGGACTCTCAGGACCGCGTCATCGTCGCGTATGCGGGCAGCCACGTGGTGGCGGTCTTCAGTCCGGACGGCGAGCTTGTGCGGCTGCTGGGCCGGCTCAATACGCCCGGGGCGGAGGCCGGCCGTTTCGACGAGCCGTCGGGTGTGACCGTGGACGTGGCGGACTCGATCTACGTCGCGGACACGAACAACGACCGCATCTGCGTCTTCGACAGCGAGGGCCTGTTCCTGCGGGCGATCGGCGACGCCGACGGCCCGGGCACACTCGACAAGCCGCGCGGGTGCGCGGTGGACGAGACGGGCAACGTGCTCGTGGCGGACACGGAGCAGAGCCGGATCGTGACCTTCAGCGGCGACGGGTCGTACGTCTCGCACTTCGGCGTCGAGGGGCCGGAGGACGGGCAACTGCGGCGGCCCTACAACGTTGCGCTGCAGGACTACGGCGGCTGGAAGCGCAGCTTGATCATCGCGAACACGTGGGACTGGCGGCTGGACCGGTACGACTGGAAGGAGGTCGAGGAAGAAACCGACGGCGAGACGACGAAGGTCAAGAAGTGGGTGTGGGCGGAGAAGTACTGGGGATTCGCGCCCGCGACGGACGTCTGCCTGGGCGCTGCGGGCGACATCTACGGCACGAGCCCGAACTGGCACTCGGTCCGGCGCTGGACGTACGACATGACGTACAAGTGGGACTCGACGGGCAGCGAGTACGCGAACCCCATCTACGGTATGGCGGGCATCGGCGTGCCGAAGCTCGGCGCGCGGCCCTACGGCGTGGCGCTCAACTCGAAGCAGGAGGTGTTCCTGACGTGGCCCGAGGCAAACCGGGTCGTGAGGCTGCCGGCCGCGATGCGCGAGCCGCCGCGTCCCGAGGTGAAGCGGCGGCGCACAACGAGCGCGGTGATTACGTACCGAACGCTCGTGCCGGTGCCGTCGCTCGTCGAGTATTCGGTCGACGGCGAGCGCTGGCTCACGGCGGGGTCGGCGAGGGCGCGCACGCGGCACGCGGTGAGGCTCTCCGGCTTGAGGGCGGGCACGCAGTACCGGTACCGGGTGTCGTACGGGTGCTCGTTTAGGCCGAAGGCGGCATTCTTCGGGCGTGAGTGGCGCTTCGCCACGGCGGCGCCTCGGGGCATGGTGCGCTACCTCGACATGCCGGTGCTCGTCGTGCTCTACAGCAACATCTATGAACCGGCGAAGGTCCCGACGGGGGTGAAGGCGCCGCAGGCGCTCAGCGACGAGGGGATCGCGGAGGTCACGCGGCAGCTCGAGAAGGGCGCGTACTACTATTATTTCGCGTCGCGCTGGCGGTTCAACGTGCACTTCGACTGGGAGATCGTGAGCGAGCCGCAGATCGTGTTCCAGGACCCGGAGGCGCTCGGGCGGCTCGGCGAGGAAAGCCGCACAACGCTCGACGCGCTGATGGCGGCCGAGCGCACGGACGAGAACCGGGCCGAGATCGTCGCCTTCCTCAAGGAAGAGCTCGGCGAGGCGATCGGCGAAGAGGAGGTTGAGTGGCTCGCCGCGCTGAACCGGTGGACAAAGGGCCCGAACTGGGTGTGGGAGACGCAGGAGCAGGTCGAGGCGATCGCGCAGAAGCACGGCAAGGCGCTGAGCGACTACGGGGGCGTCATCACGCTCGGCTGCCACTGGGTCTGGCACGAGGGCGCGGCGCCGGGCGATCTGTTGCCGGGCCGCGTGCAGCCGGCCGCGTACGACGACCCGGACGCGGCCGCGGAGCGCGGCTCCTGGCGCCAGGCGGGCTCCGGCGGGCTGACTCCGCCGTGGTGGGCGGGCGTCGGCCGGTGCGCGTTCAACACGGGCGGCGACAGCGTGTGGCTGTTCGCGCACGAGTTCGGCCACCAGACGGACGGGCAGTTCTACGCGAGCGGCTACGGCGAGTTCGGTTTCAACCACTGGAGCTGGGGCTTCATCGAGGGCCGGTTCGACGGGGGCTTCTCGGGCAACGGCTATGTGCTCCGGATCTTCCCCGACGAGTGGTTCTTCGCGTCGGTTCTCGGCCAGGTCAAGATGGCGGTGGATGCCGACGGTGACGGCCTCGCCGACGACGACCCGGCGCTCGCGTGCGATGAGACGCGCTTCGGCAGCAGCCCGCGCAGCCGCGATACGGACCGCGACGGCCTGGCTGATTTCGACGAGATGCTTTTGACCTACGGCCTGCAATCGGACGCGGCGCGGCGGGAGCGGATGATCGAGCGCGAGGTCCCGCCGCGGCCCGACCTCGCCGACACCGACGGCGACGGCGTGCGCGACGGGCGCGACCCGTACCCGCTCTATCCGGTGCCGGCGACGGTCGGCAAACGCACGCCCGTGCTCGACGGCGCAATCGGCCCGGGGGAGTGGGCCGTGTACCGGACGTTTCGCGATCCGGAGCTCGTCGGGACGCTGTACATGGCGTGGGATGACGAGGCGCTTTACCTGGCGCTCGAGGCGGACCGCTGGGCGGGTGTCGAGGCGAAGCTCGACTGCAAGCAGGACGGGTTCACCTGGAGCGGCGACAACCTGACCGTGATCGTCACGCCGGAGACGAACGATCCCGTCGGCGCCGTCGAGGGGTGCAAGGTGCAGGTCAAGGTCTGGGACGAGTCGGTGCGCGGGATGGTGGCGTATCCGTTCCACAACAAGCGGCTGTACGCGCCGGAGACGGTGCGGTACGCGACCGGCACGCGCGACGGCCGGATGGTGCTCGAGATCGCCGTGCCGCGCAACGCGCGCGTCGGTCTGGAGCCGCGGGACGGGTATGCGTTTGACTTCGCCTGCACGCTGCGGCCGGTCGGGAGCCCGACCAAGCTCGTGTTGTTCGAGACGGACTGGTTTGTGGGCGTTACGTGCACGGTGAAGGGGGACTGAGGCGGGCCGCGGCGCGTCTGGCGGGCCGTCGGGGAGACCAGATTGCCCCGAAAGGCCTTCATAGAGCAGTCCAGGGCGGCGACGCCGACCAAGACGCATGCCGTGGAGGAATCAGGAAACACCATACGCGTTGGGCGGGGTACAACGTCCGGTCTGTTGGGCGCGGCGCAAATGAGGCGCAACCTTCTGCTTGCCAGGCGGGACGATGGGTGCTCGGCTCGTGTCGTGCCGAGGTTGGCGCGCATCGTGGCTCCTTGGTTTCCGCATCGCGTGACGCAGCTCCAACGCGCCTTGTTGCCCCGGAAACCTGGCCGAAGGCCCATCCTTGAGCTGAGGTGGGCGTGGTGTCCCCTGATTTGTTCCCGATCTTCCCACTTCACAGCACCTCCAGCCGACGCTGCGGCGAGAGAAGGCGCTTGTTGGCCCTGCCAGTTTGCTGAGAGGCTCTCCTAAGCCTGGAAGCTTCCCCGAAGGATGCTTGCCGGCCAGCTTTGACCGGCGCCCATGCTTGGTGGCGGTGGTCCTCATCATGCCTGCCAGAAAAAACCTTTCGCCATAATAACCGATAAGACAGGGTCTTGTGAAAATCATGTAACATTCTTGAATTTTTCTTTCCGATGAAAAGGCCATTTTGGGGACTAAGCATGTAAAAGGCCGAAATCCTGGCTAAAACGCTAACGGGAGCTTTGCCTTGCCGGCGATGGAATGGTTGCTCGCCCCGCCCGCGACGGGCTGCGCGTATCAGGCAACAGAGCAGCAACGCCGCCTTGCTGAACTGGTGGCCCACTTGACATCATCGCGTCCGGATGAGCGTGAGGAGGAAGGGCAATGAGCAGACGGGATGCCAATCCCCTGAAAGCACGACACTTTCGTGATGTTAACGCTATATTACTATCACAGGCACACGCATTCTAAGAAAGGAAAGGTGTAGACATGAACAGAACACAGTCTAAATGGTTGGTCTTACTTATTGGTGGACTTATCGCTGCTCTGGGTGCACTGGGTGCATATTATGCACTCGGCGACGATGATTACGAGCAATGGACGGTGTCGACGATTGGCCAAATGACATCGGCGACGGTCAAGGCCGCGCCTTCCGGTGCGCCAGCGACGCGCACCACGATCGGCATCGGCGAGAAGGTTGTCTGTTCGATTGACTCGGGCACATGGTCAGACCTGGACTGCAATACAACCAAAAATGAGGTTGAAATAGATGAAATCGGCAACAGAGTCTGGGCAAGTGGCGCTGGTTGTACGTTGAACCCCACTGGGGTTACCGAGAGCAATACAACAACCATGACAGCTGACAAGGACCCATACGCTGTGCTCCTGGTTCTCGTTCATGTCTACGACTCCGGTGATAGGTTCGACGATGACTATGTCCAAAGAACAATACAGTTCGAGAGCATTGTCCCCACGTCCCACACCTACACCAAGCACAGTGACAATCCACCGTGGACCTGGACCCCCTGGACCTCTGGGGTGAAGCATCTTGGTGCCAGAACCTACTACACGGTTACATTGAATCCGACGAGTGTGTGTTTCTCCTACTGTGAGTTTCGGGAGAGCTTTGGCACGCCGGCAACCGATACTTGGCCGGATAGCTCCACCTGGACAGGTCCCAGTGGCGATTACCCGTGGTCTGTCAATGACTTGAATCAATGGACCGTTCCTGATGAGCAGGCCACGGGACTGTATTCCAGCAACAAGCTGTACACGGGCACGGTCTGGCAGGACTTCTCGCCGACGTTCTCCATCCCCATGCAGTACAAGAACCAGTCAGGAACGTGGGTCGATTACTGGTCGGCCCCCGCAGGGCGCAACTACTACCATGCGGACAAGACCAGCACCGTAACCGTTGGCGGGGAGCCGGGCAGTTCGCAAGGCCCGTGGCAGGCGCCCTGATAGGCTGCCCGTAACTGAACCGGTGGTGTCCATAGTTTTGTGTAATTTCTTCAGGGCGCGTGTTGTGTTTGGGTGTGTTCATGGTGTTCAGGCCGCCAGGGCGGCTTGGGTTTGCCTGTGGGGTGTGACGCGGTGTCGTCGGG
>Ga0180431_10001824_pt1 | contig 28990 bp, 17 predicted proteins | sample SS_ome_11_FD_132459 | JGI IMG/M metagenome (GOLD analysis project Ga0180431, IMG submission 132459) | Hypersaline lake sediment archaeal communities from the Salton Sea, California, USA - SS_1_MS_1 metaG | ecosystem: Environmental > Aquatic > Non-marine Saline and Alkaline > Hypersaline >... | reverse complement strand
GAAGCGGGGCCGAGCCTGTTTCAGCCCCCGACCCAAAACCTACGAACGACTCCTGTACCCGCCACGCCCTTACACCCGAATCGCGGCCTAACTGGCCAGGAACTTACGAAACGGACATCTAGCCCGGATTATTCGTGGGGGAAGCCGTTTAGGATCGGTCGAAAAACAACTGTCGTAGGACGGGTCTCCCGAGTCTCCCGACCCGTCTACTTCCCTGACGGGTCGGGAGACCCGTCCTACAAATGCGACAGTTATTTCTCGAACGGTGTTTAGCGGGCGGGCTTGCCCACCGTTGCCATAGTGTCACCAATTGGCACCCGCTGTAGGATGAACATCGTTCGGCCGTCGCCGGGTTGGGTCAGAAACTCCGTCGCCCCGCGGGCGTTGACCGATGATACGCACAACATCAACGTGTCGCCGTCCAGCCAGTAGACGCCTGCCTGCTGCATCGTGCGGCCGGGACGTCGAAGGACCCAACTGAAGCGTGGAGGATAGGTTCTCAGGTCGAGGTCGTAGGCAACGACCGTTGGGCGGCGCCCCCGTTGGAGCAACTCGAGGCGGCCGCGCGAAAACCTCATTTGCAGGTTCCCGGCAAGGTCCGGACGCGGCCGGCCCTCGTATTCCACCGATGTGACCTGCCAGGTTCCGGCCAGGGCGTCCCGGGCCACAAGCTCGTCGGACGCGGGAAGCTGCACGGGCGGCAGGCCCGGACGCTCGATCGTTATGAACTGTCGGGGCTCCTCGGGATGAAGTGCCGTATCGGATTCATCGGTAGCGCCGAAGACGGCAAGCGGAAGCAAAGCAACAAATGGGTGCAAACAACTCATGGCGGTATTCCTCTTGATCGGACATCCGGATTTGCCGCACTCTCAGCGGCGGGCAAGCCCGCCCGCTTAACGGCACTTCACACCATACTATCTCCATGTTGATTGCGGCAACGCGGGGTGTAAACCCTCAATCTTCTCAATTTGCCGCAAATCGAGCCAATTTGTTTCTGTCGCCGAAAGGCAAGTGCCATGTCCCACGTGTGATCAGTAGTTTTGTGCTACAATAAGTGTATGTCTTCTGCCGTCGGTAATCGCGAACCCGGCCCGAAGCCCGGGCGCCGCCCCTTCCAGTACAGCTTGCGAACGCTGATGATCGCGGTGCTCGTGTTCGCCATGCTGTGTTCGTTCGTCAAATGGTTCGGAGTCACTTTTTTCGTACGGTTGTTTTTCCTCGCAATATGCATCTGCCCGTATGGCGGGGCCGTGGTTCCCACGGTTTTTGCATTGCTCTGCGGGGCCATCGGCTGGGCCGTTGCCCGCCGGCTCGACTTGTCCGTGCGTCTATCCGCGGCGTCGGTCCTGACGATGGTCCTTCTGATGTCCGCTGCAACCACATGCGCATACGCGGGCTGGGCCCGCTACCGCGTTGTTTACAGAATGACCGAAGTCTGCATGGGCAGGGCTTGGCCGTATCCCGACTGGGCCGTTATGCAACTCTACGGTTGGTTCGACGCCCGCAACCCTCCGGGAACGTTCAAGTACCACGGCGAGTGGCCCACAGTGCGATTCACCTTGGACAAACTCATCTTCGTGTTGGCCGGTATCAGCGGAGGTTGTATCGGCCTGGTCGTCCCCAGGTTTCTTCCGCGAGGTCGCCTCAAGCAAATCCTCCGCTTGGGCAACAAGCAACCTCGCTTCACTCTGCGGCGCCGGGCGAGACTGGCACTTGGGATCGTTCTTGTTGCCGTGGCGGGCTGGCTTCTTCTGAAAATGGAACTGACGAGGAGGCAGTGGCAAGACGCCGCCGAGTGGGCCAAGAAGGGGGCACGTGCGGAATACAGAAACCACAGGCTGGTTGGCTTGCGGTTCAACACCCTCACCTTGTCGATGCACTACTTCGGCAACAAGCAGTTTGGCGACGACGATCTGGTGCAACTGGAGACATTGACCGATCTGGAAGACCTGGGCCTCCAAGATACTCAAGTCACGGATGCGGGACTGGTGTACTTAAAGGGGTTGACCAAACTCGAGTGGTTGGACCTCGACAACACGCAAATCACCGACGCCGGGCTCGTACACCTCACCGGATTCACCAGACTTGGACGGTTGACCCTCGACGGCACACAAATCACGGACGCCGGCTTGGAAGACATCGAGGGACTGACCGGACTCTGGAACCTGGGCCTTGGGAGCACCCAAGTTACAGATGCCGGACTGGTGCATCTCAAAGGACTTACCAAACTCAGTTTCGTCAACCTCTCGAACACGCAAATCACGGATGCCGGGTTGAAACATCTCGAGGGGCTGCCCAATCTCCGTCATCTGTTGCTCGAAAACACCCAAGTCACCGATGAGGGTGTCGACGAACTCTGGAAGACATTGCCGCGAAACTGCACTATGGCCCGGTAGCATGTGGTTGCGAACAAATCGCCGGGCGGGGATTTTTCTCACCGCTTCGGCCGCCTTATGGCCGGGCCGCCGTCCGGCAGCGTCTTCCGCCATGCCAAGACCTTCTTGGCCAGTCGCTCGGCAATCTGCGGGTGCTGCTTGGCGACGTTGTTCTCTTCGCCGGGGTCTTTGGGGATGTTGTAGAGTTCCGCTTCGCTGCCGTCGCGATTGACCAGGAGTTTCCAATCGCCTTCGCGCACGGCAAGCGACGGCGGCCAGTAGGATCGCTCGCCGGCGACCCCGCCGCGCCAATCCCAATAGATCGGGCTGGTCCGCGGCCGGGGCTTGCCGAGAAGGATGTCGCTGATGTCTTCGCCGTCGGGTTGGATGTCGGGCACGGTCGCCCCGGCCAGCTTGCAGAGGGTCGGCAACAGATCGACGGCGGTCAGCACGGACGTCTCGTCGACCTTTCCGGCGGGGACCTTGCCGGGCCAGCGGACGATGCACGACTCGCGGACCCCGCCTTCGTAGATGCTTCGTTTTCGTCCGCGGAAGGGCCCGGGCGTACCCATCCCGGCGTTCGCCGCGTTGCCGATGTGGTAATCCTCCGGCCCGTTGTCGCTGGTGAAGAAGATCAGCGTGTTGTCGGCCAGTCCCATCTCGTCCAGTGCGTCGAACAGTCGCCCCAAGGCCTTGTCCATGCCGGTGACCGCGGCGAAATAGACTTTCGACTGGGCGTCGAGGTTCTTCGCCCGTTTGGCGTAGTCGCGCATGGTGCCCTTGAAGCGGTCGGGGTCGACTTTGAGGTCCTTATAGACTTCCAGCTCTTCCGGCGTCGGTTTCAGCGTCGCGTGGGGCACCAGGGTCCAGAGGTTCACGAAAAACGGCCCGTCCTTGTGGGCCTTCATGAAACGGATCGTTTCGTCGACGAACAGGCCGGTGGAATGGGCGCGGAAGTACGGATCGGCCCCGATGTTCCAACCGGGGCCGGACCCGGTACACGTCCGGTGGTCGTCGATTCCATATTCCGACGGATTGGGAGCACCGGGCATGTTGCCGCCGGAAAGGTGCCACTTGCCGAAGTGGCCCGTCGCGTAGCCGGCCTTCTTCAGCAGATCGGTCAGCGTAGTCACCTCGGGGTCGAGCCAGTTGGGCATGCCGCAATACTTGTTGTGCTTCTCGTGGGAGAAGTGGCGATGGATGCGATGCCGGGCGGGGAAGTGGCCGGTCATAAACGCCGTCCGGCTCGGCGAGCAGACGGGATTGTTCACGTAGAACTGCGTAAACCTGGTGCCCTCCTTGGCCAGCCGCGCAAGGTTGGGCGTTTTGATGTAGGGGTGCCCGAAGCAATCGGGGTCGCCCCAGCCGAGGTCGTCGGTCAAGATGAAGATAACGTTGGGTTTTTCGGTCTTTGGTTTTTCTGCGGCGGCAAGCGGCACGGCAACCGTCAGCAAGACGCCGAACATCGCAACATGGCGGGTGGAAATGGCAGGCATGGGACCCTCAATTCGTGGTGTAGGACAGGTGCATTATCCTCGACCTGTGCGGCGAGGGCAAGTAGGCGGGCAAGAAAGCAAAAAGGCCGGTCTCCTACCAAAAGACCGGCCCAGGGAATTGTGATTTGCTCTGTTGGGGCGTTCGCCGGACTACGGCGGCTTTGCGCCTTAGTTCCACCACCACTGGCCCTTGTCCAGGTTGAGCTTGATTTCCTTGCGAAGTTCGGCGACTTTGCCCTTTTCGTCGGGGAGTGTGTTGCTCGATTCAAGTGCCTTTCGTGCATGGATCGACACGCCTCCGCCGATCGGCGTCATCAGCCGGTGGCCCTTCCAGATCGCGTTGACGGCCGTGGCAACCTGCTTCGGGGCATGGTATGTCTCTACGGCGAACTCCTGCTCGTTACCGAGAAGGCCCAAGTCCCAGCCGGCCTTCTGGCAGTAGCCCTGTTTCTGGATATGCGCCGAGGCAACGGCCAGGTCGATCAAGTTCCGCAACTCGGCGTAGACGGGCGACCGCTCGGCCAACTCGGAATACTTCTTGGTGAAACTGGTGACAAACGCCTGGCTTGCCGCACTTTTTTGCCCCGATGCCTGACGCTGACCGCCCGCCGTGACCATCTCGTCCTCGCCGATCAGTTTCACGCCGTCGCCGACCAGTTCCATGGCCAGGCCGTCGTCGCTGATGCGAACACAGTGGTAGTCGGGTACGAAGTACCATCGCTGCATGGCGTTGCGGCTTACCTGTGCCGGGTTGGCCCGGTCGACCCAGCTTACGAGCCGGATCGGCGGCCGCTCCAGCCCGATTCCAATCAGCTTCATGCGGTAGTCCGCTTCGACCATCACCTGGGCGAAGTGTGTTTCGGGGGGAACGCCGTCGATTCTCACATCCTGCAAACCGAGGCTGGTCCGGAGCCCGTTGACGATGAACTGCGTGTGGGCGGGCGTGGCTCGCGTGCCGATGGAACGCAGGAAACGTTGCATTTCGGCCAGGCCCTCCTGGGTCGGATCGATCGAGCAGCCGATCAAGCCCGTTCCCTTCTTGCCGGGTGGATAGGCACGCAACGCAACGACCAGGTCCTGCAACTGGATGGTGGGCCGCCCGCTGGTCATGCCGACGACTCGGCCGACGGGATTGGTCACCCAGCCTTCGGCCGGACCGGCGATCACGATGTCTTTCGTGTCGGGATAGTAGAACACGTACTTCACGCGAATCAGCCCGGCCAGGTATCGCATTTCGTCGGTCGGCACGCCGTTGCGCGAGCCGATGACGTCTGCCAACCGGTTCAGAGAAATCATCCGCATGGCAGTCGGTTTGGTAATTTCCGGGGGGAGGGTGCTCTTGGCCGCGGCGATCCGCTGTTGCATCAACCTGCCGCCCGGGTCGTTGACGACGTTCATTTTCAACACGCCCTGGGCATCGACCGCGACACCGGCCTGTTGAGCGCTGGCCGATGACCCGATGCTCAGGCAGACTGCCAAGACCGCCACCAGCAATATCGTTCGTGTACCAACTTGACGCATGGGCCTCATCTCCATCAGAAGGGTGATTGTCCGCTAGGCTTCACAGACATGGGTGAGCACTCTATCGATCTTAATTAGGCAGGTTAGGTAAAGCAAGTAATTGCCGCAGAATCAGGGGGGGAATCGGCCTCCAGTCGGGAAAAAAACAAGGTAACAAAACACATTTGCGGGTCGTAAGTCATTTAAGTCAAACAAGCAAGGGGCTGCATAGCACGCAAGGGGGGTATATTTTCTGCGCAGAACCGGCTCGGTGTCCTGCCGAAGTGGCAGTCTTAGGGTCTCCTTCTCCTCAGCGGCCGGCGCCATGTAGAGGTGGTTTTCCTATCGCATCAAATGGCGTCGTGTTGTAAGATATTATGTAGTAACCACTTACTGCTTTTCCCTGGTTGGGGCGTCAGAAGTTTTTTCCCACTGGTACCCAACTTGCACACGATTCTCTGTGACACCACTTTTCTAGGGTTCACCCATGTTAGCCGAACCTCCTTCACTGCTGATCACCGACGACGACCGGGACTTCCGGGAAACGCTCAAGGTCGTGTTCGAGCCGAAGGGGTTTACGACCCTTTTGGCGGGGGATGGTGAACAGGCCCTGAAGATCGTCCGCACGCAGAAGGTGCACCTCGTTCTGCTCGACGTACACATGCCGAAGCTCAGCGGGCTGGAGACGCTGCGGCTGGTGAAGCAGTTTCGGTCGATGCTGCCGTGCATCTTGATGTCGGCGAGGCTCGATGAAATGATCCTCGAGGAAGCGCGACGCGCCGAGGCATTCTCCGTTCTGGCAAAGCCCGTAACGTTGCAGCAGATCACCGGCACCGTGGAAGATGCCCTGCGCCGCGTCTACAACTGGGCCGGGTAGGAGCCGACCGCGTGCATGGTATGGTTCGATTCACATTCAGTGTCGCTCCATGAATTCCTCAAGAGTCATCGGGGCTGGCGGATCTCCGTTTTGGATGAGTCCAGTTCCCACAGCGAGACCAAACAATGCCATTGCTGCGAATAAAACCGCCATGGCGAGAAGAAATCTCCTCCCAACTCGTTGCGCTTTCTCTCGTCCCACAGATCCGAATTTCCGCTCGAAGAACCACCCCAGCGCATCGCCAATTTGCCAGATATTCCGATCATACGCCCAGCGAAGGAATGCGAAGGCCAGGCAAATCACCAAGGTAAGAAGTCCAACGCTCAGAGGACTGTCAACGTGAAATGGCAATGTGAACATGGCATCCTTTGTCTGAATCGAACCAGTGATTCTACAAGATCGTGCTATGCATGTCAGACACGCCTCGTCCACTTAGCGCGGATTTCTATCACGGTCAGTATAAGCAACCCCGCCAGCGTGTCAAACCGAATCTGCCGGACTACCGGGCGACTGCTATAAAGCCGCGACCGGTGGTCGCGCCCGAATCACTCGGCAAGCTCCGATGCCGCCGAACTGCTGACGGCCAATATCTCCATCCGAGCGGAGAAGGCGACTTGGGAATCCGCATCTCGTTCGAGCCGATCAAGTATTGACCGGGCATTGTCTCGGCGGCTACCCGCCGGCTTCGTTGCCGCGTGAAGCCTCCGGTTGTTCGGCTTCTTTGGGCACGCGCTTGGAAACCTCCCCGGTGCCGGGCACGATCATCGGGCTGGGAGAACTGGCCTCGATGATTTCCTTTAATTGTTGAGTGTCGATCACTTCTTCGCTGATCAGACGTTCTGCGAGGGCAATGAGGGCCTTGCGGCGCGACGCGAGGATGTGTCGCACCTTTTCCATGGAACGGTCGATGATGTGCTTGATTTCCTCGTCGATTTCGCGGGCAGTCTGTTGACTGTGACTTCGCTCGCGTGGGAGTTCGTCGCTGCCGGCAAGGAAGGACGAGCGGCCGCTCTCGCGGTAGTTCACCTGCCCCAGGCGGCTCATCCCGTATTCCATGACCATGCTTCGGGCGATTTCCGTTGCCCGTTCCAGGTCGTTCTGGGCGCCGGTCGAGACGTCGTCGAAGACGAGTTCCTCGGCGGCGGTGCCGGCCAGGAGCACTTGGATGCGGGCTTCCAGCTCGCTCTGGGTCATCAGGTAGCGGTCGCTTTCGGGGCGCTGCATCGTGTAGCCCAGCGCGGCCAGCCCCCGCGGAATGATCGAGACCTTGTGGACCGGATCGGTGTTCGGCAAGCTATAGGCAACCAGGGCGTGGGCGCTTTCGTGGTAGGCGATCCGTTGCTTTTCGTCGTCGTGCATGACGCGTTGCCGCTTTTCCAGGCCGGTGGTCACCCGTTCGACCCCTTCGGTAAATTCCTGCATGGTCACGGCCGGTTTGTTTTCACGGGCGGCCAGCAGCGCGGCCTCGTTGACCAGGCTGGCCAGATCGGCGCCGACGAAACCGGAGGTAATCGCGGCGATCTTCTTCAGGTCGACCGATTCGTCGAGTTTGACCTTCTTGATATGGACCTTGAGGATTTCCTCGCGTCCGCGGATGTCGGGGCGATCGACCAGGACGTGGCGATCGAAACGGCCGGGCCGCAACAGGGCGGGGTCGAGCGTCTCGGGCCGGTTGGTGGCCGCCATGATGATCACGCCGCTGTTGGTGCCGAACCCGTCCATCTCGACCAGCAGGGCGTTGAGCGTCTGCTCCCGCTCGTCGTGCCCGCCCACGATACCCGATCCCCGGGTCTTTCCCAGGGCGTCCAACTCGTCGATAAAGACGATGCACGGCGCCTTGGCCTCGGCCTGCTGGAACATGTCGCGCACCCGGGCGGCGCCGACGCCGACGAACATCTCGACGAAGTCGGAACCGGAGATGCTGAAGAAGGGCACGTCCGCCTCGCCGGCAACGGCCTTTGCCAGCAGGGTCTTTCCGGTTCCCGGCGGTCCGACCAGCAGGACCCCCTTGGGGATGTGGCCGCCGAGCCGCTGGTATTTTTCCGGGGTTTTCAGAAAATCGACGACTTCGCGCAACTCGTCAACCGCCTCGTCGATCCCGGCCGCGTCGTCGAAGGTAATGCCGATGTCTTCCTGGGCGTAGAGCCTCCCGCGACTGCGGCCGAAGGCCATGGCAGAGCCGGGCCCGCCCAACCGGCGCATCATCAAGAAGAAAACCACGATGACAATGGTCATGAGCATGATGGGCAACAGCCACGTCTGCCAGGCGCTGGGGGCCTTTTCCGCCTCGACATTCTCAAAGCCGTGTTTCTTGGCGAGGTTGAACAGCCACAGCTCATCGTTGTGCAGCCCCAACCGCGGCGTGTGGAAAACGACGTGCGGCTTGGCCTCGCCTTCAGCGGGTTTGATTTCTTGCCGGGTAACTTCGCCCGTAATTTCGGTCTGGCCGATTTTCAAGTTCGACAAGTCCGAGTAGCGGACCGTTTTCTCTTTGCCTTTGTGCCCCTCGATCACTTCAATCCCGGCCTTGGGGTTCTGCTCGGGCGAGCCCTGCTCGATGAGCTTGACCAACTTGCCGTATGGGATCTCGTTGTCCTGCTTGTCCTGCAAGTACATCAGCAGAAAGAACATGGCGGCACCGAAGGCCAACACATACCAAATGACGCCGCCACCCAACGGAGGGGCCTTGCGGTCGCCGGACTGTTGATCGGGATCTGGCTTGTTTGAATCGTCCACGGCGTAAATTCCTCTACTTCCACAATAATACCACGTTGGACAAAGGGAAATGGGGCGACGTCGAAAACCGGGTTGCCGCCGGGGAATATCCCCCCTACAATGAATGCCTTTCCCAATTTGTGTGGCCTGCCGAAAGGTCGCGGCTTTATTCTTATGACCAGCCGTGCCAGAAATATCGTGGTATTGGGCTCAACCGGCAGTATCGGTCGTAGCACGTTGGAGGTCATCGGCGCGGCGGAGGGAAGGCTCCGTGTCGTGGCCCTTTCGGCCCACAGCAGCACGGCACTTCTTGTCGAACAAGCCCGGGCGGTTCGCCCGCGCCAGATCATCGTGACCGACCCGGCGGCCGCTGAAAACGAGGACTTTTCGGCCCTGCCGGACGAAACCGAGCTTCTGATCGGCCCCGAGGCAATCGCCCAAGTCGTCACCCGGCACGATGTTGATATGGTCGTTTCGGCGATCGTCGGCAGCGCCGGACTCGAGGGGACTTGGGCCGCGTTGGAGTCGGGCAAGACCGTGGGCCTGGCCAACAAGGAAAGCCTGGTGGTCGGCGGACCCTTGGTCATGCGCCTTGCGAAAGAGAAACAGGCGAAACTGCTGCCGGTCGACAGCGAACACAGCGCGGTGTTTCAGGCCCTCCAGGCGGGGCAACGGGGAGAGGTTCGCCGGGTGGTGCTTACTGCCAGCGGGGGACCGTTCCGCGACTACGACCAGCGGCAACTGGCCCGCGTTACCGTCGACGATGCACTGGCCCACCCCACCTGGGACATGGGACCGAAGATCACCGTCGATTCGGCCACCATGATGAACAAGGCCCTGGAGATCATCGAGGCACGCTGGCTGTTCGATCTGGTGCCCGAGCAGATTGCCGTGGTCATTCATCCGCAATCGGTCGTCCATTCGATGGTAGAATACATCGATGGATCGGTGATCGCGCAGATGAGCCCTCCCGACATGAAACTCCCGATCCAGTACGCGTTGACCTACCCGGAACGTTGCGAGTCGGTCGCGTCGAAGATTGACTGGAGCAAGGCGGTGCAATTGGAGTTCGAGCCGCCCGACTTCGAGCGGTTTGGGGCTTTGAAACTCGGGCTGGAGGTGGCCCGCGCCGGCGGAACAGCGGGCGCGGTCCTCAACGGTGCCAATGAAGCCGCCGTGGCGTCGTTCCTGGATGGTCGGATTCGGTTCGACCAGATCGTGCCAGCGTGCCGAAATGTCCTTGAAAACCACAACTTCGATCCCGATCCCACGCTCGAGCAGGTGCTCGGTATGGACCGTTGGGCACGTGAGGAGGTAGAACATTGGATTTCTGTTTGATCGCCGCCGGCTGGTTGAATTCGAGCACCTGGATTGGCATCCTGGAAGTTGCCGTCGGATTGGGTTTGGTGATCTTCGTACACGAGTTCGGCCACTTTGCCGTGGCCAAGATGTGCGGGGTGAAGTGCGAGAAGTTCTACTTGGGATTTGACATCGGCGGTCTGAAGTTGTGCAAGTTCACCGTCGGCGAGACGGAATACGGTATCGGCGTCTTGCCGCTGGGCGGTTACGTGAAAATGCTCGGCCAGGTAGACAATCCCGCTCAATTGCGGGAGGAGATCGAACGGGCGAAACAAAAGGCGGAGAAAACCGAATCGCCCGCAACGAGCGAAGAAAAAACTCCCGACATCGACCGTGCCGATCCTCCCGACGGCGGTGAGCAGCCGGAAACGCCGGAATCTCCGGAGGACGAGGAAATCGACCTCGCGGCCGCCGAAGCCGCCTTGTACGACCCGCGGAGCTACCTGGCCAAAAGTGTGCCGAAGCGAATGGCAATCATCTCGGCCGGCGTGATCATGAACTTGATCTTCGCCTTTATCATGGCGGCGATTGCCTACAAGCTGGGCGTCAAGCAGGTCGTCTGCGAAATCGGTCAACTGGTCCCCGGCAAAACCGCCTGGCAGCTCGACCTGAAGGTGGGCGATCGGATCACCGACATCGACGGGCGCAAGATGCGCCATTTCCGCGATTTGAAGGCGAATGTCTCGCTGGGTAACATCGAAGACGGGCTACCCATCGAGGTGAAGCGGCCCGGAGTCAAGGAGCCGATCAGAGTCGTCACCTGGCCCGACAGTTCCGGGCGGATGCCCGTCATCGGCGTTGCACCGCCGCGGGACACCACTCTGGTCCTGAAGATGCCGGGTTCGGCGGCGACGAAGGCCGAACCGCCGCTCGAAGAAGGCGACGAGATCGTCAAGATCGACGGGACGCCGGTTGGCAATTATCCCGAACTCCGCGCCTATCTTGCCTTGCACCCCCAACAGACGTTAAAGGTGACTGTCGAGCGGCCGGCGAAAACCGAGGGTAAGGTAAAAACCGACGACCCGCCGACGGAACACACCGTCGAAGTCCCCCCCAATCCGATGCGCCGGCTCGGGTTGGTAATGGAGATGGGCAAGATCACGGCCGTCCAGTCCTTTCCTCCGGGTGATCCGCGGGACCCGGAGGACAATTCACCCGCCGCCAAGGCGGGGATCAAACCGGGGGACATCATACTCGAGATCGACGGCCAGCCGCCCGGCGATCCCATGACCTTGCCCGCCCGGCTTCAACAGCGCGCCGGCGAAACGATCACCTTGACCATCAAACCCGGGATCGAGGAGACCGGCGCGAAAAGCGAAGCCCGTTCTCCCGCGGAACTCTTCGTCGAGGCGGGGGATGTGGGCTGTGGAACAGGCGGCGCCGCGCGGCGCCGCGTTCCGGTAACGCTCCGGGAAGCCGACTGGTACGAAACGCCTTTGTCGCCAAACACTCCGATGAGCATTCCGGCCCTAGGGATCGCGTACGAGGTGCTCGACCGCGTCGACTCGGTGATCGAATCCACCCCGGCGGCGGAGGCGGGGCTGCGACCCGGCGACCGGATCGTCGAGGCAATCGTCATTCCGCCCGACAAGAAAGACATCCCCGAAGATTTTCCCAGGCTCCGAAAAAGAAAGATTCCCTTCAGCCAGGACGAATACAACTGGCCTTACCTCATCCACGAGTTGCAGCGTGCGCTGCCGGGCAGTGAAATCGAACTGACGTGGGACCGGGCAGGCGAGAAAAAAACGCGTATGCTGACGTGGTACGAGGCCGGCGACTGGTTCAACCCCGACCGCGGGTTCCGCACCGGGCTGCTGTTGTTCCCCCAAAAGGGCGAAACATGGGGCGAGGCAATCCAGTTCGGCGCGGAGGAGACCCTCGATTCGACGCTCCTGGTTTTCCGGGTTCTGTCGAAACTGGGCGGGCAGTTCTCGGCCACCAACTTGGGCGGCCCCATCATGATCTTCGCCATGGCCAAGGGGGCCGCCGACGAGGGAATCTCCGAGTTGCTCCTCTTCCTGACGATCATCAGCGCGAATCTCGCCGTCCTCAATTTCTTGCCTATCCCCGTGCTCGACGGCGGGCACATGGTCCTGCTCACCTACGAGGGCATCCGCCGAAAGCCGCCCGACGAACGCATCGTCGCCGCCCTCACCTGGCTCGGGTTGCTGTTCATTCTCACCCTGATGTTCTGGGTGATCGGCATGGACATCCACCGGCTGTTCACGGGCTTCTATTAAAGGGCCGCTCGGGAACAGCTTCGGCATTCGGCCGGTAGCTACGGTCGCCAGACCGTGGGCAACGCAGTCGTCCACGGTCTGGCGACCGTAGCTACACCGAAATTTTCCATGTAAAGCCGCGGCCGGTGATTCCGCGCGGCCACCGGTCACGGCTTTATGGTGGTCGCCATCCGTTTTCCGCTGCCTCGCGACGCGCCCGGCCCCGGCTATCGGGCCGCGAGTCCCTAATCCCCAGCACCTTACGACAACTGAGATTGCGAGTTGTCGGGTGCCATGCCCACGCTTGCCGTGGGCATGTTCTGCAACGCCCACAAACATGCCCACGGCAAGCGTGGGCATGGCACCCGCAGTTTCAATTGTCATACGGTACTAGCCGCCAGTCCCGAATCCGGTTATCATAACACTATGGCGCACCTGCTGATCGTTGACGACGAACAGAGCATCTGCTGGGGGCTCGAGAAGCTCGCCAAGGAGTTGGGACATTCCACGGCCACGGCGGCGTCGGCCGAAGAAGGGCTCGAACTGGCACGCAAGAAGCGTCCCGATGTGATCGTGCTCGACGTGCGGCTGCCCGCGATGAGCGGGCTCGAGGCGATGGGGCACTTCCAAAAACTGCCGGCCGGCGACGGCCCGGCCGCGGCCCGGGTGCCGGTCATCGTCATCACCGCATACGGCGATATGGAAACGGCGGTCGAGGCCGTCCGAAACGGGGCCTTCGACTACCTGACCAAGCCGTTCGAGCTGGACGTGGCACAACGGGCGATCGAACGGGCGCTGCGGCAGCCGGCCGAGACGCCGAAGCCCGTCGAGCCCGAGGCACTCCGCGGCGAAGCCGAGGGGCAAATGGTCGGTTCGTCGGCCGCCATGCAGGAGGTCTTCAAACGGATCGCCCTGGGCGCCGCATCCGAAGCGTGTGTGCACCTCCGGGGCGATAGCGGCACCGGCAAGGAGCTGGCCGCCAGGGCCATCCACCGCTACAGCCGCCGGGCGGACGGGCCCTTCGTCGCCGTGAACGTCGCGTCGCTGAGCCCCACGCTCGCCGAAAGCGAACTGTTCGGCCACGAACGCGGGGCGTTTACCGGGGCGGATCACGCGCGCAAAGGGCTCCTCGAACAGGCCGACGGCGGTACCATCTTTCTCGACGAAGTGGCCGATATACCCCTGTCGATCCAGGTCAAGCTGCTGCGGGCGCTGGAGCACGGCGAGGTCACGCCGGTCGGCGGCGACCGCCCCGCCAAGAGCGATTTCCGCATTATCTCGGCCACGCATCAGAACCTCTGCGAACGGGTGGCCGAGGGGGAATTCCGCCACGATCTCTACTTCCGGCTGATCACGTTCGAGATCGAGATCCCGCCGCTGCGCGAGCGCCGCGAGGACATCCGCGAGCTGACCGAGTATTTCTTGAACCGGTTGGCGGCCAAGAACGCGGCGCCGCGGCCGTCGATCTCGCCGGAAGCGGTCGCCGAGCTAAAGCGGTCGCCGTGGTACGGGAACGTCCGGGAGTTGAGCAATGCGATTGAGCACGCGATGATCGTCGCCCGGGGCGGCACCATCGGCCCGGAGCATTTGCCCCCGCCGACGCCGCCGGCGGTTACGGCCGGCGCGGTGCAGGAGGAAGCAATCGCCTCGCAATTGCGGCGTTGGGCCGAAGCGCAGTTGGCCGGTTCGCCCGGCGCCAAGGACCTCTACGAACAGCTTTTGAAACTGGTCGAACCGCCCGTGCTGAAAGCGGCCATGGACCATCACCAAGGCCAGTGTACGGCAGCCGCCCGGCGATTAGGGCTTCACCGCACCACGCTGCGCAAGAAGCTCGATCAGTTGGGGCTGGAGGAGTAGGGTGTCGCCCAACGGGAGACAACTTCGCCATTTTCCCATAAAGCCGCGACCGTTGGTCGCGCCAAGCGTTGCCGGAAACCGCCGCGCCAGGGTTCGGCGCGACCAACGAGGTTGTGATTTTTTGTAGGGTGAGACCAGGAGCGAAGCGACGCCGGCCCACCAACGCGAGAAAAACGCGGCGAATATGGTGGGCCGGCGCGGCCTGAGGGCCGCTGGTCCCACCCTACGGCCTCCATCTCCCCAAAAAATCACAGCCTCAACGGTCGCGGCTTTATGAAGAGTCGTCGCTTGCGGGTCCGTTCCCGTTCCCTTCTTCGTGCGGGACGCGTTTGACGGCCACCAGGGTGTCGCCGAGGTCGAGGTTCATGATCCTTACGCCCTGGGTGTTGCGGCCGACGATGCTGATGTCGGCGGCACGGATGCGCTGGATTTGCCCCCTCGCGGTCATCAGCATCAATTCATCGTCGTCTGCAACGCGGACAATGCCGATGACCGGTCCGTTGCGCGGTGCGGTCTTGATGTCGTGGAGCCCCTTGCCGCCGCGGCGCTGTGTGCGATAGCACCGCTGCGAGGAGGGGCCGTTTCCGTTATCGTCATTCTCCTGTTCGGGCAGGTCGGCTTCGGGGGTTTCGTCGCCGGGTCCGGTTTCCTGATTTGGCCCGAAGGGAGTCCGCTTGCCGAACCCCTTCGCGCATGCGGTCAGCAGGCAGGCGTCGGGATCGGCGACGACCATGCCGACGACGCGGTCGCCGCCGATCAGCTTGATCCCTTTCACGCCGCTGGCGTAGCGGCTCATGGACCGGACGTCCGATTGCTTGAACCGGATGGCCATACCGCCGGCCGTGGCGAGCACGATTTCATCGCCCGGCCCGGCCACGACGACGTCGACCAGCTCGTCGCCTTCGCGGAGCTTCACGGCGATCAGCCCGCTCCTGAGCGGCCGGCTGTATGCCGCCAGCGGCGTTTTCTTCACCAGCCCCCGGGTGGTTGCGGTCACCAGGAAGTGGTCGGGGCGGTCGAAGTCCTTGACCGCGCGGCAATCGGTGATCTGCTCCCCTTCGGCCAGGTTCAGCAAATTGACCACCGCCCGGCCGCGGGCGTCGCGGGCCAACTGGGGCAAATCGTAGACCTTTCGCCAGTAGACCTTCCCCTTGTTTGTGAAGAAGAGCAGATAGGCGTGGGTGCTTGCAACGAAGAGGTGCTCGATGGGGTCCTCCTCTTCGGTCCGGGCGCCGATGAGCCCCTTGCCGCCGCGGCGCTGTGCGCGGTAGGCGGTGACCGGCGTCCGCTTGATGTAACCGCGGTTGCTGATCGAGACGACCATGGTTTCCTCGGTGATGAGGTCGTCCATGTCGATTTCGCCGATTTCCTCGCCACTGATTTCGGTCCGGCGCGCGTCGCCGTGTTTCCGCTTCAATTCCCGCAGATCGTTTCGGATGATGTCGAGGATGTTCTTTTCGTCGGAGAGTATCCGGTTGAACTCGCGGATTTTTTCGAGCAGCTCGCGGTGTTCGCCGCCGAGTTTTTCCTGTTCGAGGTTGACCAGTTGGCCGAGCGTCATGCGGAGGATGGCGTCGGCCTGGACGGGTGTGAGTGTGTACATCTCGCTGGCGCCGCGTTCCTCTTCGAACACGGCGAAACCCTCGTCCCCCAGCGCCCGCCGGAGCATGGCAGCCGGCGTCTCGATCTGCATCAGCCGCTCCTTGGCTTCCGCCTGGGTTTTCGATGCCCGGATCACGCGGATCACCTCGTCGATATTTGCATGGGCCAAGAGCAGGCCCTCGACAGTGTGCTTCCGCTGGCGGGCCTTTGCCAGGAGGAACTGCGTACGGCGCCGGATCACCGACGCACGGTGACGAATGAATTCCTCGAGCAATTGCTTGAACGACAATACGCGGGGTTTGTTGTCGACCAGCGCGAGAAAGATAATCGAGAAGCTGTCCTGCAACGGGGTGTGCTGATAGAGTTGGTTGAGCACGATGTCGGGATCGGCGTCGCGCTTCAGCTCCAGCACGAGCCGGACCGGCTCCTTCAGATCGCTCTCGTTGCGGCTGGCGGCGATTCCTTTGACCTTCTCGTCGCGCACGGCAAGGTCGATCCGCTCTTCGATCCGGTCGCGGACCTGCTGGTAGGGGATCTCGGAGACGACGATCCGTTTGCGCTCGTTGTTTTTGCCGAACGTTTCGACGCGGGTACGCGCGCGGACGACGATCGTACCGCGGCCGGCATGGTAACCGCGCCGGATGCCGCTCCGGCCGCAGATTACGCCGCCGGTTGGGAAGTCGGGGCCGGGACACACGTCCAGCAACTCGTCGACCGAGATATCGGGATTGTCGATCACGGCGATGGTCGCATCGCAGATTTCGGCCAGGTTGTGCGGGGGGATCGACGTCGCCATACCCACGGCGATGCCGCTGGCCCCGTTGACCAGAAGGTTCGGGAATTTCGACGGCAGCACGGTCGGTTCCGTCCGGCGCTCGTCGTAGGTGGGCACGAAATCGACCGTGTCGAGCTTGATGTCCTCGAGCAGCAACGCGGCGACGGCCGACATTCGGGCCTCGGTATATCGCATGGCCGCCGGCGGCAACCCGGCGATCGAACCGAAGTTTCCCTGCTTGTCGACCAGCACGTGCCGCATGTTCCACTCCTGGGCCATGCGGACCAAGGTCGGGTAGATGACGCTTTCGCCGTGGGGATGGTAGTTGCCGCTGGTGTCGCCGGAGATCTTGGCGCACTTGACGCGGCTTGCCCCGGGCCCGAGGTTCAGATCGTTCATCGCGACCAGAATCCGCCGCTGCGAAGGCTTCAGCCCGTCGCGGACATCGGGCAGGGCGCGGCTGACGATCACGCTCATCGAATAGGTGAGGTAACTGTCCTTCAGTTCCTCTTCGATGGGCAGAGTCCGGATGTTGCCGTCGCCGTCACCCGGGGCATTTTCGTCCGGCGCCGCACCATTCGAATTGGGGGGATCGAGGGGTAAATTCGAGTCGGTAGCCAACGTGAATCCTTTCGTCGGACACTGCTAAGAAACCGGATGGGCAGCAGTAGAAGGAGCTTCCTGCCCACGTTATCCAATTGCTCCTCAACGAAACCGGCATTATACTGTTTTGATCCTCAATTCACAACGGGCGGGGGCCAATTTCCACAAGAAAAACGTTGCCGCAAGTCGTTACTATGAAACATGTTGCGGCGTCACCTTTTTCGCGTCGAAATTCCCCGCACTCCTTACGCTGAAGCAGGGCATTTCGGACGTTCAACCCCCCGTTTTCGACCGCCGCGGATTTCGGGCATTTCGGACAATCCCGCGCCGCGCGATGCGTGGCAGCCCGGGCCTTTTCCGTATAAGATCAATCCAGTGGCCCTACGGCGTCCGCTGCTTCCTTGGCACCGGTCGTGAATATCTAAGCCAAGGAATTGGCTCGAAAATAACTGAAGGTGTCCGGGAATTGCAGACCGAAATCACTGTAGGGGAACGGCGTCTGTGCCGTTCCTTTTGGGCAACGATCCATCTGCGGAACGCCACAGAGGGCGTTCCCTACAGGGTCGAATTCCCGGACGGCCTCGGTTATTTTGGAGCGGTTCCTAACCAAACAAATTGCCGGAGTCGCAACTCGGCAGCAGAAGGAGATTCCCGTGAAGATTGTGCCACTGTTGAGCGTCGCTTTGCTCGCCGTTGCCCCGGCGGTTGCCTACGAACCCACTTCAAACTTCACAATCCACGAGATCGAGGGCTTTAAGGTCTACGTCAACAAGGCACTGCTGGGCGACGGCGAGCACGCAGAAACCGGTGCCGAGGCACTGAAAATGCTGAAAAGGGACCTCGCGCAGGTCAAGACCTGGATTGCCGATCCCGCCTTGAAGGAAGTGCTCAAGGCGCCGATCTGGATGGAAGTCGATTCGACCAACGGCCCCCACGGCCGAACGCCCGTCTTCCACTACCATCCGGGCATGGACTGGCTGGTGAAGATGGACTTCAACCCGGAGAAACACCAATGTGTCGAGTTCAGCCGGGCGGAGAGCTACGTGCGTGCGGGCAACCGCTCCGTGCAGATCATGCTGCACGAGTTGGCCCATGCGTATCACGATCGGTTCCTGGGCTTCGATCACAAGGAGACGCTGGCGGCCTACAAGAAGGCGGTCGACGAAGAACTCTACGGCAAGCGAAGTTCGAAAACATCCGACCACAAGGAATACTTCGCCATCCTCAGCGTCGAGTACTTCAACTGCCCGGAAATCCGCGAGAAGCTCAAGGAGCAGGACCCGCGGATGTTCAAGGTCCTCGCCGAGGTCTGGGGCAAGCCGCGGACGATCCCCAGCGAACCGATCGGCTCGCCTTCCAAGGGACGCCCTAAGACAAAACGTACGTACGAACCGACATCGAACTATACGGTCAAGAACATCGACGGCTTTACGGTCTACGTCAACAACCGCCTGCTGGGCGAGGAGAAGAAGGTCGGCGCGGCGGCCTTGAAGCTCTTGTCGGTGAAGTTCTTCGACATGCGCCGGGTTGTACCCGCCCATGCCCTGAAGGAGATACAGAAGACGCCGATTTGGCTCGAGGCGGAAAACGACTGGCACGCACCCTGTGCCTGCTATCACGGCTCGGCCGGCTGGCTCCGTTCCCACGGCTTGAATCCCGAGAAGGCCAAGGGCGTGGAAATCTCCAACGCGGCACGGTTCCTGCGATGGTCGCGCAGCCAGCCGTGGGTCATCCTGCACGAAATGGCCCATGCCTACGACGATCGCGTGCTGAAGGCCGACAAGCAAATTTGCAAGCGGTTGAAGGAGGCCTACGACCAGGCCGTCAACAACGGGAAATACGATTCGGTGATGCGATACCACGGACGGCAGCAACGCCACTACGCAATAAGCAACGTCAGCGAGTATTTCGCCGAGACTACCGAGGCCTACTTCGGCCTCAACGATTACTACCCGTTCATCCGGGCGGAGCTGATGCACCACGACCCGGCCGGGTACAAGCTGATGCAGGAGATATGGAAGGCCGAGCCGGAAGAGCCGATCGACTATCGCCGCCACGGACTGAAGGTCGCCGAGGTGCCGGAAGAGGTCCGCAAGTCGCTCGGGCTCGACCCGTTCTACAAAAAATACGTCAGTGCCCGGGGGTTCCCGGTGATCGGTTCCGAGAAGGTATCCGACTACGCCCTGTTGGAAGCCGCCTACTTGATCAATCACATGCTGCTGGACCGGCCCGACGTCCGCGACGCCTTGATCCGCAACAAGGTCCGCTTTGTGGTGATGGCCCCCACGGAGATGACGACCGACGTCCCCGAGACCAGCGACTTGAAGCCGGCCAAATTCTGGGACAAACGGGCACGCGGGGTGGGGCCGACTCCGATACGCCCGATCGTCAGTTGCGGCGAGGAAAACCTGCTCCGCTACCCGGGCGATCCCTACGACGAGGAATCGATCCTGGTTCACGAATTCGCCCACGCCATCCACCTGATGGGAATCAACTCGGTCGACAAGGAGTTCGACGGCAGGCTTCGGGCCCTTTACCGCAACGCCATGAAGAAGGGGCTTTGGAAGGGTAAGTACGCGGCCAACAATGCCGAGGAATACTGGGCCGAGGGCGTCCAGTCGTACTTCGACACCAACCGGCTGCCCGACCACGACCACAACCACGTTGATACGCGCGAGGAGCTGCGCGAGTACGACCCGGAACTGGCCGCCTTGATCGCCAAGGAATTCCGCAACTCCAATTGGCGTTACCGGAGGCCGGATGATCGCAATTATGCGGGGCACCTGAAGGGCTACGACCCGAAGAAGGCCCCAAAGTTCACCTGGCCGCCGGGGCTCGAGGAGTGGTACAAGAAATACGAGGCGCAGCAGAGGGCGAAGGAAAAAGCGGAAGCGGACAAGAAGAACGACTCCGAAAAAGAAACGAATGAGAACCCCAAGCCGTCGAAGTAGGAGCATCCTGCGCCGCGGGTCACTATTGCCCCTTCGGGGCTTGCAGTGCATTGCGGCATCCATACTTGACCAGTACCGCTTCGACCTGATACAATGTCCGTAGTGAGGCAGCAACCGCTGGAACAGGAATGGGGATTTGGCACGAGCGAGTCATCCCAACAAAGAGATTGTATACGCCGAGAGTAGCGGTTGGTTGGTGGTCCAGTCATCTGGAGGCCATTGCTGGGGTGTGATGCGCTGCCCGCACGGCCGCGGCGGTTGTCAGAAGTCCATTTGGTCGACTCCGAGGAATCCAGAGAAGCACGCAAGGGAAATCCGGCGTTTCGTTGACAAGTGTCCACATTAGATGTACGGGGAAGCCATGGACGCCCACCAATTCACACTCATACTCACCGGCTTTGCCGAGATCACACCCGAGGTGGCCAATGCCTTGTACGAGGCGACCGGGGGAGACATCGAGTTGAATATGCGCGACGGGGTGGCCTTCCTGGAGTTTGAGCGAACGGCGACTTCTTTGCACGATGCGATTATCAAGGCCATTGACCAGGTGGAAAACGCCGGAGTGAGCGTTCGCGTTGTCCGCGTCGAATCGGATGCTGCCAACGTCATCGCCAAGATCAACGCCGATCTGCTGGGTATCTCGACCGGCACTTGAGCACAACGGTGTTTGATCCATTGACCACAAGGGCTACCGGCGGAGCCACTTCACGGCAGATGTCTCCTTCTGCTGTTCTTTCCCGTCGAACGCCGTCACGTTATCCGCCTTGCCGGCGGCCTTGTACGCGGCGGCGACGACCGGCGGCGGTTTGGGGCCTTCGCCGGTCAGCCAGATCGGATGGGGGGCCGAAAGGGCGATAATGCCCGGCAGGTCGCCGTACTTGGCGCCGCCGGGCAGGAAATCGGGGTCGTCGGTCGCGGTCAATTTGGCGAAGCGGAAACCGGCCGTGTCGATCACCGCCCGGTCGATCGCCGCGCCGGCCTGCGCGCGGGCAGCGGCAACCCAATGTCCCGCCCCGCCCAGACCGATCACGTCGACTCGCTGTGCCTCCTCCTTGCGATTCTTGACAAACGAGACGACCGACAGAATATCGTGGACCCGTTTGGAGAAGACCGGGTGGTTGTAGCCGAAGGTGTATCCGGCGCAGCCGGGCCGGCCCTGCTTGTCTCGCTTGTTCATTCGGGCCTTCGTCAGCGGCTTGCCGTCGGCGGTGAACTCGCCCTGGCCGAACAGATCGACGCCGACGACCTCGATGCCCGCGTCAAGCAGCTTGCGGATTCCCGGTTTCGGCTTGCCCTGCCCGTCGAAAAGGGCCTGCTTGCCGGTCTTGTCGATCCAGACGACCGTCCGCTTCTTCCACGATTTCGGCATGAGGCGCACCACGGGCAACTCCTCGCCCTGGGCCGGGGAGCGCAACAGGCAGGTGATCGTCCGGTAGTCGCCGTCGTCGGTTTCTTTCTCTTCGGCCACTTCGATCGCTCCCGGCTCCGGCAGTCCGCGCCCGATCATCACGTCGACCGCACCGCCGATGATCTCGCGGTACCGCTCCAGGCCCTTCGCATCCTTCGGCTTCAATGCGGCGATCTGCTTCTCGGCGTCTTCGGTCATCCACTTCAGCAACGCCCGTTCGTACTCGTCGCCGCCGGGCGGCTTCGGGTGCTCGTCGTCCCAGACGCTCATTTCCTCGATCGACAGCGGCTTGTAGTCCTCTTCGACGATCTCCTTCAGGCCGAGCTTCAGGTGCTTGTTGAGCCAGTCGTACATGACCGCCCGGCTGACGTAGTTGTAGTTGTGGCCGAAGTGCCGGAAGGGCTTCGCCATCACGAGGTCTTCGCAGCCGAGCATCTTGTAGTGTTGCTTCAGCTCCGGCAGCCCCTTGGTCGCAATTTCCTTGGTCCAGTCGTCGGCGGCCGTCATGCCCAGCGGCCGGGGCGAGATGAGCGCCGCGATCTCGATGTTGCCGGTGTCTACCCGCAGATACGGCGCGTTTTCGCACGTGCAGCCGCCCTGCATGGCCGTCGAGACCATGACGGCCGGAAAGGCGACCGCCGGCCGAGTGTCGACCGCGCAGAGGATGAACGTCTGCGTGCCGCCGCCGCTGGCCCCGGTCACGGCGACCCGCTCAGGGTCGACCTCGGGCAGGTCGCTGAACCAATCGAGCGTGCGAATCGAGTTGTACGTTTGCAGGCCCATGAAGTTTTGCAGCCGGGCTTCCGCCTGCGGGCTGAACAACCCCCAGTTCTCCGGCGTGTTCATTGCTTCGCGGATCCCGGGCCGGTGCTTCAGTTGCACGCTGTCGGCGTAGCCGACCATGTCGTAGTGGAAGACGGTGCATCCCATCCGCGCAAGCTGCACGCAGCGTGCCTGCAACGGCGATCGGCCGCCGGCCTCGTACTTTTCGGCCCCCTTTTCGATCTCCTGTTTAACCTTTTTCTCGCCGGCGTCGTGGAAGCGGCCGTTGGCCCAGTGGCCGTGGGGACAGAGCACGCCGGGCCCCGCCCCGCTTTTGCCCTTCGGGCGGTAGAGGTTGCCCGTGACGAAATGCCCGGGGTAGCTCTCTAGGTAAACCTTTTCCACGGTGTAATCGCCGCGATCGATTTTCCCATGGATGACCGCGTTGGCGGGCGTCTTGCGGGGCATCGGCCAAAGCCCGTTGGCCACGAGCATCTGGCGCCGAACCCGTTCGCTCCGCCGGGCCCACTCCTCGGGCGTTTTGCACGGCGAGAACGGGAAGTAGCCGTTGAGCGTTTTCAAATCACCCAGCCGCTTGTCGTTCGGGCGTTTTCCCTCCGGCAACACCCGCGGCCCGGCGGCATTGGCGGCAGTGGCACTCAGGAGCAGTAAGCACGACGACAGTAAGAGCGAGATGCGAAGGCGGCACATGAGTGTTTTCCTCAATATCGAGGTTCTGGGCTTATTTCAGGCAACGCTTCCCATTATGCCGCCGCGCAAGCGGCCTGTCGACCGGTTCACCACAATTGGCGCGAGGCACCCCCCGGTGTATGTTGACGGCAGGCGAATCCCGGAAGAAGTACGAATAGCCGGGAGGCAACGCCTCGCGGGGAAGGGGGGAATTGAAAATTGAAAAATGTAAAATGTAAATTGAAAATTGGAGAATGACCCCGCAACCGCTACTGTCCACTGTCCACTGTCCACTGTCCTCTCCCATGACCGACCAACCGCCCGAACTGCGACCGCATTTCCAGTTCGACATCCGAACGCTGCTGGCGCTGACGGCGCTGGTGGGCTGGCTGCTGGCGTGGGCGGGGGGTGTCGGGCTGATGTGGATCATCCCCTTCACCGGACTGGCGATGATGGAGGCGGCGTGCTATCGACGCCTCGGCGTTTTGCAATTGCTCGTTCGCAACCTGTTTGTTTTTTTCTTCTGTTCGCTGATCGTCGGTGCCTTTGCGTACGGGATCGCATGCGGTACGAACCCAACCGGCTGGTACGGTACGGATCATTTCTGGTTCTTTCCTTTTGTGGAAGCGCCAGTGCAACCATCTGATTCTTCAGCCTTTGCGCCAAGTGATTTCGATTACCATTCCGGGACCTTGAGGTGTCTCCCGTTCGTATTTGCGCTGTTTATCGTAATTGTGCATCGCGTACTGGATGGGCGAGCCCGATGGCCGGCCTACTTGCTGCTATGGCTGGTCCTGGCCGGTTGCCTGTTCCCGCTGTTCGTCGCTTGGGTTGGCGACGCCTTCTTCCCTGGCAGGCAGGGCTGGCTCGGCAAGATCGGTTTCCAGGGTTCATACTCTCCAATAGCCCTCACGGCTCTCTGGACACTGCTGGCCGGGATACTCGTCTTCGGTCGTAAGGGCGATGGGGCTCGCAACCGACTGAGCCTGTTCGCGCCGACGTGCAGCCGATGGCTCGCGGCGGTCGGGGCAGGCGTTGTGTTGCTGAACTCGGGCCCGGGCATGACTGCTGCCTGGTTGATTGACGGTGGCAGCGATTCTTGGTCGTTGTCGCTCGTCGCGCAAGTCCTGGCGCCGGCGCCGGCGGGTGTGATCGGTGCGACGATTGTCTCGTTTGCCGTGCTGCGCAGATTTGATCTGACGCTGGTCCTCTGCGGCGGCGGCGGAGCTTGGATCGCCTTTTTGTGTGCCAACTATGGTATCGCCATGGAAGCTTCCTTCAGCATCCTGGTCGCCCTTGGCTTGGTCGGCATCGTCGCCGGGGCGCTGGTCGTTTTGTCGAGTTGGATTTTCAAGCTACTCCAGGTCGACGATCCCGGGGCCGCGCTTGCCACGTTTGGCGTTCCCGCCGTATGGGGTACACTGGCCGTTCCACTCTATATGCTCTACATGGCACTGGGCTTTCCCTACTTCGGTGCTGACCCGGGCTTCTTCAAATGTCTCAAGTGGCAGTGCATGGGCCTCGCCGTCAGCTTCCTCTGGGCGTTTCCGATCTGTCTGGGGGTTTTTTTGTTGATCCGGCACGTCCCGGGATTGCGGCTGGAGAAGGAGGGAATTGAAAATTGTAAAATGTAAATTGAAAATTGAAAATTGGAGAATGACCCCGCAACCGTTACTGCCCTCTGCCCTCTGTCCGCTGTCCTCTGTCCACTGTCCTCTGTCCACTCCCCCGACCAATGTTCCACTGGGATAACGGACTGAAGCTGACCACCGCCGACCTGGCGATTGACGTTCGCCGGCGGCAGCCGAGGGGGTTTATCTCGCATGCGCATGCGGATCACATCGCGCGGCACGAGTATGCGCTGTGTACGGCGGAGACGGCCGCCTTGTATCAGTTCCGGCTTGGCCAGCGGCGCGTCAAGGAGATGCCGTACCGCGAAACGTTCGACTGGGGCGGGATGCGGTTGACCACGTACCCGGCCGGTCATTGCCTCGGCTCGGCCATGCTCCTGGCCGAAGAGGACGGACAAACGCTGCTCTACACGGGCGATTTCAAGCTCGGGCCCTCGGCCACCGCCGAAGAGGCCGAGTTGCCGCAGGCCGACATCCTCGTGATCGAGAGCACCTTCGGCACGGCGGACTACCGGCTGCCACCCCGCGAACAGGTGCTCGACCGGCTCTTCACCACCGTCCGGGCGATCATCGCCGACGGGGCCACGCCGGTCATCGTCGCCTATATCCTCGGCAAGTCGCAGGAAGTAACAAAGCTGCTGACGGCCGAAGGCATCCCCGTCTTGCAGCATCGGAAGATTTACGAAGTCAGCCAGGTGTACCAGCAGTGCGGGGTCGATCTGGGCCGGTACGAACGCTTCCGCGGCCGTGCGGAGCCGGGCTGGGCCGTGGTGGTTCCGCCGGGGACGCCGCCCTTGGAAAAAATCCGCCGCGAGGTCCGAATCGCCGTGACCGGCTGGGCCGCGAGCCCGAAAACGAAGTCCTGGATGAAGGTGGACCACGCCGTTCCACTTTCGGACCACGCCGACTACGACGACCTTTTCGAGACGGTCGAGCGGGTTTCGCCCCGGGTGGTCTACTGCACGCACGGCCCGGAGGGTTTTGTCGACGACCTGTGCGACGCGGGCCACGACGCCCGGCCGCTAGGCCGCCCGGCCCAGAGACGGCTATTTTGAAACGGTGGGGTGGACAAGCGCAGAACCGTAGGGTGGGACAAGCGCAGCGCCGGCCCACCAGCGTACTTGGTGGGCCGGCGCTGTGCTTGTCCCACCCTGCGCAGGGCTTCTCGTGGTTTCTTGCAAACCGTTTCCCGCCGGGCTATAATGCTTGCGATCCCTACCTTGCTTCCTACCCTCCAACCAAGGAGTCCACTGCCATGAAACGTCGAGAAATGCTCGCCGCCGGCGGGGCGGCCGTCGTCGGTCTGTCTGCGTTCCCGTTCGGCTGGGTGTCGGCGGCCGAGAAGAAGAAAAAGAAGCTGCTCTACTTCACCCGGAGCGCCGGGTTCGAGCACAGCGTGGTCCGCCGCAAGGGCGACGAATTGGCCCACAGCGAAAAGGTGCTGACCGAAATGTGCGGCAAGGTCGGCGTCGAGGTCGTCTGCTCGAAGGACGGCAGCCTGTTCGACGGCCCGCTGGACAAATGGGACGCCATCGCGTTTTACACCTCCGGCGACCTGACCAAACCGAACAAGCGTAAGACCAAGCCGATGACGCCCCAGGGCAAAGAGAATCTGCTCGAGGCGATCAAGGCGGGCAAGCCGTTTATCGGATTCCACGCCGCGACCGATTCCTTCCGCTCCGGCGGTATTGATCCGTACATTGAGATGATCGGGGCCGAGTTCTGCGGGCACGGCGCCCAACAGAAGTCCGTGATGAAGGTCGCGTCGCCAAAATTCCCCGGCGTCGAGGGGATCGGCGACGGGTTCGAGATGCTCGAAGAGTGGTACGCCTTCAAGAAGTTCAATCCGAAAATGCGGGTGATTCTGATCCAGGAGACGGGCGGCATGAAGGGGAAGCTCTACCAGCGCCCGCCCTTCCCCGCCACCTGGGCGAAAATGTCCGGCAAGGGCCGCGTCTTCTACACCTCGATGGGCCATCGCGAGGACGTCTGGACCAGCGACATCTTCGAGAAGGTCGTCCTCGGCGGGCTTGCCTGGGCGCTGGGCAACGCCGAAGCCGACGTGACGCCGAATTTCGAGAAGGTGACGCCCAAGGGGAATCAACTGACGAGTTGACCAATCTCACCGCGGAAGCGGGGCCCGCCGGCGGCCGGCGAGTTCCAGTTCGCACATCCGCCGCCACTTGGCGCTGGTGCGGCCGCAGAGGTACGTGGCCAGCGACATCACGGCCAGCACCGAGCCGCACCAGTACTTGGCCGACGTGCGGAACTCGTCTCCCACGCCCAGCAGCATCGGCTTTTCAACCGGCCAGGTGATGGCCATGGCCGTGCCCATTCCGTAGGCAGTCGAGACCACGGCGAAAACGACCATCACAACCCAGACGCCGGCCCAGTCGGGTGCGGCGAGCATCCAGGCGATGTAGAACACCTGGATCACCGCCACCAGGATGACGACTCGCGCCCAACCGGGGGCCGTCTCCAGATTGAGATACGACTTGAACTCGACGGGCGCCGTTTCGGTCCCGTCCTCCGATGCCGCTGCGGGCGCCTCTCGAAAATACGGCCGGGCCGTCAGCCATCCGACCGGGAGGAGACTGAACAGCACGACCAGCGCCAGGATGGCGGCCAGCCCCCTGATGGTGACCAGCGAACCACGATCGGCCTGATAGACGTTGGGGGGCATCATCTTGGGTCCGCGGCGCCGGGGCGTTCTCTTGGGTCTTGCCTCTCGGGCCGGGTGGCGCCTTGCGGCGTCCGGTTCCGGGGGTTCGGGGGGAAGGGATTCCGCCTCGGGCGCCTCGTCGCGCTCTTCGCGTTTCGATCGCTTTCGGTCGCGCCGGCCCCTGCGGCTTGCGGGCTCTTCTTGTTTGTGCTCTTCGTCTTCCGTTTCATGCCCCGAACGGGCCGGCCTTGTTTTGGGAGGAAGCGATTCGGACGTCCTCGCGGCCTCACCGGCGGGTTCTTGCCCGGCGTCGGGAGGCGCCTTGGGGGCCGGCAACTTCGGGGGCACCTTTGGGGGCGCTTTCGGCGGGGCTTCCGGCGACTCGGGTTCCGTCCACTCTTTCGACGCCCGTTGCGGTTTCAGCCGGTCCTTCAGTTTGGGGGCTTCCGAATCCAGTACCGATTCGCCGTCGTGTCCCGCGTCCGGCCGGTCGGGAACCTCCACCTTGGGAACGGGTTTCTGCTTGGGTTGTGTCGGATCGTCCTTGGCACGGGCCGATTTGCGGGCGTGCGGCAAGGGGGGCGGCTTCGAGCGCGGCTTCTCTTGCTCCGGCGGCGTCGAATTCGGCTTCTCGTCGGTTTCGTCTTTCGGCGTTTGTTCGGACTCGACCGTCTCCTGCTCGGATTCCGCGTCGGATTTCGATTTTGTTCCCTTGGCTGAATCCGAAGACGAGGCGGCCGGCACAACGACCTTCTGCCGGCACCGCGGGCAGCGGATGGTCTCGCCCGCGTGCTTCTCGGTCACGCTCAAGCGGTGTCCGGACGGGCAATAGAACCGGATCGACATCGACCGACTCACTGAGAAGGTACTGGGAGCATCGAACTCACATGCCTTCTATTGTCCTCGGCCGGAAACAGCCCGTCAACCTTCCATTCTGGAGCGGGGTCCGGCGTCCCCTTTGGCACCACGCGGCTGTACAGATCCAGCATGGTGCCACTGCTGGCTTGCCCAGCAGTGCCTCAAGGTCGCTCGAACAACACTGCTGGACGAGCCAGCAGTGCCACCCGCCGCGTGCCCGCAATACGTTCAATTCCTTCGGCGGACGCTCGGGGCGGAAGTCCATCTCCGAATTGTGGGCACGGTAGAACCACTCGAAGTAGTTGATAATCGGGCAGTCGTACAGGTCGGCCAGGAAGAGCGTGGACCCGAAGCCGCTGTGCCCGACGACCAGATCGGGCCGGACCTCCGGGTGGGCCTTCATCGTCTCGTAGACGGCGTGGCTGTGCCAGGTGAAGTTCTCGAAGGAGCGGCTGCAGTAGTGGGTCTGCTTCGTCGCCCCGCCGCGGATCGCGTACTGGAGGCGACGCACCCCCCGAGAGACACCCGGTTCCCGTTCCGAAACGAAAGTGCATTGAAACCCTTCGCGCTCGACCAGGTAGCCGGCAATATGCCCGAATTGTGCCGGGAAATTCTTGTGTACGAATAGAACGTGCATGGCAGACAGGTTG
>Ga0180431_10001823_pt1 | contig 28993 bp, 21 predicted proteins | sample SS_ome_11_FD_132459 | JGI IMG/M metagenome (GOLD analysis project Ga0180431, IMG submission 132459) | Hypersaline lake sediment archaeal communities from the Salton Sea, California, USA - SS_1_MS_1 metaG | ecosystem: Environmental > Aquatic > Non-marine Saline and Alkaline > Hypersaline >... | reverse complement strand
GGCGCGGATGAACTGCACTTCGTCGTCGGCGTGGTTGTAGAACACCACGCCCGGGCGGCCGTTGACGTTCCTGAGGTGGGGGTAATACACCTCTGTGCTGGCGGCTACCGTGTAGACGTGCCATTCCGCGACAGGCCCACTGAGCAGGATCGTGCACTCGTCGACAGCGGTGGCACCGTCGTTGTCGGTGACGCGGAGCTTCACCGTGAAATTGCCCCCGTGGGTATAGGTGAAGCTGGCCACCGGCAGGCCCCGCGCCAGCGTTTCCTCGGGCGTGGGACCGTTGTACACGCCGTCGCCGTCAAGGTCCCACTCGTAGTCCACGATGGTGCCGTCGGGATCTTGGCTCCCCGTGGCGTCGAAATCCGCCATCAATGGTGCATCGCCGGTGGTGGGAACACCCACGAGGTCCGCCACGGGTGGCAGGTTGCCTTCCTCCGTCACGGTAACAGTCACGTATTCGGTATCCGTCGCGCCGAGGTTGTCCGTGACGCGCACCACGGTGTCGAAGCTGCCCGCGTTCTCGAAGGTGTGCTGCGCCGTCGGCGTGGCGCCGGTGTCCACCCATTGCCAGCCGTCGCCAGCGCCCGTCCAGTCCCACTCGTATTTGACGACCAGCCCGTCGGGATCGTGGCTGAGGCTGGCGTCGAAATCCACCGCCAGCGGCACGTCCCCCTCCTGCGGATCGGCGCTGATGCTGGCCACCGGCGGGATGTTGGCGGCGGCGGGCAGCTGCACGCGCGAGCTGGGGGTGCCCTCCGCGCTGCCGTCCGTGGGCCGCACCCAGCAGTACAGCTCCGGCTGAGGCTCCGCCAGCATGAAGGTAAAGCGCTTGCGGTCGGTGACGGTTCCGCCGGCGGCGCTGAACTCCACACTGCCCAGCAGCGTCGCGCCGCCGTTGCCGTCGCTTGCGGCGGCCGGGTAGTCGCTGGCACTGCTACTACCGTAGACGTTGTAGCCGCTGACCTGGCGACCGAAGCACTGGCCGATCGGCGTGATGACGCCAATCGTGATGAAGTCGTTCTGGTCGCCGTCGACGCACGAGACGGCCGTGGCCATGTCGAAGGGTCCCTCGGCATCGAAGTTCTGGCCCAGCGGCGTGATGTCGCTGACGGTGACGAGGCCGTCCTGGTTGTAGTCGCCAGTGCTGTAGTAGTACCAGCGCAGCGCGGTGCTGCCCTCGTCCCAGCTCAGCGGGGCGCGCGAGCGGTCGTCCCGGGGCGGCTCGGTGGCGACTTTGCCGCTGCTGAATCGCTCGCTGAGCACGCGGGCCAGTTCTACCTTGAGCTCGTCAAAGAGAGCCGCATCGGTCCCCGGCGGCGATTCGACCGCGTCCAGTTCCGCCAGCACGTCATCCAGCTGTTGAATCGTCGCGATCGGTGACGGTGAGTCGCCACCGGCCGGCAGCAGCCTGTGGCCGGAGCACGCGGGAATCAGTAGCAAAAGGCAGAACGAGGCAGCAAGCGGAATGCGCTTCATTTCATCCTTCCTCCGGTGCGCGCCCGGTCGTCATTATACCGCCGCGGACCCAGCGTGGTGCCTGCAGCGGCCGGGCTGCGGCGGCACATGGCCCGCCACTTCAGGATCAAGTACGCAGCGATTCCGCTTCTTGACATGTGCTGCAAACGCTGATACATTACTACCTGCTAATTACTCGCAGATAGGAACGACTGTGAATGTAGACAGCAGTGAGGTCGAGCACAGGATCGAGCATTTCAAGGGTGTCGCAAGGAAGGCCGGCGTCAAGCTGACCCACCAGCGGCTTGAGATCTTCCGCGAGGTCGCCGCCAGCGTTGATCACCCGAGCGCTGATGCCGTGTTGCAGGCGCTTAAACCCAGGATGCCGACGCTGTCGCATGACACGGTGTACAGGACGCTCTGGCTGCTCAGCGATCTGGGACTGGTCTCAACGCTGGGGCCCAGGCGAGAGAGCGTTCGCTTCGATGCGAACCTCGTACCCCACCATCACTACATCTGCGTTCGCTGCGGCTTGACTCGCGACTTCGAGAGCAGAGAGCTGAACGCGCTTCGCATTCCGGAGTCGGTGTCCGAGTTCGGCAGCGTCAACGCCGCGCATGTGGAGGTGCGTGGCGTGTGCAGTCGCTGCATGAAAGAGCGGAACGAGGAGTAGGGGGTTACAATGTCATTCAGAGCTGAGAGGAAAAGAAGGAGCATATAATATGGGCAAAGACACCAAGCGTTCGATGTCGGGTGGCATCCATGAGCACGCTGCGGGCGGGGGAACGACGATCCGGGACTGGTGGCCGAACCAGTTGCGGCTCGACATCCTCCACCAGCATTCAGCGAAGTCCAATCCCATGGGCGAGGACTTCAACTACGCGGAGGAGTTCAAGAAGCTCAACTACGCGGCCCTGAAGACGGACCTGCAGAAGCTGATGACGGATTCGCAGGACTGGTGGCCGGCGGACTTCGGGCACTACGGGCCCTTCTTCATCCGCATGGCCTGGCACAGCGCCGGCACCTACCGTGTCGGTGATGGGCGAGGCGGCGGTGGCCGGGGCCAGCAGCGTTTCGCGCCGCTGAGCGCCTGGCCCGACAACGCGAACCTCGACAAGGCGCGGCGCCTGCTCTGGCCCATCAAGCAGAAGTACGGCGACAGCATCTCCTGGGCCGACCTGATGATCCTCGCCGGCAACGTGGCCCTGGAGTCGATGGGGTTCAAGACCTTCGGCTTTGCCGGCGGCCGCGAAGACGTCTGGGAGCCGGATGAGGACGTCTACTGGGGCAAGGAGGAGGAGTGGCTTGCCGACAAGCGCTACAGCGGCGACCGCGACCTGGAGAACCCTCTCGCAGCCGTGCAGATGGGCCTGATCTATGTCAACCCGGAAGGCCCGGGCGGCAACCCGGATCCGATCGCGGCTGCGAAGGACATCCGCGAGACCTTCGCGCGGATGGCGATGAACGACGAGGAGACGGTGGCGTTGATCGCTGGCGGTCACTCCTTCGGTAAGTGCCACGGTGCCGGCGACGCCGCCCATGTAGGACCGGACCCGGAAGCCGCCCCGATCGAGGCGCAGGGCCTGGGCTGGATCAGCAGCCACGGTTCCGGCAAGGGCGGCGATACGATCTCCGGCGGTCCGGAAGTGACCTGGACCAACACGCCGACGCAGTGGAGCAACAACTTCTTCAGGATTCTCTTCGAATACGAATGGGAGCTGACGAAGAGCCCGGCCGGCGTGCAGCAGTGGAAGCCGAAGGGCGGCGCCGGCGAAGGCACCGTGCCCCACGCCCATGATCCGAACCAGCGCATCGCACCCAACATGCTGACCACGGACCTGTCGCTGCGTTTCGATCCCGCCTACGAGAAGATCTCGCGGCGCTTCCTGGAGAACCCGGATGAGTTCGCCGACGCCTTCGCCCGCGCGTGGTTCAAACTGACCCACCGGGACATGGGTCCGCGCTCGCGCTACCTCGGACCGGAGGCTCCGGCCGAAGAGCTGATCTGGCAGGACCCCATTCCGGCGGTTGACCACGAGCTGATCGACGCGAAGGACATCGCCGCCCTCAAGGCCAAGCTTCTCGCATCTGGTCTGTCCATCTCGGAACTGGTTACGACCGCCTGGGCCTCCGCCTCAACGTTCCGCGGCGGCGACAAACGCGGCGGTGCGAACGGCGCCCGCATTCGACTAGCCCCCCAGAACAACTGGGACGCCAACCAGCCCAAGCAGCTTGCCAAGGTGCTAAAGACACTCGAAGGGATCCAGCAGGAGTTCAACGGCGCGCAGTCCGGTGGCAAGCAGGTGTCCATGGCCGACTTGATCGTCCTGGGCGGATGCGCGGCGGTCGAGCAAGCGGCGAAGAGCGCCGGGCATAAGGTGGAAGTCCCCTTCGCACCGGGTCGCATGGACGCGTCGGAGAAGCAGACCGATGTGGAAGGGTTTGCCCCGCTCGAGCCGGTCGCGGACGGTTTCCGTAACTACCTCAAGAGCCGGTTCAGCGTGACGGCTGAGGAACTGCTGCTGGACAAGGCCCAGCAATTGACCCTGACCGCGCCGGAGATGACGGTCCTGGTCGGCGGCCTGCGGGTCCTGGGCGCCAACCATGGGCAGTCCCCGCACGGCGTGTTCACCGAGCGTCCCGAGACGCTCTCCAACGACTTCTTCGTGAACCTGCTCGACATGGGCACGGAGTGGAAGGCGACGAAGGACCCCGAGGTGTTCGAAGGACGCGACCGGGCTACCGGCGAAGTCAAGTGGACCGGCACGCGGGTCGATCTCGTCTTCGGCTCGAATTCGCAGCTGCGGGCCATCGCGGAGGTCTATGCCTGTGACGGAGCTGAGGAAAAACTGGCGCGTGACTTCGTCGCGGCGTGGAGCAAGGTGATGAACCTCGACCGCTTCGACCTGCGCTGAGCGCACCGAACAAGTTGCACTCGATGATTGACCGCGCCCTGGTCGGCAAGCACTGCGGCTGGGGCGCGGTCATGATGCTCGGTATCGCAATCAGCAGGATGCCCAGGCAGTGGTTCGCGCTGACTCGGGCGCGGCGCGGCAAGGGCAGAGGGAGCGCAGCGGCTACAATCATCGCCGGTGACGATGCCGGTATTTGAGACGCGCTCCCTCTGTCTGACCTATCCGGACGGCACGCGCGCGCTCACGGGCGTCGATTTCCGCATCGCCGCCGGCGAGGTGGTGGCGGTGATCGGCCGCAGCGGGGCGGGCAAGTCCACCCTGCTGAGGTGCCTCAACGGCCTGCTGACGCCCACCAGCGGGCAGGTGCTGTTCCGCGGCACGCCGGTGCACTCCAGTCGGGCGCACGCGCGGATGGTGCGCCGCGACGTCGGGATGATCTTCCAGAGCTTCGGGCTGGTGCCGCGCGTCAGCGTGCTGACCAACGTGCTGATCGGCCGCAGCGGGCAGATTCCGCAGTGGCGCGGGGCGCTGTTCTTCTTCACCAGTGCCGAGAAGCAGCGGGGGCTCCGGGCGCTCAGCCGCGTCGAGATCCTCGACCAGTGGCAGAAGCGGCCGCGCGATCTGAGCGGCGGCCAGCAGCAGCGCGTCGCCATCGCCCGCGCGCTGTGCCAGGACCCGGCGGTGCTGCTGGCGGACGAGCCGGTCTCCAGCCTCGATCCGGCCACGGCGCGCATCGTGCTGGACTACGCGGTGCGCATCTGCCGCGAGGAAGGGATCGCGATGGTCGCCAACCTGCACAGCGTGGCGCTGGCCCGCGAGTACGGCGACAAGATCGTGGCGTTCCGTGACGGCCGCGTGGTCTTCGAGGGCGCGCCGGCCGCGCTGACCGAGGAAGTCCTGCAGGAGGTGTACGGTGAGCACTTCGCCGACTTCTGAGCAGGACCACATCACGCCGCCGAGGCGCCGGCGCGGCTGGCGCGACCATCTGTGGTCGGGGCTCAAGTGGCTGGGGATCGCGCTGTTCGTGGCCTACCTCTGGGCCAGCTTCGTGCGCACCGAGTTCAACATGTATACGCTGGTCGCCGGCGCGAAGGACATCAAGCGCGTGATGAGCGAGCTGGCGCACCCCGACTTCAGCTGGTACGTCTACGAGACCGAGCGCGTGCCACTGCTGGACGAAGCGGGGCAGCCGCAGGTAGACAGCAGCGGCGAGCCGCTGACCGAGAGCGCAGTCAAGCTCGGCGCCGATGGCCAGCCGATCATCAAGCTGGACTCCAGGACCGGTCGGCCCAAGTGGGGTACGCTGCCGACGCTGCTGGACAGCATGAACGAGACGGTCCAGATCAGCCTGATCGGTACGCTGATCGCGGTGCTGCTCAGCTTCCCGCTGGCCTTCTTCGCCAGCCGCAATCTGACGCGCGGCAGCGCCGCGGGGCTGGTGCTCTACGGCACCACGCGCTTCATCTTCAACGTGCTCAGGGCTTTTCCACCGTTTATTCTGGCGATCATCTTCGTGTTCATGGTGGGGCCGGGGCCGTTTCCGGGCGTGCTGGCGCTGGGGCTGCACAGCATTGGCATGCTGGGCAAGCTGTTCAGCGAGGCGATCGAGAGCGTCGATCCCGCCCCCGTCGAGGCGGTGCGCGCCACGGGCGCCAGCAACTTCCTGGTGGTCTGGTACGGCATCCTGCCGCAGGTGGTGCCGCAGTTCCTCAGTTTCAGCCTCTATCGCTGGGACATCAACATCCGCATGAGCATCATCCTGGGCATCGTCGGCGCGGGCGGCATCGGCTTCCTGCTGGATCAGTACATCCGGATGTTCCGCTACCAGCAGGCCTCAACGTGCTTCCTGATCATCCTGGTGGCGGTGACCCTGCTGGACTACGCCAGCGCCTGGTTCCGCGAGCGACTGGGGTAGGCCGGGCTACTGCCGGCTCAGGCCAACCAGCCAGCGGAACTCGCTCGCCATCCAGCGCCCCAGTTCATAGAGCAGCCAGCACGCCAGCACGGGCAGCGCGGCCATCGCCGCCAGCGTGGCCAGCAGCGCCCGCTGCAGCAGCCGCCAATTCAACGCAGCTAGACCGATCATCAGCAGGAAGTCCGGCGCCAGCCAGATGAACAAGCCGCGAGGCGAACCGATGTAGCTTAGCTCTAGTGCGTAGATGTTGCTGATCAGGAGCAGCAAGTAGCTGGCGGCCAGCAGAGCCGCCCACGCAGCGCCAAGCCCAGGTGTCGTGCGGACCCTGATGGTAGGTGGCCAGTCCGCGGCGGGCGCCTCGTCTTCCGCGATGGACGATTCAAGCTCGGCTACCACCTGCTGTGCCGCATCGTACTGGCGCTCGTCGACCAGCACGTCAGCCCAGGGGCGCAGCTCGAAGGTGAAGCCGGGCTGCATCGGGATTTCGTTGAGCAGCTGCACGCTGTGAATGCCGCGGGCTTCCAGCTGATCGCGCACGGCGAGCGCCATGTACTCGCCCGTCGCTTGATAAACGACCCTCAGCTGTCCCACGCTGAGAGTATAACCGCGCCGCCGCTTCACCGGCCACGCCGGTCCATGTGCTACCGTGCTGGCTCACAATCAAGCCACCGGAGTATCCGCCTGATGTCTGAGGAGCAGAGAGCACCGAGCCGCGGCGCTGGCACAGCGGCCACCGCACTGCTGATCATTGCCGTCATCGCCGCCACGGTCGGCCTGGCCTGGCTGGCGCGCGCCGTGCTGGCCGAGCAGAAGGAGGAGATGCCGCAGCTGCCGGAGCTCAGACTCAGCGCCGAGATGACGCTGGGCCAGATCGCCCAGGCCAACGAGCTGCCGGCGAAGCTGATCGGCCGGGCGCTGGAAGCTGAGCTGCCCGATCAGGCTCAGACGACGCTCGGCGAACTGGGCATCGGCGTGGAGGACGCGCGCCGCGAGATCATCAAGGCGCACGCGCTGATGATCGAGCGCCAGACCAAGGACTTCACCAAGATCTACCTCAAGTTCAGTCTCTGGATCCTGTTGCTGATCCTGCCGCTGGTGCTGCTGATCCGGCGGCGCCTCAGCCGCGGCTGGCGGCTTGGGATGCTCGCGGGCGCGGTGCTGGTCTTCGGCATCATCCTGGGCAGCGACCCCTCGCCGATGGGCACCGTCAAGGACATGATCGCGCTGGGCGGGATGCACCGCGTGGTCTTCATCCCGCGCCTGATCGCGCTTGTCGTGTTTTTGCTTTTGGTCGTGGCCGCCAACAAGTTCATCTGCTCCTGGGGCTGCCAGCTGGGCACGCTGCAGGAACTGCTCTATCGGCTCAACCGTCGGGGCCAGAAGCGGCGCGGGGTGCTGCCGCTGCTGAAAATCCCCTACGCCGTCAGCAACGCCGTCCGCATCGCGTTCTTCGTCGTCTTCACCGTGGTGGCCTTCGCCTGGGCCTTCGATCTGATCGGCCCGATCGACCCGTTCAAGGTCTTCAACCCGCCGGTGCTGACCGCGCTGGGTGCGGGCTTCATCCTGCTGCTGCTGGTGCTCAGCCCGCTGATCTACCGGCCGTGGTGCCATCTGGCCTGTCCGTTCGGGCTGGTCAGCTGGCTGTTCGAGCGCCTCAGCTTCGTCAAGGTGCGCGTCGATTACGACAAGTGCATCGCCTGCAAGGCCTGCATGAACGACTGCCCCAGCGACGCGATGCGCGGCATTCTGCTCAGGCACAAGCTGCCCTCGGACTGCTTCAGCTGCGGCGACTGCCTGGCAAGCTGCCCGACAGGCGCGGTGCAGTTCACCCGCGCCGGCGGCGTGCCGCGCTCACAGCAGACGGCGGAGAAGCTGGCGAAGCTGCGGGGCTAGTGCTCGGGAAAGCGGTGACGGAGCATTCGGCGCCGGAGGCTACTCCTCTTCCGGCATGTCGATCGGCTGGGCCTCGGCCAATTCGCCCAGCGTGCCGCGGAAGGCGCCGATCAGTTCCTGGGCGCGATTGACGTCCTGCTCCTCGACCTGTACTTCACCCCAGCTGCCGCCGGACCGCATGTCAGGAATGCCGTATCCGGGTATCTGGTGGGAGCGGATCATCGCGCCGATGCCATTCTCGCGCAGCATATCGCGGATGGTCAGCGCGCTGAACTCGTCCGCGGCGCGATAGACGCTCACCAGCGCCATATGTCCCTCCGAGGCGTCCGGCCAGCGGCCGGCCGCAGGTTTGCTACTCCGCGATGTTGACGATCTGCGGGTCGCCCAGTTCGGGGATGCCGACGGGCACGCCGTAGGTCGCGCCCCACAGATACAGGTAGACCGAGGACTGCGGGAAGCGGAAGCACTCCTCGTTGATGCCGTCGTCGATGCAGCGGAACTTGACGTAGCCGACGAAGCCCTCGCCGTCCTTGGGCTCGTCCAGGTCCTTGCGCTGGGTGGCGTTGAAGCCCACCTCGCGATAGCCGTCGGCGATGTCGCCGACGTCGGCGCCGACGAACAGCGGCGGCTCCAGCAGGTTGGGATGCTCGGTGGACAGCTCATCGGTGTAGAACGCGACGCTGTCCACGTACTCCACCAGCGTGGAATCGTACTCGAAGCGCACGTTGGCGCTGAACAGCCCCTCGACATTGGCGACCCTGACCCCGATGTAGAACTCGTTGCCAACGTTGAGCAGCTCACTCTTGGGCGCCTGAATCTCGAAGCTGAGCGCCACGCCCGGCGGCACCACCATGGTGGTCGCCACGTTGCTGACCGGCCCCTCCAGCGGCGTCTCGCCGGGCTTGCCGACCGGCACCACGTACCAGCCGAAGCTGCCGGGTTCCTCGGGGGTGTCGAGGAAGGTGTACTGCAGCCGCGTCTTCTGGCCGTTGTAGTCGCGCGGCGCCGACGGCCCCGTGGGCTCGGCGTTGTTGAGCACCTTCTCCCAGCGGCCGCTATCCGCGGGGTCGGGCTCTTCCTCGGGCTCAGCAAGCGGGGTGCGGTAGACGTTGTACCCCGTGATGAAGCTGAGGAAGCTCTGGCCGATCGGCGTGATGTCGGCGACGGTGATCAGGCCGTCCTCGTCGCCGTCGACCACCTCGATCAGCGCCCAGTCATCTTCGCCTTCGACGGCGGGCTGATCGAAATAGAGCCCCAGCGGGGTGAGATCGTTGACGCCTACCTCACCGTCGAGGTTGTAGTCGCCGTTGTGGCGCTCAAACCAGCTCAGCGTCGCCGAGCTCTCGCCGTCGTAGATCGCCTGCAGATCCTTGACCTTGGAGCGCGGGACCTGGCTGATCTCCGCCGGTATCTTGGCCACGGGCTCGGCGCCCGCAGTGAAACTGACCACCGCCAGCGGCTCGGCCGGATCGAGCAGTGCCCCGCCGGTGCCGGTAACGGCGATCGCCACCAGCCCCCGGCGCACGATCGCCAGGCCCAGTCCGTCGCCGCGCTTTACCTCGGCGGACGTGACGTGCTCGCGCTCGGGGTCGAACCGCACGTACAGACTGGCGCTGGGCAGCGCCGCGTCGCTGTAGATCGCCAGCGTATCGCCGGCGGCCTCGAGGCGCAGCGCCGCCAGCGTCTCGGCGTCAGGCAGGTTGGCTGCGCCGAGCGCGCTGACGCGATAGCCGCCGCTGCTGACAAACGGCGCGGTCGCTAGCGCTTCCATCAGTGGCCTGACTTCGATGCTGGGCGCCAGCGGGTTCCAGGCGGCCGCCTTGCCCGCCGTCGGGTCCAGCTCCGGCTGCTCGAGGCTCAGGGCTCCGCCGCAGCCCGTCAGACACAGTACCAGCACGATCAGTGGGATAATTGCACGCATCATGTTCCTTCCGGCAAGTACAGCCTTTGTTACCATCGCTCGGTCGACAAATGGCGTAGCTGCCCCTCTGGTTCTGGTGAGACTAACCGCACATTATAACAACCGGTGGCCTGTGCCGGGGGTCCGGAAGCACCGCCGTGGCGGCTGAGGAGCGCAGACACCGCGCCATACTGGTGGGGATCAGCCCGCATGCCGAGAGCGACGCCGTGGTGCGGCTGTTCGCGGACGGCCGGGGCGCGCTGGTGGCCCGCGCCCGTGGGCTGCGCAAGGCACAGAGCAAGCTGGCGCCGCGGCTGCAGCCCGCCGACGAGCTGGAGGTGCGGACCGCGGCCGGCCGCGGCGGGGTGGGGCTGCTGATCGGCGTCGAGCCGGTCCGAAGCCATCCACACTGGCGCGCCGACCTGGGCCTGCTGGCGCTGTACTGGTTCATGGCGGAATGCCTGTACGTCGGCGCCGGTGAAGAGCAGGTCAACGCCGACATGTACCGCCTGCTGGCGAACCTGCTGCGCAGTGAACCGGACGGCGAGCTGCGCTATGGCGCGGCGGCGGTGTTCAGCCTGAAGCTGCTGGGGCTGCACGGCCTGCTGGCCGACCTGAGCTGCTGCGCGCTCGACGGCCACGCGCTGGCGCCGGACGAACCGGCCCACCTGCTGCCCCGCGGGGACGGGCTGGTGGGCCGCGCGGCCTATAACGAGCACTACGCGCGCAGCGGCGGCGGCATGCTCAGGCTCGATGCGGAGCGGCGGCGGCGCTGGCTGACGCTGCTGACCGGCGCGCTGCTGGACTATCCCGCGGTAGGAGCCGACCAGCTGGATGCCGCGTTGCTGATTCAGCATGCGGCACGGCTGCTGAGCGGAACTGCGGCCGCCCCGATCCGCAGCGTGCAGTTCCTGGTGCAGCAGTGGCGGCTGCCCACCCTTGAGGAGTTGCTGCGCGACCAGCACCTCTAGCGGTCCGGCGGGAACTGCGCGGCGGCGGGTTAGCTCGACTGGCTTTCGAGCAGGGAGATCAGCTTCAGCAGACGCGGATCGTCGGTGAGGCCGCGGGCCTGTTTCAGAGCCTTCAGTCCGGCCTCCAGGTCGCCGCGCTGGACGAACAGCGCCGCCGCGACCAGCGCCACCACCGCCGGCTGGCTGGCCAGTTCCTCCTGGGGCAGCGCCTGCAGCTCCCGCTGCGCCGTTTCGCCGTCGCCCTGCGAGATGTGCTGAATGACGCGCAGCATCCCGCGGCTGGCTTCGGGCGCGGCTGCGGCGGCCCCCGACTCGGCGGGCTGGTCCGGCTCGCCGGTGGGCGGGTCGGCCAGCAGCACGGGCGGCTGGGGCTCGGCGGGCCGCGGGGGGCCGTCGGGGCCCTGCTGCGCCACGAGCTGCACCAGGTTGCCGAGGCGGTCCGACAGCTCGTCCACGCGCTGCTCCAGCTCCAGCAGCCGGATGCGGATCGCCGTCAGTTCGCCGTCGGGCGGGGTGGAGGCCTCGCTATCGGTCATGACCGGCCGTCGTCCTCCTCGGGCTCCTCCGGGACGCCCAGCATCGACAGGATCTCGCCCAGGATCTCCTGCTGCCGGTCATCCCGCGGCTCGGGCGCCGCGGCGCGGTCTTGCTGGTCGGCGCTGGCGTAGAGGGCCTGCAGACGCTGGCGGCTGTCGCGGTAGTTGTGCTTGAGCACCAGGATCTGCTCCAGGCAGCGGACCGCGGCCTCGCGGTCCTGGCGCTGCTCGTAGGCGGTGGCCATCCCGTAGAGCGCGCGCAGCCGCAGCTCGTTGTGCTCGGTGTCGTCACCCAGGCGGCGCAGGACGTCCTCGAAGGCCCTCAGCGAGATGCGGTAGTCGCCGGTCAGCACGAAGCACTCGCCCAGCTCGACCGAGAGCAGCGGACTGCCCTGGCCGCGGTCGAGGCCGGCCTGCAGCTCGCCGATGGCCTCGACCGGCTCGTCGACGGCGCACAGCAGGCGCGCGATCTCGATGGTGCGCTCGACGCTGTCCGGCTCGCCGCGCAGCTGCTCGATCCGCTGGCGGTTGATCGCCGTGGCCAGCTCGGCCTGACGCCGCTTGGCGGGCTCCTGATCGGGCAGCAGCTCCAGCGCCGCGCTGACGCGCTGGTGGGCCTGTTCCAGGTCACCGGCTTCCTCGACCAGCTGCGAGAGGCGCAGCTGGGCCGCCGCGCGGATGTGGAGGTCGGCCTGTTTGTCGCGGGTGGCCTGCTCATACAGCCGCTGGGCCGCGGCCGGATCGCCCTGCAGCTCCTTGAGCTGCGCGGCACGGTACTTGAGGTCGCCGCCCGGTTGCTCTTCCAGCCAGCCGGACGGCAGCGGATTGCTGGTGGCGTGGGCCCAGACCAGGTGGTCGGCGGCCAGCGGCAATTCGCCCGCTTCGCGCAGGTGACCGACCAGCCAGCGGCGGGCGGCCGTCGATGCCGGGGTGCTGAGCAGCGCCTCGGCCAGCGCGGTTGCGGCAGCCGTGTGTTCGTCCAGCGCGGCGCTGCCCAGGGCCTCGAGCGCCGTCGCCGCCGCCTCGTGATCGCCCCGCAGCAGGTGGACTTCCACCAGCGCCACCTGCTGGGCGACGGCATATTCGTCGGTCGCCAGCTGGGTGAGCACGTCAAGCGCCAGCTGCGCCAGGTCGTCGTCCTCCAAGATGAAGTTGAGCGCCAGCTGCCAGGCCCGGGCCTGGTCGCCGAGCTGCCCGAACAGCTGCAGCAGCAGCCGGATCAGGCCGGGGCTGTCCGCGGAGTCGCGGATCAGCGCCAGCACGGTGCGGATCAGCTGGTGGACCTCGCCGGTGGGCAGGTCCGCGTCGCGGGCGGCGAGCAGCTGCTCGACGAACTCCTGGCGGCCGCTCTCCGTGCTGAGATCCAGCAGCTGCAGGCGGGCCAGCAGCACCGGCGCCACGTTGCTCGCCACGCGCTGGTATTCGCTGAGCGCCTTGAGCGCCTGCTCGCGTCCGGCCGGGCTGGTCTCGGCCAGCTTGCGGGCGGCCAGCGCGACCGCGGTGAGGTCGTCCCGCAGCACGGCGGCGCGCATCTGCAGGGCGTGCAGTTCCTGCCAGCGCGCGGACTCCTCCGGCAGCTGGCTGGCATCGAAGCCGGCCAAAGCTTCCAGCAGCTCGGGGCCCGGCTCATCGACCAGCTGCCAGGCCTGCTGCACGTAGCCCAGCGCCTCCTCGGCCTGATTCAGTTTCAGTGCCAGGTGATGCAGGTGCAGCGCCAGCTCGCAGCGCTGCTCGGGGGACAGCTCGACGCGCTCGGCGTTGTTCCACAGCTCGCTGGCAAGTTCATACAGCTCGTCAGCCGACCAGCGCGGCAGCAGCCAGGTCAGCGCCGACAGCGCCCAGCCCCAGTCGCCGGGCCGCTCGGACTGCGCCACGCATTTCAGCGCCAGCAGGTGCAGCGGATACTGCATCGGGTTGGGCGCCAGCGCGCCGTGGTGGCGCAGCTGGGTCAGGATCGGCACGGCCAGGCTGGCGTCCTGCTCCAGCGCCGCGGCGTATTCCTCGGCGCTGTCCTGCCACAGATTGACGCGGATATAGGCCTGGCCCAGCTGCATGCTGGCGCCCGGACCCCCGCCGCTGTCGCGGATCTCGGCCAGCAGCGGCGCGTACTCCGGATAGTCGCGGACGGTATCGCGCAGGCCGGCCAGGCGGTCCAGGGCGTCCTCGGTGCGGCCGGCCATGAACAGCAGGCGTCCCCAGGTGACCACCAGCGCCGTGGGCATCCCGCCATCCTCGAGGGCCAGCTTGTCGAACAGCTCCAGCAGGCTGGCAGCGGCGTCAGGCCCCTGGGCGAGGATCCCTTCAATCAACTCGTGGGCTTCCTCGCCCTGGCCGTGCAATGCCGCCAGGATCAGCCGGAGGTGCCGCGCGTCCACGTTGTCTTCGGCGCTGGCCAGTGGCTCGGCGATCTCCGTCGAGAGGCTGCCGACCACCTTGCGCATCTCGCTGTCGCGGTCCTGGTAGATCTGCACGAGCCTGAGCAGGTGCTTGGTCGCCAGCGCGTAGTTGGGATTCGGCCCGGCCAGTTGCAGGGTGATCAGTTCGCGCAGCACCGCCTCGGCGTCCCCGCCGGCCTCGGCCACTTGCGCGGCGAGGGCGGCGGCCGCCTCGTGGGCGCCCTGCCCGCACAGCTCACGGACGGCGCTCAGCGCGCGCGCCTGGTCGCCGGCGGCCAGGGCCAGTCGCCCCAGCTGCTCGACGTGCTCGCTGGTGGTCGCGGTCAGGCCCAGGGTCTCCAGGGTGTCGAGGCACCACTGTGGGTCGCCGGTGGCCTCGGCCGTGGTTGTCAGCGTCTCCAGCGCCGCGGCTGGCTGCTCGGCCTGCAGCGCCTCGGCCACCACTTCGGCGGCTTCGCGCAGCAGCTCGGGGGGGTCGCCCGCGGGCAGCAGCTGCGGCAGGGCCGCCTTCAGCGCCTCGAGGGCCTCTTCATCGCCGCCGCGGGACAGCTTGAGCAGATGGCGCAGGTGTTCGGCGGGATCACCGAACTGGCGCCCGGAGGCCAGCAGGTAGCGGGCCGCGGGCTCGAAGCCGGCGTCGCACAGCTCCTGCAGCGCCTGGTCGACAAACGCGCGGATGTCTGCGGCGGATGCTTCCGTGGACTCGTCGGTCAGCCGCGCGTCAAGGCAGCGGACCAGTTCCAGCTGCTGATCCGGGCCGCGGCTGGCCAGCAGGCCGTGCATTTGCTCGGCGGCTTCGCGCAGGCTGTCGGCGGGCAGCTGATCGCAGAGCAGTTTAACCGGCACCAACGCCTGCTCGGCGGGATCGATCTCGGCGATCATCTCGACCGCGCGCTGCCAGTCGCCCTGCCGGGCCAGGGTCTCGCACTCGACCAGCAGCCGCGCGCCGGCCGGGACCGGCACACCCAGCTCCTCGGCCAGCGAGAGCGCGACTTGCGGCTCGACCTGCTGGGCCGCGGCCTGCAGCGCCGCCGGAATCTGCTCCGCAGTCCCGGTGCCGGCTACGAACATCAGGTACAGCCGCGTCCACTGAATCCGCAGCTGCGGCTGCCCGTCGTCGGGCATCGCGTCGAGCAGCGGCCTAAGTTCACTGAGCCACTCCAGCGGCTCGGCCGGCAGCTGCTCGCCGGCGATCTGGGCCAGCGACTCGATCTCACCGACCGCCACCGGCAGCAGCTCGCGGTGGCCCTCGCTGACGGTCAGATACGTCGCCTGCTGAGCGCGCCGGCGGTGGACCAGCGCGGGATCCAAAGCTTCACGCCACTGGCGGTAGGCCGCTTCGATCTGCTCATCGTCCGGGGCCAGCAGGCTGGCCGTCGTCGCCGGTTCAAAGCCGGCCTCCGGGTCACTGGAGGCCAGGTGCTGGGTGCGGGCCAGCACCATCAGCACGGGCGGCGACGGCTCGGCCTGGGCCACAATTTGGGTTTCAAGTGCCGCCAGCAAGCCGCCGCGCTGTTCATCGTTGGCGGGCAGCGTCGCCAGCTGGTCCAGCGCTGCGGCGTAGTCCTCGCGGGCCAGCTCCAGCCTGGCCAGCAGCGCCGCGGCGGCGGGCTCGGGCTCGTCCGGCAGGCTGGCGCGCAGCAGGTCCACGATCGCGCCGACGTCGTCCGGATCTTCGATCGCGACGGCATCCAGCAGCTCGGTCAGCCCGGCGAGGTCCTCCTGGGCCAGCAGGCGTCCCGCCAGCCAGCCGCGCGCCGCGCCGACTTGCCAGGCCGGCTGGTCGGTGGCCGCCAGTTCGCGCAGCAGTGACGCGGCCTCAGCGGCCGTCAGCTCGCCTTCGAACGTCGCCGCGAGTTGCTCCTCCAGCTCGGCCGGCGAGCTGCTGGCGGCAAGCGCGTCCATGCTGGTGGGGGTCGCCGTCACCGCGGCCGGCACCTGGGTCACCTTGCCCTGGGTGACGGCCTGGGTCAGCAACTGCCCGGCTTCCTCCGGGCGTGCGGTTCCCGCCTGCTCGTGACGCTGATCCCAGCGCTCGACGAGCTGGGGAATCCGGTCGGGCGGTTCAACCTTGAGTGTCTGTTTGAGGGCGAAGAGCGACAGGCGCGCATCCAGCGGCAGGTGGTCGTGACCCAGCAGGAACTCGACCAGCCGCTCGCCGTGGATCTGGGCGCGCGTCAGTTTGTCCTGGACCTGATTCCAGCCCAGCTTGCCCTGGGCGAAGTCGTCGAGCACGGGCTCCAGCACCAGGCTGTGCAGCCCCCACTCGGCGGCGGGACGCACGCGCAGCAGCTTCTCCGTGGACTCCGCGTAGGCCGGCGGCAGGCGTTCGGCGTCACCGGCGATCTCGATCAGCAGCGTCTCCGCCTGCTGTTCCTCCTTGCGGGCCAGCAGGCTGTCCGCCATCAGCAGCTGCACGCTGATCAGGTCCTCGCCCAGCTTGTGCTTGTTGGCCAGCAGCTCCTTGAGCGCCTCGATCGTCAGGTCCTGCTCGGTCTGCAGCGCGTCCTTCTTGACCAGCTGCAGCAGCTCGTAGGCGTAGTCCTTCCAATCGTCACTCTCGCCGGTCAGCTGCGCCCGTTCGGCCAGGTATTGCAGCGCGCGTTCCGGCCCCAGGCTGCCCTTGGTGATCCGCCAGCTGAGCAGCGCCACGCGTTCGGTTTTCAGATGCGTGGGCAGCTCCAGCAGCCGGTCGACGAGCTTCTGCAGGCCCGGCACCACGGCGATCTTGCGGCTGCGGGCGACCAATTCGGCAAAGGCCGGATATGCCACAACGCCGTTCTTCAGCGCCAGCGACGCCTCCACCAGCGCCTCGGCCCCGTTGGTCAGCAGCCCGGGATTGGCGTTGGCCGGCTTGTCCACAACCCCCATGTAGCGTTTGGTGTAGGTCTGGAGTGCGCGCAGCAAGCCGGCTTCCTTGCGCTTCTGCTGCTGCGGATTCAGGCGGCGAAAAGACTCGACCTGTCTAAGCAGCCCCTTGCCGAAGTCAAAGCCCTTGAACATCCGCTGTTCCTGACCTACCTACTGGCTTTCTCTATACACTACAGGTCGGCGGTGATACAGTCCAGCAGCACCTGGCGGATCGCGGTCCCCAGCGCCCTGTATCCACCGGCCGGGTCCTCGGCCCATAACTCCGCCGCCGTTCGCAGCGCGCGGTGATTCTCCGTATCCGGCTCTTCCGGTCCGATCAGCTGCCCCAGCAGCTTGAGCGCGCCGCGGCGCTCGGCCTCCAACTCGTCGGCCGGCGCCTCCGCCTGCGCGCGGTTGAAACCCGCCAGGCGCACCCAGCGCACCAGGGGCGTGGCCCACAGGTTCTCCAGGTCCAGGCCGCCGTGGACGACGGGTTGATCCATCGTCTGCAGAAACTGGATCACGTCCAGCACGTCGGCGGCCAGGCGCACGCGGTCGGTGGCGGGCAGCGAGTCCAGCAGCGTCGCCGTCAGCGGCTGCTCCGCCTGCCAGGCGAACAGCAGGAAGGGGGTGGAGGAAGCCTGCGGCTCATCGACCAGCTGCAGGACGTGGGGGTGCTGGATCCCTCCCAGAATCGCGTGTTCGGCGGCGATCCGCTGGTCGGATTCGGCGGTACCGTCCGGGCACTTGATCCAGAAGCGCTGCCCGGTGCCGCGATCGCGACCCAGGTAGACGGGTTCCGTAGTGGTAACCAGGTCCAGCCGGGACTCCAGCAGGAAGCCCGCCTGAACGACGTCCGGTGCTCCGGTTACCTCGGTGGCACGTGCGGTGAACATGCGCCTGTCTTCTCCTCCAGAGGAGGATTCTACCTAGTACTGCATCAACCCTCGATAACGCATGCCGCCCAAGCGGCGTGACTTCAGTCCACGAAATACATAACTACGGTGACCGCTGTCCGTCATGAAACCCTGACGCGACTCAATCGGCTACCCACAATTATATCTGAGTGGCGCCGCCGATAAACGGTTTCAACGCAGGTTTAACCGAATCCCCGGCTTGAGCCTGTGGCTGTGACTGGGGCCCACCTGAGATCAGGCGGGCCCCAGTGCGGCTACCGGCGCTGACGCCGGCTACCGTTTCAGGTTGACGATCTCGTTGAGGATCTCGTCCTGGGTGGTGAACACGCGGCTGTTGGCCTGGAGGCCGCGCTGCGTGATGATCAGATTGGTGAATTCCAGCGACATGTCGATGTTGGACTGCTCCACGTAGCCGCTGAACACCACGCCCGCGCCACCGGTGCCGGGCTGCAGCTTGACCGCCGAGCCCGAGTTGGTGGTGGACTGGAACGTGGTGGCGCCCAGCCGCTGCAGACCCTCGGGGTTGCTGAAGGTCGCCAGTGACAGCTGCGCGATCGGCCGCCGCTGGCCGTTGTCGAAGAAGGCGATGATCGTGCCGCTGGCGTCGGCCTCGAAGTCGGAGAGCACGCCCATCGCGTAACCGTCCTGCTCGCGGGCCGCCGTCGTGGTGGCCGAGGCGAACTGGGTGATGCCGTCAATCATGTTGCCGCCGCCGTCGAAGATCAGATCCACGGACGACTGCGAGGCGCCGGGGGCGGTGAACTGCACCGGATTGGCGGCGTTGCCGCTGGTGAGCAGGCCGTCGATGCTGAACTCCATGCGGCCGGTGGTATTGGTCAGCAGGATGTTGGGCTCCTCCGGCAGACTGACCTCGTAGTCCCAGATGTTCTCGTTGACGTGGGTGAACGTGACGGTCAGGTTGTGGGCGTTGCCCAGTGAGTCGTAGACCAGCCGGCTGGTGGTGTGGCGGAAGGCGTCCTCGGTGCGGAAGGTGGCCTGGCCGGCGCCCAGCTCATCGATGCTGATGTTGACGCCCGGCAGCAGCGGGAAGGTGGCGCTGGCGCCCTGGATGGCGGTCTGCACCGCGGAGAGCGTGCTGCTGACGTAGTTCTGCGTCGGCGCGCCGTCGGGCGGCGATGCCACCAGCAGCGGCGGAATCTCCGGCGTGTAGGCCCAGTCCTCGTAGAACCGCGTCAGCGGCTGCGAGCCGTCGTCGGGGGTGAACACCAGTTCCGCCTGCGCGTTGATGCCGTTGTCGATGACGCCGACGTCGTTAACCGCGTCCCAGCCGGCCAGTGAGGTCAGGCCCCAGCGCGAGGCGGCGCCGGGCGCCACGCTGTCGTCGATGTAGATGTCGACGCTCTCATAGCCCGCCAACACGTTGGGTGCCACGCGGGCGGTGTAGTCGGCCTGCTGCTGCTGGCCCTCGAAGGCGTGGGTGAAGGTGATTGTGCCGTTGGCGTTGGCGGTGGCGACGACCGAGATGTCGGGCGTGTTGTTGATCTCGTTGGCCAGGATCACGGCGTTCTGGGCCGCGGTGTTGGTGATGGCGTAGGTGTCGGCGAGGGTGACCTGTACGCCGTTGATGAACAGCGAGTCACCCGTCACCGGGGCGTTGACGCCCGTACCGACCGGTACCGAGGTGGTGTCGGTCGCGGCCTTGGCGTCGGTCACCGTAATCGAGTTGCGTCCGACCAGGAACTTGCCCGGCTCGGTCGCTGCCGCGATCGTGGTGGCCACCGACGGCAGTCCGGTCAGCGGCGCCAGCGAGGCGTCGATGGTGAACGAGGTGCCGGGGCTCACGGACTGGATGTAGACCTGGTACTCGTTGTTGTCGTTCTGCACCACGGTGGCCTGCACCTGCTTGTTGAGGATGTCGTTGTAGTTGATCATGTCGGCGATGATCTGGCTGTACTCCTGGGGATCGGCGGCGTTGACGCCCACCGGGGGCAGCGTCAGGATTTCGCCGTTGATGTCCAGCGTCTCGGTGCCGCCGACCACCGGGTAGTTGAGCGGGTCGTCGTCGACCGGGTTGCCGACCAGGGTCGCCCAGGGCTGGGCGGCGCCGGCGAAGGTCAGGATCCCCGTGGTGCCGACGCTGGCGGTCTCGTTGTTGGCGCTGCCGTAGCGGAAGCTGGCGCTGTCGAGGTTGCTGGCGAAGTCCAGCCAGGTCGAGGGCCGGGCCTCGAGCTTCTTGCCGAACTCGATGATGATGTCGCCCGTGCCCTTGCCGGGATCGACGGCGGTGCCGTCGGAGTTGAGCTGGTTGTAGCCCTGCAGCCGGTAGCCGTCGCCGGAGACCAGCGCGCCGTTGCGGTCGAGGCTGAAGTTGCCGGCCCGGGTGTAGATCTCCTGGTTGCCGCTCAGCACGATGAAGAAGCCGGCGCCGTTGATCGCGAAGTCGGTCGGCCGGGCCGTGTTCTCCAGCGCCGACTGCTGCATCAGCGTCTGGATCGCCGCGACCTGCATACCGAGGCCGACCTGGCGGGGATTGGTGCCGCCGACGACGTCCGACGGCGCGCTGGCGCCGCGCAGCGTCTGACTGAGCACGTCGGCGAACAACAGGCTGGAGCCCTTGTAGCCCGCCGAGTTGACGTTGGCGAGATTGTTGGCGATCACGTCGATGCGCAATTGGTGGTTGCGCAAGCCGGTCGCCGCAGTGAAGAATGCACTTCCTGCCATTGATATTCCTCCATGAATAGGGTGGGTGTCCGCGACTGCCTCGGCAGCCTCGGCTCATGGAGGAGCGGCCCACCGCTGTCGATTGGTGGGTCCCTGGACCTCCCGGCCCCGTCCGCCTGGCTGGCGGGCGGTGCGCGGGTCCGGTCCTCCGCTCCTGACTTGTTTTCAAACTGGTCGGCGGCGCGACGAACTGTTCCGTCGTCGGTCGCCGGTTATACGAACACTGCGCTGTCGATATTGGTCACCACGTTCTGAGACAACTGATCCTGGTCGAAGGCGGTGATGACGGTGCGGCTGGGGATGTTGACGACCATCGCATAGTCGCCGGACACCATCAGGCTGTCGCGGCTGCCCTTGGCGGCGGCGCGGTCGACGGCGGCCTCGATGCGGGTCAGCTCGGTCGCTCCCAGTTCGATGCCGCGGCTCTCCAGCCGGCGCACCGCGTGGGCGCTGAACTTGACGCCCGCCGCCGTGCGCAGCGATTCATCGAGAAGCTGTCGAAACGCAAGCCCGTTCAGGTCCGCCTGCGGTCGGGCCGCGGTGCTTGACTGCGACCTCGAGTGTGCGGCGGACTGAACCGGCTGTCCCGGCAGCAGTTTGTCGATCACGACTCCTCACCTCCTTGCTCCTCCCCGGCCAGCTCCTCCAGCTGCTCCAGCTGCTCGCTTAGCAGGGCCTCGTCCTCGGGCGAGATGTCGTCGACGGTCAGCACCTGATCGAGCAGCAGCAGCTTGTCGCCGACCTTCAGCGTCGCGGCGCCCTCAAGCACCTCGACGCGCTCGACGTAGCCCGTCACCGACTCGTTGTTGGCGTCCAGCCCTTCCACGTAGCTGCCGATCAGCATCGCGGCTTCGCCCAGGCGCGACGAGGCCATCGATTCCTCCAGCAGGCCGTTGATGCTGATCAGCTGCTCGAGGCTGTTGATCGCCGCCAGCTGCTGGGTGAACTCCCCGCTGTCGGTCGGATTCATCGGGTCCTGGTTCTTGAGCTGCTCGATCATCAGCCGCATGAAGCTCTGGCTGTCACTGATCTCGCTGGGGTCGCTGACGACCGGATTCTCTGGGTCCGGGTTGACCACGATCCGCGAGTTGGCCTCGCCGACGAACTGGATGCTGTCCCCGGCATTTACTCCGCTCATAGTACGGTCTCCTTGGCTCAGCCGCCGCGGCTGAGCGGGGATGTCTGCTTGACCGCCGGCTCGATGACCGGGGTTGATCTGCTGGCGCTGCCCTCCTGGCGGGCGGCGCTATCTTCGTCGCTGTGCTCCTGCTGCTGGCGTCCGCCGGAGCGCTCGCCGTCGCCCTCGATCTCCACGATCTGCAGTTCGACGACGTACAGGCCGGCTTCCTCCAGGCTCTGGCGCAGGGCGTCCATGCTGTCCTTCAGCTGCTCCTTGGGCACGTTCGCCGCTACGGCCAGCTGCATCGCCACCGCGTCGCCGCGGACCGAGATGTTGACGAACATCTTGCCAAGGCTCGGCGGGTTCAGATCGAGGTGCGCGTTGTACAGGCCGTTGCCCGCGTTGCGCGCCTGCTCGACCTTGTCGAACAGCTGCTCCAGCAGCTGCTGATACTGCAGGCCCTGGTAGGGTGCGATCTCGAAGCGCGTACCGACGAACTCCATCAGTTGCGCCGGCAGCTGTGCGGCCTGGGGCTGGATCGCCGTCAGGTCCAGCTCGACGGTCGAAAGCCCGCTGGCGGTCGGCAGTGGCTCCAGCTGCTGCGGCTCAAGCCGCTGTGGCTGCCGGGCCAGGAGGGCCTGGTCAGGCGAATCGGGCGCCAGTTGTACCAGCGCCTGGTCCGCGGTCCAGCCGTTGCTCGCCAGCGGCTGGGCGGCGGCGTTGGCCGTGCCGCCGGTGCCGCCGGACACGGCCGGTGCCGTTACTGCCGGTGTCGACTTGCGCACTGGCGTCTGGTCGGCGCCCAGCATCCTTCGCAGCTGCGTGTCGGCCGTTAGGGCCTGTGCCGCCGGCTGGCCGTCCGATGTGGATACCGCGGTCAGCTCAGCGGCTGTCGCCGCGGGCGGCTGGGCCGTCTTCGCGGTGGCGGTGAAGGACCTGTCGGCCGCGGTCACCGCGACCGTCGGATTGGATGGGGACGGGTTGACGACTGCCTCAGTCTCGCCACCGATCGGCAGACCGGCTGTAGCCGGCGTCGCAGTCAGTTGGGGCTGCGAGGCGGCCGCGGGTGTCGGGCTGGCGGGTACCGGCTGAGGCTGCGTGCTGGTCAGATTCGGCGCGATCGCTTGGCCGTCCGCCGTGATGGCGGGCAGCGCCGCGTCGAGCCGGCTGATCGTCAGCTGGGCGCTGAGTGCCGCACTGCTGCCGCCGGTCGTCTCGACCGTCACGTTGTACGTCTGGGTCGCCGCCGGCTGCAGCATGGACTGCTCGGTCGCCGGCTGCGGCTGAGCAGCCTGCAGGCTGAGTCTGACGGTCGAACCGTCCGATGCCGTCAGCTCGCTGGTCAGGACCGGTGGAGCGGTCTGCACCGCCTCCGTGCCGGGCTGGCCTGCGCCAATCACGCCCGCCGTCGCGAACCACTTGATGCTCGCCGGGGCGGCCGCCAGTTCAGCTGCGCCCGCCAGGATCGACCCGGTTGGCGTTTGGGTGCCGCTGGCGGCGGTCGCCAGGGACATGGTCCGGCCGGCGGCGTCGGTTTGACCTGCTGTCGCGGACCATGGCAGGCTCAGGCTGAGGCCCAGGGCCGAGGTCAGCACGGGCTGGCTGGACTCCACCGCGACTTGGGCGTCGGAGCCGCCCAGCACCGCGGCGAGATCGGCCAGCAGCTGCCGCCACCCGGCCAGCAGTGTCAGGACGGTCTCGGCCGGCGCCTGCGGAGCAGCCGGTTGCGGACTGCCCGCGGCGAGCGCCTCGCCGGTGTCCTGACTGTAGTCAGACGGAAGCTCGGCTGCGCCGTATTGGCCCAGTAGAGCGGCCAGGCATTCGGTTAGAGCTCTGAGCAGGCCGTCGGCGCTGCTAGGCTGCGCGGATGTCCCGTCGCCCGCCGTGAGGCTTGGCGGTGCCAGGCCATCACCGATGGTCACTGCCAGTTCGCTGTTCGGCTGTTGTTCCAGGCTGGCCAGCTCGGGCTGCACGTACTGCTGGAGCGCCAGCAGGAATCCATCCGCGGGCTGTGACTCGCTGCTTGAAACCGTGGGCAGGCCCGCGATCTCGCTGGAAGCCTGGATCAGGGTAATCAGGTTTGCCGCGTTCACATTCTCACCTCCTTGTGAGTGGATTCGGCACCGGCTTCGCCCGGTGGTTACGCCACGTTTGAATCCGGCGGTGGACGGCCGCTGCCGCTGCTCGCCGGGGGTGCGCCGCCTTCCTCCATGGTGTCCGCGGGGCTGCTTTCATCAGCCGCGGGTGGCGGCTCGGCAGCCGGCTCGGAGCCGGCTGTATCAGGTTGCATCTCGGTAGTATCCTCGCCGGAAGCTGGCGGCGGCACGTCCGGGACCGCCCGGCCAAGCGCCAGTAGTTCCTCAATCCACCGCGCGGCCATGGCCGGATCGGCCTCCTCCAGGATGCGTGCCAGGTCGCGCTCGTGCAGTGTGGCCAGCAGGCCGCGCGCGGACTCAGGTTCCAGCTCGGCCAGCAGGTGCGCCGCGGCCCGGCCGTCCATCCGCGCCAGTGCCTGCCCCAGCTCTCGCTGCGGATCAGGCTGATATTGCTCCGCCGTCGGTGCGCCCGGATCGGTTTCGGTTGCCGGGTCGGGCGCAGGCGGCTCGGGCGGGAACAGCTGGGGTGCGGTGCCGCCGCGGGCGGACGCGGACTTGCCGCCGGCCGGCGAGGCCACCAGAGCCCCGAAGTCGATGGCGCCGCGCTGAATCTGAGTCAGCAGCGCGATCACCGCCACCAGGGCCAGCAGGCCCGCCAACGCGGCGTTGGAATAGCCCGGCCGTGGGCGCGCACCCATGACTACACGGGCTTGCGCGGACCGACCCGGCCCGAATGCGGTTTGCTCAATACTCCCCAACGTCAATCATATCGGCGCCGGGGCCGGGCGCTTGAGCCCGCGGGCTGGGACTAGTCGCGGTAGATGATGATGTTCTTGGTCATCGTCTTGCCGGGCGACAGGTTGAACTCCCCGCAGTCGTTGCGCAGTTCGCCGCCGCCGACCGGGACAGTCTTGATGATGTATCTGCCCGGCTCCACGCTCTTGAACATGAAGTTGCCCTTGTCATCGGCGTTCTCACTGGTCACCAGCGTTCCCGTCTCGGCGTCGATTAGCTGCACGGCGATGAAGCCCTGGCCCTGGCCCCCCTCGTTCATCAGCTGGCCGGCGATGTTGCCCGGGATATTGCCGACGACGTTGCAGGATCCCAGCGCAAACGTCGCCAGGATCAGGCAGGCTGTCATAGTCATATACAGTGTCTTCACGATTTCCTCACTTCACGCGCGCCAAATGAACCGGCTGCCACCGTCGCTGCGGGCGACATCACCGATCACGGCTGCGCCGTATTGCCGTTCCTTGCAGAATTCCATGACCTGGTCGGCCTCGTCGCTCTTGGCCACCACCACGAAGCCCACACCCATGTTGAAGACGTGCCACATCTCATCATCCGTGACGCGGCCCCGGCGCTGGATTATATCAAAGACGGGCGGCCGGTCGATTCCGTTCCGGTCGATTCGGGCCGCCAGCTCCGCGGGCAGCACCCGCGGCACGTTGTCGATCAGGCCACCGCCGCTGATGTGGGCCGCGGCCGCGATGCTGAAACGTTCCGTCAGGGCCATCATCTCGTTGGCGTAGCAGCGGGTGGGGCGCAGCAGGGCATCGCGGAGGGAAGTGCCCAGGCTGGGATCGACCGCCAGCCACTCGTCGTCGGTCATGTCGGCCAGCGCCCTGCGTGCCAGTGAGAACCCGTTGCAGTGCACGCCGGTGCTACTGAGGCCGATCAGCACGTCGCCGGCGCTGACCTGCTGCGGGCCGTTCATCCGGTCGCGGTCGACCAACCCGACGGCGAAGCCGACCAGATCGAAGTCCCCCGGGCTGTAAACATCGTTCATCTCAGCGACTTCGCCGCCGATCAGCGCACAGTCGATCTCCTGGCAGCCAGCGGCAACTCCGCTGACGATCGCCGCCACTTCGTCCGGCACGACCTTGTTGAGCGCCAGGTAATCGAGAAAGAACAGCGGGCGAGCACCGCTGACAATGATGTCGTTGACCACGCAGCCGACGACGTCGCGGCCGGCCCACTCCCAGGTGCGAAAGCGCGAGTGGAGGATCGTCTTGGTGCCGAGGCTGTCCGTGCTGTTGACCAGCACGGGTTGCGCGAAGCCATCCAGCTGCGGCGCGAAGGCCGCGCCGAAGGCGCCGACGCCGGCCAGCACTTCCGGCCCGTGGGTGGCCTCCACGGCCGCCCGAAACCGCGCGATGGCCTCATCCTGAGCGGCAATGCTGACGCCGGTTGCTTCGTAGGTCAGCGGCTTATCCGGCATGCTCCGGCCTCCCTGTTGCCTGGGCGTTCACCGGAGCGCATGATACCAGAGTGCAACGCACGCTATACTTGCCTCCGTGCAGACCAGGCGCCACCGGTGGCCGGCCTGCGCACGTGCAACAATGAGGGCACCGCCGTCGCCAGGCGGCGGCCAGGAGGAAGCCAGATGGAGGCAGTCAAAACCATGTTCTCACACCGGATCGCGCAGCGCATGTCCGGTTGTGGCACCGAGGGCGCATTCGTGGTGCTGGCCGAAGCCAAGCAACTGGAGGCCCAGGGCCGAGACATCGTTCACCTGCAGATCGGCGAGCCGGACTTCGACACCGCGCCGAACATCATCGAGCGTGCCAAGCAGGCGCTGGATCAAGGCTTCACCCACTACACGCCATCGGCGGGACTGTGGGAGATGCGCGAGCGCTACGCGGAGTACGTCTGCCGGCGCTACGGGGTCAGCGGGATCACCGGGCGCAACATCGTGATCACGCCGGGCGCCAAGCCCATCTGCTTTCTGGTGGGCGTCGCGCTGATCGATCCCGGTGACGAGGTCATCATCTTCGATCCCACCTATCCGGCGTATGAGAACGCCGCCCACCTGATGGGCGGCGTGGTGAAGCGGTTACCGCTGACGGAGGAATCAGGCTTCCGCTTCGACCACGACCAGCTGGCCAGCTTGGTGACTGACAAGACCAAGCTGTTCTACATGAACACTCCCCAGAACCCGACCGGCGGCGTATTGACGATGGAGGATCTCGAGTTCATCGCCGAACTGGCCCGCCGACGCAACTTCTACGTCTTCAGCGACGAGATCTACAACCGGCTGGTCTACGACGGCGAGCATGCCAGCATCCTGCACGTCCCGGATTTCCTGGAGCAGACGATCATGCTCGACGGTCATTCCAAGACCTACGCCATGACCGGCTGGCGGCTGGGATTCTCGATCAGCAGCGAGCAGGTCGTCGACCACATGACGGTGCTGATGACCAACGCCAACAGCTGCACTGCGGCCTTCACCCAGGTCGCCGGCGCGGAGGCGCTGCTGGGCGATCAAAGCAGCGTCGATGAGATGGTGGCGCGGTTCAAGATGCGGCGCAACCTGATCGTCGACGGCCTGAACTCGATTCCCGGCGTGACCTGCACGCTGCCTGCCGGTGCGTTCTACGCCTATCCCAATGTCAAGGAATTCACGGAGAAGCAGGGCCGGACCGCCCGCGAGTTGCAGCACATCCTGCTGCACGAGTACGGCGTGGCCTGCCTGGACGGTACGTGCTTCGGACCGGGCGGCGAAGGCTACCTGCGCTTCAGCTACGCCAACAGCAAGGAGAACATCGAGAAGGGCCTGGAGCGGCTGCGGGACGCGTTCAGCCATCTGGGATAGCCAGCCACCGCCCGGCCTTGCACCGATACCGGCCGAGCGATGAAGGTGCGGCAAACGCACGGTATATAGTAGTGGCAACAGAGGAGTGCATATGAGGAGCGTATTCGCGGCACTGATGCTGGTGGTATTCGTGGCAGTCAGCGTAGTCGGCTGCTTCGATCCCGAGCCATCCGAGGTTTCGATCATCGCGACCATGAATGGTGAGCCGCAGGGCGTCACGGTCCAGGTCTTCAACAGCAAGGGCCTGCAGATCCAGGAGGTCTCCACCGACTGGAACGGCATCGGTTACATCTCGCAGCTGGCGCCGGGTACTTACACCTTGAAGTTCCTGGACAAGTCGGGTGGGCTGTATCCGGCGGAGCGGACGATCAACCTCAGGCCCGGTGAGTCGCTGCCGTGCGTGGTAGAGCTGTCCGAGACCCCGTCGACCGCCGAATAAGCACCGCTCGTCCGCGGGCGGAGTGACTGCGACGATATGAACCCAAGCTAGGCTTCGTGCCGCAGCGCGGCGATCGGGTCCTGCCGCGCGGCCCGCAGCGCCGGGTAGGCGCCGAACAGGATGCCCGTACCCAGGCCGAATGCCACGGCCGACAGCACGGTCGCCAGGCTGACGTACGGCTCCCACTCGGCGTAGGAGCAGTACAGATGCACGCCGAGGATTCCCACCGCGATGCCCAGCAGCGCGCCGAGCAGCGCCTGCGCGGTGGCCTCCAGCAGAAACTGCAGCACAATCCCGCTGGCCGGGGCGCCCACCGCCCGCCGCACCCCGATCTCCTGGCGCCGCTGCATCACGCGGATCAGCATCACGTTCATGATGCCCAGCCCGGCGACCAGCAGGGCGATGCTGGCGATGCCGGTCAACACGGCCCGGAAGATGCCCAGCGTCGATGACAGCAGATCGCGGGCTTCCTTGATGGTGAAGACGCTGAAGGTCTCGTCCAGGATCTCGTCCGGCGTCAGCAGCGTGGCGAGTTGGCGGCGGACGGCAGCCACCGCCTGCTGCTCGCTGACGTCGTTGCGGTAGCGCGCGAACATACCATGGACACCGGGGAACTCGAACAGCTCCTGGGCGGTACTCAAGGGGATGAAGACGCGGTCGTCGATGTCCTCCAGCCCGATGCGGCCCTTGGGCTCCATCACGCCGACGACGGTGAACTGCTCGCCGCGGATGACCAGGCTCTGGCCCAGCGGGTCGTCATCGCCGAACAACTCGCGGCGCAGCGTCTCACCGGGGCAGACCACCCGGGCCCGCTCCTGCACGTCCTGCTCCGTCAGCCAGCGGCCCTCCTGCACTTCCTGGCCGCGCAGGATGCTGAAGGCGGCGCTGACGCCCTGGACGGTGGTGAAGCTGCGCTGCTCGCCTCGCTCGACGTGCGCCGGCATCAGCATCGCGGCGGCCACCGCCTCGATCTCCTCCGCCGCGGCGACGACCCGGCGGGCGTCGTCCGGCACGTGGGCCGACATCTGGGACATGTTGATGCCGCCGAGGGGGCCCTGCTGGACGTCGATGTAGGGCGTGACGATCAGCAGGTTGGCGCCGAAGTCCCCGATCAGACCCAGCGTCTGGCGGCGGCCGAGGTCCGTGATGCTGATCAGCAGGATGATGTTGGCCACGCCGATCGTGACGCCCAGCACCGCCAGCGCGCTCTGCATCCCGAAGCGCGCCAGCTGGCGCAGCGCGTAGCCGGCGAAATAGGTCAGCACCACGCCCATCATACCGCTGCCACCGCGGCACGCTGTGCTTGTCGG
>Ga0180431_10001821_pt1 | contig 29003 bp, 21 predicted proteins | sample SS_ome_11_FD_132459 | JGI IMG/M metagenome (GOLD analysis project Ga0180431, IMG submission 132459) | Hypersaline lake sediment archaeal communities from the Salton Sea, California, USA - SS_1_MS_1 metaG | ecosystem: Environmental > Aquatic > Non-marine Saline and Alkaline > Hypersaline >... | reverse complement strand
TGCTAGGCAATCTTTTAACGACAGAGGCAAATAAAGAGTTCAAAAAAGCACAGAAAAATCTTAATAAAGCAAAAGCTGACGTTAAGAGGTGGAAAAATCAAGCAAAAAAAGATATAGAAAAGTGGATATCTGATCGAATTAAAGACACTCAGTTTCACATTGATAAATTGCAAGGTCGGATAAATAGTACGAAGATAGCTTGTGGACAGGGAAATATAGGGTCATGTTTTAAAAAAATATTGATACCAGCCTGGGAGATAGAAAAAGGTTTTCATATACTGCACAGGGAGCTTACTGTCAAAAGACTTTTAAAAGAAACGGCAAAGTTTGGAGTTAATTTTGTTAGTGAAAGTGCAAAATTTGGGCTTAATACAGCAAAAGCTGCGGTTTCATTTGGAAAACTTTCAAGTAATATGCTTGGGAATCTTGCAAAGGGTGCATTCAATATAACCAGTATTAAGTTTTCAGGAACCCTTAAGGAGCTTATTTCCGATGGGAAACTTGCACGTGTTCATTTTAAGGGTATTATTTTGGGACGGAGGTTTGATCAGGTGTATCAGGTAGACTTTAAAAACCCAGCGCGTTTCCCTTCTCAGATTATCAGTGGATTTATGCAGATCTTTGGACCCAAAAAGCGAAAAAGGTAGGCGGATTTAAGATTTTTTTAAATACGAATAATTTCCTACTTTCAACTCAAAGAATATCTAATCATTGAGTTTTCTTATTGACGAGTTGTAGCATCAAGGTGGCTACTTATTTTCTTGTTCGATAGGGAATGCTTATGAAGGTGTATAAAAAAATTGCGTTATTTGTTTCATTTTCTTTTTTTCTTACATATCAACCACAGGCCTGTGCCAGTATTAAAACGGAATTTTCTGCCGCAGTTAAATCTATAAAAGAGCTCATCAAAAAGGTTAAAGCATCGACTAAAGAGCGGCGTCGATTCACGCTTGCTAATCTTATTTCAAACATTCCTATTTTAAACAAAATCAAATTGCCTGCTGTGACAAAAAAGTTTTTGGGTGGCATGGTTCTTGAAGTACCAAAAATAACGATGGAGAAAGATACATATATTCTTCAGTGGGCAGAGCCTCTTGTTTTTGGGTCACGAAAAAAGTTCCTTATTCGTTTGTATGTTGGGCCTGGAAAAGGAGGGAAGGGGTTTGGATTTAGTCTATCAGTTGGCCTTCCTGGTCGGTGGCCTTTGAGCGAAATGTTGCCCGGAGCCAAAGCTCTTACCAAGCCTGTTCAATTTATTAATCTTGAGAATGTTGGTTTTGTTCTTTCTTCTGGTTTACATGATCCTATTTGGGGAAAAACAGGATTCGGGCTTAATCTGTTTTGCACCGTTAGGTTTGGCGGTCCAGTAGAAAAACTTCTAAGCGTATTTGGTAAAGATCTTGCAGCCTTGAAGGGCTATGGGATTATCAAGCCTCTTATTGCTGGATCAGATCTTAAATTGATATACCCGGGCAGGTTTACTATTTTACGAATTCCTGCTGATACAAGCAAGCCTTCTCAGTTTGAAATAAGAACCGGCGAAGGGATTATTAGACTTGGTTTAACGTATGCATCTGTTCCAACACTAAAATTCACGGGAGGGTTAGATTTTAAATTTCCAGGCCAAAAAGATTTCGTTGCTTTAAAGGGGTTTGGAGATCTTATGCTACTTGCTGTTCCGCCCGCAGTTGAAATTGGTGGCAAAATGGAAGGTCTAATTAAAAATATGTTTGGAATACCCGCTTTTAATATGGGTAATCTTGGTATTAGTGCTACAGTTTCACCCTCACCGCCATTTTTGGTTGGCCTTGCTGGTCAGGGAGAGATTCAACTTGGCCCAATAAAAGGAAAGGGATTTTTTCAGGCTGATATTCCAAAGTCATCGCTTGCAGTTTTGGCAGAGCTTAAAAAAATAACTCATCGTGATGTTGTGGATTATATCGCTGCTGTTATTGAAGAGTCTGCAAAAATGCGTAAACAGCGAGTGAATATAGGAGCCTTAAAAAATGCTTTTTATGCAGCGACTCCTCCTTTTAAGATTGGACATTTTCGTGTCTATGTTGTTCCAAAGGCAACCGAAATTTTTGATAAGAAATATTCAAGTGGTGTGCACTTAAAGGGGGGGCTTGAGATTTTTGGTCTTGGGGGAGGATTTGAATTCTTTTTCTCATGGAACAAAGCTTCGATTGTTTCTTGGGAAAAACTTGGGCTTAAAGGGATGGTATATTTGAAAGAAATTCGTCTTCCAAAGGTAAATCCTGTTTTTATTCTCACTGGTGGCGGGCCAAATATGAAGCGTGGAGATTCTGACGATGGCCCAATTATTCATGCCGAATTGTCTCCAAGTAGACAGGTGTTTTATATTGACAATTTTTTGAGTATTCCTCCTTTGGGAATTTCGGCAAATACGCATGTTCTTGTTCATCCAGTAAAGGGCTTTGAGTTTGATATTGGATTTAAGCTTGCAGGAGTTTTTGATACAGCGCTTCGTGTCCGTGGAAACCCAAAATCGCTTGCTAACTTTTATGTTAAAGGCTACTTTAAGCAGCCTGCACTTGGGTCGCTAGGAAGGCTTTTAACTACTGAGGCAAATAAAGAGTTCAAAAAGGCCCAGAAGAACCTGAATAAAGCGAAAGCCGATGTTAAAAAATGGCAAAATCAGGCAAAGAAAGATATAGAAAAATGGATATCAGATCGAATTAAAGATACTCAGTTTCATATTGATAGATTGCAAGGCTGGATAGACAGTACAAATATAGCATGTGGGCAGGGAAACATCGGAGCATGCTTTAAAAAAATATTGATACCAGCCTGGGAGATAGAAAAAGGTTTTCATATTCTGCACAAAGAACTGACAGTCAAAAGGCTTTTAAAAGAAATGGCAAAATTTGGAGTTAATTTTGTTAGTGAAAGTGCGAAATTTGGGATTGAAACATCAAAAGCAGCGGTTACCTTTGGGCAAGTTTCTAGCAATATGATCGGACAAATTGCACAGGGAGCTTTTAATATAACTCGTGTAGATCTTGAAGGAACGCTAAAAGGACTTATTTATCAGGGTACACTTCCAAAGGTCCGGGTTAGAGGTATTATTTTAGGAAAAAAATTTGATCAAGTGTATGAAATAAACTTTAAAAAGCCTGGTCAGTTTCCTTCGCAGATTATTAGAGGATTTATGCAGATTTTTGGACCACAACAACCTAAGAGACGAAGACGAAGACGTTAATGAGGTAAAATTATTGTGAGGAAAAAGGTATGAGAGTTACAAAGTTGTTTCGGTTGGTACCATTTGCTTTTTGTTTTTCTTTTTGTGTGAGGAGTGTAGCTTTTTTGGATTTGGATGAGATTATTTCGACCATTGAAACAGAAAATGATATGACAGCGCTAGCACTACCTGGGATTGCACAGTTATCTTTACCTCATCGTGTTCTGGATATTCTTGATTCTATTTTAATTGGAGGAGCGGATGTTGTCTTGCTAAATAGTGGTGTGCAAGTTAACACAACAGCTTCAGTTGGTTGGACGGATTTGGACGTGCAGATTAATATGAAGGAGGAGGCTGATCGAGGTGTTGATGTAGTAATTATGGTTTCAATTCCAGATGACTGGAAAATATCAAGCCTCATTCCCAAGTTAAATAAGCTTGATATTTTTACGTATAAAAATACAAAACTTGTTATTTCAAACTACGATCATATCGACGATTTACATGACATTGAGATAAAAAAAGGTGCGAATCTTTTTGGTATGCTTTCTTTAACAGGTCCGCTACAGTATGTGTCATGGTTTATTGGAAATACTTTTGGTGAAATACTTTACTCGGGGTTGATTAAACGAGAAATTGTAGGATCGTCTTTTACGGCACAGTTACCCGGAAAAATAAATCTTTTGGGTGATCTTTCTGCACAAGATCTAAAGTTTGTAATCTCTATTGGTGAGACTTTATTCTCTACAAATGAGCCCTTATGTTCTATTGACTCAAATATTGTTTTTAATGCACCTGGGCAGGAAAAACTTGTTTTTCGATCTGAATTTGAATTTTTACCAAGTGCGGTTGAGTTTTATGGTTCTATAGATGGTATGATCAAAAATATTTTTGGTGTAGATGGTTTACACGCAGGAAATTGCTTTCTTGGAGGGACCGCTGATTATGCTTCAATGGGAAATTTTATGCCCGTCATTCCGTTTTCAGATCTTGCTATGGGATTTGACTTGGAAATTGCTGGGAAAAAAGTCCAAATGATAGGACGACTGGGTTTTCCTGGAGAAACAGGCATAGGAGATCTTGCTTTTGAAGGGGTGTTGGAAGGTGGTCTTTCTTTGAGTGATTGTATTGATTTCGTTGACAATCTTATCAACGAATCAGTTTCTATTCCAAGGGAGGTTGATGATTTTCAACGCCACACAGGAGGCTACGTTCCAGATTTTGCTCTTGGTGATGTGCATGTATTTTTTTCACCAAAAGATGTTGTCATAGATGGAAAAAGCTACACAAAAGGCCTTATTTTTGATGGAAAAGCAGAAATTTTTGGTTCAGATGCACACATTTTTGTTGATATTCAAGAGGTAGGGATGAGGCTTCTTGGTTATCTTGAAGAGATGAAATTTGGTCCTGTGATAATAACTGGCCCCGGTTATGACAGAATAATGGATACTCCAGATGATGGTATTATACTCGATGCGCAGCTTGGATTAGATAAACAGTATTGTTTCATCGCAGGTAATGTTGAGATTGATATTTTTGGAGGAATATCAAGCAAAACAAAAATTGATGTTACAGCAGATGGTCTGACATTTAATATAGAAAAAAAGCTGTTTGATATGTTTGATTGTGGCCTATTGTTTAATTCAAAAATGAGTGACGATAATATGCCGACTGATTTTTATGTTAGAGGGCACATGTATCAGACTGCGCTAACAGAATTGCAGAATCTTTTGAGTAAAACGGCTTATCGCATGGCACAGAAGAAAAAAAGTGTATGTGATACTATCACAGGTTGGTACAATGGGTTCTGGAATGTTTTGGCCAATATTGTAGGAAATACCTTTAACATCAAAGAGTTTTCATTTGAATCGAGTCTAGACAAATTGATTGGCCAAACTGAATTACCATGTGTTACTGTCAAGGGAATTATTTTTGGAAAAGAGTTTGAGTTGAATGATCTCACGTTTGACTTGAGCAATCCAATTGAAAGTGCGCAAGAAATTATTCAGCAAGTTTCTGTATTGTTTGATTGATCATTTTTAAAAAAAGAGGGAATGCTTGCACGCATTCCCTCTTTTTTTAGTCCACTATCAGTTGCACGCAATGTTATCTGACAAATCTGGGCTAATAAATGTGTAAGTATCGTACACATTTGGTATACCGTAGCTGTAATTTACTTCGTTGTTAGAACAGCTGTTACAAATTATTCCGTTGTTGCCCACACATCCTGCGATGCCAGTTCCAATAAATTGTCCATATGCCCAGGTGTCACAAACCGCATTATTTTTTACAAGACAGTTTTCCGGTCCATACATTGCATCAAAAACGCGTAGGTTTGTATTAGAATCTCCTGTTGCAATATATCTTCCTCCAGGTGACCACTTTACAGTGTTTAAAGTTGCCCCACCGCCAGCTATTGTGGAGTCTATAAAAATAATATTTGAGCCATCAAAGGCATATACATTTAAAATGTTGCCATTCTGATCAACAGCCGCTATGTACTTTCCATTTGGTGACCAATCAAGTCCGTTTGCTTGGCCGCCTTGAGTATATGAGTCGATAGGGATTATTGTTGTTCCATCAAAACTGAATACCCGAACATTATTGCTGCCATCTCCAATTGTTAGAAATTTTCCATTTGGAGACCATGTGACTGTGCGAATTGATGTTGTATAACTGTCGATAAGTGTTAACTGTTTGCCGTCAAAGCTAAATATTCGTAATACGCCTCCAAGGTCTCCAGTTGCAATATATTTACCATTGGGAGACCAGCCAGCACAAAGTACTAAAGCTCCAGGAGTGTTGTCATTGTCAATTTCAGTTATGCTTGTTCCGTCGAAATTAAATACACGGATGTAATTATTGTTGTCACCGCTTGCGATGTATTTTCCATTTGGGGACCATCTAACAATGTTTGTGGATGCTCCTATGGCTGCGCTGTTTGTAATAAAACTCAATCCTGACTCAGAAAAACCAACAACATAGACTTCCCCTGAGGTATTTTGACTAAACGCGATGTATTCGCCGTTTGGAGACCAATCAACAGAATAAACTTGATTTGCGGAAGGAATTATGGTGTCGATATGACTAAGGTACGTAGATCCGTCAAAAAGAAATGCGCTAAGCGATTTGTTGTCTGTTACTGCAATATATTTTCCGTCTGGTGACCACGCTACTTCAAAGAAAGTATTTCCACAAGTATTAGTGCTTACAAGACTAAGTAAGTTAGAATAATCATGTAAAATTGGTTCAAGATGAATACCATATGAAACTGCGCTTACTGTTGATGTCATGTCTGTTTCATTGACAACGCAATCGATTATTTTTGTTTTTGTTTCTGTTCCTGTTAACAAAAAGCCGTATGATTTGTTGCAAAATTCCCAGGCGTCTGTTTTTGTATTTTTTGCGGCACAGTTTTTAAATAGATTATTGTTTCCATCTCTTGATGAAAAACCTAAAGCTGTGGCGTTTAGGTTTTCAGTTTCAATTGTTTGACAATTAATTAGGCAATTTGCTTCGCTTTGTAGTAGTTCAAACCCAGCCTGCAGTCCGTTACGACATGAGCAAGCTTCTATAAAGTTTTCATCAGCATAATACAGTTGAATCCCTGTTGTGTTGGAAATAAAATCGCAGGCGTTTACCTTGCAACAAAAAACCTCGTTTCCATCAATTCCGTCTAATTTGATACCATTGCCACAATTCGAGATTTGCATTTGAGCAATTTTTACCATGTTGCAGCCTGTATTGACCAATATTCCGCATCCAAGTCCTGGGCCAGAACTATTATTGAGTAAGCCATTATAAATTTTGACATTTTTTTTATTACTGTTGACCGTTATAATGTGTTCATCTGCATCTGAATGAATCAGTTCGTAACCATTGAGATTAAGACAAACGTCATCAGCGTCAATTACAACCTGTCCGGTTGCATTTTCCACTAACTGGTAGTTGCCAGATGTACTTATTGTGTAAATAGTTCCACTCGGATCTAAAATTGGAATTGGCGTCCATTCATCAGATACGAGTCCCATTTTATTCATCAACATTCGGACGCCGTCGGTTGTTTGTGGATCAACACGAGTTGCAAATGCAATGCTTGTGAGTGTTAACATGGTAAAAAAGAAACATAAACGTAAAATTTTCATATAGTTGCTCCTTATTTTTTTAGAAAATCATTTTTAACAAATTTCAAAATGGTGGAGTTGAAATGTTGTCGAATGGATAGATTGTGTCATTTTGATTTGCATAATAAACGTGTGGGATTCCATAACTGTAGTTGACGTCATTGTTGTAGCAACAGTTTTGGATTACACAGTTGTTCCCACCTGTCATTATTCCGGTTCCAACAAATTGTCCGTAGGCTGATGTATCACAGACAATGTTGTTTTTAATAAGACAGTTTTCAGGTCCGTACATAACATCAAAAATGGAAAGGCTAGTATTGTCCAGTGCCGCTAGATATTTACCGCATGAGGTCCACGATATGCAGTTCAGGTAGCCGCTGCTTCCTGCCGTTGCTGAGGCAAGTAGGGCTATGCTTGAACCATCAAATGCGAATACGCTTACTTTGTTTGTGGTTTGGGCAATTGCTGCGATGTACTTGCCATTTGGAGACCAGGCAATTTCTCTTGCTGTATCTCCTAGGTCATAGCTCATCAGATGAATTAATGTTGTCCCGTTGAAGCTGTATACTCGTACGTAATCTCCTGAATCGCCGGTTGCAATATATTTACCATTTGGAGACCAACGGGTTGAGTTAACGCCTGATCCAGGGGTATTGTCTGTATCGATTTGTTTTAGCTTTGAGCCATTAAAGCTGAATACACGAACATCATTTCCATTGTCGCCTGTTACAATTAATTCTCCCCCAGGGGACCATCTAGGAGAAAAAATATGACCCGCGGTTGTTGAAACATTATCAAGTTCTGTTAGGGATGATCCGTCAAAGTAAAATACTCGTAGCACACCTCCAGCATCTCCAGTGGCAATGTATTTACCATTTGGAGACCAATGAGTAAAAATCTTTCCTCCTGCTATGCTCGTGCTGGCAATTAATTTAAGGAGTGCTCCATCAAATTTATAAACCAAAAGGTTGTTGCTTGATGTGCCTCCCGCTGCAATATAAATTCCGTTTGGAGACCAAGATACCCCATAGAGCTGTCCTGAGCCGGTGTTAAACTCGTCAATAAAGGTTAATTTTGATTCATCGAAATTGAATATTCTTAAATTTGGATTATTTCCTACTGCTAAGTATTTATTATCAGGGGACCAGCATACTGAATAGGCTTCTGTCTCAGTATTATCTGAGTCTACAAGGTTAAGCAAAATGTCATAATCATAGAGAATTGGATCGAGGTGAATACCATAAGAAACGGCGCTGACTGTGGAGGTCATGTCTGTTTCGTTGACAATACAATCTATTATTTTTGTTTTTGTTTCTGTTCCTGTTAACAAGAATCCGTACGATTTATTGCAAAACTCCCAAGCATCTGTTTGTGTGTCTTTTGCTGTACAGCGTTCAAATAGATTTTCACTTCCGCTGTAAGACCTGAATCCAACAACAGTTGAATTTCCTTTTGTGGTTAAGGAAGAACAATCAAAGAGGCAGTTAAGTTCACTGTGTAGAAGCTCAAATCCTGCCTGTAGATTGTCCATGGCGCAGCATTTTTTTGCTATATTTTTGTCAGCATAAATTAGAGCCGCTGCTGTAGTATTTCCAACAAGGTCAAGGGCAACTAATTCGCATTCAACCACCTCGCTTCCGTCCATGCCATTCAATAAAATACCGTTGCCGCAATCCATGATCTTGAGTTTTTCAAGAGTTACCTGTGAGACACCGTTGTTTATAAGTACGCCGCACCCAGTTCCTGGGCCAGCGGAATTATTGATTAAGCCGTTGTGTATTTTTATTTCTTTTTTATTGCTGTTAATAGTGATGATGTGTTCGTTTGCAATATTGTGAGTCACACTTCTATAATTCAAGTCTAATGAGACATTGTCAGAGTCAATAACAACGCGCGAAGTAATGTTGTATGGAAAATAGTATCTTCCAGGTGTATTGATAATGATCACGCCGGCTACGGCATCAGAATCATAAAGAGGAAATGGTATTGTTTCATCAAATACCAATCCTAGTTTATTGACGATTTGCCTTGATCCATCCGTTGTCTGAGGATCAACTCTCGTTGCTTTGATAGACAATGTTGTCATCAACATTGTTGTGAGGAAAGTAAGTGTAGAAGAATAGAAAAATTTTGAATGTTTCATTTAGTTTTTTCCTTTTTTAACATATAAGTTTTTAAAGCTAACTTTTTATGCCATTCCTGGAGGTGTTCCACCCACACCAAAATTACATGAAAGATTGTCCGAAAGGTTTGTTGCTCCTCTTGTATAGGTGTGGTATTTGTTTGGTATTCCATAGCTAAAATTTATATTATTGTTAAAGCAGCTGTTGCAGATTATTCCATTGTTACCTACGCATCCTGAAAGGCCTGTTCCAACAATCTCTCCGCAAGCACAGGTGTCGGCTATTGTGCTATTTTTTATGAGACAGTTTTCCGGTCCATACATTGCAGCAAGTACGTGAAATGTATCATAATCTCCTTCACTCGCTGCTATGTATCGGCCACTTGGCGACCAATGTGTTCCCAATAAAAATCCGCCTAGGTAGGCAGATTTTGCAATTGCAAAAATAGAAGATCCATTGAAACCAAAGATGTGTACGTATCCGCTTTGATCTATAGCCGTGATATATTTGCCGTTTGGCGACCAGCTGATATTATTTAATGTAGCGCCTGCATTATATGTATCAACGTTACTTACCGATCCTGACTCATAGAAGAACACGTGGATGTTGGTGCTTCCATCGTTGCTGGCAATATATTTTCCTTGAGGGGACCAATCTACATGAAAATCTCCCGCAGAAGGTGTGTTGTCAAAGTCAACAAAAGTAAGAATCAAACCATCGAAATAAAATACTCGTACTTCGCCTGCATTATCGGCACATACAACATATTTTCCATCTGGTGACCATGATACTGAGTAGGGATAATTTGTTGTTGTATTGTTTGATGCCAATAGTAAGAGATTGGATCCGTCAAATTTATATATTCTTACGTAGCCTGATTGGCTTCCAACTGCAATTTGGCTTCCAACTGCAATATAGTTTTCACTTGGTGACCATGATACGGTATCAACAGTGGCTCCATCAGGGATAGCACTGTGAATTAGAGCTAAACTTGAACCATCAAAGCTGTAAACGCTAACGAGATCTGTATCTGCAATGACAATATACTTCCCGTCCGGGGACCAATCAACAGATTGAACGGTTGATCCTACTGTTGCTATACTATCAACAAGAGTCAAGGTAGAACCGTCAAATAGGATAACTCTAAGATAGCCTCCATAATCTACAGTTGCGATGTATTTTTCGTTTGGAGCCCATGCAACAGAGACACTTGCCCCAACAAGTCCTGTGAGTTCTGCTTTTTCCTCAAGAATTTCATCTTGTTCAAGAAGTATTGGATCAATGTGTATGCCATAAGATATAGCGTCATTTTCAGATGTTGTTGTTACTTTATTGACAACACAATCGATGATTTTTGTTTTTGTTTCTGTTCCTGTTAACAAAAAGCCGTATGATTTGTTGCAAAATTCCCAGGCGCCAGTTTCAGTTCTTTTTGATGCACAGTTTTTAAACATGTTGCATCGACCATCTCTTGATGTGAATGCTATAGCTGTAGATAGATCGCTTATTGTATTAAATGTTTTACAGTCGATTATGCTGTTTACCTCGCTGTGTAAAAGTTCAAAACCTGCTTGAAGACCATCAAAACAGGCTGATTTTTCGATTCTATTTCTGTCTGCATGATAAAGCTGAATCCCTGTTGTATTTCCAACAAAATCGCATGCTGCAATTTTACACTCAACAACTTCGCTACCGTTTTGTCCGTTTAGCTTAACGCCATGTCCACAGTTTTTAACTTGTATATTCTCTAGGGTAATTAAGGAGCAGCCGGTATTAACAAGAACACCTGCTCCCGTTCCCGGACCAGCGCTATTGTACAAGCAGCCGCTGAGAATTTGAACATTTGTTTTGTCGCTGTTTATAGTAATAATGTTTTCGTTTGCATTTGAATGTTCAAGTAGATAGCAGTTGAGGAAAAGACACACATCGTCTGTATCAATCACAATTTGACCAGTTGAGTCCTCAATGAGTTGATAATTTCCTGGTGAGCTTATTGTGTAAACAGATCCATTTGGATCTGGTATTGGAATTGGCGTCCATTCATCAGAAACTTGTCCCGCTTTGTCTAGTATCATTCGGGCGCCATCAGTTGTCTGTGGATCAACACGGATCGCAAATAAAATACTTGTGAGTGTTAACATAGTAAAAAAGAGAAAAAAACGTAGGATTCTCATACTGTTGCTCCTTATTTTTTTAGAAAATCATTTTTAACAAATTTCAAAATGGTGGAGTTGAGATATTGTCGAATGGATAGATTGTGTCATTTTGATTTGCGTAATAAACGTGTGGGATTCCATAACTGTAGTTGACATCATTGTTGTAGCAACAATTTTTGGTAACACAGTTATTTCCACCTGCTGTAATGCCGGTGCCAACAAATTGTCCATATGAGTGTACATCGCAGATAATGTTATTTTTAATAATGCATCCTTCCGGTGTATTCATTGCATTGAAAACATAAAGGTATCGATCGGTATCAACAGCTGCGATGTATTTTCCACTTGAAGACCACAGGGATTGTTGAGAATTTCCCAGAATAGTTGCGCTATTTTTTATATGGGTTAATGTTGATCCGTCAAAACTGAAAATATTAATTCTATTGAATGTTCCAGAGCCACTAGAGGCAATATATTTTCCATTGGGAGACCAAGATACAGCATTTACTACATCCCCAGCAGAATTGTCTCCATCAAGATGGATGATAGATGTTCCATCAAAGCTAAAGACGCGAACATAGTTGTCACTATCTCCGCTCACGATGTATTTACCATTTGGTGACCAGGCAATTTTGTTAATACTATTTGTTGCTGTGTTATCACTATCTACTTCGATTATATTAGATCCGTCAAATCTGAATACACGAACGTAATTATCATCTCCTCCTGTTACAATATATTTTCCGTCGGGTGACCAGGCGATTCTAAGGGTAAAACTTTCAGACGGTGCGATGCTATTTACTTCAGTCAGATTTGATCCATCAAATCTGAATACATAAAATCTGCTTCCTCCTCCTGTTGCTGCGATGTATTTACCATTTGGTGACCATGCGACTCTCGCTCTTGATCCTAGCGAGGATGTTGCATCTATTTCTGTTACTGTGGCACCGTCAAAGCTAAATACTCGCAATAAACCATCATCATCGCCTATCGCAATGTATTTGCCATCGGGCGACCAGTCAACAGAATAAATTGGTTCTCCTGCGTTATGAACGCACACTTGGGATAATCCTGATCCATCAAAGAGATACACTCGTATGCGGAGGTCTGTGTCTCCAGTTACAATGTGTACTTCATCTGGCGACCAGGAGACAGAGGTAATAGTATCTGCGGATTTCTGAATTTTTGCTATTTCCTCAAGAAGATCACTATATTCAAGTAAAGTTGGATCAAGATGAATACCATAAGAAACAGCGCTGACAGTTGAGGTCATATCCGTTTCATTAATAATACAGTCTATTATTTTTGTTTCTGTCTCTGTTCCAGTTAACAAAAATCCGTACGATTTATTACAAAATTCCCACGCATCTGTTTTTGTTCCTTTGATAATGCAATCTTTAAACAGATTTTCTTGCCCACTATAAGATTTGAATCCATAGACGCTTGTTGAACCCTCTGTGAAGAGTGCCCGACAATTTTCAACACAATTAAGTTTACTGTGCAATAAGTCATAACCTGCTTGTGTGCTTTGAGCCGAACAGCAACTATATACTCTATTTTTGTCTGCATAATTTAAGGCAATTGCTGTTGTGTTTCCTACAAGATCAAGAAGAGCCATCTCGCACTTAGTTATTTCACTTCCATATGTACCATCGAGACGAACTCCATTACCGCAATCTGTGATATTAAGGTTTTCAAGATAGATGTTTGATGAGCCGTTATTGATCAAAACTCCACAACCTGTTCCTGGTCCAGCTGTATTGTAGAGTGCGCCATTTTTAATGAGAATTTTTTCTTTGTTGCTGTTTACCGTTATAAGATTTTCGCTGGCATTGCTACGTGTTATGCTTCTGCAGTTCATATCTAGACAAACGCTATCCGAATCGATGACAATGCGGGAGGTTATATTTTCAGGAAAATAGTACCTTCCAGGAGTGTTAATTGTTATTACACCGCCTATTGCATCAGTATCAAATAGAGGGAATGGGATAATCTCGTCAAATACAATTCCGAAGTTGACGACAATTTCCCGTACTCCTTCATTGGGCTGTGGGTTCACATGGGACGTATTTACTGAAAACACTGTTAACAACAGTGCCACAAGCGTACTATTTATTGTAGTAGCCAAAAATCGGGGTTGCTTCATTTGATGTCTCCTTTTTTAGGGTGAAACATTTATATTTTTACATCCAATATTATTCTAAATTGTCGGATAAATTGGGAGTTGTTAAGTTGTACACATTATATTTATTGGGAATGCCGTAACTGTAATTTACTTCGTTGTTAGAACAGCCGTTGCAAATTATTCCGTTATTGCCCACACATCCTGTTATGCCGGTTCCAACAAATTGTCCATAAGCATATGTATCACAGACAATATTGTTTTTTATAAGGCAGTTTTCAGGCCCGTACATGGCCTTGAAAACATAAAGGTATTGGTTGTTATCAACAGCTGCGATGTATTTTCCAGCTGGAGACCACAAAGATTGCTGAGAATTTACAAGAACAGTTGCGCTATTTTTTATGTGGGTTAACATTGATCCGTTAAAACTGAAAACACTGATCCAGTTGAATGACCCATATCCACTAGCGGAAATATATTTTCCATTGGGAGACCAAGATACAGCATTTACTACATCACCAGCAGAATTGTCCCCATCTAGATAGCTGATAGATGTTCCGTCGAAGCTAAAAACACGAACATAGTCGTCATTGTCTCCGCTCACTATATATTTACCATTTGGTGACCAAGCTACTCTGCGAATATCATTGGTTGCTGTATTATCATTATCGATTTCGGTTATGTTGGATCCATCAAAACTGAAAACACGAAGGTAATTACCACTGTCACCTGTCGCAATATATTTTCCGTCAGGTGACCATGCTGTCGTGCTTGGAATGTCTGTAGATGGTGAAATACTGTCTACTTGAGTAATGTTGGATCCATCAAAATTGAATACATAAATGGTTGTACTTGCTGCTGAGGCTATATATTTTCCATCAGGAGACCATGCAACCCTTGGAGTTCCTCCAAGTGAAGGGACCGTATCTTTTTGTGTAATTGCCGCTCCATCAAAGCTGAATACTTGAAGTGACTCGTTGAGGTCCCCAGTTGCAATATATTTACCGTTTGGTGACCATCCGACTTGCCAAACATGAGCTCCAACGTCGTAGTAGCTTATTGTGCTAATATAATCAAGGGAGTATATACGAATATGTCCATTTGTATCACCAGTTACAATGAATTTTTCATCAGGTGACCACGCAACTGAAAGTAATTGAGCCCCGGCATCGGTATTGGAGCCTATGAGATTAAGCAGCTGGTCGTAGTCATATAGAATTGGATCGAGATGAATACCATATGAGACGGCACTGACAGTTGATGTCATGTCTGTCTCATTCACTATACAGTCGATGATTTTTGTTTTTTCTTCAGTTCCGGTGAGCAAAAATCCGTAAGATTTATTGCAAAACTCCCAAGCATCTGTTTTTGTGTTTTTAACAACACATTCTGTAAATAAGTTGCCATGGCCACTGTGTGATGTGAATCCAGATACACACGAGTTTCCATTTGTAGTGGCAACGGAACAGTTTTTTAAGATGTTGAGTTGACTGTTAATCAATTCGTATCCGGATTGCACATTTTCTACTGCGTGGCAATTATAAAAACGGTTTTTGTCTGCGTACTGAAGTACAGCGGCTGTTGTGTTGCCAACAAAATCGACTGATGAAATTGAACATTTTTCAATTTCATTTCCATAGCTGCCGTCTAATCGAATACCGTTTCCACAGTCTGTTATTTTAAGATTTTCAAGATATAGAGATGATGATTCACTATTGACCAAAACTCCGCAACCTGTTCCTGGTCCAGCTGTATTGTAGAGTGCGCCATTTTTAATGATAATTTTTTCTTTGTTGCTATTCACCGTTATAAGATTTTCGCTGGCGTTGCTACGTGTTATACTTCTGCAGTTCATATCAAGACAGACGTTATCCGAATCGATGACAACGCGGTAGGTTATGTTTTCAGGGAAATAGTATCTTCCGGGAGTGTTAATTGTTATGACGCCACCTATTGCATCGGTGTCAAACAGAGGGAATGGGATAGTCTCGTCGAATACAAGACCAAGATTGTTACTTATTTCTCGTGCCCCCTCATTTGATTGAGGGTTAACTCTAGTTGCGTTAGTTGGCAATACTGTTAGTAGAAATGCTGCTGCTATTCTATGCAGAACAGTGACAGCGAGCCGATGCTGCTTCATAAAGAGTTCTCCTTTTTTAGCATGAAACATTTATATCATTGTAATGATTGCTTGAATTTTTCTGTGAGTCAAGAATAAAAGGGTTTTTGAAAGAAAATAGGCTTAATTTGTCACGATGCCATATTCCTGTGCACGAGCTTTTGCTTCGCCAGAAAGCATCGCCTGCATTAGGCAATCTGCTTTTGATGTAACCATTTTTTCTTGTTCTTCCAGTTTGCACAAAAGAGGTTTTTTGTTAACCAATTCTTGTTTGATGTTTTGAAAGAAAGGTAAAGGCAAATCAGATGAAGTAAGATCAACGAAAAAGCAAAAACGATGTGTGATTGACCAAAAAAGGTCATCAAGGTGGTCAATATCAGCAATAATTTTTTCTTTTACCATATGTGCCAATTTTTCTGAGGTGATTTTTACGGACGGCCAAATGTTTTCAGATTCATCTGGACACCAAACCAACTTGCTAACACATAGTTCAAAAAACCTGACGATTGTTTGACGCAACTGTTCTTTGACGATTTCCTTTCTTGATCCAGCTAACTCGTGGTTGAGGGAAGTTAAAATTTCACTAGAGAGACTGCTGAAAAATTTTTTTGGGTCTTTTTTGAAAAAATCAAATTGCGAAAGAAAAGTTGAATATAAAACGTCATTAACAGCGGTTTTTATTTTTTTTACAGATCTTTGTGGAGGTGTAGAAAAATAGTGTTTTAAAAGTTTAGCTAAGGGTGTAAGTGCATCTGCGAATACATAAGCGTTAACGTAGGCTGCAGATTTTAATTTGTTACTAAATAATTTAAAAACCGACTGAGCATACGAAGCTCCTTGTTGCGTAGTGATTCCATGCTGAAGAAATTGAAGCATATGAGTAAAATTGTTTGGAAGAAATTCCGTTCCATAATCAGATCGGTTGTAGATGTTTTGCAAAAAGTGATTGATTCCTTCTTGGGAAAATGAAATAGGAAAAAAAGGATCGATTGCTTTTTTTCCTATTTCATGTCTAAAGTTGCTAGAATATTGATAATCTTGTTTTTTTGCACTACAACTTAGAATAGTGAGAAATGCAAAGGATATAATGATGTGTTGCATTAATTTCATAAAAAATTCCCCCAATCAAAATTTCAAGGTGACAAACAACGGAACTATTCTATCACGAATTAAGAATTATGCTCAAGGCATGAGTATTGAAGCCAGAGTTTTTTATGGGACTGATCTCGAGAGGATTACGTAAATGGCATTGTTTTTTTATCAAGCGTTTTCCAAGGAGGGCAAAAAGGTCAGTGGGTTTGTTGATGCTCCTTCGCGTCAGGCAGTAAAAGAAAAATTAACCCGACAAGGTGTTTTTCCCATAAAAATTGCACCTGCGAGTCAAGAATCCCGTATAGGGTTTTTTAAAAGACTTTTTCGTAGAAAAGTAAGTACGAAAGATAAAATTCTTTTTACTCGTCAATTGTCGGTACTTCTTAAGTCTGGAGTTCCTCTTTTGCAGGCGCTTGAATTATTGGTAGATCATTTTAGCGGTAAGCTGCACTCTGTTATTGTATCGCTTAAGGACGATGTCAAAGAGGGTATGTCTTTTGCGGATTCGCTGAAAAAGTTTCCGAAAGTTTTTGATAACATTTACATTCAGCTTGTTCGTGCCGGAGAGGCTAGTGGCAACCTTGAATTGATTCTTGATAGATTAACAGAATATGCAGAACGACGTGCGGCGATTACAAAAAGGATCAAGTCGGCACTGACCTATCCGGTGATGCAGTTGGTAGTTGCTGTTATTGTTGTTGCTATCTTGATTGCAAAAGTTATTCCTCAAATGGCAGGTGTTTTGCAAGCAACGGGTAAGGAGATGCCGGCAACGACACAATTTTTGCTTAACCTTTCTGATTTTGTTGTTACCTATTATCTTGTTATTTTACTGATAGTGGTAGGGGTTTTTGGTGCTTTTAGATATTGGATTTCAATTCCATTGGGCACTAGAATGTTTGATAAGTTGAAGCTTCGTTTGCCGATTGTGAAATATTTTTCTCGTATGGGTGCTGTTGTTCAGTTTAGCAGAACACTTGGCATGTTGACTGAAAGTGGTGTTCGATTGTCAGAAGCGCTTGATATTGTGGTTAACATTATTAACAATAGCATTTTGGCTGATGCATTGAGTGAAGCGCGTGATAAAATTGTAAAGCAAGGTAAAATAGCACAATATCTTAAGCAAACGGGAATGTTTCCTCCTATTGCAATTTATCTGATAAAAACAGGTGAAGAGAGTGGTCAACTAGGTCCTATGTTGATTACAGTAGCACAAAACTATGAAGAAGATCTTTCTGAGAAGGCAGATGGCTTGTCTGCTGCGCTTGGGCCGATACTTTTGATTATCATGGCTGTTGTTGTAGCATTTATTATACTTTCGGTTGTTGGGCCGATGCTTGGTGGGATGGGCGGATTTTAAAATAACCTTTAATTAGAGGAATAGTTTAGATGATTTTTTCGCGAAAAATAACGGGGCGTGCTACAACGGCGCGATCCGGCTTTTCTCTTATGGAGTTGATGATTGCTATTGCGGTGTTGGGTCTCATTTTAGCAGTTGCTGGCCCCGCATTGATGAGGCAGTATCGTTCTGCTCAAAAAAAGACGGCAATGACATCAATTAAATTATTGAAAAGCACTATTGAAATGTTTGAGCTTGATGTTGGGAAGCTTCCAGAGAAATTAAGAGATTTGGTCAAGAGACCTTCTCCTGGAGGATATTATAACTCAGAAGAAATAAGCAATTGGCAGGACGGTGGTTATTTGAAAACAAAAAAAGTTCCTGTTGATCCTTGGAAAAACAAATTTCGATATCGTTTAATTCCCGATGGTCGTAGGTATGAACTGTACTCTTATGGACCAAACGGTAAAGGATCGCCAAAATCGGAGTGGATTCGAACCAAATGACCAAACGTGGTTTTTCACTGCTAGAATTGATGGTTGCCATAGCCCTGATCGGGATTGTGGCGGCCATTGTTGCTCCAAATTTGAGGCGGCGTGGACCTAAAGAGGAACGAGAGCAGTTTATTGAAAATTTAAATGGGCTGATGAAGTTTGCATGGCAAAATGGTGTGACATCTGGCAAAACGCAAAAGATTGAGTTTGATTTTTCCAAAGCTAGGCGAAAGATAACTATTTCAGAAAGTACAGGCAAAAAAAATAAAGAAGGTGAGCAGGAATTTAAGTCAGTTAATTCAAAATATGGATCGACAACGCTGAAGATCCCCTCGCATTTTGTGTTTAAAAATTTTTATATAGAAGGTTTTGACGAGATAACGCGTCACGCTGCCGGTAAAGAGGTGACGGCGTGGTTTTATATCATCCCAGAAGGTTTATCTCAGTCAGTTATTATTAATTTTATTGATACAAAAGATAAGACAGCAGGGGGAAGGCCACGGCCTGTTGGATTAGTATTAAATCCCTTTTATGTGCAGTTTAGTGTTTATGGTACATTCAAAAAACCGTAGCAGTTCTGGATTCATGTTGATGGAGGTGATGGTCACCATCGCAATAGTTGGGCTTGTTCTTGCACCTGTTTTTATGCTGCAATCAAGTGCCATGCGAGGATTGCAAAGACTTTCTCGCGAAATTAGGCTTTTATTTTCAGCAAAAAATGTTTTGGTTGATTCATTTCAAAAGGTATCTTTTGCAAAAGATGAGGAAGAAACAGAGACAAAACGAATATCAAATCCTCCAGCAACGTTGACTTACAAAAGAGCGAAAGTTGGAAAAAACTCGGCATTCAAGGATATGAAAAATTTGTATAGCAGTGATGTGCGAATTCGTTCTTCGCGTGCAGAGCGAGAGTCGATTATTGGATTTGTCTATAAACCGGAGAAAGAAAAAAAATGAGATCCGGTTTTATTTTGTTAGAAATTATCATTGCAATTGCTCTTGGATCGATGATCGGGGCTTCGTTGTTTACCAGTTTTTTTCAGGTAAATAATGCGTATAAAGTTGCGGATCGGATAATTGATGTTGATATGAGAGCATGTACTGTGCAAAATCAGCTAGAGCGTGATATATCCGGAGTGTTTGTGCCGGCTGTTTTTATTAAACAAAAAGAGACGAAAACCACTACCAAGAAGACTGTAATAAAGGGCGACAAAAAGACGGTTTCTACAAAAAAAGAAAAAGAAAAAGAAAAAAAAGAAGAGCCTCTTGAGAAGGCTTTTTATGCGCAAAATAAAGAAGGAAAATTTTCATTTTTATCTTGTGTTACCAGCAATCCACTTCAGGTTTATGGTGAAGCCAAGCCGCGTGTGGCAAGAGTGTTGTATCAGCTTGTTGAACAGGCTGGAAATTTGAGAGGGCCCAAATCATACAAACTTGTACGACAAGAATCTCTGAATTTAAACTTTAAGGTTCCACAAAAGGAAAAAGATGCAAAAGGTTATGAACTTTCTCGTAATATAAAAAGTATATCTGCTGAATATATTGTTATTCCTCAAAAAAAAGAAAAGAATGCTAAAGAAGGGCAAAAAAAAGAGCCTTCAAAAGAAAAAAGTGATTATAAAATTTTCAAACAATGGGGTCCGGAGCAGATAAAAAAAGCGAACCGAAATATTCCCCATTTTGTTAATATCACTATATCTTTTTGGGATAGAAGTAAGAAAAAAGCGAAAAAATTTATATTCAAAATGCTTATCGCCGCGCAAGATCTTTCTTCTGATGGTCTTCAAAAATCCTCCAAAACTCAGTCTCAATCTCCAAAAAAAGAAGATAAATCTTTGGAGAAGAAAAAAACTAATGTCAAGAAAAAGACGAGCAAAAAATCTGTTAAAAAGGGGGAAAAGTGAGCGTGCGGACAGGTAAGCCTGGTTATATGATTGTTCTTTCGCTTATTTTGATTTCACTTATTGTTGCAATCGTTACAACTATGGCAAATAAAAGTCGCATTCACATTCGTTATATTAAAACAATGATTAATCGTGAAAAAGCAAAAATGATTGCTTGGTCTGGAGTTCAGGTTGCAAAGAGTCAGCTTGCTAACATGGGTGTGGTTAAGGATGTAAAAGAATCTAGCCAGGATAAGAATAAAAACCAAAAGGACAAACAAAAAAAACAAAATGGTAAGAAGAAGAAGGAAAAAGGGGGGAAAAGATTAGAGGAAGCAAAACAGTTTATAACAAAACTATTCCCTGTTATTAATCGTTGGCAAACCTTTAAATTGAACAAAAAAAATGATGGCATCACAGGAGAGCTCAAAATATGCTTGGGATGCGAAGAAGGAAAGATTGATATTAACCAATTTTTTGATTTTGTTCACAAAAAATTTTTTGGTGAAGGTTCTAAAAAAAATGACTACAAAAAGGTGATGCAGCAGATTTTTGCTCAGATAAAAAAGGTGGCTGGAGGGGAGGATGTTTTTAGTAAATTTGAAAAATTTTTGAAAGATCGGCAGAATAAACTATATGATCCTACGGAGTTGCTTAAAATCAAAGAATTAGAACGGTTCAAGGAAAATGTTTTTTATGAACCAAGTGGTTCAGTTCGGTCTAATACGGGAAAACCGAAACAGACTATTTACTTGAGTGATATTTTTACTTTATGGTCTTTCAAAAAGGAACTTAACCCGTGGTTCCTTTCGCATTCTTTGAAAGTGTTGTTAGGCTTAAAGGTCGAGGTAAGTGGCAATGTGGGGCTTGAAGAGAAAACGTTGCAGGAAAAGTTGAAACAGTTTAAGTTGAAGCTTGCGTGGCCGGATAGCTGGAAGAATATGTTGTTACCACTTTATGGCAAGGATTTTGACCATTTGCCAAGTGAGGTGAGTAAGGTGATGAGCACAAAGTTTGAACCGAAAGTTTTCTCTGTGCTATCATATGGAACTGTTGGTGATGTGACTCAGAAACTTTTTGTTATTATGGAACGGGTTGCATTGCCAAAGCGAAAATCATCCGGCAGCACCTCCTTCGAGTTTCGAACTAAGAAGTTTTATTGGCTTTGAATAAAAAGGAACAAGGTTGCGGGGTAAAACAGAAACGATAGTTGGTGTATTTATTTTAGTGGCCCTTGGTATCTTCTTGTACATGGGTTTTAAAATCGGCTCATTTAGATTTGATAGGAGTCGATACGTCGGCTACACAATGTTTTTTGAGGACGTTTCGGGGCTTTCGCGTAAGGCAAAGGTAAAAGTTGCTGGTGTTGATGTTGGTTGGGTTGAAAAACTCGATTTAATATCAGAGGGCGATCGCGATCCGCGTGCCGAAGCAAAAGTTATGGTGCATAGGGACTATAAATTGTATGACAATGCACATGCAGTTGTTAGGCAAGATGGTTTACTTGGACCAAAATTTCTAGAGATTGTGCCGGGTGATCCGCTTTTGAGTACGTTGCCATCAGGTGCAACACTTAAAAAACCGAGTGTTTCACCGGTGTCTGTTGATGAATTGCTTCAGCAATTTAAAACTATAGCGGGAAATGTACAGGACGTGACAGCGTCTCTTAAGGGTGCCGTTGGTGGCACACAAGGAAGAGAGCAGTTGCAGCATATTGTTGTTAATTTAGAACGTGCGACCAAAAAGATTGCTGCATTTTCTGATCTTGTAGATCGCAGCTTGTCTCGTAACGAAGAAAATATTGACGCATTGCTTGGTGTTGGAAACGACATCAAGCGTCTTGCTTTTAAGCTAGAAGATAAAGTTTTGCCTGCGTTCCAGGGAAGTATGGAAAAAATATCGGATGTATTTGACAGAGATTTTAATCGAGTTGCCACAAAACTCGAAACGACAGCAGAAGCAATTGATGAGGCTTCCGTTCAGGCTCGTGAAGGATTGAGAAGTGTTAGTTCGGTTGCAGAAAAAATCGACGAAGGAAAAGGTCTTCTTGGTAAGCTGGTTAACGAAGATGAGGCGTATCAAGATCTGAAGGTTGCAGTCTCGGGTCTTAAAAATTACTTCTCACAAGTTGATCGATTGCAGATTGTTTTTGATTCACACTTTGAGGGAATGTATCGACCAGCAGAGAATTATCAGTTTGAAGACTCAAAAGGTTATTTTGATGTGAGAGTTCATCCGAACGATGATCACTTTTACTTGCTTCAGTTGGTTTCTTCGGAAAAAGGTCGTGTATTCAGAAAAGAAAAAACCAAGCAATACTATGATGATGATGGAAACCCTGTGAACACAGATTCTCTAGCGCTTCGCGATAAAGTTGATCGTGTCTATCCGGTTAGAAAAGAAACATATAAGCGAAATACGCTGAGCCTTGGTTTACAGTTTGGTAAAGTATTTAATAACATAGCAGTTAGATTTGGTTTGTTTGAAAGTTCTGCTGGTGTAGGTGTAGACTTTGATATTCCACTCAATACCGACAAGCTTCGTTGGGTGACCAGTATCGAAGCGTTTGATATGGCTGGTTGGAATAGAAAAGATGACAGAAGGCCGCATTTGAAATGGATTAATAGAATGTTCTTCATGAGAAATCTGTATGTTACATTTGGTGCGGATGACTTTATTAGTAAGCGAAACGCAAATGCCTTCTTCGGTGCAGGTATTCGATTTGGTGACGATGATATTAAATATCTTGCCTCATCTTTAGGATCTGGAATAGGAAGCTTTGCCCAAGGTCGCTAGGTGCCTAACTCACTCGCAACCTTTTCAAAATTGTTAAAGCAAATATGCCCGTTTTCGAAGTTGATTTTTCAATATTCAGGCGGGCAGATTTTTTTTTCTTGAGTAATTTTAGACATTTCTTAACAGTTTGTTTCATTTCGGACATCTTATGGTCTGCGAGCCATGACGAAAATGTGCTTTTAAAGTAAGCAAGTCGGCGAATTTTATTTTTGATTAGGGCGAGATTTTTTTCATCAAATGGAAAAATGTTCTGCAGGCGAAACTTTTCTACCCAATAGTAGATCCATTCGTAAATTTTTAGTTTTTTTAGTTCGACCTCAACGTCAATAATGAATCGTGCCATTGGTGACATACTGTCTGTAGGATTTGTTGCATTAACGTAGTGTGCTTGAATGTTTGTAGCAAGTTCATAGGAAAGTTCTTTTTGTGGAATGGTAATAATCGATTCCATATTCATATGTTGCTTCCAGGAACACCAAAGATCGCATCGTTTTAAAAATTTGTTAGCAGCAATGAATTGAAAAATCAGATAACAGTATGCTCCAATGATAGTCAGTGCTATCAATTTATACTTATGTCCCCAGAATATTCCCTTAATATGTCCAAAAAGACTGATTGTTCTTCTTTTCAGGTCAACAGCACAGGTTTTCATATTCTGTTGAAGATTGTTCATTATTTTGCTTGAGTTAATCATTTTTATATAGGCCATGATTTTGCTTTTGATATCGATGATATTGGTAAGTGTGTTGACGTTAGAGTTATTGATTGGAACAATAATTTGGATGTTTGCCTTTGTACATTTTGGTGCTTTTGCGGGCCCTTTTTCTTGTGTTACATTAACGGTTGTTTTTGGTGGTAGTTTTTGCTGTGTACTCGATGCTGAAAAAGAAAGAAAAGAAGATAAAAATACCAATAAAGTAACCCTTTTGTACATGATCCCCCCTCTGGTTTTTTGCTAAGGATTGTAGAGTTAATTTGATTGTATCATTTCTAATCTAATTATTTTACTAGCATGTTTTCAATATTTTGTCTTGTTTGAACAGTTTCTTTGCTTTTCTTTTTTATTTTTTGTGTAATACAATACCCAAAAGAGTTGTTTGTGGTTGTAGGATGAAGAAATAAAGGTGTAAAAAGGGGTAATGAATGTCTTGGTTTATGACGTTGGCGGATTTTTTGTTATCAGAGTGGTTATGGAATGTGACCTGGGGGTGGTACCATGTGCCGATTAATATTTTTGTGATGCTTTTTTTGCTAAAGGTTTTTGGTCGGTTAAAAATTATGCCAGCTGTTCTTTTTTCTGTTTTTTCGCAAATTTTTTCTTTTGCTCTTTTTAGTTTGATTGTTATTTTTGGCTCCATTTATGGATTCGGTTTGAAGTTTGTGCCTTATGATTGTTATGTCACGCAAACAATGCACCCACTGCTTATATGCTTTTCTCTTGGCCTTATTTATTTTGTTTTGCAATCATTTTCTTTTGTTTTGACGAATGTTTTTTACAAAATAAACCTGCGACTTGTTATTTTAATAGCATTGGTAAGCAATATGATATCTGCTTTATTGGTTTATAGGTTTTGGAGTTACGATTTTTTGTAATGTTGTAATGTTAAGGAGATGAAATGACAAAGGGCTTGCTGAAAAACGTTTTGTATTTTCATGCATTATTTGCCTTTTTGCTCTATATACTCGGTACTCTTTTTACGATAACAATTCTAGAATATCGCCTAAAAAACAGTCATCTAAATCGTATATTGGCAGGTTTTGCTTGTATTGCTTTGTCTGTTGTTGCTTTTTACTTTGTTCCCATCCTATTATTTGGTACATCCTCTATTTTTGCTCTGCAGATTTTTGGTGTTATTTCAATGCTTGTAGTTCAGATTTTTTTTTGGTTTTTTTGGTTCGGCAAAGAAATCAAGGCGGTACTTCCTGCGCTCGCTTTGGCGTTTGGATTAACGATTGCGCTGTCTGTTTTGGTTTATTTTTTATTTACCTGGTATATGAGTATCGTTTTACACTAATGCACTATGGATAAAGAAGAAAAACAAAAATTTCTCAATTACCTTTTGTGTTTTGTAACTGAAAATAAAAAAAGAAAAATGAACAAAATTATTCAAGAGCGAACTCGTCATGTAACTATTGTTCTTGAAGATTTGTACCAGTCGCACAATGCAAGTGCGGTATTGCGCACAGCTGAATGTTTTGGTGTCCAGGATGTCCATGTTGTGCAAAAACGGAATCAGTTTAAAGCAAAAGAAGGCGTGGCGATGGGAGCGTCTAAATGGTTAAGTGTTTTTTCGTACGAAGATGTTAGTTTTTGCTGTTCCCAGTTAAGAAAAAAGGGGTATCGTATTGTTGCAACGAGCCCTCATGAACAGTCTTGTTCTTTGCAAGAATTACCAATCAACAAGCCGCTGGCGCTGATTTTTGGGACAGAGGAGTTGGGTTTGACTTCTGAGGGTATGAGGTGTGCTGATCAGACCGTGAAGATTCCGATGTATGGGTTCACTGAAAGTTTCAATGTTTCGGTGAGTGTTGCTTTGTGTTTGTATAAAATTATTACTCAATTGCGGGGTTCGAATGTTTTCTGGCGTCTTTCCGATCAAGAGCTCCTTGATTTGCATATTCAGTGGGTGCGGACAATTGTTCGTGGCGCTGATGTTCTTGAAAAGAGATTTTTTTCTATAAGATTTTAATTCTTTATCTGTTTGTTTTTTTAAGTGGTGCAATTGGAGCTGGTTTTTTCTTATTTGTAGCTTTTTTATTGTGGGTTTAAGATTATCTTTTATTCCTGTTGTTATTTTGTATGCGAATACGTTTGTTGCCCAATGAGTGATAGCCTTTACTCCCGTGTTTTTGAAAAATTCTTTTTTTGTTTTTACTTGGGGATTTAGTGTTTCGTTCAGAAATATATTTTTGAGGCGGAAAAAATCCAATAAATAAGTTTTTGAGGAGGGGCGCCATGTTTTTATGAGCCCTCCAACAGCGCTTATTTTTAGGCTTTCTGTTGTGAAAACAGGACTCGGATTTTTTCTTGTGAAAAAATCTATTACCGTTTTTGTTAGGAATGATAGGACACCGTTTGAAACGAAAGAGACAATTATTCCTGTATAATATTTTGCATGCTCCCAAAAAAGATTTTTTTGAAATTCTGACTTAAAATCGTCTGACCGAGTGATATCTTCAATTTTTTGGTTTAATGCGCATAATGTGTGGATATTCATTTGTTTTATTTTTTTTTCAAAGATGCGAATGTTTTTAACATAACGGTCAGTGTTTTTCCAGTTGTTTAACAAATTGTAATCGGGCTCGATTTCTATTTTTTTTTTCTTAGATCCCAGAAGGAACCTTATGGTTGGAGCAACACGAAAAAATGTGAATATGGATTTTGCTAAAAAAACGTCTTTTTGGTCAAGTTGTACTGCTTTTTGAGGAAGACAAATAATTGCAAATAAAAGTGCAAGCACCAAGTAGTTTTTTTTCATTCTGAGTTTTTTATGTTAGTAATAAGTTTATGGTATTCTTTTTATATTAGTTGCAAAGGGAGAAATATTCAAGTTCTTATTTTGTTTTTTATTGCGAAAGGATTGCCTGTTTTGGTTTGAGCTTTGACATTATTTTTTTATAGGGAGCTTCGATGGAGATGATGGCATTGAATTGGCAGTCATGTTTTGTTTCTGAAAAAAAAATAGTAGAGGTTGGACGACGGTTGGCAATTGAGATTGAAAAAGTCCAACATAGTATTGAGAAGGGTTATGACACTGAGTATGGCTTTGTAAATCTTCCGGACGATACTGTAATACTAAAACAGGTAAAAAGTCTGTGTGCGGAAAAAAATAATACATTAAAGATCAAAGCAGTTGTTGTTATAGGAATTGGGGGCTCAAGTTTAGGAACTATTGCTGTACATGAGGCGCTCAATGGTGTTCTGTATAATGAAAAAAATCCCGAAATTGCGCTGTATTTTGTAGATACAATAGATTCTGATTACCTAGCTTCAATTCTTAAGCTTGTTGAACGGCGATTAATGCAGGGGGAAGATGTTCTTGTCAATGTTGTGACCAAATCAGGAACAACTACCGAAACGATTGTTAATTTTGAAATTTTTTTACAGCTTCTTAAAAAACACAGGCCAACAAATTACTTTCAGCATATTGTAGTCACTTCAGATCGAGATTCACAATTGTGGAACTATGCACAAAAAAATGAAATTTCAACGCTTGAGATACCAAAAAGGGTTGGCGGACGTTTTTCGGTGCTTTCCCCTGTTGGGCTATTTCCTTTAGTGTGTGTTGGTGTTGATATTGAGCTGTTGTGTGCTGGTGCTGCAAGTATTGTTGAATTTTGTGTAACCAAAGATATTGCGGACAATCCTGCTGTATTAAGTGCAGTTGTTATTTTTGCACAGTACCTGAAGGGTTGCGCAATTCACGACACATTTATTTTTTCTAGAGAAATGCGCGCTGTCGGTGACTGGTATAGGCAGCTTGTGGGTGAGAGCTTAGGAAAAAAAGAAAACCTTTCTGGTCAGTTTGTGCACGTTGGCATTACCCCCACTGTTTCGATTGGTACCAATGATTTACACTCGATAGCCCAGCTGCATTTTGGTGGCCCCCGGGATAAGTTTACGACGTTCGTTATGTTGGGAAAGAGCAGATCGGAACTTGCAGTTCCTGACTTTGAGCAGTTCGAGCCGTTTGTCGAAAATATTCAGGGAAAATCTGTTTTTTCAATCTTGCAGGCTATTGTTTCTGGTACAAAAAGCGCTTATCGCTCTGAAAATCTTCCGTTCATTTCCATAGAGCTACCCGAACTTTCGCCATTTTATCTTGGACAGTTTCTTCAGATGAAAATGTTAGAGATTGTTTATTTGGGCCACCTCCTTGACGTAAATCCATTTAACCAGCCCCAAGTTGAGTTGTACAAAAAGGAAACGCGTCGGGCCTTATTGCAATAAGCCTGATGTAAAATTTATGATTCTTTCTTTTTTATTTCTTGAAGTTTCGCCTGATTTTTTTTGAATTCTTCGTTTTCTTCATCGAATTCTTTGAGGAGTTTTTCGAATGCTCCATCGCTCATTGTGCGAGTTTTCTTTTTTTTATTAGTTTTCTTTTCTTGGGATGTTATTTCTTGGATGAAATTTCCAAATTTGGGAAATAGTGATCCATATTCAAAATTAGGCTTCGCCTGAAGTTTTTTAGATTCTTCGTTTGATTCGTTGCTCATTGTGAGAGTTTTCTTTTTCTTGGGAGTTTTTTGGGGAAGTTTAGGCGTTGGAGCTTTATTTTTCTTTTCTTGGGATGTTATTTCTTTAATTAAAATTTTATGTTTGGAAAGGACTGTGTTATCAAAGCTATTTACTACATGTGGACTTTTCTTTTTTTGTGTTTGTTTTTTAAAAATAAGATCTTTTTCAAGGGTATTGCTTTGACTCACTTTTGTAAATTCTTTAATTTTTTTGAAAAATTTTTTCATAGTAAACGATTTGTTGCAGGAAAAAAGTATTGCCGTGCCTGCAAGGATGATTATTTTTGTCTGTTTTTTCATAAAATAAGACTC
>Ga0180431_10001816_pt1 | contig 29056 bp, 50 predicted proteins | sample SS_ome_11_FD_132459 | JGI IMG/M metagenome (GOLD analysis project Ga0180431, IMG submission 132459) | Hypersaline lake sediment archaeal communities from the Salton Sea, California, USA - SS_1_MS_1 metaG | ecosystem: Environmental > Aquatic > Non-marine Saline and Alkaline > Hypersaline >... | reverse complement strand
TGTATAGACTTTACGACGGTGATTATAAATTGTATTCTAATGGCGATCGGCCACTGCACAATAGAATTAAGTCTGAGTTGCTTCCTGCGAAGTTGTATATTCGTAAGACTGACGAAAACGTAATGTTCGAGGAGCTGAAAGAAAGTTGGACTACTGCTCTTCGAGAGAACTTGACTTCTGGTAACATCAAGAAGACCAAGGAACTTATTAAGGACATCGCTGAAGACACAATCTTCAGCGATCCCAATGACATCATCAGTTCGAAAGTAGAGGCTGTCAAAGCTTTAGTTGACGAGCTGATTGATGGTAGCAATATTGAAATGCTGAAGTCGGTCCTTGCTATCAGTGATAAGGACTACTCGACCCTGGTACATAGTGTTAGGGTAATGAGTCTTGGAATTAGTTTCGCCATGTATTTAAAATGGTCGAAAAGAAAGACCAGGATATTTGCATTAGCTTGCTTGACTCATGATATCGGCAAGACTCAAATACCCGATGAGATCCTCAAATCTGATAAACAACTTACAGATGAGGAATATACTGCAATGCGTGCCCATACTGTAATTGGCGCAGTACTCCTTGAACGAGTTGACTTTGGTAATGACAAAATCAACGACGCAGTTAGGGACGTGGCAATGTACCATCATGAAAAACTCGATGGTTCTGGATACCATGGTAAGAAAGGTAACCAGATTAGTAAGTTCTGTAGAATCGTGGCTATTATCGACTGCCACGAGGCTCTCACCTCTGATACTCGGACTTATCGAGACCCGATGTCATGTTACGACGCCTGTGAATACCTTGTGGACGAAGTAAATACAGGTAAATATGATTTAAACTTGTTTAAAGAATATGTGAAACATCTTAACCCAGAAAAAGAAGACTAAAAATAAACAAACGGACTCTACATCCGGGCGTTTATTTTTCTGCAGATTCTATTTCCTCATTTGTCCAATCAACAGCTCTTATTGGGTCAGATGAATTGAGAATAGGACGACCAATAACAAGCAAATCAGCTCCAGCTTCAATTGAGTCTTTTGGAGTCATCGTTCTTTTTTGATCATCATTTTCCTGATACCATTGTGGTCTAATTCCAGGACATATCTTTTTTGTATGATAAATAGGCAGTCCTTCTTTTAGATCAGCAGCGGAGCAAACAACATATCCATATTTTAGTTTCTCAGCATCCATAGCCATTGACCTGACAGCACCTTGAACATCACCTCTGTAATATTTTTCAAACTGATATCCAGCCATTGAAGTTAGAATGGTAACTCCAGCAATTTTTGGAGCTTGCACTGGAACAGGAATATAACCTGCTGTACAATGGACTGTTGTGATATCTGCACCACTTTCAAGATGAGCATGAACAGATTCATCAATAGCACTTGGAATGTCATAAAGTTTAAAGTCAACCATGACATTTCCATACTCTTTAATCTTTTGAATGATACAAAGACCTTTATCAAGAACGGTTCGTCTGACCTTATAACCCCATACCATTCCTTGGGTCATCTGCATTATAACTTCAGCTTTCTCCCATTCCATATTGTCCAACGGTAGTATAATTCGACTATTCATTATTCAGTACCTTTCTTTACAAAAAAATAAATGGAAGGCGTGACGGGAATCGAACCCGCCTACGGAAATTTAGAGTTTCCTGTTGAGCCACTCAACTACACGCCTTCACACTTTATAACAAATTCAAATTCTTAAAAATGCGTCCGTCTGAGTATGCTGCAAGAGCAGTTAACTCGTTACCCATATCCGGTTCTCGCCATTCTTTAAAGTCAATATCATGAATGTCCAGTTTGTGTGCCCATCTATGTAAATGGGTTTCATCTTTGACTCCAAGATAAACGAGAGTACTGTTATTCCAATCTTGAGGGATGCTCAGGAGGAATCCTGCAAGCGCGTGACCCCCCTGAACAGCCTGTTGAGATGTAGACAGATCAAGCCGCGTCAGTATGTACATCTTCATCGAGCTGCTCCATCCACTCTTCTTTAATACGATCAATCTCTCGCTGGACCGGGAGATTATCTTCTCGGGGACATTCAATTTGATCTCTAGTGCGTCCCCTCATTTCACAGTATGCAATGTGGTGATGTCTAAACTCATATTTTTCCCAAACAATATCACTTTCAATTGCATACAGCTGTCTACCATTACGCTTATCTTGTTTCCTGGTAGATTTGAGTTCACGAATCTCTTTTGCCCTTGCCTTTTGTTCTTGCTTGATCTTTTGTAGTAGTTGCTTCCTAGTCATTGTCTTATCTCCTTATAAATTATAATTTAAGTTTCCAAATTATAATTTAATAAGGCGGACCTCTAGCAACTACCTAGGGTGGTACGCCAAAAGTAATCTACGTCATTTGTCGTCTCCTTTCTTTTTTGTAATGGACTCCGCGAGGCGACTCGAACGCCCATACTAGACCTTAGAAGGGTCTTGCTGATCCTATTCAGCTACGCGGAGTTTTAGTTATTTCTTAAAGATAAACAGTCCTGACATTATGCCGGTAGCAGCATCTACACCAGCTCGAATCATTTGTATTAAATCCCAATCATCAGCACCTTCTTAGTCAAGTAAAAATTCAAGACCTGCGGTTGAATCTATGGGGTCAAAGTCAAATCTCTCGACTTTATATTGAATTGCCATATCGTTCTCCTCCTACTCAAGGTCATCATTGTCGAACAAATTCGGGAAGGTTACGGACCATTCTTCGTCTTCTGTTTCAATGAGAACATCGTCTGAACATAGAATAAATATCCAGTGCATGAACCCACCTACAACAGTTAGACAAAACAGAATCCAATAACCAAATTCCCGTAATTTGTCCATAATTACCTTTTGGAGCTGATGGGGTGATTCGAACACCCGTGGGATTTCTCCTCCGGTTTACAAGACCGGCGCTATCGGCCACTAAGCGACATCAGCTTTAAAATTTGCTATATATGTATTTACCTTTTGTTCAATTAACGACTTAAACCTGTTATGCATATATTTGTGATGTGTTGGACATAGAGGAATTAAGTTATCTTTGTTATTGTTTGATTTTTCTTCATCGAAATGGTGAACCTCTGTAACATTTTCCTCACCACATATAACACACTTCTTTTCATGATGTCTAAAACATATTATCCTGTAATCTTTTAGCTCATCATCAGGTTTTGTCCTACATGCGCTGTACACTTCTTTAAAATACTTACCTTTACATTTGTTAGAACATGTAGTATGGTTTGAGTCTTTGATAGGATCTCCACAAACAGGACATAAACGCAAATTCTTAGGATTCAAATAACATGTTGCCGCATGGTGATTCAAGTTTGAGAGTGTTATTTTCCTCTTACAAAAACTACATTTTGTTTTTTGGTGTGGAATAAGGGTGTTAGTCCTACTCATTTTCTTTTTGATTTCTGGACATTTTGATACATTTGAACTACAACACCAAGTACCATCTTTATATTGGTGAATAGCTTTTCTTCCACACCCAAATTTACACGTTTTCAACTTTTTTACTTCCTTTCTCTATCTCTTTCAACTGGGACATATAAGTTTTAACAATCACAACAAGCAACAATGCAAGAGAGATTGTTTTCAAAATTGGATGACCCAAAGCTGCTGCGAGAATCAGAATGATAGAGACTAATATGAACAGATAAAATCTTCCTGGTTCTTTCAAACCGTCGTACCATTCACCGAGGTTTTTTATTTGTTCCCAAGTGAAGGTGGTAATTTCACTGAGACCAATTCCACTTGTTTTGAGTGTTTTCCAAATCAACGAAAATACAATCCATCTCAATATTCTAACGATCCATATCCACATAGCTATTCTCCTTTCGATTTTTCTCTAATGGAGACCAGAACGGGATTCGAACCCGTGATGACAGTTTTGCAGACTGTTGCCTTACCAACTTGGCGACCTGGTCTAATCTCGTTTCGTGTGTCTTGCCACTGAAGCATTTGCCCAGAAGTTTGCTTCATTAACTCTGGCGACTGCTTTTCTTCTCTCATCGGAGTCAGGACAAATTTGAACAATCAGTGTTGCTAGTTCCTTTGAAGCAGCTCTGAGTTGTTCATACACTTCGGGTTGTTTGCCTGTTGGCGGATGATACGTGAACATGTTGTCCAATTCTTGAATTTCTTTTTCTTTCATTGTTATTCCTTTCAAAAATGGTAGACCCGAGAGGATTCGAACCTCCAACCTACTGGTTAAGAGCCAGTTGCTCTACGCAATTGAGCTACGGATCCAAAGTGGTAGGCTGGGAAGGGTTCTAACCTCCGATTCGCGATTAATCGTCGCGAGCTTTCTATTAAGCTACCAGCCTATAAAATGGTTCCCCTGCCGGGATTTGAACCCGAATTCCCTGATTAAAAGTCAGGTACTCTAGCCTGGTTGAGTTACAGAGGAATATGTTATATCTCATGAACTTCTGGGTTCATTAAAGGAGTTATCTCATACTTCAACCCCTTTTCAAACTTTCTCAGAATATATGATGCAATCATATTTATTGCTGTATGATTACCCTCAGCTTCTGTATGCTCTATACCATGAGCAGTTAACATAGCATAGATTTTTCCATCAAGCAATTTGGCTTCATCGAAAGTTTGATTTCGACCTTTTGGTTCATACTTCTTAACTCGTCTCAGGAAGAAGTTTAAGTTATTACACTCTTCAAATCTTCCCATCATTACTTGAACCATTGATAGATCAAAAATGCCATATACAAGACCCAATATAAATGGAGCATCTGTAATGATTACATCTACCTGATCAAACAATCTCCACGACCTATGATATTGTTTTCCAAATAGATAAATTTGATTTTGAAGTGTTTTGGCTCGTTCCTCCCAAGTTAAATCCTTTGCAAATTCAGGAACATATTCAGCATTAACTCCATGAAGTTTTAACAATGAGAATACACCTGTTGCAGTTGTTGACTTACCAGCTCCCGGTCCACCAAATAGATTTACGATTAACGGTTTATCCATTCTTTCTCCTTTCAATTACCAATCGTCAACGTCGGTTAAATCCATTTTACATTCACCTTGTCCACAACCACATTCTACAGTAACTGCGGTCCCAAGACCTGTTGGTGTAAAGGAAAATGTTGTCCGTCCACCAATAGCTCCTGAACGACCATTGGTCAATGGGCAATATGTATCATGTTTCTCTCGCCAACTATAGTACTTTTCCATTTGTTTGTCGTCAAGATCAAAGCGAATGCGATTATGTTTTGGCATCGCTTCTTTTAAATCTTGTGGCACAGGCAATCCCCGATCAGATAGAAATTTATGAAGAGCGGGTATTGGTACTTTCCAATTTCTCCCTACACGAAATGCTGTGATCTTTTTATTCTCACACCATCTACGTACGGTCGTATGAAAAACACCAAGCATCTCCCCTACTTCTGGAGTTGATAAAAAGATCTTCGGCTGACTTTTAATAGGAATTTTTTTCTTCCTCTCTTGCCTAGCTCTTTCATTTGCCTCTTCACGTAATCTGTCACCACAAGATGGACTCATCTTACTAATATTCTCCTTTTTCTTTTCTTACCCACACCAAGTATTATTTCATCATTAATGATATGTTCATCAGTAATATGCAAATCAAACAACATGACTCGTTTTCCATTACAATAAGCACCGCCGCCTTGTATAAGTCTTCTGGCTTCACTTTTAGTCTCTGTTAAACCAACTTCATGAAACAATGTAAAAGCTGGTATGCCATCTACAAGTCTTTCACGAACAACTATAGCATCTTCTTGATGCCCTTTACCACCCCATATGTCAAGTTTATAGCGATCAACATTAATGTAATGTTCATGGTCTCTTACTGACTGACCTGATTCAACATAGTTGCGCCACTCGATTAAATGGAGTTCAAATTCTTCTCTTGATGCAAAATCATTGTCTGTTTTAAATTCAAAAGTCATCGTCTACCTCTATATTCGGGTAATAGGGTTTATCCGATGGTTTCTGTATTGGTTTGTATGCATACGGACATCTCAATCCTTTACAGGGTCCAAGTTGACAATAACAACCTCGTTCCCACCAAGCGCCATAATCACAAAAACCTTTTGTGTTTATATCTGCGTCAGCGCATGTTTTCTGTTTATTTACAATCATTGATCTACTTGTACAAACCAAGATTTCCAAGTATAATGATAAGCAATATCTCTCAATTCAGTAATTGTCAGTTTTGGTCGAATATGCTTCTTTTTGATATATACTCCTCTTGATTTTACTTCCAACACACCTGCATGAGTAAGAGCATTCCTATACATATCTACTGTTGTGTGTTTTTTAAAGTTGTCATGTTCTTTGAGTTTTTTAAGTAATTGATTTCTGGTTATTTCTTCATCTATCTTCATTCCATTTACTAAATCTTTCATATCTTTCCATAAACTCATTCGAAATCCTTTCAATGGAGCGGATGGAGAGAGTCGAACTCTCGTCTCTGCATTGGCAATGCAGTGCTCTATCCGTTGAGCTACACCCGCTTAGTTTTGTCTACCTTGTAAGAAATCCAAATACTATTATCACATTCTGGATTGGAACAATTATAACCTCGTCCTCCCTGAGAATCAGTATCAAAATGTTTCCACAATCCACCACATTCACATTTGCCATTATTCCAGAGTCTCTCTTCATTCTTTCTAGCTATAAAAATAACGCCAGCAAAGAGACCAATAATAACAACTAACCATAATATATTCATGATTCTTCCTTTAGGTCTGCTACAGACTTGAGTATATGTTTCATTGATGTTGCATGTGTCATTCCTGTACCACCAACACCATATACTGTAGATTCAAAGCCATCCCCCATTGCATCAGCCAACGCTCCAAAAACTTCTTTGAGTGCTTGTTTAGAAGTTTTTCTTTTACCAACAACATTCTCAACCCAGTCAACTTTTCCATGTCCAACACATTTCGGACATTGTTTCAAAGATTCAATAACAGTAATTCCATTATGTTTAGAAACCGGGACCTTCCCAGTGCCTTCGCATTGGTCGCAAATCATCTCGCCTAACGTCTCGTCTAGTTTCTCCATTTTGCCTCGCTGTTTCAATAATTATTCTTTGTCTCTCTGCTTGTTGAAGAAGCATATCATACATTTTATCTTGAAGTTGATGGTATGGCATTTTTCGTTTGCCTACCACATTTTCAATCCAATCTAATTTTCCAACCCCCTGACAAAACGGACATATAATCCACACATCATCTTTTTTTCTACAAACTACACGGTTGCCATTACACTTTGGACATATGTGTTCATCTTCTTCAAGATTCATCGCTTCACCAGTTGAATATATTCTTGTTTATATTTGGGTCTTCCGCTTCGGTTTCCAGGTCGAACACCAACTACATTTTCGATCCAGTCTAACTTTCCATAACCCATACACTTAGAACATAGAGTTTTAAAACCATTCTCTTCACGAGTGTAAGCTTTACCTTTACATTTCGGACACTTTACTTCACCTTCTTCAAGTTTCACTAGTCCCACCATTCTCGAATATGTTTTCGCATTGTTTCAAAGAGCAAATCAATATCCTGTTGCATTAATTCATCAGGACGTTTCATCAATGCTCTATATTCTTTTCTTTGTTGTTCAAGATCTTCTTCTGTTTTGACATTAGGATATCTAATATGAAGTTCAGACATTCCTTCACGATCTTCACAATCCGTGAAAGTTATCTCTCCTCGACCCCATTTTTTATCATGATTTCTAAAAACCATTTCATGATATTCATCTTTGTTAATACGTTCTAAAAGCTGAGTGCACAGTTTTACTTTGTCTGCTGTTTGGTCAGCATAAAGATGAATCCCATTACGAAGACATTTCTCCATACGTTTGAGTTTAAATTCAAGCATCTCAAAGAGAAAACCGTGATCCCAGTCTCTATCTCTCCAGATTAATGGCAACCAGGCGAATAGATTTCTGATCCCATATCTGATATTTCTTTTCCAGCCCATGGTTGCATCCTCTCAATATCCTCACCTCGCCAAATACCCAGTTTTGCTATTCTGTCATATAAAATCAAATAGACAGCGGCAGCAAGGTTAACACAATGTTTGGTCGGAATGACCACAAATCGTTGACAATGGCGCAACATAACTTGAGGTATACTTCCATCCTCAGGTCCAAACACATATACAGCATTGCGAGGATGTTCAAAAAATGGTAATGGTTCAGCATTCTCTCGAAACTCGACAGCAACGGGAGTTACTGATTTATCAAAACGATTAAAAGGATAATCATCACAGATTAACTTGACGTCCTTATAACCTCTCATTCTTTCTTCTCGGGGAAGTCTATATTTTGTTTTATCTCCCTTTTCCAAACTAACCCGATTTCCTGTGATCATAATAAGTTGTGCGCCAAAACATGAAGCAGCTCTTACCGTTTGACCAACATTATGAGGATATTTAGGATTCGTCAAAACTATTGCCGGAGTTGACTTCCGTGTGAATAATTTGGAGCGCTTCAATGCTTTCACTTGCTTTCCCAATTCGAATTCGCTCATCTGAATCTCCTCCACTTATTTTTGTAAGATATTTCAAAATAGCTTCGCCTGCCTCATAACTCCTTTCACCAACAATTGCAAAATCCAATTCATCAAGATTGATATTAGTTAACTCACAACCATATTGCTGAGCGATATCTTTAATTCGACCACATAACATTAAGTCGTCGGACGTTTGCTGATCCATTATATATCCTTGTGAGTTAGCTAATAAATCAGTCACTGTATGAGTCCAATTTTTCTAGACCATTTTCTGCAAGCAAGTTGGCAAGTCTTTCTCCATTATCCAGGATGACATCAGCCTCATAACGTCCATAAATACCAAGCTTGTGAGTATGTAATGTGACCTTCTTACCCTCAATGAGATTTCTTACAAAGAGAGTAGCCTTTTCTCCATGAGCGCGCTCAGCTTCTGTCTTTGGACGCCATGTTTCAGGAGTGTCAACATTTGCTAGACGGAATCTATGACCGATAGTGATGCTAAACCCAACATCCACATCTGCATCAAATGTATCTCCATCTACTACTCTTCTTATTACAGCTTCGTATGAATAGAACATTTAATTCCTCCAAGTGAATTTTTTATCCGCGTTTTTAGCAAACCATCTTACTAAAATCATCATTAAAAGTATTATTGTTGTGATAGGTCCAAAAGCCCACATAAATAATACTTCACCTATTTCTTTTAAAGCAACACTATTTCTTTCTGGTTCTATAAACTTAAGAAATATAATTGCAGATAATGCAGGTGATACAACAAACCATAATATCCAGAACATTGTTTTACCCTCTCTTTTCTATCTCGGGTACTGGAAGCTCAAACTTTGTTAAAATTCTTGCCGCTTCCTCAATAGGTATTCTATAATGGTAACCGACTTGATAAGCTTGAATATCTCCTTTCAATATCCAATTTCTTATTGTTTGTCTGGTTACTCCCATCAAGACACAAAGTTTACCTGTTGTTATGTACTTTCCTTTCACTGTTCTGCCTTTCTAAAATGGAGCGGGTAGAGAGAATCGAACTCTCATCACTAGGTTGGAAGCCTAGCACATTCACCATTATGTTATACCCGCTTATTGAAATCGTCTTTTACAATCAGGACACAATCTATTTCGTAACTCCAAACTTTCTTTTGGATTTACCTCGTACAATTTTCCACATTTACTACATACAATCTTTATAACTTTCTTGTCCATAAACACCATCCTTTCTGTGGAGCGGAAGGCATGATTCGAACATGCACGGTCGGACTGCGAACGATGGCAACCTCACCGACACGCCGCAATAACCGGACTAATATTAATCATCGTTCTGATTCGCGTATACTGACCAATCCTGGGAGGATCGCGCTCTACCAGTTGAGCTACTTCCGCATTAAAAATCAATTACACCGGAGTCTCATCTTTTTTTCTTTGCTGTTCTTGACGCCATTCAAAATATTCGCCCAGGTTTTCTTTAAAAAATTCCATTTCTTGTTCTGTTAAGAAGTTGTCTTTATTGTTAAAAAACCCCTTAGGAATTTTAATAAAAGAAGAACCTGGATTCTCAATATAGTAATCTTCTGGAGGAAAATTTTGTTCCGTTGGAGATCCATCATTAAACCAAGTCAACCATACCAGTGCAATTGCAATCATGATTGCAACTGCCTCTCTCATGTTCCTCCTACGCAGCCTTCTTTTTGTTTTCTCCTTTACATTCTGGACAAGACTGCTTATTGTTTACCAGCTCATCATATGAAGTTGTTATTGAAAAAACCTTTGTGCATTGAGGACAACGAACATTAAACTCTTTTTGTTCGGTCATTTTTCTTTCTGAAAATCCGTATATTTTTTCTTTCAATAATCAACCTCCTTTAATGTGGTAGTCCCTCTCGGAATCGAACCGAGTTTTTCTCCTTGTAAGAGAGATGTGCTACCATTCTACTAAGGGACTATTAATTTATAATTTGTTCTTTGAACGAAAAAAATTTACGTGTTAAAAGTTGTGTGGTGGAGCACCATTACGATGCCCCACCACGTTGGAAAGGAGAAACACTATGACAAAAGGCAATTGGGAAGTTGCCAGAAGTCCTACATAGAAAACTCGTCAGCCTCATACCAGGTATGGTTTCTACTCCAGGCTTGACGTGTTATCAAACTAGCGTAAACCACCTTGTCCTCATCACGAACCACTTGTCCCGTGAATTGTTTGTGGGTGAGATTCTCCACAACGATGGTTCCTTTTGTTTCCTCCGGTTCTTGTTTGAATTTCTCGGTAATAAACTTCCGAACGACCTTCTTGATCATCTCGTCTTCTTTAGCTTTCGCTTCAGTAAGAGCTTTTGAGATGTCAGTCAAAGAGTTTGAACCCTTAAACTTCAAGGGTACTCTTGATTTGGGAAGGCCGGGATTTGCACCTTTCTCCTTAGCGAATTGAATCATCAAAGATCCGTAGCACTCTCTTACAAGAGGTTTCCAGATTGCTTTCCAATAGTTGTAGTTCGGTGCTCTTTCAACACCAAGAACTGCGCCATCGAGAAGCATAATTGCTCCAACTTGCTTAGGAACGATCTCAAAATGAGCGATGAACTGATCCAAATCGTCCTGAAATTTCTCGAGATAGAACTCAAGATGACCACGAAGCTGAAGACCAAGTCGTTGATTAAACACCTTGATCGGTTCCCACAACTTTTGGTACTGTCGGACATTACGAGTCATAATTGCCGCTTCCTTGAGAACCCAAGGTAGAATAGACATAGGGTGTTTCCCTGCACGAATTGTGCCACCCTGTGAATCCTGAATACAAGCAGCAGTCGTAATTTTTGCTCGCTCGTTTGCGCCCATCAATTTCGCCTTTGGGACAGCATGGTTCTGCGCTGCCTGCTTGGAGATGATGGCCGTACCAAAAGGCATAATGGTCATACCATTTGCTTCGTTATGGACATTGACAGTCCCGTAGTCGGAGGTTGAGGTATTCAAATTTTCCGGAGTCTCGAATCTGTCGTCAACAAGATCTGAGATCAATGGAATAATCTGCATAAACCCAACTGACTGCATTCTGCCAGGTTGTGTTCCGCGTAGTACTTCTGCTATTGTGATGTTGCTCATCCTGCAGTCACCTCCTTCATCTTTTCAATCATGGGAAGCGCGATCCCGACCAGACCCAAGAGTCCGTTCTTTGGATCGGTTTCCAACATCGCCTTGAACATAGTCAAGCCAATGGTTTGAGGGTTATTGATCGGGAGAACTGGAACCTCTTTCGATAATGTTCTCAGAACGCCTTTTGACTCCGCTGCAGATACTGGGTTGATGTGATATACCGGAGTGTTAATTCCGATTTCACGTACCAACATCAATACCTCAGCAAACCGACCAGATGGTTGATTCTCATACCCGTCAGAGATGACAAATATTGCATCTGGATCTTCATTCAAAACATCCAGAAATGGCGTTGCAAGATCTGTTCCCCCACTAGGTCTAACCTTACAATTCCCGACCATATGAGCATCACTGTTAGATACACTTCTTGTAACATGCGTGTCTCCTGCATAGATCAGCATATCCTTTGTAGCAAGAGTGACCGCCAATGGTCGGAGTTTCTGATCCTGGGCACCGCTCATAGAGAAGCTATCATCCACTACTATTCCAATCTTATCGAAATGAAATGGAAGAGACGCTGCAGCCTTCTGAGCTTTCACCGCAAGAGCTTTTGATAGTTCTCGAGATCCACCCATTTCAAAAGCATAGATGTATAGTTCAACCATGTTAGCTTGAAACGGATCGAACTTAACCTTGACTCCTGCTTTCTTCGCCGACTTTTGGACCAGTCGTTTCTGAGTAGATGTCATGGTTTTTTCAGTAGCTTTAAGGACCGTTCCTCTTGAGACAGTTGGATGATATGTGCTTCTAATTCCTTCCAAAATTTCTGGAGGGAGTTTGGCTCCGTCTTCCAACTTAACCTTTGCTTTGTTGTATATCAACGCAAGAGGAAAATCCTCATCCGTGTTTCCGATGGCGAAACTTACATACTTATAGATATCCATCTTTCTCCGAATTGAAATAGGAGTGAGATAGAAGTCAATACGAGATGCCAGAATGTCTTTATCCTTCTGAGTTCTTCTCTTTTTCAAGAGAATGTTACGAAGGATGCCAACACCTCTAACAGACCAAGCATGCTCAAAAATCTTATTGAGCTTTTGTCGATACTTGACAGACCAAAGCTCCAGATTCTTGTTATTCAAGATATGTCTGAGTATTGTGTTTCTTGTTCGAGTATTGTTTACACGACCGTCTTTGAGGTCAACAAACAAATTGAGTTTCCTGTTTGCTTGAAGTTCATCGACCAGATAATCAAGAATCTTTCGTTCATGATCAATGGTCAACACACCATCATGACCATTACTGCCCCACGGGTTTCCCAACATCGCGTGGACAGCTTTCTGACGTGCAAAATCTGTAACACCAGGAAGGCAGAAGAGACACCCATAAATAGACCGGTCGAGTTCAAACACTCTCCTGTGAAGATCTTTTCTGACCTGCTCCATTTCTTCTTTTGAATTGTAGTGGGTTGCTCGGTTCATGTCAACTCCGGACAGGTTGAGCAAATCCATTACCCCTTCTGCCAGTTGTGCCAGTTTCTTCTTACCCATTTTCTCCAGATCAACAGGAGGTGTTTTCATGGGTAGGTTTGTAATAGTTTCCATTTCTCTGTTTCTCCTTTCACAAAAATTACTTAGTCCCATGACGGAAAAAGAGGGATAGCCGGATTAGCAGCTATCCCTCTTCAGTTAAAGTGGTCGCGGGGGGAGGACTTGAACCTCCAGTGGCTGGTTCCATAGTACCAGTGTCTTTACCTCTAAACTAACTCTAGAGTCCGACGAATCGGTAGGGTTAAAGTCAGGTTGTTTTTGTTTGACCACCCCGCGAAATTGTTATCCAAAGATGGATGATAGACTGCTCGCGTCTTTCTCGACGGTTGCCGATTTGATGATACCCAATGTCTTGATCAGTGTGTACATTTCGTTATTCCTCGTCAATTCGGATATGGTTTTACCTACAACATAATCCTTGACAAGGTTAAGAAAATCTTCACCGTTCAGTTGAATAACTGTACCATCCTTGACGAGATATGTCTCATCACCCTTGGTTCTGATTTCAACCCCGCTCAAGTTAGCTGCCACTTTCTCAACAGCTGCTTCAAGAGCTACGTCGTTGATTTCCGCAAATTCTACTTTTGTGATTTTGTGATTCGCAAACATGTTTCGTTCCTCCTTTGGGGTTTTTAGTTTCAACTTCTTGTAAACATCTTGAAGAAGTTGAAGTTTAATGCCTTGAAATTCAAAGCGTTTTCTTGTATCTATTTGAATCCTATGAATGTCACCTTCTGCGTCTCTGGTAACGTGGAAGTAAAGGTTGTTTCCCTTAAGCGCCTTCTCAATACTGATTTTACATTGGTGCCCAAAAATCAGAAAGACATAAAACTGCTTAGTCCTTCGGATTATGAATTGGTCAGCGCTTGTTCCTGTCAGTAGATAAATTTCACTTTTCCCAAATCCTTTCCCTTTCATTTCCCATGTTCTCCCTTCCTTTCCTTTGTGTATATGATGGGGTAGTTGCTGAGACATTTTGGTCGTATACATATTATTTTAAAAAATTATTTTAAAATAATATGGGAAGTAAATCCTGGGTGTTAGCCAGGTTTTTGGTGCATTCATCATGCTTTATACTGTAATCTCTCAAAAGTCCCCATCAAAAATGTTCTTTAGGGTAAGTCGGTAGTTATTGGTGTACTTTCCGTGCTCTAACCATTGAGCTAATCCCCCATAGAAATGGAGGGGGATACAGGACTCGAACCTGCAACAACGGCCTTGGAATGGCGTCATACTATAATAACTTCACAGTCCCTAAAGTTTTAAGCTAGTCTAAGAAAACCACATGTGCTGCCATAGAAGATTGGTTTTCTGTATTTGGTATTACTTCATGCCAGATATCAAGAGTGAGAGTTGCGTGCTCATGGTGTCGAATAGAACCTCGAACATGAACTTTAATATCTCCACCTCGTCTGGATCTCCATCGCCAGTTTTTTGTTTCTGGATAATCTTCCCAAAGCTTTCTTCTTTCTTCTCCAGTAAACCCACTGGCATGGTCCTTCATAAGTCTTTGAGCAAATTCCCTTTTCTTGGCATCCATACTCCACATCTCAAAAGACCAGAAATCTTCACCACCTGCTCGAACCAACTCCTCACAAATATGAGAAGCACCAGCACCTCTAGAAATGGGTTCGTTTTTAAGAATCCCTTCATTCATTGAAGAAAACTTAGGTGGTTGAAAATTGGGTTTTGGAATAAAATAAAAATCTCCTTGTCGTCTTCGTTTCAAACTTCCAGCTTTTCCACGAGCATGTCGAGCTTGTTTGTCCTTGGTTTTGAGGCCAATTGATTTTTCAAATTCCTTGACAGCTTGTGGTTTAAGAGATTCCTTGGCGCTAAAAACTGTCGTTACAGGACGATTCTCTGGAATGGACGCAACAAATAACTGTCGCTCGTCATGACCGATCATCGCCTTAAATTTATTAGGCGGTGTATGTGGTCTATCAGCCGGAACCTTAAACATCAGCAAAAGGTGATCTCCTTCAGTGTGTAATACAGAAGGTTCTACATCCTCTTCCATCTGAAAATGAAAGTATTCACCTTTTTTATCTCGCCGGACATCAAGAGCAAATGGACCTCTTCTTGGAAGATGATCATCAAAAACTACTCGGTGTCCAGCTTTTTCAATCTTACTTTTCACTAATTCCCTGTCCATTTGTCTTCTCCTTTAAAAAGTATTCGGGGTAATTTGAATGTCGCTTTTGTTACGTTTGTCTGATTACAAGTCAGATGCCTGAACCAATTCGGCTAATATGACATTTTGGAGTCATATATGGGAGTTGAACCCATATAAACACTATAACAACATTACAGTCCCCGAAAAATATTGTGTTGGAGGTAAGTCAAAAGTTCTTTGTGTATAAAACTATGTGGCTTCCCTTACTGTGGTTCTTATGTTTCACAGCAGTGGGCACGAGGATGCTAACTCACATTTGGAGTTAGAACCAACCCTCTCGCTAGTCTGTCACCAGAACATCACTACCTTAGAGCCGTTATTCGTTAGAATACGGTAAAAACTTTTTAGTCCTCCAAAAATTGTTAATTGGGATAAGTTACAAGTCATTTGTGTACACACGCTCTACCAGCTGAGCTAATCCCCCGCAAGTTGTAGGGGGATGCAGGATTCGAACCTACGACCTCGTCTTTATCAGAGACAGATACGGTAATAACTTATTAGTTCCCAATTAGATTTCATAGTTTAAACAAGCTGAGATAGGGTAAAAGTTGCTTTTATGCTTAGAATATCGGGATCGAACCGATGACTTTCATCTTGGAAGGATGATGTTCAACCAACTGAACTAATTCCACTATAACAACTTTAAAGTCCTCAGCTTCTTTAAACTATGAACAAAAACATTTTGAAGTTCTTTTTTAATGACCTCAGCCACTATAAAGTGACTGAGGTCAAAAAAGAAGGAGACTAATGCACTAATCAGAACTGGTAGTAAAGATGTCGTACAATAATCCCTATTAGTTAGTTATATATTTAGAGACCTTTTTTATAAATAAAAAAGTGGTGGAGATGAGGAGAGTCGAACTCCCAGTCTGTTGGTTGCAAACCAACTGCTTTCCCGTTAAGCTACATCCCCACATAGGGATTTTAAAAATGGCGGGGATGGATGGATTCGAACCACCTAGTATTACGTATGAGGTATTACCTTTCCATTTCTGAACTAGCTTCCTAGTCCTCCAAAGAGATATGTTTGAAGTTAGTAGATTATATCAAACATCCCCGCAAGTTGTGCAGACAATTACAGCTACGCTCTAGCTGCTTTTTTAGCCATACGCTTTTTGTGTTTTTCTTGTTTACGTTTTTTGTTAATCTCTCTTCTTCCCTCTGCTTTATAGCGTTGGTTTGAAGGTTTCCTTAGACTGCGTCCGATTTTGCGTCTACCGCCTTTTCGAGACTGATTCTGTGCCATGATGTTTCACCTCCTTAGGTTACTTTATCATGGCTACACCTCCGTCAGAATTCATATACATTACTCCTTATTTTGTAGATCACTGTTTGAGCAAATTTAACACCATAGACTTCTTCAATACCAAATTTCAATTTATTGAATATTGTTTTATCGTTCCATCCATCTTTCTTTGCAGAATCATAAAAATCTATCCAGTCAGGGATGATATTATGTTCTTTAAAAAAGTGCAGAACGATCTCTATTGGTATTCCGAATGTTCCAACAAAGATAAATGTTCCAGTTATAACAATCTTTTTATCAATTGTTTGACCAGATATCTTTACCCTCTTTTTGATTATTCTTCTCTTTTTGCCCCCATGTGACCTCCTTAAACATTCTGATGTTTAGCTACGTCTTTTTTCACTTCTTTTGGTGATTTATCTTTTCCTCGCCAATGTGTAGAACCATATGTTTCATCTTTCAGAGAGGCACAGTATCCCTCTGGATTATCCATATGTTTCCTCATACGGGCGACACATTTGTCAAAAAATCCTTTACTATCAGGAGCTTTTCCTACTGTTTTTCCCAATGTCTTCGCAGCCTTCTTTACGCTTTGGTCTGTCCAACCCTTCGGTTTATTCTCAAACCCAGCTTCCTGAATAAAGTTTAAGTAAGCGTTGACTACGTTCATAACTAAATCCTTGTAATTAAAAAAGAAATTGGTGGTGCCAGAACTCCGAGTCGAACGGAGATCTCTCGGGCTTCAACCGAGCGCATGTCCTCATATGCGATTCTGGCATTAATATTGGTAGCCTCGAAGAGAATTGAACTCATATTTTTCGGTTATCAGCCGAACGCTCTGACCGTTGAGCTACGAGGCTATAGCTAATAAATAAAATTATATCTCACATACATTATAGCTTGATACCAAGAAGTATACCAATGTCGATCATAATTAGCAATTGAATTACAAGAATTACATACAGTTATTAGATTATTTTCATTGCAATCTAGTTTGTTGTAGTTAATATGGTGAATAACTAATCTTGAACTTCTATTTAAACAACAGGGGTTTAAACACTGGTATCCATCTCTTACTTTAATCATTTCTTTAAGTTCATTTGACTTCCATAAATCACAGTATGGATCATTACTAATTCCGCCTCGCCAGTTTATACTTCCACATCCCAATCGTTTTATGTAAGAACAAATTGGACATTCAGAATTTTGTTGAAAATCAGACCATCTACGTGTAAAGATATGATTTTCTTTACATATGTATTTTAATTTTTTAGAACCGTTTGTGTATCGTTTCGATAATAGTTTATAACCACATTCTGCAACGTAAGTTTTAATTTCTTCAATTGTTCTTCTGTTATTACCTGCACAAACAGAACATCTATGTCCTTGTTGAAAATCTGTCCATCTCATTTTAGTAACATGACCAGAAGGACATAATATTTCTATATTAGAACTAGAACTGATAGAATTCTTTGTTAATAATTTATAACCTTTTTCTCTAATATAGTTTCGAAAATATTCATTCGTTTTCTTTCTATATTTAGAATGAAATGGACATCTACCACCTTGTTGAAAATTGCCCCAACTCGTTAAAAAATCATGCCCTGATGGACATCTAAATTTTAATTTACTGTGTGCATTCTTATAATGATTTGAAAGTAAAAAATAACCTTGTTCTTTTGCAAATTCTCTGATTTCTTCAATTGTCTTTTTTATCCCTCGCATAAATTTATCTTTCTAAAGATGAAGTAAGTGGGTTAGATAGAACTAACCCACCCACCTTACTATCAATCTCCAGACAACTTCATCTAAGATAACTTATAAGAAAAAAAACCACCAGCCGAGACCGCCAGCTGCTGCAATAGCGCCAGCAATCATCCACCATTTTAGTCTCTTGTTATCGTCGGTGTCCCCGGTGGGTCTGGAGCCTCGAAATCCAGTGCTACGTCTGTGATGACTGACATGCTACTTTCATTGCCAGCATCGTCGACTGCTGTGATTCCGAGGTTATACGTTCCATCTTTTGTAGTCATTCCATCAAGAGTGCTAAGATCTACGTCGGTATTAGCACCAAGATCCCAACTCTCAGATGAAAAATCTACATCCGCCGGCACTTCTGCCAGATATAGCTTGTATCCAACAACATCAGGAGAACCCGATGGGGGGAAGCTTAGATTTACTGATTTTACAGGCATTTTTTAACCTCCAATTTGATCAAGTTTGTAAACGAAATAAAGACCATCTTTATTCATTACAGTTAGGGTTTTATCCGACTTACTGATTGAAGATTCAAAACCATTCAAACCAACAACCGCGATACCGAGATGGTATCTACCCTCTTTTAAATTGAGGGGTAAATTGTTAAAATAAAAGTCAGTTTGTTTGCCTACATCTATAGAATATGAGTCGTGAGTAACTTCCTTTCCAACTTCTTCGATGTATAACTTATAACTTACTGCGTCCGGAGATCTCGACTCTGGAAAAGATACTTTAATAGGATCACTCATCCTTGTAGTAAAAACTCCAATACCAATAACAATTGCTACAACAAGAATTGTACTCCACAAAAAAGTACTGTTCCACTTATTCTCTTTTACGCTATTAGTTGTGTTAGCCATGACATTAACCTCCTGATATTTCTAATAACACCAGGTTCAGTGTCTGGCTTTGTCCAAGTTACTACATTTGAATTACCGCTTTCATTCCCAGATGTATCAAATGCTCTAGCAACAAAGTCCCATGTTTTAGAATCATCTAACGAAGTAATGGTACATGTATTGGTTCCTTTCAACCCTTCCCAATCTGGATTGTCGTAATCAAATGTTCCATCACTTTTAACAAATATTCGATAACCAGCCAAATCATCTTCTGCATTATGATCCCATGCTAATGTAATATCAACATTTGTTGCCACTGCAGGGATCGTTACAATAGCAAAAGCGAAAAAGAAAATAATGAGCAATGAAGTTACTTTTTTCATAGCTAACTCCTATTAGTTAATGATAATGGGTCCGACCGGTTCAACTGAACCATAGATCCACCACGGGTTTAACTGAGGATCCGTAAATGTGTTGGGATCTATAATACTTGACCATACACCAACTTCACTTGTGGAGTTATTTACTCCTCTAACTTCGATTTCATAATGTCCTGTTCGTGGAAGCTGTAACACAACCTGTGTACTCGTAGTATTTTGCATCGGCTCATAAGTGCCTCTCTCGACATGTTTTAGCCTTACATCATACGAAGTACAGTTCGTTGCCGCATCCCATTCAATAGGAATTGTTTCGCTAGTATAACCAAATACTAATTCAAGATTTTTTACTTCCCAACCCATTAGTGGACTTGCTAGTAAAAGAACTAGCGCCAAAGACAAAAAGATTGATTTCATCCAGTGCCCTCCTTATGGGAGTTTATTCTTTATCCTTTTGCTCCTTTCTCTTATACAGACGTTTCGATTGTTTTGATTTTTGATACTTCTTCTCAGGTTTCGTTGTACATCCATTTCCGTTTGTGTGATTATCTTTCTTATTAACACACATAGGATAAAGTCATTAATATGTTCGTGTTTTTAAAATTAGTTTCTATTTCAAAAATTTGAACCATGGAACCTCCTAAACTTTCTTTTTCCTCTTTTTGAGATTAAGTTTGTGGATAACATTCCATTCTATCTTGTGAAATTTACGTCTTGTTTCCATCATGTCAGCAATGTATTTTGCTAAATCACAATCAATTATTCTTAGACATCTTACAATGTTTTTTCGATCATCATAAACTTCAAAGTCAGTGTCAACATCTAACCATGTATGTCCTGGTCCGTAATAAGAATCATTTATATCAAAGAAGCCAATGTTAGGTTTTCCATCAAAAACTCCACCTGGTTTAGGGTCTAATTCAATATTCATTACTAAACCATGACCTACAACAATATCACCGACTTTCAAATCTTTCCCTTTTTTCGTAATCATTAATTCTCCTGTGATATTAATAAGTTGGTCGGGATGGCAGGATTCGAACCTGCGAAAAAGTATCCTGCTCCCAAAGCAGGCGGCCTAAACCAGACTAGCCCACATCCCGACATATAAAATTTTCGACTAAAATCAATGGGGTGGCTGGAGAAAGTCGAATTCTCGTCACGTGGGCCACAACCACGCGCTCTACCGTTGAGCTACAGCCACAAAATGATCCACTCCGTAGAATGGACCACGTTCTAACCGTACCCCGCTACCAGTTAACGCTTCCTTTTGTTATTGTAAATTGTTCAACGGCTGTCATGAAGAAAAACTCACTTGCCGGCCAAAATTGACTATGATCATTTGCATCAACAATAAAGACATCTGAGTCGTCTTCTACATAGTTAATTAGATGTGAAAACTCTTCATTGAAACCATGATCCTCAACCTTTGATACTTGTACAACTAAACAGTTCACTTTAACCTCTCAATTCTGTTCGAACAATTGTTCCTCGAACATTCTCCAACTCAAAAGAACAATATACCATTTTTTCCCATCCGCCGCCTCCGATCTGTCCTGGCTGGATAGATAATGAACCATCAGCCAAAGAAGTCATAAATACTCCAGTTTTAATGAAATTTTCGTGTATATGACCATGTAATGATATCATGGGTTTATGTTTGATAATAAAATCTGTAATATCTACAGATCCCACTTGTCGACCATCAGCACAAACATCTAGACCAGCCATTCTTGGTGGCGCATGCATCAAATATACAACTTTATCACAACTTGGTTTTGGAAGATCTGATATATATTCCCCTATTGATGGTTTAGACCTTAACCATAAATCCAGATCATCTATAGGAATGTCACCTTCTGCTGAACTTTCCCACCAAGGTGGACCAAATTGTTCAACATCCGCTACTCGTTCTCCATCTCTGCGACACCAATCTTTTCTAGTAAAAGGATAATCAGGAACAAAGTGCATACCAATAAAAGACACATCGTCAATTACAACCTCAGATAAGTGGCTATAAAAAACATTGTCTCTTTCATCAACAATCTTTTTGAAATGACTATACAAATTCATCAAGTCATCATTACCAAAATCTATGATTAACGGAATTTCTAACTCGTCAAAAAACCTTGGTAAAAACGAGGTAATGAATTGTGTTTGGTGGAAATAATCATGTCCTGTCCTTTTGGGTAGAATATCTGCGCCAATGATTAGGACATCATGGTCTTGTATAGAATCTAAAATTCGTTCATACTTCCATTTCTGTCCATGAACATCTGTCGCATATAAGATTTTCACTATTCTCCTTTCAATCTCTTCTCTCTCCAATTTAATAGTTCATAAAAGACCCATGGTATAGCCATAACAACATAGAACAAGAGTATTCCTGCTGCCATAACTCCACCAATGAATAAGTCAATTTTTTCTTTAAGTTGCATCTTTTAACCTCTTAAAGACTATACATAAATAGTCATAGACAGGTTTGAAGATATCTTTATTTAATGTCCCATTTGTATTGCCAGCAACGTTGAGTATTTCAATACCATTTGAAATAATCCATTCAACCACATGATCTGCTGGATCTGGACTATTCAAATAAATATCCTTAAACAGTTTATTATACTTCAATATCCCGTTATAGGTACACTTTTCACCTGGCGTTGTGAATGAATAACACAAACGAATAGTTGCATCAGAGTTTTTAACATTCTCCCATGTTCTGACTTTATAATCTCCCTCTGATTCAACTAATCCATATCTTTCTCTTAGAAGAGTTGGATTCGGTCCATCTTTAGTTATCCAGCCTTTTGGAGCATGACCACCGGTTTCAATTTTAAATCTTTCTGCAGCAGCTAAACCCGCTTGGTCCGCGCCGGTCTGTCCTCCAGAAATCACTTTCCTGAGTATCATTAAACCTCTCAATCACTCTTTCCACATCTGAGTCTGTCAGACCAAATTCAGGATTTGTTTGTATTAGATATTTAAACATGTCTCTCATATCAGAACTATCGTCAAGAATCACAAATTTTTCAACCTCAGGATGTTCTTGCAACCAGAGCCAGATCTCGTCACCTCTACATGATAAAATATTTGTGCTTCTGGGTGTTTTATCAATAATTTCACCCTTTATGCCCATATCGTTTTCATAAGCATGCACATGGTGTTCTTGAAATCTCCAAGTACTAGAGATTACAATTTTGGCTCCTGTCTTGTCTGTGATCTTGTTTAATCTATCGACACATTCTTTTTCCCATACAATTCGAGTTTCTTTTACATATGAGTTATAGTTATTAAGAACTCCATCAATGTCTAGAAAGATTATTTTCATAATGCTTTCGGATCCTGTAGTGGAACATCATGGTAACATAATGGACATTCTTCTGGTGTCCATGATTCAACTGATTCTTCAATTAAAGACATTGTAGGACATACCTCTGAAGTCCAACCTGACCGATTCCATATAGCAACAACTCCTGCCGGAAAACCACCACACTCTTCAATAGCTTTGATAGTTTTTATCACAGAACTGCCAGTGGTTATGATATCTTCGATGATCAATACTTTTTGACCTTCAATGACCTTATCATAACCTCGCCTAAAGACCATTTCACCATTTATTTTTTCGGGATAGACAAATGTTTTTCGTGTAAATAAGGCAATAGGTGCTGCTAATACTGCTCCCGCGATTGCAGGACCTGTCATAACATCACATGTAAAATCAAACGACGCATTAATTAGTTGATGATATATCTCACCAAATAATAACGAGTCAGAAAATGCGGCATCTTTATTAACATATTTATTAGAGTGTCTTCCTGAAGTAAGTTTAAAATGACCCTCTAATATCACGCCTCGTTTTCGAAAATATTTCGCTAAATCTAACATTCATAATTCCTTTACAAATTTTCACTAATGATACCAACAGTTAATATAAATGCGAAGATGAAAGCAATGACTTGTATCCATCCCATTGTGATACATGCTACTACCACAAATGCAAGCATCTGCCAAAATGTTACTGGTTCTAACAACGCCCATAATCCAGTTGCAATCCATACCGGAATTAAAGCAATTGCCCATATGATAGCAATGACAATTGTTTTCGCAATAACGTTTTGGAATATTGGACTATTGAAAAATGCTTTAGCTTTATCCAGAAATTTTGATTTTGATGTATTACTAATGAATTGTACCAATTTCGCCTTCCTCTCGGTCGACTAATTTTACCTCAACATCAGCTACTTCAAAATTGATGTTGACTCTATAGCCGAGTCCATTCTCTAATATGAACTTATAACCTAATGAAATTCCGCCACCTTCCTCTAGTTTCTCCATCCATTTTTTTGAGTCAACACCACAGGTCATAATAAGAGCTTGTAGCGTTTTTGCTAGTTGATCTTGATCAAACATAACAACCACTACTCCTCATTTCCCCAAACTGCGACGCCAAACATAGATTTATTTCTTTCTATAACACATTGAATAAGTTCTGCCTTTTGTCTCTCATTAAGATTACCTTTATGTAAAAGACTATGTTCTGTGTTTAACATTAAGGCAAGATTTTCTTTTCTGTCATCCATTGGATTTCCATTGATATGGTGTATGATCCATTGGAGAGTCTTTAAGTTCTTTTCTTTTGCCATTTTGGTTAGAACTTTTCTTATCAGAATGTCAGAAATATTAACTTGTCCTAACACATCAACATTGGGTGTTTGGGGAAATTGACATCCAAATTGTTGATAATAGGTATAGAAGAAAATATTATGTTTACCATGATTTTCTGGTTTTGGAACATTGAATAACCTGCCAATTTTAGAAGAGACTCCAACACGAGTTGCTTCTCCAGGATTTCGTCTACTAGCCCTTATGATAGGACAGCCATCACATCGTTCATCATTGTCATATTTTTCAACAAATTCACAATTAACACAGTCGCCTACTGATAAAAATTCTCTTAAGCCTTCATAATCAATTTCTACTGCAACACTACTATCCATTTTTTCTCCTCTCAAAATGGTGGGTGTAGAGGGAATCGAACCCACTCGGGACTTAAAGCCACTGGTTTTACAGACCAGGCCGCCTTCCTTAACGGTCTATACACCCATTTCTAAGGTTAATTTTCTGCTTCGATCTCTTCCTTTTGCTCATCTCTATCTACAGCAGCAAATGCATAAGCTGCTTTATCAACAGACATACCTCGATATCCAGTCAGGTTTTTTGAAGCTGAAGCAAAGGCTTTCTTGATTCCGCCACCTGTATGACCAAATCTCATTGCGTTAGAAGCTTTAATTCCAATACTACCACCAACACCAATAGCATCTTGTTTGGCTCCGAGAAATACAAATTCCCATTTATATTTGTCAGTTTGGTGTTTGATCATGTTCATGACTTTTGCCTTACCTTCAGGACCGCCATATTCACGACTGTCATTCTCTTGACCATCTGTAAAAATAACGAAGATAACTCGACCAGGTTTGTCATTTTCAACCAATTGATCAAGTCGTTGTCCAGTCATAACAATTGTACGTCCGATGGCATCAAGTAACCTTGTCATCCCTCTTGGGACAAATGTTTTGGCGCTCAACTTTGGAACATCTTTGATTGGAAGTGCATTATGAACTGGCTCATATTCGTCATCAAATTGAACCAAAGAGAAAGTTGCTTCTCCTTCAACTTTTTGTTGATCCTCTAGAAACTCATTAAATCCGCCGATTGTGTCATCCTTGATTCTACTCATGGAACCAGACCTGTCCAAAACTAACGTAATGTCCGTAAGATCTTCTCTCATAACCTTTTACCCCTTTCGATTACTGTTGCCTTAGTTGTTTGATTTTGTCATCAACTTTTTTCTTATCGATTATGATGTTTCGATATTCTTCTTTCTGCTCAGGTTGCATTTGAGGCTCTTTTCCATATCGATCCTCCATTTTCCACATTCTGTTTTGGAGATTTACAGATTGATCCTCAAGTATTTTTACTTCTAATCTTTTGTTAACACCTGCAATAAGCATAGCTTGTTCTTCAATTTCTTTCGCTTGTGAAGCAATAGCTTGTTCTTGACACCATCTTGAGTCAAGTTGAAACATTGCTGTCACGATAACAATCAATCCACCGATAATAGCTAAGTAGGTGTTAACCTTCTTGGTGAATATCTCTCTGACTGCCATCTAACTGCTCCTTCCGCGTTCTACATTCAGGACATCTTTCGAGTAAGTCCTTCATGGATTGCGTACAATTTATCTCCCAATATTGTTGCTCTTGAGGAAGATAACAAATTTCACAATCCTCTTCAGCAATTGGGGTTTTATGGTTATAACCTCTTCTTTGCATTTCACAAACTAAAACATTATGTCTTTCAAATAATGCTCTTGGTTGTAAACAATTGTTTCGAATATAACCATCCACTTTTTTTCTTTTTCTAAGAGTACCAATAAACATATGATGTTCGACATGTTCACCAAGCAGATGTTTTCTACACATAATCTTTGGATCAACCATCCACATTCTCATTTTTTCTTTGCTTTCTTTACTGGCTTCCTTGTAAATTCAACAATTTCAATAATGGCCGATTTTGGAAATGATTCAACTTTTCTCACGTCTTCGCCTTCGAAGATTTCCATAGCAATTGCTATATGATCGTCAGATTCTTCGATCACTCTTCCATAAGCTTCACCTCTTATTGGGAGAAATTGATCTTCAACATGAAGCGAGTAACCTTCAGCATCATCCGTGTATGACCAATCTACTGCAGTAATTTTAACAACTCGTTCCTCAGTTATTTTCATATAGCTGACCTCGAAGGTGCAATTGGTGACCTCGACCGGATTCGAACCGGCATCATGAACGTGAAAGGCTCATATCCTAAACCATTGGACGACGAGGTCATTTGGTGGCTAGTATGGGAATCGAACCCACGTAACCAGACTTATGAGATCTAGCTGTATCCCAACATACCCTAGCCAAATTAAAATGCTGGCGGCAATATTAACGACCTTTGCTCTTATCATCGGGACGGTCAAGCGAGGACCAGCAAAAATTGGTAGCGGGGGAAGGATTCGAACCTCCGTGTCCTTTAGGACTCCAGCTTATGAGACTGGCGAGCTAAACCACTACTCGACCCCGCGTTAAGTCTTATTTATTTGTTCCCTTTTCTCCTTCTTTGTTCCTTACCTATATCTTTCAGGTTCATAACAGGTTTTATTCGATCTAAAATGATGGCTGTATCAACAATTGCATTCTCAATCACTGAAGCGTCTTTATAAGCATCTGGTGCTTCGTCTAATGTTCCTCTTCCGACACTTGTTGAGAATACACCATCCATTTGATGTTTAAATGTTTCAACATCTATTTTCTGTTTTGCTTTTGATCTGGACATTACTCGTCCAGCTCCGTGTGGTGCTGAGTTGTTCCATTCTGGGTTATTCTTTCCTTCACATATAAGGAGACCATCACGCATGTTAAATGGGATAATCATCCGTTCACCCTTTACACTTCTTATTGCGCCTTTTCTAATGGTATAATCTTGTGGGTCAACATAATTATGTACTGACTCCACTACGTCTTGTGGTTTTGCGCCAAGAATGTCAAGAATGGTTGTCATCATTATTGCACGATTTTCCTCAGCAAATTTCTGAGCAAAAATCATATCATAGAGATAAAGATGTGCATCCTTACCTTCTAAGTAAGCAAGATGATTTGGAATAAATTCATCTATACCCAGTTCTTTTTTAGCATTTTGAATCTTTGAATCTAGTTGTGTTTTGTCTTTCGTTCTTTCTTTTATTTTTTCAATTCTTTTGTGTATTTTAACTGTTCTTTTTTCATGGAGTTTTTTAATTGCTAACTTTTGCCAGTAATTACAGACACACAACCCAAAATTTCTAGAACCAGAATGTACAGTAACCCAGTAATCTCCGGTGTTCTCTGAACGACCAATTTCAATGAAATGATTCCCACCACCAAGAGTTCCAAGACTTTTTTGTGCTCGATAAAAGTCTGCTTCAATTTGTTTACACTTTTTCTCGAAAAACTCATAAGTGTAAGTGGGCGGATTTTCAATATCAAGCCAACCTAATCCACCCGCAAATGGTTTCACTTCATAATTTGTTTCTTCCCAAGGAAACTGACGTTCCATATTGATTGCTGGTTTTTTATGTGTGTTAAACCCAAAGGGTATCTGTACTCTTATGGCATCATCTATCTCTTGTTTTGTCAACTTTGAGAAAATGTTTTTACCAACATTCACACTTAACATTCCGCAACCAATATCAACACCGATTGTATTGGGGATGATTTTTATAACATTATCACAATCCAATAGCATTGTAAAACCAATAACACAACCCATACCTTTATGACAATCAGGCATAATAGATACTGGTTTTGTAAATGCCGGATGATTAATAAATTCAGCAATTTGCTCTCCACATTGTGGCTCGATATCATCAATCATCACTTTTGCCGATGTGTATTTTCCCTCAAATTCTAACATAGTCTACACCGCTAGGAGATTTTTGATATTCTGAACTATTTTTACACCCCTGTTCTTTTCGGTTTTAGCGGCTTCTGCCTGCTTTTCCAATTCAACTTTTTCTCTCTCAAGTCGTTTAAGATGACCATCTTTTTCCTTATCAAAGACCTCCAAGTCTTGAGTCATACGAGCCAACATTTCTACACATTCATTGACAGTCAATCTTTCACTACTTTTTCGCCGATTCACCAATCTCATTAGTCTTCCTTTCTTCTTACGAGTTGTCAATAATAACATCAGCCAATTTTTTCCGTTCTTCATCTGGAGGATGTAGAGCTATTAAAGCCTCTGCTTCCTCAGCAGTACAACTATCTCTCTTCATAACACGTCTGATCTTTGTAGCCTCATCTGCAATCACAAGTATGATGGAATCAAAATAGTCAACACACTCATCTAACATTATTGCCATTTCAACAGCAATAATAGAATTCCATGAAAAATCGTTAAGTTTTTGTTTTATTTCAAAACTAATGATTGGTTGTAGAATTTTTTCAATTTTTATTCTATCATCATTGTTTTGAATAATTTTATTTCTTAACTTTCTTCTGTTAATTTCATTATCAGTTGTAAGAATTTCACGGCCAAATTCTTTAAGAACTTGGAGAAATGCTGGTGTTCCTGGTTTTAAAAGATCTCTGGCAATATCATCAGCATCAATTGTTAAAGCACCAAGTTTTTCGAAAAACTTTCTAGTTCGACTTTTACCACTACCAGGAGCTCCAGTAATGGCAATCTTATACATAGTTTCTCCTTTCTTAAAGCGACCATTCACCTTTTGCTTTTCGTTTTTTCATCTCTGATGAAATTTGAGTTCTGATTTGTGATATACAAGGATGTTTAATTGTTCCTGTTGCCATTACATGCATGCCGCATCAAATAACTTATCTAAATCATTCTTCAATAATTTCATTGATGGAATGAAATCTACATAACGTATAAATAACCATCCTTCATTTTCAATTTGTTCTTGACG